>Ga0194132_10003901_pt1 | contig 25939 bp, 20 predicted proteins | sample TA2KigOf80mmetaG_FD_148612 | JGI IMG/M metagenome (GOLD analysis project Ga0194132, IMG submission 148612) | Freshwater microbial communities from Lake Tanganyika, Tanzania - TA2015054 Kigoma Offshore 80m | ecosystem: Environmental > Aquatic > Freshwater > Lake | place: Tanzania: Lake... | reverse complement strand
GGCGCCAAGCGCGTGTGCGGGTAGGGTGGCGAAGGCACCGTTGAAGGCGCCGACAGGCGTCCTGGCGGCGGCGGCAATAACGATTTCGGTCATTCAGGGCACTCCGTGGCGAAAGGAATTGACGCAGTCCAAGTCCCCCAAGGGGTTATAGACGTTGGCCGGAGGACGGGTCCAGCCAACGGGAAAGCGGCTGCCAGAGCGCCTCGCGGGCCTGGCTGCCGACCACCATGCCGATATGGCCCAGCGGCGGCTTGAGCAGCGTGGCGTGCGGCATGGCGCGGGCCAGGGCCATGGCCGAGGCGGGCGGCACGATACGGTCCTGCTCGGGGATGACGATGAGGGAGGGCAGCTTCAGAGCGCCGGGGTCGACCGGCCGGCCGCGCAGGCGCCACTCGCCGCGCGCCGGGGTGTTCTCGCCATACCAGCCGAGGATGCATTCGCGCGCCACCTTGGCGGCGAGCGGAATGCCGTCGTTGAGCCAGTCCTCGAGCGCCACGAACTCGCGGGCCTTGGCGGTGTCGGGATCGACCTTGGCGAAGCCGCGGAACTTGCGCGCGCCGAGGAACGGATCGAGCGCGAAGAACAGCGATTGCAGCATGTCGACCGGCAGCTCGCCGAGCGCATCGAGTAGCGGCAGCCACGGCGTCAGGGTGTTGGCCGTCGCGTGACCGAGATCGGCACGCTCCGCGTGGAAGTCCCAGGGCGTGGCGAGCAGGGCGAGTGCTGCCATGTCGGCGCTGCGGCTCTGGGCGAGGCCCAGCGCCAGGTTGCCGCCCATGCAATAGCCGATCACCCCCGGCTTGCGACCGCTGATCTCGATGACCTTGTCGAGCATGGCTGCCAGTCGGCCGACGACGTAGTCGCCGAGATCGAAGCGCCGCTCGCGCGCACCCGGCCGGTCCCAGTCGACCAGGAAGGGGCGAAAGCCCGCGCGACAGAGGAAGCGCAGCAGGCTGCGCTCACTGGTCAGGTCGAGGACATAGGCCCGGTTGACGAGCGACGGCACGACCAGCAGCGGCATCCCGTCCTCAGTCGCGCCCTCGATACCGGCGTAATCCCGCAGACTGGTCGTACCGTCGCGCCACACCGCCCGCGGCAGGCTTACGTCGCGCCGATAGGGATGCTTGCGATAGCGGCTGAGTCCGGTCTCGAACTCGTCAAGTCGGCGTCTGACTTCGCGGCCGACAGCTGTGGCGAGGCTATCGGGGTCGGCGGCTGCGAGGGCGGGCAGCAGCGCGTCCACCCGGGGGCGGAGCGACCGGTGCCACGGTTGTTCGGCCAGGCTTGCCAGCCCCGGCCCGCCCGTCGCGGGCGACCCGTTCCTCAAGAACGGCAAGGCGGCGGCGGAGCTCAGCCAGGTCATCGCCGCCATCGACAGGTGCAGCGGCAGCGGGCGCGGCCCCGCTCGGCGGGGGTGCTTGCTCTCTTGGGCGGTTCCGGTCATGGGTCTCTCGCGGCTTCAGGCCGGCAGCGGCGGCGGTCCAGAGCGACAGCCATCCGGCCGGCCCCATACTGGCCGACAGCTGGAGCAGCCGCCCCATCGTCTCGGTGAACTCGGGATCGGCGGCGAGCGCGGTCATCTGGTCCTGCCAGAGGTCGACGTAGCGCCGGGCAAGCTCGTCCAGATCGGGGGGCTCCGTCATCGGCCCCGACTATAGCGGCGGCCGGCCGGGCTTGCCAGCCGGGCCGTTCGCGGTGCAACATGCCCGAAAGCCGTTGTCCCGCCTTGTCAATTCGGCCCGGTGCCGGGAGGTCCCTGATGAACGAGACCGTCGCTGAAGACCGGCCCCCTCCGGTAAAGATCAAGAAATACGCCAACCGGCGGCTCTACAACACGGGCACCAGCAGCTACGTGACGCTCGACCACCTCTGCCAGATGGTCAAGGAAGGGGTCGACTTCGTCGTCCACGACGCCAAGACCGGCGAGGACATCACCCGCTCGGTGCTGACCCAGATCATCGTCGAGGAGGAGGGCAAGGGGCAGAACATGCTGCCGGTCAATTTCCTGCGGCAGCTCATCTCGTTCTACGGCAACAATCTGCAGGCCCTCGTGCCGGGCTACCTCGAGCACGCGATGCAGTCCTTTGCCCACAACCAGGAACAGATCCAGCAATACATGTCTTCGCTCGGCGGCCTGTTCCCCTTCGGGCAACAACTCGAGGAGATGGGCAAGCAGAACATGGCGCTGTTCCAGAACGCGATGAAGATGTTCACGCCCTTTCCGCTCAACAAGGCGCCGGGGGCCGCCCCGGGCGGCGGTGCTGCACCCAGCGGGGGCGACGAGGAAAGCGAGCTGCGGCGTCTGCGTCAGGAGCTGGAAGAGATGCAGCGCCGGCTCGGCGAGCTGTCGCGCAAGAAGACGGATTGAACCGGGTACGGTGTCAGCCGTGCCTGTCGATCGCCGAACGGGTCAATCGCCGGATTGAGCGGCGCGCGGCTCGATCATCTCGCTGGCCAGCCAGGGGCGCTCAACGCTCGGTTTGCCGAAATAGTAGCCCTGCAGATAGCCAACCCCGCGTTCGACAAGATGCGCGGCGTCCTCGGCTGTCTCGACGCACTCGGCGACGGTCTTCAAGCCGAAGCTGTCGGCCAGGCCCATCAGGGTACGCACGAAAACCTGATTGTCGACGTTGTCGGCGAGGTTCTTCACGAAGGAGCCGTCGATCTTCACCGTATCGACGGCGAGCGCGCGCAGATTGCGGAACGAGGTGAAGCCGGCGCCGAAATCGTCGAGGGCGACACGCACGTTGAGATCCCGTAGAGCGGAGACGAAACGCGCTGTCTCCTCGATGTTTTCCAGAGCGATCGTCTCGGTGAGCTCGACGATCAGGCGCGGCGCCGCGTGAGGATGGTTCTTCAGTGTGGAGCTGACCTGGCGGAGCCATGAGGAGTCCGAAGCCGTGACGGCCGAGATGTTGATCGCCAGCGAGATGTCGGGATAGCGGATGAGCTCGCCCAGCGCCAGGTCGAGGGCCCGGCGGTCGACCAGGCGCATCAGCCCGGAGCGCTCGACTACCGGGATGAAGGCGCCGGCGGCCACGATGGTGCCCGTCTCCAGGCGGAGGCGCAGCAGACATTCGTAGTGGTCGACGACATGCGTGCGTGAATCGACGATCGGCTGGTAGGCCAGAATGAGCCGGCCGGTCTTGAGAGCCGATTGAACTTCTTCCGAGAGGATGGCGGCGCGGCGGCGCTGGTCGCGCTGCTCCTCGGACTCGACGAAGCGCACGAAGCAGTTGCGGCCCGAGCGCTTGGCGTCCTGCAGAGCGAAGTCGGCGCGGCCCATCATCTCGGCGGCCGTGCCGCCATGCTCGCCGAAGGGCACGCCGCCGATCGACACGGTGGCATGCACCGGGCCGCTCGGGGTGACGATGGGGGTCTGGCGAACTGCCTGCAGGATCTTGCCCGCGGCGATGCCGATCGAGCCGTCGGGACAGCCGCTCAGCACGATGCCGAAGCGGTCGCCGCCGATGCGCCCGATGATGTCGGAAGCGCGCAGGCAGGCCTCGATGCGCTGACCGACGCCGACGATCAGCGCGTCAGCCGCGGCAGGCCCGAAGGCCTGCTCGATGCTGGTCAACTTATCGATGCCGACGACGAGATAGGCGCCGGGGATGCGATAGCGCGACGCCAGCGCCAACCCGTGCTGCAGGGCTTCCTTCAGACGGCCCTTGTTGTAGTGACCGGTGAGGTCGTCGAAGCTGGCGAGATACTCGAGCCGGGCTTCACGCTCCTTGCGGGCGGTCACGATGCGCAAGCTGCCGAGCACCCGCACCGGCCGGCCTTCCTGGAACTGGGCCGTGCCGCGGTCGCTCAGCCAGACGATCGTCCCGTCAGTGTTGCGCAGCCGGTACTCGCAGTCGAACTCCTGGTCACTGGCCGCATCGAAATGAGCCTGCAGCTCCTTGGAGCGCTGCGCCTGGTCGTCGGGGACGATGCGCGCCCGGAAGTCGCTGCCGCTGGCCGGCAGATCGCCGTCGCGGAACAGGGTGCTGATACGTCCCGACCAGCTGATCTTGTCGGAGCGAAGGTCCCAATCGTAGGTAGTGTCTCCCGCCGCCGCGATAGCCTGGGCGGCGGCCAAGGCGGCCCGCAGTCGCGCGTGATCTTGCTGCTCGTCATCCATTGGCGCGGCCGGGTGCCTCTTCGTGTCCTACCGCAGGGGCCCCTGACGCGTCCCGGGGCCGGCAATTCGAAACGAGACCCTAACGTTCGGAACTTAACAAACTCTAAACCATGCACAGGCTCAGGCGGCCCGCTTCAGACAAACCCCGACCGTCTCAACCATCTGATCGATATGGGATTTTTCGACAATCAGGGGCGGCGACAGAGCGATGATGTCTCCGGTTACCCGGATGAGCAGGCCGTTTTCGAAGCAGTCGACGAAGATGTCGTAGGCCCGGGTTCCCGGCTTGCCCGTCCGAGGCTCCAGCTCAATGCCACCAACCAGCCCGATGTTGCGCAGATCGATGACATGGGATCTGCCGCGCAGCGAATGGATGGCCTCCTGCCAATAGCCGGCCAAGCCCGCCGCCCGCTCGAACAGCCCCTCATCCTGATAGAGCTTGAGCGTGGCCAGGCCCGCCGCCGCGGCCAACGGGTGACCCGAATAGGTGTAGCCATGGAACAGCTCGATGCCGTCCGGGCCCTTCATGAAGGCCTCGTAGATGCCCTTGCGCACGAAGACAGCCCCCATTGGCACGGTGGCATTGGTGATGCCCTTGGCCACCGTCATGAGGTCCGGCTGCACCTTGAAATGCTCCGCAGCGAAGCTGGCGCCGAGCCGGCCGAAGCCCGTGATCACCTCGTCGAAGATCAGCAGGATGCCGTGCTTGTCGCAGATCGCCCGCAGGCGCTCGAGATAGCCCTTGGGCGGCACCAGCACGCCGGTCGAGCCGGCAACCGGCTCGACGATCACTGCGGCGATGGTCGAGGCGTCGTGCAGCTGCACCAGCTTCTCCAGCTCGTCCGCCAGATGCGCGCCGAATTCCGGCTGGCCTTTGCTGTAGGCATTGCGCTGCAGATCGTGCGTGTGCGGCAGGTGGTCGACATGGCCGAGCAGCCCGCCGGCGAACTGCTTGCGGTTGGGCGAGATGCCGCCCACCGAGATGCCGCCGAACCCCACGCCGTGATAGCCGCGCGCCCGGCCGATAAGGCGCGTTCGCGTCGGCTGGCCGTTGGCCTGGTGATAGGCCAGCGCGATCTTGAGCGCGGTGTCGACGGCCTCGGAGCCGGAATTGGCGAAAAACACATGATCGAGATCGCCCGGCAGCATGGCTGAAAGCTTCGCGGCGAACTCGAAGGCGATCGGGTGGCCCATCTGGAATGCCGGCGCGAAATCCATGCGCGCCGCCTGCTCCTTGATCGCCGCGGTGATCGGCTCGCGGCAATGGCCGGCATTGACGCACCACAGACCCGACGTGCCGTCGAGGATCTTTCGGCCGTCGACGGCCGTGTAGTGCATGTCCTTGGCGCCGGCGAGCAGACGCGGCTTGCGCTTGAACTGCCGGTTCGCCGTGAACGGCAACCACAGTGCGTCGAGGTTATTGGTCTCGGCGTCGAGACGGACGGCTTCAGACATGACGAGCTTCCTGGCAACGGAGCCCCTCATTCGGGGCGAGGAGTGGACCGTAGCACGGCCGCATCCGAGAGGGACCACCCTCGCCGGCATGGCAGGGTATAGTTAAAATTGTAAATAAACCAGTTCATGCCCAGAGCCTCAGGCCAAATTTATTGTTTACCATCAATTTTCTCAGCCAGGCCTTCTAGATAATATTTTGTTAAAAGTTTATATGTATTGTCGTATTTAGTAGAAGAGGGCGAACTGCCTCATGGCCAACCCGGTGGCCGTCTCCGCGATCCAGATCGAGCCGCCTGTCCGGCGTGCCACGCACGAGAGCGGTTCCCCGCGCGTCTCGGCGAACACCCCTCGTCTGCGTCCAGCCTATCTGCGTCTTGCCTACGAGGCTCGTCCCGACGCCACGTTCGAGGCGCGGGCACGCGCCTATGAGGCGCAGCGCCGTGCGGCCGACGACGACCGCCGCGCCCTCGACGACGAGAGCGAAGTCCTGCGCGATGCCGGCCGCCGCAAGGCGCCCGCGTTGCTCGGCTTTTCGGCTCAGCTCTTTGCCCAGGAGGGCCTGTCGCCGGGCCTGCACTTCGAGAACTTCCCACCGGCCATCGCCGCCTATGCCCAGGCAGCCCGGCACGGCGATCCCGCGTTAACCAACGGCTCCTCGCTGCGCATCCTCGTCTAGTGCCGCAGCGTTGACGGCCCGAAGCGGCGGGCCGTAATCTGATCCTTCAATCACAACAAAGAACGCCGATGCGCCCCCCGCGTCCGCGTCTGCTGGGAGTCTTCTCATGATCCAATTCCGTTTTGCGGCTCTGGCGTTTGCGGCCTTCAGCGCGACGATGCTTTTAGGCGCCGATCCCGCGCAGGCCTGCTCGAACCGCGGCCAGCTCGACGACATGTACTGTGACGAGAACAGGGATCTGGTCGCCGATCTGCCGACCGACCAGCGCCGTTGGAAGAATCCCAGCGTCCTCGTCTTCGCCTACACGCCGGTCGAAGACCCGGCGGTCTACGAGAACATCTTCAAGCCCTTCACCGAGTACCTAGGCAAGTGCACGTCAAAGCGGGTCGTGTATTTCCCGGTGCAGTCGAACTCGGCCGAGATCGAGGCCATGCGCTCGGGCCGCCTGCATGTCGCCGGCTTCTCGACCGGCCCGACGGGCTTCGCCGTGAACATGGCCGGCGCCATCCCCTTCGCCGCCAAGGGCACGGCCCAGCAGGTGCGCGGCTATCACCTCGCCTTCGTGGTCAAGGCGGATAGCCCCTATCAGAAACTCGCCGACCTCAAGGGCAAGAAGGTGGCCCATACCGCGCCCTCGTCGAACTCGGGCAACCTCGCGCCGCGCGTGCTCTTTCCCGAGCAGGGCCTGGTCCCGGACACGGACTACAAGCCGCTCATGTCGGGCGGCCATGACAAGACCGTGCTCGGCGTGGTCGCCGGCGACTATGACGGCGGGCCGGTGGCCTCCGACGTGCTCGAGCGCATGATCGTGCGCGGCACCGTGAAGCAGGAGCAGATCCGGGTGATCTACAAGAGCCAGGTCTTCCCGACTTCGTCCTTCGCTTACGCCCACGACCTGCATCCGGACCTGGCGAAGAAGCTGGTGCAGTGCTTCTACGATTTCCGCTTCACGCCGGAGATGACCAAGGAGTTTAACGGCGACGACCGCTTCTTCCCCATCACCTACCAGAAGGACTGGGCGGCGGTGCGCAAGGTGGCCGAGGAGACGGGTACGCCGTTCAACAAGGCAGCCTATGAGCGCGAAGCGGCCCGCGAGGCCGAGGCAGCGCGCAAGAAGGCGGAAGAAGCCGCCAAGCCCAAGCAGTGACCGCCTCAGGCGCCACCAACGGCGCCGCGACGAACGGGAGCGGGCAAGCCGGGTCGGCCGGCACCCGCTCCCTTTCCATTCGCGGCCTGACCAAGGAGTACCGGCGCGGCACGCCGGTGCTCAAAGGCATCACGCTCGACGTCGCCGGCCAGGGCATCACGGCTATCATCGGCCCCTCGGGCACGGGGAAAAGCACGCTGATCCGCTGCATCAACCGCCTGGTCGAGCCAACCGAGGGCGAGATCTGGTTCCAGGGCATCGACCTTGCCCGGCTGCGCGGCAAGGCCTTGCGCGAGGCGCGGCGGCGCATTGGCATGGTGTTCCAGGAGTACAACCTGGTCGAACGCTTGTCGGTGATGGAGAACCTGCTCTGCGGCAGGCTTGGTTATGTCAGCCCTGTGCGCGCCTGGTTGAGGCGCTTCGCCCAGGCGGACATCGACCGCGCCTTCGAACTTCTCGACATCGTCGGCCTCAAAGGATTCGCCGGCCAGAGGGCCGATGCCCTGTCGGGCGGGCAGCGCCAGCGCGTCGGCATCGCCCGGGCCGTCATGCAGCGCCCGGATCTGCTGCTGGCCGACGAGCCGACCTCGTCGCTCGATCCCAAGACGTCGGTGGAGATTATGGAGCTGATGGCCGACCTGACGGCGCGCAACGACATCCCGGTCGTCCTCAACATCCACAACGTCGAGCTGGCCAAGCGCTTTGCCGTGCGCATCGTCGGCATGGCCGGCGGCCATGTGGTCTTCGACGGCCCGCCCGGCGACCTGCGCGATGAGCACCTGAAGCAGATCTACGGCGGCGAGGGCTGGCTCGAGTGAACAGCGCCCCCGCCCTGCCCGCCGCCAGCCGGGAGAACCCGTTCCCGGTGCGCTGGACGACGCGCGCCGTCTGGATCGGGCTTGGTCTCTACGTCATCTATGCCGCCGCGCGGCTCGAGCTGACCTGGGAACGGTTCGTCTTCGGGCTAGGCAACGGCGGGCGCTTCCTCGCCCGTATGGTGCCGCCCGATTTCACCAAGATGGACCTGCTGTGGAAGGGCCTGTCCGAGAGCCTGGAGATCGCCGTCATTGCCACCGTCTTCGGTGTCATCCTGTCACTCCCCGTCGGCCTCGCCGCCTCGCGCAACCTGATGCCGGTCTGGGCGACCTGGCCGGCGCGGGCCTTCATCGCGCTCTGCCGCTCCTTTCACCCGGTGATCGTCGCCATCCTCTTCGTCAAGGCCGTCGGGTTCGGCGCGATCGCTGGCATCCTGGCGCTGATCGTCGCCTCAGTCGGCTTCATCGCCAAGTTGTTCGCCGAAGCCATTGAGGAGATCTCGCTCAAGCAGGTGGAAGCGGTGCGCGCCACCGGCGCCTCGTTCATGAACGTGATCTTCATGGCCGTGGTGCCGCAGGTGCTGGCACGCTTCACCGGCTTCGCCACCTATCAGCTCGATTCCAACCTGCGCAACTCCACCATGGTCGGGATCGTCGGTGGGGGCGGCATCGGCAGCACGCTGTTCACCGCTTTTCAGAAGTTCGACTACGACTTCGTTCTCACCATCCTGCTGGCCATCATCGCCATTATCTTCGTGGGCGAGATTCTGGCCGGCTGGATCCGCAGGACCTTTCAGTAATGATCGCCGACCAGCGCCGCTGGGAACGCTTCACGCCGCAGGAGCGGCTGCTGCGCTTCACCTTCTATCTGGTGGCGGTCGCCGCCTTCATGGTCTCGGTGCAGACCGTCGATGTCATCCCGGAATTCCTTTACGACGCGCCCGAGCAGGTCGTGGACCTGTTCGCCCGCATGTGGCCGATGGACTGGAAGTACTATCCCAAGTCCGTGCACGAGGCGTTGATCGAGACCCTGCACATCGCCTCCCTCGGCACCATCCTGTCGCTCGCCCTGGCCCTGCCGGTCGGCATCCTCGCCGCCCGCAACGTCGTGCCGGTGGCCGCGATCAACCAGCTTGCGAAGCTGATCCTCGTCTCCTCGCGCTCGGTCAATTCTCTGGTCTGGGCGCTGCTCTTCGTCGCAATCTTCGGGCCGGGTGCGCTCGCCGGCACCCTGGCCATCGCCTTCCGCTCCATCGGCTTCGTCGGCAAGCTGTTCGGCGAAGCACTGGAAGAAGCGCAGCGCGGGCCGGTCGAGGCCCTAACCGCCGCAGGCGCGCCCTGGCCGAGCGTCTTTCTCAAGGCCTACTGGCCGCAGGTGCAGCCGGCCTTCTGGTCGATCGCGCTCTTCCGCTGGGACATCAACATCCGCGAGTCGGCCGTGCTCGGCCTCGTGGGGGCCGGCGGCATCGGCGTGGCGCTGGATACGGCGCTGACCCTGCTCTACTGGGACCAAGTGGCGGTGGTGCTGCTGACCATCTTCGCCGTCGTCATCCTGGCCGAGATCATCGTCACCACCATCCGCAGTAGGATCATCTAGCGAACAGCCCGGCCTGTCGGGACGCAACACTTTCTTAACCTTCGTGGGGGAGCCTTCGCCCAGGGTCGGGCATAGCGTTGGGAGAGAGCGTGCCTCAGGCGTTGACCCGTATCGCACCTGAATTGCTGCCGGTCCCCTACAACCGGCCGGCGGTACCTGCGCTTGTGCCCGAGCGCCCGGACGCGCTCCGTGCCGAGCCGCCGCGCACCGAAGTCCACTACTCCAGCCGCTACGGCCGGACCGGCGAGTCGCCGAACGCCTCGCTCAACACGGCGGCCTTCGCCACCCAGCAGCTCGTCGAAGAGGCGCGCTCGCCGGCCCTCCTGCTCATGCGTCGTGGACCGCTGCTCGCCGGCTACGGGACCTACGCCACAACAGCGCAGCAGACCGACCCGAACCGTCCGCGACCCGGACAGAAGCTGGACGTCTCGGCCTAGGAGTTACTCCGCCGCGGCGGGCTGGGCGATCTTTTCGACCCTGGCGGCGCAGTACTTGAACTCGGGGATCTTGCCGAACGGGTCGATCTGCGGGCTGGTCAGGATGTTGGCTGCCGCCTCGGCGTAGCAGAACGGAATGAAGACCATGCCGCTCGGCACCGCCTCGTCGATGCGTACCGAGAGCTCGATGGCGCCACGACGCGTCGAGACGCGGATGACATCGCCGCCGCGCACGTCGAATCGGCGCATGTCCTTGGGTGACAGGCAGGCGATGGCCGCCGGCTCGATGGCATCGAGTACGGAGGCACGGCGCGTCATGGCGCCGGTGTGCCAGTGCTCGAGCTGCCGGCCGGTAGTCAGCACCATCGGGTACGCGGCGTCGACCGGCTCGCCGGGCGCCGTGTATTCCGCCGGCACCAGCTTGGCGCGCTTGGTCGGCGTGGGGAACTGGCCATCGCCGAAGACGATGTCCTGGCCCGGATCGTCGGGGCCGGCGCAGGGATAGGTGACGACGCTTTCACGCTCCAGCCGGGCCCAGGTGATATTGGCAAGCGACGGCATGGCCTGCGCCATCTCAGCGAAAATGTCGCGCGGGTGGGCGTAGCTCCACTTGAGCCCCAAGCCGCGGGCAATCTCCTGGATCAGCTCCCAGTCCTGGCGCGCCTCGCCCGGCAACGGCAGGGCGATGCGGCCGAGCTGCACCTGGCGGTTGGTGTTGGTCACCGTGCCGGTTTTCTCCGGCCAGGCCGAGGCTGGCAGCACGACGTCGGCGTAGTACGCCGTCTCAGTCAGGAAGATGTCCTGCACCACCAGATGCTCAAGCTTGGCTAGCGCCTCGCGTGCGTGATGCGCGTCGGGATCGGACATCGCCGGGTTCTCGCCCATCACGTACATGCCGCGGATCTGGCCGGCGATGGTGGCGTTGACGATCTCGACCACGGTGAGGCCGCGCTTGGGCTGGATCGGGGCGTTCCACAGTTTCTCGTAGCGGGCGCGGATTTCGGCATTCTCGACCGACTGGTAGTCGGGCAGGAACATCGGGATCAGGCCGGCGTCCGAAGCACCCTGCACGTTGTTCTGGCCGCGCAGCGGGTGCAGGCCGGTTCCCGGACGACCAACCTGGCCCGTGACCAGCGCAAGAGCGATCAGGCAACGTGCGTTGTTGGTGCCGTGGATGCTCTGAGAGATGCCCATGCCCCAAAAGATGATCGAGGCTTCAGAGCGGGCGTAGAGCCGGGCGACCTCGCGGATCACATCGGCCGCAATACCGCACTCGGGCTCCATCTTCTCCGGCGTGAAGTCGCCGATATGCGCCCTGAGCTTGTCGAACTCGTTGGTGTTCGCCTCGACGTACTGCCTGTCATAGAGCCCTTCCGTGATGATCACGTTGAGCATGGCGTTGAGCAGCGGCACGTCCTTGTTGGGCTTGAACTGCAGCATGTGCGTGGCGTGGCGCTTGAGCGCGTGGCCGCGCGGATCCATGACGATCAGCTTGGCGCCGCGCTTCACCGCCTGCTTGAAGAAGGTGGCGGCAACCGGGTGGTTCTCGGTCGGGTTGGCGCCGATGACGATGATCACCTCGGCGTCCTTGGCCGCGGTGAACGGCGCCGTCACCGCCGCGGTGCCGATCCCTTCGAACAGGGCAGAGACCGAGGAGGCGTGGCATAGCCGGGTGCAGTGGTCGACGTTGTTGGTCTGAAAGCCGGTACGCACCAGCTTCTGGAAGAGGTACGCCTCCTCGTTCGAGCCCTTGGCAGAGCCGAAGCCGGCCAGCGCGTTGCCGCCGTGCTGGTCGCGGATGCGCTTGAGGCCGGAGGCTGCCTTGGCAAGCGCCTCCTCCCAGGTCGCCTTGCGGAAATGCGTCCAGGGGTTGGCCGGATCGACCACGTCGTCTGCGTGCTTAGGCACGCCATCCTTGCGGATCAGCGGCACGGTCAAGCGCTCGGCGTTGTGCACGTAGTCGAAGCCGAAGCGGCCCTTGACGCAAAGCCGGTTCTCGTTAGCCGGGCCGTCGCGGCCTTCGACATAGAGCAGCTTGTCGTTCTTGACGTTGTAGGTGAGCTGGCAGCCGACACCGCAATAGGGACAGACGCTGTCGACCTTGCGGTCCGGCTCCTCGGCTTTGACGCCGCCGGCATCGAGCAGGGTCGCCGGCATCAAGGCACCTGTCGGGCAGGCCTGCACGCATTCGCCGCAGGCCACACAGGTGCTATTGCCCATCGGGTCGTCGAAGTCGAAGACGATCTTCTCATGATGGCCGCGGCCGGCCATGCCGATGACGTCGTTGACCTGGACCTCGCGGCAGGCGCGCACACACAGGTTGCAGTGGATGCAGGCATCGAGATTGACCCGCATGGCCACATGGCTGGGATCGGGTGCGGGCGCGGTACGCTCCTCGAAGCGACTGTCGTCGACACCGACGTGGTCGGCCCAGCTCCAAAAGCGCGAATCCGGATCGTGCGCCACCTCGCGGCCGGGCTGGTCGGCCATCAGCAGCTCGAAGACCATCTTGCGTGAGGCCTTGGCGCGCTCGCTGGCGGTCTTGACCTTCATGTCAGGCGTCGGTTTGCGGATGCAGCTGGCGGCGAGGACGCGCTCACCCTCGACCTCGACCATGCAAGCGCGGCAATTGCCGTCGGCGCGGTAGCCGGGCTTAGGCGAATAACAGAGATGCGGGATCTCGGTGCCGCGGCGGTTGGCCACCTGCCAGATGGTCTCGTCCGGCCGGGCCTCGACCTCGACACCGTCGAGCAGGAACTTGACCGGGTTGCTCATTGGACGTCCCCGCGGAAATGCTTGAGCACGGACTTTACCGGGTTTGCGGCCGCCTGACCCAGACCGCAGATCGAGGCATCGGTCATGGCCTGCGACAGCTCCTGGATGAGGGGCTCGTCCCATTTCGGCCTGGCCATCAGCTTCACCGCCTTCTCGGTGCCCACACGGCAGGGCGTGCACTGGCCGCAGCTCTCGTCCTCGAAGAAGCGCATGAGGTTGAGCGCCACGTCCTTCATATTGTCCTTGTCGGACAGAATGACAACCGCATGCGAGCCGACGAAGCAGCCGTATTGCTCGAGCGTGCCGAAATCGAGCGCCAGGTCGCCCATCGCGGCTGGCAGGATACCGCCAGAGGCGCCGCCGGGCAGGTAGCCCTTGAAGGTGTGCCCCTCGAGCATGCCGCCGGAGAACTCCTCGATCAGCTCGCGCACCGTGACGCCCGCCGGCGCCAGCTTGACACCGGGATTCTTGACACGGCCGGAAACCGAGAAAGAGCGAAGCCCCTTGCGGTCGCGCCGGCCGTGGCCGGCGAACCAGGCGGCACCTTTCTCAACCAGGTCGCGCACCCACCACAGGGTCTCGACGTTCTGCACCAGGGTGGGGCGGCCGAAGAGCCCGACCTGCGCCACGTAGGGCGGTCGGTGGCGCGGCAGGCCGCGTTTGCCTTCGATGCTCTCGATCATCGCCGACTCTTCGCCGCAGATATAGGCGCCGGCGCCACGACGCAGATGCACACGCGTGGCTCTGGTCAGTCCGGCCGCCTCGACCTTGGCGATCTCGGTCCGCAGCATGGCGCGAATCTGCGGATACTCGTCGCGCAGATAGATGTAGACGTCCGCAGCCTCAACGATCCAGGCGGCAATCAGCATGCCTTCGAGGAAGCGGTGCGGATCGATCTCGAGGTAGTAGCGGTCCTTGAAAGTGCCGGGCTCGCCCTCGTCGCCGTTGACGCACATCAGGCGCGGGCCGGGCTCCTTGCGTACCAGCTGCCACTTGCGTCCCGTGGGAAAACCGGCGCCGCCCATGCCGCGCAGGCCTGAATCGTCGACCGCCTTGATGATCTCGTCGCGCGTGCGCTTGCTGTCCAGCGCCTCGCGCAGGATCTTGTAGCCGCCATCGGCGCTGTAAGCCTGGAAGTCCTTGCCCGGCTTGGCCGCGTGATGGTCGTGGCGGGCCAGGGCCCGATCGATCGACGCCGGAGTTGCCTTGAACACCTGGTCGTGGCCGACTGCGCAGACCGGAGCGCGGTCGCAGGCTCCCATGCAGGGAGCGCGCAGCACGCGGACCTTGCTCTTGCCGCCATGCTTGGCCTCGAGCGACTTGAGCAGTTCGGCGCTGCCGAAGAGCTCGCAGCTCAGGCTGTCGCAGACGCGCACCGTCACGGGCGGCGGCGCGTACTCGCCTTCGCGCACCACATCGAAATGGGCGTAGAAGGTGGCCACCTCGTAGACCTCGGCCTGGGCCAGCTTCATTTCGTAGGCCAGCGCCGCCAGATGCGCCGCCGAGAGATGGCCGTACTTGTCCTGAATGAGATGCAAATGCTCGATCAGCAGATCGCGCTGGCGCGAACGTTCGCCCAACAACGCCTGAACCTCGGCCAGAGCCTGCGGCTCAAGCTGCCGCCCTTTGGGCGTCGGTCGCGGCCTGCCATTCCCCTTGCGGGGCTGCGCGTGCTTACGGATGTCTGCGGACGTGCTCATGGACCAACGAGGTTCTCGGCCGAATACCGCATTTTGTATACCAGCGCTGAGGCAGCTTCAAAGCACTCAAGACAGCGGATTCGTCTTCAGAATCCGAAGAGGTCTTCGAGCGGCCCCTTGGGCAGCGGCACGAGGAACCAGATCTCGAACATGACAAACAGCACCAGCGACACGCCGATGCCGATGGCGGCGCCCTTGGGCAGCGCGTAGCGGCCGAAATACCACATGAAGAGCGCGATATAGATCGCCGAGGCGACATAGATGCCGATCCAGCCGACGAACAGGACGTAGACGGCGAGCGGTATCAGGACGGCCAGAACCTGGCGGAAAGCCTGCTTGGTGACGAAGGTCTTGGGCGCGCCCTTGCTTGAGATGGCGCGGGCCAGATTGACCAGGCTCGATATGGCGATGATCAGGCCGATATAGAACGGGAAATAGCCCGCGGCCGGTCCGTCCTCGCGCCAGCGGAAGCCAAGCCGTGTGCTGTCCATGATGATGATCGCAGCCAGGACCAAACAGAACACGGCCACCGCGATATCCATGGTGCGTATCGATACGAGGCTCGGTCCCTCGCCGCCTTTGTCGTCGTGCATCGCTCCGCGTTCTCCCTGGTCCTTGCCGTAGCCGCCGCGCCGATCCTCTGATTGAGGACCGGCGCGGGGCAGTGGCCGTCAGTTCGTGGCGAGGAAGCCCGCCTCTTTCATCAGATCGTGGTGCAGCTTGTCGTTCGCCTCGACCCACTTCTTGAACTGGTCTCCCGTCATGAAGGTCTGGTTGAAGGCGCCGTCCTCCATGAACTTCTTCCAGTCGTCAGTCGCCATGACCTTCTTGAACAGCTCGACGTAGTAGTTGACCTGAGCCGCCGTGACGCCCGAGGTGGTGAAGACACCGCGCAGCATCTGGTATTCGACGTTGAGGCCCGACTCCTTGCAGGTCGGGATGTCGCTCCACGCCATGCTGCTGGTGACCTTCGCCGTGTAGACGCTACGCTTGGCGTCAAACAGGCAGAGCGGCCGGAGCGCTCCGGCCTTCCACTGCGAGACCGCCTCGATCGGGTTGTTGACCGTGGAATCCACGTGCTTGCCGACGAGCTGCACGGCCACCGCGCCGCCGCCCGCGAACGGTACGTAGGTCAGCTTCTTGCCGCCAGTCAGCCGCTCGAGCGCCACCGTGATGATCTGGTCTTCCTGCTTCGAGCCGGTGCCACCCATCTTGAACTGCTTGTCGGAGCCGCCCTTGATGGCGTTCAGGTAGTCCTGCGCCGTTCTGTAGTTCGTCTCCGCGTTGACCCAGAGGACGAACTGGTCGAGGGCGAGCATGGCGACCGGAGTAAGATCTTTCCAGCTGAACGGCGTGCCGGTCGCCATCGGCGTGGTGAACAGATTCGATAGGGTGATGACGATCTTGTGTGGATCGCGCGGGCTTGCCTTCATGTCGAGGAAGCCTTCGGCGCCGGCGCCGCCCGCCTTGTTGATGACCACCATCGGCTGGGGCATGAGGTTGTGCTTGGTGACGACGCCCTGGATGAAGCGCGCCATCTGGTCCGCACCGCCGCCGGTTCCAGCGGGGATGACGAAAGTGACTGCCTTAGTCGGTTGCCAGGCTTGTGCCGCGGCCGGTGTAACCGAGAAGGCCGTGGCGAGCGCGCCGACGGCAAGGCCGGCGACAGTCAGAAATTTCGAAGCATGTCCGGTCATGTTTCCTCCTCCAGTGCCAAAAGGTCCAACGACTTATTGCTTTCGCTTGCCCACAGCCTAATGGCGCGTAGATCGCCCGTCGACTCCCGATTGCTTATGCGGCCTTCGCGGCCCGCATCTTATCCAACACCCAGCTGATCACCGGCCAGAGCAGGAGAATGAGGCCGAGGCTCATGATCGAGCCGACCAGACCGTTCGACCAGAAGATGGTGACGCTGCCCTGCGAGAGCAGCATGGCCTGGCGGAAGGAGCTCTCCGCCATGTCACCCAGCACGAGTGCCAGGACGAAGGGCGGCAGCGGATAGGACAGCTTGTTGAAGCAGTAAGCGACGATGCCGAAGCCAACCATCATCCACACGTCGAACATGGCGTTGTTGATGGTGTATGCGCCAACGGCGCAGATCACCATGATCACTGGCGCAATGATGCTGAAGGGGATGCGCAGGATCGCCGCGAAGAGCGGCACGCAGGTCAGCACGATCATCAGCCCGACCAGGTTACCCAGGTACATGCTGGCGATCAGGCCCCAGACGAAGTCTTTCTGCTCGACGAAGAGCAGTGGGCCGGGCTGCAGTCCCCAAATCAGCAGACCGCCAAGCAACACGGCCGCTGTGGGCGAGCCGGGGATACCCAGGGTCAGCATAGGGAGCAGCGCGCTGGTGCCGGCCGCGTGGGCCGCCGTCTCCGGCGCCACGACGCCTTCGAGCTCGCCCTTGCCGAAGCGCTCGCCGTTCTTGGAGAAGCGCTTGGCCAGGCCGTAGCTCATGAACGAGGCCGGCGTGGCGCCGCCCGGGGTCACCCCCATCCAGCAGCCGACGACGCAGCTGCGCACGAACGTGATCCAATAGCGCGGCAGCTTCTTCCATGCCTCGATCACCGCGTTCAGCTTGAGCTTGGCGTGGCTGCCGGAGAAAGCGAGGCCGCTTTCCATCGAGGCCAGGATCTCGCCGATGCCGAACAAACCGATCACGGCGGTGAGGAACTTGAATCCGGTCAAGAGGTCGGTGATGCCGAAGGTCATGCGCAGCTGACCGGTCACCGTGTCGAGGCCGACGGAAGCCAGCCCGAAGCCGAGGCACATCGAGGCCAGAGTCTTGAAGGCGGATCCCTTGCCCATGCCGATGAAGCTGGCGAAGGTCAAGAACTGCACAGCGAAGAACTCCGCCGGCCCGAATTTCAAGGCGAACTTCGCAACCAGCGGCGCCAGGAAGGTAATCATGACGACGGCAACGATGGCGCCGACGAACGACGAGGTGAACGCACCGGTCAGCGCCTCGTCCGCCTTGCCTTGCTGGGCCATCGGATGGCCATCAAACGTGGTCGCGACGGACCACGGCTCGCCGGGGATGTTGAAAAGGATCGAGGTGATGGCGCCGCCGAACAGGGCACCCCAGTAGATGCAGCTCAACATGATGATCGCCGAGGTCGGCGACATCGAGAAGGTCAGCGGCAACAGGATAGCGACGCCGTTGGCCCCACCCAGGCCAGGCAGGACGCCGATGATGACCCCGAGCAGGATGCCCACGATCATCAGCATGAAATTGAAGGGGCTGAAAACGACGTAGAAGCCGTTCAACAGCGATGCAAGCTCTTCCAACGCTCCCCCCAATCGCTTGATCGGCGACCGCTCAAGCCTGCCGATACGCCTGGGTGGTTCTTGCACCGCCACCCGTATTTGGTATACAGAATACTCGCCTAAGAACGAATGTAAAGCCCAACCGGACAGACACCGGCGCGTCATGCCGGATTTCGCCGGAACGCGGCGCCCGAGGGAGAACCAGGAAGCAGTCGATGACGGCACTCAAGCTAGCCGTGCAGCCTATCGAGGCAGAGCCGAGCTTCCGGGACCGCGCCTATGCGTCGTTGAAGCAGGCCATCACCACGATGGACATCTACGCCTCGCGCGAGCCGATCCGGCTCGACGAGCGCCAGCTCTCACAGGATCTGGGGATCAGCCGCACACCGATCCGTGAGGCGCTTAACCGCCTCGAGCAGGAAGGCTTTATCCGCTCGATCCCCCGCAAGGGCATGTTCATCGTCCGCAAGACGAAGAAGGAGATCCTCGAGATGATCGCCGTCTGGGCGGCGCTCGAGAGCATGGCCGCGCGGCTCATCACCCAGAACGCCTCGGACGAGGAAATCGCCACGCTGCGAAGGCTCTTTGTCGAGTTCCAGGGGCCGAAGCACAAGCCCAGTGCGCATATCGACGAGTACTCCGAAGCCAACGTCCGCTTTCATCAGGCGATCGTCAGCCTGGCGAACAACAAGCTGCTGACAGATACGATGGAGAACCTCTTCATCCATATGCGGTCGATCCGCCGCAAGACGATCGGCGAGAACGATCGCGCCGAACGCTCGATCATCGACCATCTGAACATCATCGAAGCGCTGGAGAAGCGGCAGACCGAGCGAGCCGAGCAGCTGGTGCGCCAGCACAGCCTCGACCTCGCCACTCACGTTGAAAAGCACGTCGACTACCTGGATTGAGACGGCGCGCGGCTTGCTGCCGCACGGTCACGATCCCAAGAACATGGCGGCCATCAGCCGCTGAGAGAAACGAGTTTGGAGGAGAAGGCCATGGCCGAAGGTACGAGTAAGCAGGGAGGGGCGCCCGAGCAGGAGCTGACGGATGGTTTTCATCTGATCATCGACGCTCTCAAGCTCAACGACGTCAAGACGATCTACGCAGTGCCCGGGATCCCGATCACCGACTTCCTGCGCATGTCGCAGGCCTCCGGTATTCGCGTACTCTCGTTCCGCCATGAGCAGAACGCCGGCTACGCCGCAGCCATCGCGGGCTTCCTGACCAAGAAGCCCGGCATCTGCCTTACAGTTTCGGCCCCCGGCTTCCTCAACGGCCTCACCGCCCTCGCCCACGCCACGACCAACTGCTACCCGATGATCCTCATCTCCGGCTCGTCCGAGCGCGAGATCGTCGATCTGCAGCAAGGCGACTACGAGGAGATGGACCAGCTGGCCGTCGCCAAGACCATGTGCAAGGCGGCGTACCGTGTGCTGCACGCAGCCGATATCGGCATCGGCATCGCCCGCGCCATCCGCTCGGCCGTCTCGGGCCGCCCCGGCGGCGTCTATCTCGACTTGCCGGCCAAGCTGTTCGGCCAGGTGATGAATGCCGAAGCTGGCAAGAAGTCGCTGGTCAAGGTGATCGACCCCGCCCCGGCGCAGATCCCTGCCCCCGACGCGGTCAAGCGCGCGCTCGACGTGCTCAAAGGCGCCAAGCGTCCTCTGATCATCCTCGGCAAGGGCGCCTCCTACGCCCAGGTCGACGACCTGGTCCGCCAGTTCGTCGAGAAGAGCGGCGTGCCGTTCCTGCCGATGAGCATGGCCAAGGGCCTGTTGCCCGACACGCATCCGCAATGCGCGGGTGCCGCCCGCTCGACGGTACTCAAGGACTCCGACGTCGTCATGATGATCGGCGCGCGGCTCAACTGGCTGCTCTCGCACGGCAAGGGCAAAACCTGGGGCGACGCGCCGAAGAAATTCATTCAGATCGACATCGAACCCAAGGAGATGGACAGCAACGTTGAGATCGTCGCCCCCGTGGTCGGCGACATCGGCTCCTGTCTCACCGCTTTCCTCAGCGCCATGGGCAGCAAGTGGGACGCCCCACCGGCTGAATGGACAAACGCCGTCAAGACCAAGCGCGAAGAGAACGTCGCCAAGATGGCGCCGCGCCTGATGAACAACAACGTGCCGATGGACTACCACGGCGCGCTGGGTGCGCTGCGCACCATCATCAAGGAGCGGCCGGAGACCATCCTGGTGAACGAGGGTGCGAACACGCTCGACCTCGCCCGAGGCATCATCGACATCTACAAGCCGCGCAAGCGGCTCGATGTCGGCACCTGGGGCATCATGGGTATCGGCATGGGCCAAGCGATCGCCGCCACAGTCGAGACCGGTAAGCCGGTACTCGCCGTCGAGGGCGACAGCGCCTTCGGCTTCAGCGGCATGGAGGTCGAGACGATCTGCCGTTACAAGCTGCCGGTCTGTGTCGTCATCTTCAACAACAACGGCATCTACCGCGGCACCGACGTCAACAAGGCGAGCGACGATCCGGCGACGACCGTGTTCGTCGCGGGTGCCCGCTACGACAAGATGATGGAGGCCTTCGGCGGTGTCGGCATCAACGCCACCTCGCCCGACGAGCTGAAGCGCGCCGTCAATGAAGCGCTCGACTCCGGCAAGCCGACGCTGATCAACGCGGTCCTCGATCCGGCTGCCGGCAGCGAGAGCGGCCGTATCGGCAATCTCAATCCGCAGAGCGCGCTGAAGAAGAAGTAAGCCGCCTTTCAACGCAACGACCAGCAATCAAGGAGCAGTGGGGGAGACCATGGCCGCGAAGAAGAAAACCGCCAAGAAGAGCCCGAAGAAAGCCGCCAGGAAATCCGCGCCGAGGAAGACCGCGAAGCCGGCGAAGAAGTCGCCGGCGGCGTCGCGCAAAGCGGGCATGCCCAAGCCGACGAACAAGCCCTTCGGCCAGGCCGGCAAGGCGCTCGACGGCGTGCGCATCCTCGACTTCACGCACGTTCAGTCCGGCCCGACCTGCACCCAGCTGCTGGCCTGGTTCGGCGCCGACGTGATCAAGATCGAGCGGCCGGGTGTGGGCGACATCACGCGCGGCCAGCTGCGCGACGTGAAGGACGCGGACAGCCTCTACTTCACCATGCTCAACCACAACAAGCGCTCGATCACCATCGATTCGAAGAACCCCGAAGGCAAGAAGGTCATCGACGCGCTGATCAAGCACTGCGACGTGCTGGTGGAGAATTTCGCCCCGGGTGCGCTCGACCGCATGGGTTTCACCTGGGAGTACATCCACAAGCTCAACCCGCGCATGATCGTCGCCTCGGTCAAGGGCTTCGGCCCCGGGCCTTATGAGGACTGCAAGGTCTACGAGAACGTTGCCCAGTGCACCGGCGGCTCCGCTTCGACCACCGGCTTCCTCGACGGCCCGCCGCTGGTCACCGGCGCCCAGATCGGCGATTCGGGCACCGGCCTGCATCTGGCCCTGGGCATCGTCTCGGCGCTCTACCAGCGCAACCGCACCGGCCGGGGCCAGCGCGTGCTCTGCGCCATGCAGGACGGCGTGCTCAACCTCTGCCGCGTCAAGCTGCGCGACCAGCAGCGCCTGAAGCACGGCCCGCTCAAGGAATACAGCCAGTTTGGGCAGAACATCCCGTTCGGCGATGCCACGCCGCGCGCCGGCAACGATTCGGGCGGCGGCCAGCCGGGCTGGATCATCCGCTGCAAGGGCTGGGAGACGGACCCCAACGCCTACATCTACTTCATCACCCAGGCGCCGGTCTGGGAGGCGATCTGCGACGTGATCGGCGAGCCGACCTGGAAGACCGATCCCAACTACGCCACCCCGCCGGCCCGGCTGCCGCGTCTGAAGGCCATCTTCGAGCGTATCGAGCAATGGACCATGACCAAGACCAAGTTCGAGGCTATGGACATCCTCAACAAGTACGACATCCCCTGCGGCCCGATCCTCTCGATGAAGGAGATCGCGGAAGACGAGTCGCTGCGCAAGACCGGCACCGTCGTCGAGGTCGATCACCCGACACGCGGCAAGTACCTGACCGTCGGCAACCCGATCAAGCTCTCCGACTCGATCTCCGACGTGAAGCGCTCGCCACTGCTCGGCGAGCACACCGAGGAAGTGCTGATCAAGGAGCTGGGCTACACCAAGGACCAGGCGATGGCCCTCAAGGCAGCCGGCGCGATCTGATCGTCAGTTCCCGGTGCCACGGGGGGCCACCCCCGAGCACCGGGCCCCACGAAAAATAAAAGGGGAGAGAAATGCGTATCGTCGTTCACGGCCAGCAGGCCTTCGGCAAGGCTGTCCTCGAGGCGCTGCTCAAGCGCGGCGACAACGTCGTCGCCGTCTACGTCGCACCCGACAAGGAGGGCCAGAAACCGGACCCGCTGAAAGAGGCGGCCCTCGCCGCCAAGCTGCCGGTCTTCCAGCCCAAGTCTTATCGCAAGCCGGGCGAGGTCTACGACCAGTTCCGCGCCCTCAAGCCTGACCTGCAGGTCATGGCCTATGTCACGCTGTTCGTGCCCTCGGAGTTCCTCAACATCCCCACGCACGGGTCGATTCAGTATCACCCGTCCCTCCTGCCGCTGCACCGCGGCCCCTCCTCGATCAACTGGCCGATCATCCAGGGCCGCACCGAGACCGGCCTGTCGATCTTCTGGCCGGATGACGGGCTCGATACCGGCCCGATCCTGATCCAGAAGAAGACGCCGATCTCCGACGATGATTCTCTTGGATCGGTGTACTTCGACCGTCTGTTCCCGCAGGGCGTGGCTGCGATGCTGGAAGGCGTCGACCTGGTCAAGGCCGGCAAAGCGCCGCGCGTCGAGCAGGACCATTCCGAGGCCACCTACGAAGGCTGGTGCACGCCGGAAAGCGGCCGCATCGACTGGGCGCGGCAGGGCTTCCACATCCACAATCTGGTGCGCGGCTGCAACCCGGCACCCGGCGCCTGGACGACGAACGGCGGCAAGAAGATTCAGATCTTCGAGACCAAGAAGATTCCGGCCGTCGATCCCAAGGGCATCGGCGGTGCCATGGGTCAGGTCATGGAGATCGACGCCGACGGCTTTACCGTCGCCTGCGCAGACGGGCGCATCCGCGTCCTGCGCTGCCGCGGCGAGGCCGGCAAGGTGACGGGCGCCGAACTCGCCGCCGCGGGCGGCGTCAAGGTCGGCGACAAGCTCGGAAGCTGAATTTCAGACAGTCCTCAGGGGAAGAAACCTATGCGCAACCCGGCCGAACAGCACGCCAAGCCCAAATCGGACATCGAGATCTCGCAGGCCGCGACCATGCGGCCGATTATCGACGTGGCGAAGGAGAAGCTCGGCATCGACGCCAAGAATCTTGAACCCTACGGCCATTACAAGGCCAAGGTCTCGCTCGACTACGTCAAGTCGCTCCGCGACAAGAAAAACGGCAAGCTGGTCCTGGTCAGCGCCATTACCCCGACGCCAGCCGGCGAAGGCAAGACCACGACGACCGTCGGCCTCGGCGACGCGCTCAACCACATCGGCAAGAAGGCGATCATCTGCCTGCGCGAGCCCAGCCTCGGCCCCTGCTTCGGCGTCAAGGGCGGCGCGGCCGGCGGCGGCTACGCCCAGGTCGTGCCGATGGAGGACATCAACCTCCACTTCACCGGCGACTTCCATGCCATCGGTGCGGCCAACAACCTGCTCGCCGCCCTGGTCGACAACCACATCTATTGGGGCAATGAGCTCGGCTTCGACCAGCGCCGCGTCACCTGGCGCCGTGTGCTCGACATGAACGACCGCGCGCTGCGCGAGATCACCTCCTCGCTGGGCGGTGTGGCCAACGGCTTCCCGCGCCAGGACGGCTTCGACATCGTCGTCGCCTCGGAGGTCATGGCAATCTTCTGCCTCGCCACCTCGCTTGAGGATCTGCAGAAGCGCCTGGGCAACATCATCGTCGGTTACACCCGCGACCGGAAGCCGATCCGCGCCCATCAGTTGAAAGCCGCCGGACCGATGACCGCGCTGCTCAAGGACGCACTGGCGCCCAACTTGGTGCAGACGCTGGAGAACAACCCCGCCTTCATCCATGGCGGCCCGTTCGCCAACATCGCCCATGGCTGCAACACCGTGCTGGCCACCACAACGGCCCTTAAGCTCGGCGACTACGTGGTCACCGAGGCCGGCTTCGGCGCCGACCTGGGGGCGGAGAAGTTCTTCGACATCAAGTGCCGCAAGGCGGGCCTGCGGCCCGACTGTGCCGTGCTGGTCGCGACCATCCGCGCCCTCAAGATGCACGGCGGTGTCGCCAAGGAAGACCTCAAGAAGGAGAACCTGGAGGCGCTCAAGAAGGGCCTCTCCAACCTCCAGCGCCACGTGCAGAACGTGCAGAAATTCGGCGTGCCGGCGGTGGTCTCGATCAACCGCTTCAGCGCCGACACCCCGGCCGAGATCGAGCTGGTTAAGAAGGCTTGCTCCGACCTCAACGTCGAGTGCTTCATGGCCGATCACTGGGCCGGCGGCGGCGCGGGCGCAGCCGACGTGGCCCGGGCCGTGGTCAAGATCTGCGAGGCCGGCACCTCGAAGTTCAAGCCGCTCTACCCTGACGAGATGCCGCTCTGGGACAAGATGAAGACCATCGCCCAGCAGATCTACGGGGCGGCGGACATCACCGCCGACAAGAGCATCAAGGACCAGATCGCCGGACTGCAGACGGCCGGCATGGGTAATTTCCCGATCTGCGTCGCCAAGACCCAGTACAGCTTCTCGACCGATCCCAACGCCAAGGGTGCGCCCTCCGGCCACACCATTCCGATCCGCGAGGTGCGCGTCTCGGCGGGTGCGGAGTTCCTGGTCTTTATCTGCGGCGAGATCATGACCATGCCGGGCCTGCCCAAGGTGCCGGCGGCCAACTCGATCGAGGTCAACGCCGAGGGCAAGATCGTCGGTCTGTTCTGATTCGAAATAGACGCCTCAGAAGAGAAGGCCGCCCTACTCGGGCGGCCTTTTTACTTTCAACGACTTCGCTTGCACCCGCTCTGTCACGCGGTATCGGCGGAGGAAAAAAGTGATCTGCTTAGGCCGGGTAATCGCCTTGACTCCATCATCACGCGGCGCGAGGCTTGAAAGGTTCACGGAGGCTTGTGGCCCAGGCGAACGCAGCGGCAATGCGGCCGGTTGAAGCGCCGGGCAGCTTCGTGAGCGAGGCTCAACACTGCGGATGGGAGGCCACGCGCATGGAAACTCCACCGGGCCAGTGTCGAAGGCTCCGCCAGGATGCGGAGCCACAATCCGTGTGAGCGGTGACACCCCCTGGCCAGGGACGCTCTGGATTGCCGACAAATCGCGAGCGATAGCGAAGCGGAAATCCCATCCGGCCAGATGGTGAACGGAAGCTTCGAATAAAGTCCGCTCTTGGAGCGGAACGGCTTAGGCCGATAGAGAGCCCCGGTCCCTTGGGTGGGACGGGGCTCTCGCGTTTTTTACCTCGCTAGCTGGTTGGCCGTTCGCAACGCCGCCAGATCTGCGGCGGAAGTTGCGCAACCGCCGCCCGATCCGCGCCGAGACGCAGGTGTACCGTGGTCTCGTTTCGCAGGACCATGAATACCGTCTGGCCCGAGGCCGGCTCCGGTGCCGGAACGACATACTCGAAATTGTGACGCGAGTAGATTCCCTCGAGACGCCTCCCGGCCGGCGTGGTGACTCGCGCGCCGTCGATGGTCAGATGGCGGCCGTCGGGCGCACACCAGTCGCCATCAATGGCATCCGCCAGAGCCGGGCCCCATACGAGGCAAGACACAAGCCCAAAGCTCCAGCCAGCCGTCGCCAAGATCTCATTCCCGCAAGCTCCCCACCCCGGCATCACGCCGGTTGAAGCGAAGCTTACATTGGCAGATCGGTCCCGTCTTGCAGGGTCGACGTGCGGCCTATTCCATGCTGTCGCCGCCGCCCGTATCCCACCCCGACGGCTCCTCGCGGT
>Ga0194132_10003897_pt1 | contig 25964 bp, 24 predicted proteins | sample TA2KigOf80mmetaG_FD_148612 | JGI IMG/M metagenome (GOLD analysis project Ga0194132, IMG submission 148612) | Freshwater microbial communities from Lake Tanganyika, Tanzania - TA2015054 Kigoma Offshore 80m | ecosystem: Environmental > Aquatic > Freshwater > Lake | place: Tanzania: Lake... | reverse complement strand
TCCTACATTTCTCCGCTCCTCACAACTTGACACTTACGCAGATGGCATGGTATATCTTTACGTGTAAGCCTTCGCCAGGACAGCGAGCCGGGAAGGTGTGACCGCCAAGGCGCGCGGCCGTGCGCCCAACGCAGTCATGCCTTCCCTTTTTCTTTGTCCGGCGTTGTGCGGGCGGTCGCGGTGCGCCGCGCCTAGGAGGCGTGCCGTTGCAGTCTGAGCAAGGCTTGCGCGAAACGTCGGTGGTAGTAGAGGTGTCGCGATAAGCGGTCGGTCGGATAGCGGAGCGATGCGCGTCCCGCCCGTGAGCGGGGCGGGCGAGGAGGCATGACGGCTACATACCCGTAGGCTCACCGCGAGCGTGACCGGCTGACACCAGCGTCGCCGAGGAAGCTCCGAGCGCCAACCCTGTATCCCTACAAACCTCGGAGCAGTGGGCCTGCCCATCCTGTAGCAGTGGGAACTGCTACGTTAAACGCTCGCAAATCTCGTCCACGTCCCTCCCCTAGACCGTCCGCACAACGCCTCCCACCGCGACACCTCGAAACGAATCAACAAACGAAAAGGAGAAAAACACAAACCACCCACAACTGGAACAAGGGACACGACAAGGACCGGGAGAGGTCCCCCTCTGTCACCCTGAGGAGCGGCAATGGTAATCGCCACGACGAACGGGCCTACGCCGTGTGGGTTGCGTGCAAGCCTACGCCCTCTTCTTGCACACGTAATAGTCAATGCCGATGGCGTCCAGGCCAAGATCGCGCTGGGAGTTGAAGGTCCGCACCTCAACAAAGCCAGCCTCCGCCAGGGCACGGCGCACATCGTCGCCGGGGAAATGCCGCTCGAAGATATCGAAGGCGCGCTCGGGCGTCGCGGCATCGCCTCGGCTCACGGTGATGTGCATGCGCCCCGTCCACGTCTCGGGCGAATAGCCCAGGCGGATGCGCCACGTTCGCCCCTCATCGTGGATCGTCATCTCGCCGTTCCACCTGGCGCGAAGGCCCTCGTCCGTATTCAGGTCGAAGTAGAACGTCCCGCCGGGGACGAGGGCCCTGTGGACGCAGGCGAAGAGTCTCCGCAGGTCCTCCAGGGAGGGCATGTGGTTCAGGCTCTCGAAGGTGGAGATGGCGGCGGCGCACTGGTGGTCAAGGGTGAAATCGCGGGCGTCCGCCAGGAGGAAATCGCCCAGGGGCGCGTTTTCGGCGGCGTACATCAACATCATCTGGGAGCTGTCCACGCCGGTGACGCTGAAGCCGCGCTCGATGAGCCGACCGGCGATCTGCCCGGAGCCGCAGCAGACGTCCAGCACCTTTGCGCCTGGGGGAAAATCACGCAGCAGCAGGCGCTCCAGCGCCGGCATCTCCAGGGCGACGGCGCCGGGCCCCCAATACTTGCTGTAGATCCAGGCGAAGTCGTCGTAGGGCGATGGCTCCAGAGGGTCGTTCACGCCGCTCGCCTCCCGCTTGCATTCATGCCCGCTCCTACTTTATACAATTTCACGGCATCCGTCCGAGGTCGCCCATGCCCGTCTACGAATGCATCTGCAGCGATTGCCGCAAGGTCTCGAGGATCTTCACCAGGAGCGTGCACGAGAGGCTCCATCCCGCCTGCTCCCATTGCCAGGGGAGGAACCTCCGGCGCAAGATCTCCCGGGTGGTCATCGCGAAAGGGACGCGGCGCGCGATCCAGGACCTGGTCCGCAGCCGCCTGATGGGCCGTTACGAGGGTCGCGATAAGGCGAGGCAGGCGGCCTGGTCGCGACGCACGGCGAACGAGCTCGGCGAAGCAGGGTCGGACTTCCGCGAGATGGCCGAAAAGGCGGAGGCTGGGGAGGACGTCTGGGACCGTACGATCCGGCGCCGGTGCTGGAGCACAAGCTCAACAGCCATAGCGATAGCGGAGCAAGCCCGCCCGCAGATGCAGGCGGCGAGCGCCACGCCCACTGATCGTCAGCCGTGGCTGGATGCCGTGGCGGCGACGCTCTGGCGCAGCTGCCGCAGCGCCCTGGGGAAGAGGCCCACGAGGGCCCGCCGCTGGCCGCCGCTGGTCAGCACGAGAATCGCCGCCGCGATATAGACAACGGCGAAGATTCCGAGGACGGTGGTCAAGCGCTCGTCCCCCACCGTCTCTTCCACAACCAGCGCCGTGACTATCTGCGAGACAAAGAGGAAGAGGAGCAGCAAACCGCCGCGCCAGTTGATGCGCAGTGAGACGAGCAGCAGCACCGCGAAGAGGGACTGGGCGGAGGTCAAGAGGAACTCGAAGTTCTGCCGGTTGTCCAGGGGCAGTTCAGAGACGCCGCCCTTGTTGATGCTATAGACGATGGGCAGGGTTCCCACCAGGAGCGTCCACTGGTTCACCTTGGAGGAGACCAGGACGCCCAAGCCCATGGCGCCCATGCCTCGGAAGGCGAACATCAGCGCCACGCCCATCTCCGGCGCCTCTGACGCCAGGGGGGCGAGCCACTGGACCAGGATGAACTCGTCTATCCCAAGGTGCTCTCCCGTCTCCACCAGGCTCTCCGCGAAGGGCTCCGCCACGGCCAAGATCGCCGCCGCCGGGATGACGAAGAGGGCGAGGATCAAGATGCGCCGCTTCCGCTTCGGCAGATCGGCCAGGGGCGCCATGGGGCCGCTGATGGTATGGCCCTCTTTCTTTTCGCTCCGGGAGGTGAAGTAGAGATAGCCGCAGAAGAGCGAGACAAAGACGATGACGTCAATGATATTGAGGGAGCCATCGCGGAACAAGCTGCGGATGAAGATAGTGAAGGCCCAAGCCGTGGCCGCCAGGAGGAATGCGAGCTCCACCGAGTGGCTCGTGGCCAGCACCAGGGGCCGGTGGCGGCGCTTGAACCAGAAGATCAGGATGACGGCGGACCAGCCGATGCCGATGAGGAGCCGGTTGGCGCCCGTCATGTTGGCCGCGGCGAAGTGGGCGTACTGGGGATCGTCGGCGGCCTTCCAGGCGAAGACCATGTCCACGGCGTATTCGGGGAGCACAGCGATGAGGGCGACCGCCGCGAGGGCCAGGCCCGCCGAGATCTCCAGCTCGGCCAGCTCGCCTGCCGCGCCCAGGAGGAAGGCGGCGCCCAGGATGGCGACGCCGAAGAGAACGGCCTCGAAGCCGGGCGTGTGGGTGAAATGGGTCAGCCGGAGGACAAATCCGGGAACGGCGATCGCCACCGCCAGGGCGATCCAGGTGAAGGGCCTCCGCATGCTCGCCGATCGGGCGGTCATGCGTTCAGCCGGGTTGTGGGTGTAAGGATGCTCATCGCAGGGGGAGCGCGGGGCTTATTCGATCCGTTGGATGCGGTAGTTGTGGACGCCGCCGGGGGCGGTGACTTGCACCACTTCGCCGGCGCGCTTATCGAGGAAGGCGCGGCCCGTGGGCGATTCCGCCGAGATCTTCCCCAGGCGGAGGTTCACTTCGTTGGGGTGGACGATGTGGTAGATAACTTCTTCATTGAAGGTGAGGTCTTGGACGACGATCTTGCTGCCGACGCGGCAGCGCCCTTCGGCGTCCGACCTGCCGTTGGCCTGGACCGCCTCTTCTATCGTAACGGCGTGGCGGAGGATGTGCTCCAGCTCGCGGATGCGCGCTTCCAGGTGGCCTTGTTTGTCGCGGGCGGCGTCCAGGGGGGCGTTCTCCCGGAAATCCTTGTCCGCCATGGCCTTCCTTATCTCATCGGCGATGACGACGCGCTGGCCCTTCAGCTCCTCCAGCTCCGCTACGGCCTTTTCATGGCCTTCTTTAGTGATCTGGGCGCTCTGGACGAGCCTGGTCTCCTTTGCCGGAGAGGCCTTGACGCTCACCTTTTTGGCCTTCAGGTGGACCCCAAGGTTGGTGGAGGTGATGCCGGACTTGTTGGCATAGGCGAGGAAGGCGCGGATAGCTGCTAGCTTTTCCGCCGTCTCCCCGGCGTTCGCCTCGGTGTAGCTCTCGACCTGGCGGGGGGTCATATCGGCCAGGATGCGCTCCCGGCCAGCCCAGCGGAGGAACTTCTGGATCTGTTGAGGATATTCGGGTTTCTTCTGGGCTTGGCTCGTGGCGAGGAAGCGGGTGACGGCCTCGCTTATGGTTAGCTTCTCCGCATCCGGCATCGGGCGGGCCTCCTCAGAGTGGCGGCGCGATAGGGCGTCTGCATACCAGGTGAAGGGCGCCCCGTGAATCGCCGCACGCGCGAAAGTCATCATACCATAAGAAGGAGCGGCCGGAGTTATCCCTGGACATCCGTTTTTATACTCCGGCGCGTTTGCTATAATGGCAGGGCTACCGGAGGCTGTTCGGATGCTCCGGCTTCCGCGTCTCCCCGCCTGGTAAGGGGGCGGGGCGGCGGGCTAGAGATTGTGGAGTTATGGATCAGCGCGTCGCGAGAAATTTCCTCGTCTATATCCTTATCCTGGTGGCCTGCGTAGCCATCTTCTGGGCCGTTCTGCGCAATCCATCCAGCGGCGAGGACGTGGCGATCACCCAGATCGTGACGCTGGCCAAGGATAAGCAGATCACCGAGATCGTGGTGGAGGGGAACACCGTCACGGCCAAGAAGACGGACGGCACCAAGGTCAAGGCGCGCAAAGAGAGCGGCGTCGGCATCATCGAGATCCTGGACCAGGCGGAGGTGCCCATCTCCGGGGAGAACGCCATCCCGGTGAAGGTGAAGGGCAACAGCTCTCTGGGCAACGTCTTCGGCCTGCTGTTGAACTTCCTCCCGATTATCATCATCGGCGCCTTCCTGCTCCTGATGATGCGGCAGGCGCAAGGGACGAACAACCAGGCCATGAGCTTCGGCCGAAGCCGGGCCAAGATGTTCGTGGGGAACCGCACCACCGTGACCTTCTCCGATGTGGCTGGGGTGGAAGAGGCCAAGCAGGAGCTGCAGGAGGTGGTGGAGTTCCTGATGTACCCGGAGCGCTTCGCGAGCCTGGGGGCCAAGATTCCCCGGGGCGTGCTGCTGGTGGGCCCGCCGGGCACGGGCAAGACGCTGCTGGCCAAGGCCGTTGCGGGCGAAGCGGGCGTCCCCTTCTTCAGCATCAGCGGCAGCGAATTCGTGGAGATGTTCGTGGGCGTGGGCGCATCCCGCGTGCGCGACCTCTTCGACCAGGCGCGCCGCAATTCGCCCTGCATCATCTTTATTGACGAGATAGACGCCGTCGGCCGCCATCGCGGGGCGGGCCTGGGCGGCGGCCACGACGAGCGCGAGCAGACGCTGAACCAGATCCTGGTGGAGATGGACGGCTTTGACGCGACGACGAACGTCATCATCATCGCCGCCACGAACCGCCCGGACATCCTGGACCCGGCGCTCCTGCGCCCCGGCCGCTTCGACCGCCGGGTGGTGCTCGATGCGCCGGATGTGAACGGGCGCAAATCCATCCTGACCGTCCACACCAAGGGCAAGCCTGTGGAGCCCGCCGTTGACCTGGAGATCATCGCCAAGCAGACCCACGGCTTCAGCGGCGCGGACCTAGCGAACCTGGTGAACGAGGCTGCGCTGCTGGCGGCGCGGCGCCAGAAGAAGGCCATCAGCATGGCCGAGCTGGAAGAGGCGATTGACCGCGTGTGGGCAGGCCCCGAGCGCAAGAGCCGGGTGGTGAGCGCGAAAGAGAAAGAGATCACGGCCTACCACGAGGCGGGCCACGCGCTGGTCTCCCATCTGCTGAAGGCCGGGGACATCGTCCACAAGGTCACCATCGTGCCCAGAGGCATGGCCGGCGGCTACACGCGCTTCCTCCCGGAGGAAGAGCTCCACTATTACAACCGCACCTACCTCAAGGACCGGATGGCCGTCTCCCTGGGCGGGCGCGCCGCCGAGGAGGTCATCTTCGGCGATTTCACGAACGGGGCGGCAGACGACCTCCAGCGGACGACGTACATCGCGCGGAAGATGATCACGGAATGGGGCATGAGCCAGCAGCTGGGCCCGCGCACGCTGGGACAGAAGCAGGAACTGGTCTTCCTGGGGCGCGAGATCTCCGAGCAGCGCGACTACGGCGACAAGATCGCCGATCAGATTGATGAGGAGATCAAAAGCCTGGTGGACGAAGCCTACCAGCGGGCCGTGGGCACCCTACGCTTCCACAAGGCGAAGCTGGTCCAGATCGCCCGGACGCTCATCACCAAAGAGACGCTTGAAGGCAAGGACCTGCTGGACCTGCTGAATTCGCCAGCGCCTGCGTTGGAAGAGGGCGATACGGGACGGATGCCCGCGCCCGCGCCTTCGCCTGCATAAGACCAAGCGCTCCACCTCAGGCCGCAGGGCCTTACCTGCGCCTCCGTTGACGCTCCCCCATCGCGCGCCTATCATGTGAGCGATTTCCCCGTTCCTGAAGGAGGTCGCGCTTTGTTCAAGCCGAAGGATTTCCGAGACAAGGCCTGCATCGTGGGCATCGGCGAGACGACGTACTCACGCAAGTCAGGCATGACCAACATGACGCTGCAGATGACGGCCTGCGCCCGAGCCATCGAAGACGCAGGGCTGAAGCCGAGCGATATTGACGGCGTGCTGCCCCAGTCGATGGGGCTGACCGCCGAGGACATGGCGACGAACCTGGGCGTGAAGGACCTGCGCTTCTCCTCCAGCGTCTCCATGGGCGGCGCGAGCCCCTGCGCCGCCATCCAGAACGGCGTGCTGGCGGTGGCCTCCGGCGTCTGCAACTATGTCCTCCTAGTCTCCGGGCGCAATGGCTATTCCGGCGCGCGCACCGGGGCGGCCCTTTCGCCGGCCGGCCCCATGCGCACGATGTTCGAGTTCGAATACCCCTACGGGCTCGTGGTGCCGATGCTGTGGTACGGGCCCATCGCGCGGCGGCACATGCACCTCTACGGCACCACCAGCAAGCAGTTCGCCGAGGTGGCCATCGCGGCGCGGAAGCACGCGAAGATGCAGAAGAACGCGCAGATGAAGGACGAGAAGGAGATCACGCTGGAAGACCATCAGAACTCGCCGCTGCTCGCCGATCCCTTCCGCCTGCTGGACTGCTGTCTGCAGACGGACGGCGCGGCGGCGGCGGTCATCACGACGCCGGAGCGCGCGAAGGACCTGAAGCGCAAGCCGATCTATATCTCGGGCTTCGCGGAGGCGCACCCGGATTCGCCCAGCAGCACCACCCAGCGGCCGGACATCACCCGCTTCGGCGTGGCCAAGTGCGCCGACCGCGTCTTTGAGATGGCGGGCATGACGCGCAAGGATATTGACGTGGCGGAGATCTACGATTGCTTCACCTTCACGGTGATCAACCAGATCGAGGATATCGGCTTCTGCAAGAAGGGCGAAGGCGGGCCCTTTGTGGAGAGCGGACGGATCCAGCTGGGCGGCGAACTGCCGGTGAACACTCACGGCGGGCTCCTCTCCCAGGGGCACATCATGGGGATGAACCACGTGATCGAAGCGGTGAAGCAGTGCCGCGGCGCCAGCGATGCGCAGGTGAAGGATGCCGAGGTGGCCCTTGTGAGCGGCTACGGCGACTTCGGCGACGGCGCGCTCGCCATCCTGAGGAGATAAGCCATGACCACCCAAGCAGCACCCCCAGCCCCCAAGCCCCTGCCGACTCCGCTCCCGGATACCCAGCCCTTCTGGGACTTTTGCAAGAAGGGCGAGCTCCGCTTCCAGAAGTGCAGCAAGTGCCACACCTTCCGCCACTATCCCCGGCCCATGTGCCCGAGCTGCGGCTCCTTTGAGTACACCTGGGAGCAGGTGGCACCCAAGGGCAAGGTCCACACCTGGGTGACGGCCATGCGCGCCTTCCATCCCGGCTTTGAGAAGGAAGTACCCCTGCCCATCGTCATCGTGGACATCGAAGAGGCACCGGGTATCCGCATCATGAGCAACTTCAACGACGGCACCAAGCACACCGACTTGAAGATCGGCATGCCGGTGACTATCGTCTTCGAGGAAATCTCGGGCGTACAGGACAGAGCGCAAGTTACTTACGCCCTGCCGAAGCTACGCAAGGCCTAGGCCCTTCGGGCGAGGACAAAAAGGCCCCTCCCGCACGCGTGCGGGAGGGGCCTTTTTCTTGACAGAACGACGGGGCGATACATGCCCCTCACCGCCAGGTTTAGTTCTGTTGACAGGCCTCTTTCGCTTATGGTACGTTGGCTCAGCATCGGAAGCCGAGGTAGCGCCGCGGCGGTGAGGCCGTACGCGTCTGCCAAAGGAAGGTTTTGCTATGGCTTCAATCCTTGAAAAAGTGAACCAGCCGTCCGACCTGCGGAAGCTCAGCTATGAGCAGCTGGACCAACTGGCGCAAGAGGCCCGTGACACGATCATCCGCATCATCACCCAGCGGGGCGGGCACCTGGCCTCCAACCTGGGGATCGTGGAGCTGACGCTGGCGATCCACCGGGTCTTCGATAGCCCCAAAGATAGGATCGTCTGGGATACCACAAACCAGTGCTACACCCACAAGCTGGTGACGGGCCGCCGGGAGCAGTTCGAATCGGTGCGTCTTGAGGGCGGGCTTTCCGGCTTCGGCGAGCCGACGGAGAGCGACCACGATGTGCTGGCGGCGGGCCATGCAGGGACGGGCCTTTCCGTGGCCCTTGGCGTGGCGCAGGCGCAACTGGTGAAGAAGCAGCCCGGCTGGGTTATCGCGGTCGTCGGCGATGGGGGCATGACCTCCGGCCCGAGCCTAGAGGCGGTCAACAATATCATCGGCCTGCACCCGAAGAACCTCATCGTCATCCTGAACGATAACGGGATGTCCATCTCGGACAACGTAGGCTTTCTGACGGGATGGCGGCAGAGCGTGGTCACCCACCCGGAGTATCGGGCGATGGTGGAGCGGGCGAAGCGGCTGACGAAGAAGATGCCCCACGGGGAGGCGGCCTATCGCCTGGTGAAGCGGTTCAAGGCGAGCGTGGAGGGCCTGACCCTGCCGACGACGTACTGGGCGGGCATGGGGTTCAATTACATCGGCCCGCTGGACGGGCACGATATCAAGGCGATGGAGAAGGCGATGCGGCAGGCCCAGCGGGTGACGGATAAGCCCGCCCTGCTCCACGTGATCACGCACAAGGGCAAGGGGTATGAGCCCGCCGAGCAGGACCCAGTGAAGTTCCACCAGCCCAGCTCGCCGCTTGGGGACGGCTCGGGCGCGCCGACGTACTCGAAGGTCTTTGCGCAGACGCTGGCGCGCATCATGAAGGACGACCCGAAGGTGGTGGGCATCAGCGCGGCGATGCTGGAGGGCACGGGCCTGGTGGAGGCGAAAAGGGCCTTCCCGGACCGGGTCTACGATGTGGGCATAGCGGAGGAGCACGCCATGAGCATGGCGGCGGGCCTGGCGCTCGGGGGGACGATCCCCTTCGTCTCGATCTACTCCACGTTCATGCAGCGCGCCTTCGACCAGATCGTCCACGACGTTTGCCTGCAGAACCTGCATGTGGTGATGATCGCGGACCGCGCAGGCCTGGTGGGCGAAGACGGCAAGACGCACCACGGGGCGTTCGATATCTCGTACATCCGGTGCATCCCCAACTCCATCGTCTGCGCGCCCAAGGACGAGAACGAGCTGCAGCACCTGGTCTACACCAGCTATAAGCACAAGGCGCCCTTCGCCATCCGCATCGCGCGCGGGGCGGGGGTGGGCGTGCCGCTGGAGGCGGAACTTCGCGAACTGCCCATCGGCAAGGGCGAGGTGGCGCGCCAGGGAACGGACGTGGCGATCGTGGCGCTGGGCAAGCCGGTGACGGCGGCCCTGCAGGCGGCCGAGGCCCTGGCGAAGGAGGGCATCTCCGCCATGGTGGTCAACGCTCGCTTCGCCAAGCCGCTGGATACCGAACTTCTTCTGAACGCCGCGCACAGCACCAAGCGCATCCTGACGGTGGAGGAGAACGTCCTTCCCGGAGGCTTCGGCGACGCGGTGCTTGAGGCGCTGGCGGACGCGAGGGTTGAGGGGGTCGCCGTGGAACGGCTGGGGATGCCGGATACGTTCATCGAGCATGCAACGGCGGCGGCGCAGCGGAAGCGCCTGGGCCTAGATGCAGAGGGCATCGCGGCCCGGGTGCGGAAGGCCTTCTTCAGCAACGGCGCGGCCGCCAAGCGGAGCAAAGCCAAGGTCGGCGAGCCGGCGGGCGTCTAACGAGAGGCCCCATGGACCTCCCCAGTGTATTCACCCGCTACCGCCCGGCGATCACGCAGGGCCTCCGGGAGGCCCTGACGGAGAGCGACCTGCCGCTCTACGGGATGCAGCGCTACCATCTGGGCTGGCAGGACGAGCACGGCAAACCGCTGGAAGCGAACAGCGGCAAGGCCGTGCGCCCGGCGCTCTGCCTCTTTGCCTGCGAGGCGGTGAGCGGCCAGTGGCGCACCGCGCTGCCGGCGGCCATCGCGGTGGAGCTGATCCACAACTTCTCCCTGGTGCACGACGATATCCAGGACGGCGACACCCACCGCCGCCACCGGGCAACGGTGTGGTACCTGTGGGGCCACAGCCACGGCGTGAACGCGGGCGACGCGATGAACATCCTGGGGAACCTGGCGATGTTCGGGGGAGACGGCGCGGCGCTGCCGCCGCAGACGGCGCTGACGGCCTCGCGCATCCTGACCAAGGCATGCGCGGACATGATCGAGGGCCAGGTGCTGGACCTGAGCTTCGAGCAGCGCGCCGCGGTCCGCGTGGACGATTACCTGGTGATGATCAGCAAGAAGACGGGCGCGCTGCTGGCGGCCTCGCTCCACATGGGAGCGGCCATCGGCACGCGGGAGGAGCGCACCACCGCCGCGATGCTGGAGTTCGGCAAGGGGCTGGGGCTGCTCTTCCAGGTGCGCGACGACATGCTGGGAGTGTGGGGCAAGTCTGAAGTGACGGGCAAGTCCGCCAGCAACGATATCCACCGCCGCAAGAAATCGCTCCCGGTGGTGCACGCCCTAGAGCATGCGAAGGGCCCGTCCCGGGACCGCCTGCAGACGATCTACAAGAGCGACACGCAGCTGACCGATGCGGACGTGGCCGACGTGCTGACCATCTTTACTGAAGTGGGAAGCGCGCGCTATTGCGAAGAGCTGGCCCAGCAGACCGCATCGGCGAGCCTGCGGCACATCGAAACCATCGAGATTGCTCCCCAAGCCAAGCGCGAATGCGCTAAGATGACCCGGTTCCTCCTGGAACGGGAATACTAGAAAGCGACAACGTATGGGTGTGCCTGCATCCCAAATGTGGACGGTGGCAAGCTACGTGCTGCGCAAGCGGCTAACGTTCCAAAATCGCTACCCGCTGGTGCTGATGCTCGAGCCGTTGTTCAAGTGCAACCTGGCCTGCGCCGGGTGCGGCAAGATCCAGTACCCCGCGCAAGTGCTCAAGAAGAACCTGCCCCTGGAGAAGGCGCTGGCCGCGATGGACGAATGCGGCGCACCGATGATCAGCATCGCCGGGGGCGAGCCGCTGCTCTACCCGCAGATCGGCGAGCTGGTAGAGGGGCTCATCAAGCGGCGGAAATACATCTATCTCTGCACGAACGCGCTAGTGCTCAAGGAGAAGCTGGAGCAGAACCTCTTTAGGCCCTCCAAGTATTTCAGCTTCAGCGTCCACATGGACGGCATCCGGGAAGACCACGACGAATCGGTCTGCCGCGACGGGACGTACGACATCGCGGCGGAGGCGATCCGCGAGGCGGTGAAGCGCGGCTTCCGCGTCACGACCAACACGACGCTGTTCAACACGGCCAAGCCGCTGAACGTGCGCAAGTTCTTCGACGAGATGATGGACCTGGGCGTTGAGGCGATGATGCTCTCTCCCGGCTACAGCTACGCCAAGGCGCCGGACCAGCAGCACTTCCTCCACACGGAGGAGACGAACAGGCTCTTCTCGGAGATCCTCTCCAACCCGAAGAAGAAGTGGACGTTCAACCAATCGCCGCTCTTCCTGCAGTTCCTGATGGGCAAGCAGCACTACGAGTGCACGCCCTGGGGGATGCCGCTCTACAACAACTTCGGCTGGCAGCGCCCATGCTACCTGCTGCAGGAGGGCTACGCGGCGACGTACACGGAGCTGCTGGAGACGACGCCCTGGGAGCAGTACGGGAAGAAGAGCGGGAATCCGAAGTGCGCCGATTGCATGGTGCACAGCGGCTATGAGGCCACCGCCGTGAACGCCACCTTCGCCTCCTTCAAGGGTTTCAAAGACACCGTGGCGGCGACGGTGCGGGGGAAGCCGTAGCCATGGCGGACGAGAAGAGCCTGCAGGGGTGGATGCCGACCATCGGCGGCGAGATGACGCTGGAGCGCATCATTGACCTGGCGTTCGACTATCGCGGCAACACGACGATCGTGAAGGGCGACGGTTCCGAGGTGACGGGCTATCTCTTCAACCGCAACAAGAGCGCGAAGGAGCCCTTCATCCAGTATTTCGACGAGCAGGGGAACGGCCCCTTCACGCTGCCCTACAGCCAGATCAAGACGATCAAGTTCACCGGGAAGGATATGGCTGCGGGGAATAGCTATGCCGCCTACCTGGAACGCAAGAAGCGGCAGCAGGAGACGGGGGCGACGGCGCCCCTGAACGCGGCTGAGGAGGAGGCATGATCGTCTTTGTGGCGGCGCTGCGCCGGGAGCTGAACGACCTGCACTCGCTCGTGCGCATCGAGCGCCGGGATCGCGTGGGCCGGATGATCGTGGCAACGGGCACGTCCAAGAACGCCAAGGTGGCCCTGGTGCAATCGGGCATCGGGCGGGAGCGCTCGCAGGAGGCGACCCGCTTCGCCATCGAGCAGCTGCGCCCGGACGTGCTGCTCTCCATCGGCCTTTCCGGGGGGCTTGCACAGAGCGTCCAGGGGGGCGATCTTATCCTGGGCGGGCGGCTGCTTGCCTATGACGCGGCGGGCAATCCCCTGGGCGAGCCCATCGCCGCCGAGCCTTCGCTCCACCGGGACTGCGCCAAGGCGCTAGAGCAAGAGTTCATCCCCGTCCATCACGGCGACGTAGTGAGCGTGCCGGAGGTGATGCCGGGCCAAGCTGAGAAGCAGCGGCTGGCCACCGCCTCAGGCGCGAAGGCGGTGGATATGGAAAGCTACTGGGTGGCGAGCGAGGCGCGGAAGGCTGGTGTCCCGTTCCTAGTGATGCGCGCGGCTTCGGACACGCTGGGAGAATCGCTGCCGGACTATGAGCGCTTCCTGGACGAGATGGGCGAGGTGCGGCCGATCCACGCCGCCTGGTATTTCCTGACACATCCGGGCGGCCTTGCCGCGGCCCCCGGCCTGGCGCAGAATGCGCGCCGGGGCGGGCGCTATATGCAGGCCTTTTGCGAACTATTCTTTACCAAAATCTATAGGGGCGCGCCCGTCCGGCGATGAAGGCCCTGGTGACAGGAGCCACGGGATTCATCGGCGGCAATCTGGCGCGCGAGCTGCTGGCTGGCGGCGCCGAGGTGCGCGCCCTAACGAGGCCGAAGGGGGACCGTAGGGCCATCGAGGGACTGAACGTGGAGGTAGCGGAGGGAGACTTGCTGGACAAAGGGTCGCTGGGGCGGGCCATGGCCGGGTGCGACACGGTCTTTCACGTGGGCGCGGTGTACGCCTTCTGGCCGCCGAACCACGAGCTGATCTATCGAACGAACGTGGAGGGGACGACGAACGTGCTGGCGGCGGCGAAGGCGCAGGGCGTGCGGCAGGTGGTGCACACGAGCTCCTGCTCCACCGTGGGGATCCGGAAGGACAAACAGCCAGCCGACGAGACGGCGCAGGCGGGAAGCGATGACCGCATTAAGGGCTACAAGGACTCCAAATACCTGGCGGAGCAGGCGGCGATGCGCTGCGCCAAGGAAGGCATGCGCGTGGTGGTGGTGAACCCAACAACGCCGATCGGCCCATGGGACGTGAAGCCGACGCCCACCGGCAGGATCGTGGTGGATTTTCTGAAGGGCCGGATGTTCGGCTATTTGAACACGGGGCTGAACCTCGTGCATGTGCGGGATGTGGCGCGGGGACATATCCTGGCGGCGGAGAAGGGGCATTCGGGAGAGCGCTACCTGCTGGGCAACCGCAACATGATGCTGAAAGAGGTCTTTGCCGCGCTGGGGCAGATCACGGGGCGCAGGCCGCCGAAGCTGCGCGTCCCGTACGCCGCCGCCCTGGGTTTCGCCTATGTGGACGAGCTCATCGAAGGGCGGCTCCTCCGCAAGCGGCCGACGGCGGCGGTGGGCGAGGTGAAGCTTTCGCGCAAGCATATGTACTTCGACGGCTCAAAGGCCGTCCGCGAGCTCGGGATGCCGCAAACCCCTGTGGAAGAGGCGCTGAAGGAATCGGTCCACTGGTTCAAGGCGCACGGCTATGTCTGACCCACAGACCCAACCGCGCACGGCGCAGATCACTCACCTGCGCGGAGCGGCAGGCTCCGCCGCAGAAGACCTGCTCCTGCAATCGCGCATGGATACGACGATCCAGCGGGCGACGCGCAACCTCATAGGCATGCAGTACCACAAGGGTTACTGGTGGGGCGAGTTGGAGAGCAACTGCGCCATCCAGGCGGAGTTCCTGCTGTTGACGCACTTCATGGGCGTGCCGGACCCGGCGAAGTGGCGGAAGATCGTCACTTACATCAAGCGGCGCCAGCTTCCGGACGGCGGGTGGCCCATCTGGTACGGCGGCCCGAGCGACCTCAGCATCGCGGTGGAGTGCTACTTCGCGATGAAGCTGGCGGGGGTGGACCCGAACGAGCCCGCGATGGCGAAGGCTCGGGCGTTCATCCTCTCCAAGGGCGGCGTGCCAAAGACGCGCATCTTCACCAAGATGTGGCTCGCCCTCTTCGGCCAGTGGAAATGGTCGGGCGCGCCGGTGCTCCCGGCGGAAGTCATGCTGCTGCCGAACAATTCGCCCTTCAGCATCTACGAGTTCGCCAGCTGGGCGCGCGGCACCATCGTGGCCTGCATCGTGCTGCTCAATGTGAAGCCGGTCTGCCCGGTGCCCGAACCGGCGAAGATTGACGAGTTCTATCCGCTGGGGCGCGAGAAGACGAAATACACCTTCGGCAAGGAAGAGAGCTTCCTGGGCTGGAGCTCCTTCTTCATCGCCGCCGATAAGGCGCTGCGCGTGTGGGAGGCGAGTCCGGTGAAGCCGCTGCGGAAGAAGGCGCTGGACAAGGCCGCGGCGTGGATCATCGAGCGCCAGGAGACGGACGGCTCCTGGGGAGGCATCCAACCGCCGTGGGTCTACTCGCTGATGGCGCTGAAGAGCCTGGGCTATGCGAACGACCACCCAGCCATCGCGAAAGGCATGGCCGGGTTCGATAGCTTCGCCAGGGAGACGGAGGATACGTTCTGGACGGACGCCTGCGTTTCCCCCGTATGGGACACGTGCCTCGCGATGCTGGCGCTGCAGGACGCGGGCGTGCCTGCGACGCATCCTTCCCTGGCTCGGGCCACGGAATGGCTGCTGAAGGAGCAGGTGCTGCACCGCAAGGGCGATTGGGCCGTGAAGCGGCCGAAGCTGGAGCCGGGCGGCTGGGCCTTCGAGTTCGAGAACGACGTCTACCCCGATATAGACGATACGGCGATGGTGCTGGTGGCCCTGCACAAGATGGGTTGGGACAAGGACCCCAGGATGCAGCTGGCGATCGAGCGGGGGGTGCAGTGGCTGTTCGGCATGCAGAGCAAGAACGGCGGCTGGGCCTCCTTCGATGTGGACAACACGAAAGGCTTCGTGCGCGAGATCCCCTTCTGCGACTTCGGCGAGGTGCTGGACCCGCCGACGGAGGATGTGACGGCGCACGTGCTGGAGATCCTGGGCCGCCTGGGCTACCGGGCCTCCAACGACAAGGCAACGAAGCGCGGCCTGGACTATCTGAAGGCGACGCAGAAGGCGGACGGCTCCTGGTGGGGGCGCTGGGGTGTGAACTATGTCTACGGACAGGGCGCGGTGCTGCCTGCCCTGAAATGGCTCGGGGAGGATATGCGGCAGCCCTACATCCGCAAGGCGGTGCGCTGGCTTGAAGAGCGGCAGAACGCCGACGGCGGGTGGGGAGAGACGATCGAGAGCTACGCGAAGCCGGAGCTGGCAGGCCGGGGGCCCAGCACCGCCTCGCAGACCGGGTGGGCGCTGCTGGCGCTCATCGCCGCCGGGGAGGCGCGTGGTGCGGCGGCGCGCAGGGGCGTAGAATATCTGGCGAAGACCCAGCTGCCGAACGGCTCCTGGGACGAGCCGCACTACACCGGCACGGGCTTCCCCATGGACTTCATGATCAATTACCACCTCTACCGCGATTATTGGCCCCTGATGGCGCTGGGCCAGTACCGCCAAGAGGTCTACGGCCGGAAGGAGCACCGCGATGGCCGAGCATAAGGCCGGGAAGGGCGGACTTCCGCTTCCCCTCATGAACGCGAAGCAGGGGCAAAAGCAAGCTGCTAGCAACGAGCATGTCATAGCCAGGCGGCGGCTCTCCAAGGTCGTCCAGGTGGGCAACGTCTTCGTCGGCGGGATGCACCCCGTCGTGGTCCAATCCATGACGGACACGGAGACGGCGAACATCGAAGCGACGGTGGCTCAGGTGAAGCTCCTGGCGGAGGCCGGCAGCGAGCTGGTGCGGGTCACAGTGAACAGCGACGAGGCGGCGGCGGCTGTCCCGGAGGTCCGCAAGCGCCTGGACGCCATGGGGTGCACGGCGCCGCTCATCGGCGACTTCCATTTCATAGGCCACCGGCTGCTGCGGGACCATCCGGCCTGCGCGAAGACCCTGGCGAAGTACCGGATCAACCCGGGAAACGTGGGGCGCGGGCCACGGCACGATGAGAACTTCCGCACCTTCATCGAGATCGCGAGGGAGCTGCATAAGCCCGTCCGCATCGGCGTCAACGCCGGAAGCCTGGACCAAGAGGTCCTGATAAAGAAGATGGATGCGAACTCGAAGCGCGCCCAGCCGATGACCGGGGACGACGTGGAGCGCGAGGCGCTCATCGAGAGCGCGATGGCCAGCGCGCAGGCGGCGGTGGACCTGGGCCTGCCGGAGGACAAGATCATCATCTCGTGCAAAGTCTCGCGCCTGCCCCAGATGGTGGAGGCCTATCGCGAGCTGGCGCGGCGCTGCGAATTCCCTCTGCACCTGGGCCTCACGGAGGCCGGCATGGGGACGAAGGGCATCGTGGCGACGACGGCGGCGCTCTCCATCCTGCTCTATGACGGCATCGGCGACACGATCCGCTCCAGCCTGACGCCTGAGCCTGGCGGCGACCGCGCGAAGGAGGTGCGGCTCTGCCAGGAGATCCTGCAGGCGCTGCACCTGCGCTCCTTCCGCCCGGCCGTGACCTCCTGCCCCGGCTGCGGTCGAACGACCTCATCGCTCTTCCGGGAGCTGGCGCGGGATATCCAGACGCACCTGGATGCGAAGATGCCTGTGTGGCGCACGCAATACCCGGGAGCGAAGGACCTGAAGGTGGCGGTGATGGGCTGCGTGGTGAACGGCCCCGGCGAATCGCGCGCCGCCGATATCGGCATCTCGCTCCCCGGCTCAGGGGAGGCGCCGCGGGCGCCGGTCTTTGTGGACGGCGAGCGGAAGACCTTTCTGGAGGGCCCGACGATCGCCAGCGACTTCATCACCATGGTGGAGGCGTACGTGGCGGACAAGTGGGGCCGCGCGTAGGCCAGCCTCGGCCTGCCCGGGGATGGGCGCGATGACACAGACGCCGGCCCGAACAGCCGACTTGAGCGAAGCCTTCGCGGCATGCGAGCGCCTGGCGAAATCGCACTACGAAAACTTCACCGTCGTCTCCTGGTTCTTCCCGAAGCGCCTGCGCCCGTCCATGTACGCCGTCTATGCCTTCTGCCGCCACACGGACGACCTGGGCGACGAGGCGGCGGGAGACCGCATGGCGCTCCTGGACGCCTGGGAGACAGACCTGCGCCGCTGTTACACCGGAACGCCGGAGCATCCGTTCCTGCAGGCGCTGCAAGGGACGATCCAGCAGCACCAGATGCCGAGGGATCTCTTCCTGCGGCTCATCGAAGCGAACCGGATGGACCAGCGGATCAAGCGCTACCCCACGTACCAGGACGTGCTGCGCTACTGCGAGCATTCGGCGACGCCGGTGGGCAGGATGGTGCTGCACGTCTTCGGCTATCGGGACGAGGAGCGCGGGAGGCTTTCGGACGCGACGTGCATCGCGCTGCAGCTGGCGAATTTCTGGCAGGACGTCCGCCGCGACCTGGCGATGGACCGCATCTATATCCCCCAGGAGGACATGGCGCGCTTCGGCTACAGCGAGGCGGAGCTCCGGAAGGGCGTGGCGAACGACGCCTTTCGCGCGCTGATGGCGTTCGAGGTGGAGCGCGCACGCGGGCTCTTCCGCGAGGGCCTGAAGCTGGTGGACAAGGTGGAGGGCGAACTGCGGCTGGACCTGCGCCTCTTCAGCGACGGCGGCCTCTCTACCCTGGACGCCATCAAACGCCGCCGGTACGACGTGCTTTCGGCGCGGCTGACGGTAAGCAAGATAAAGAAGGTCAACCTGATGCTGACGGGCTTCGCGCACCTGGCGGCCATCAAGCTCTTCGGCGGAGGGCGCCGTGGGTAAGGCCATGCACACCGAGCCGTCGCTCGCCGAAGCCTACCGCTACTGCCAGGGGCTGACGAAGCGCCGCGCCGGGAACTTCTACTACGCCTTCCTTCCCCTGCCGCGCGCCCAGCGGATGGCGATCTACGCCGTCTACGCCTTCAGCCGGGTGAGCGACGACTATTCGGACGAGGCGCTGCCGACGGAGCGAAAGCTGGCGCTGTTGAACGAGCACCGGGCCCGGCTGCACGAGTGCTACGCAGGGAAGCCCAGCGGCCCGGTCTTCATCGCCCTTGAGGATGTCATCAAGCGGTACGCCGTCCCGCAGTCATATTTCGATGAGCTGCTGAACGGCGTCGTGCAAGATCTCACGGTGGCCAGATATGCGAACTTCGCCGAGCTGCGGGGCTATTGCTACCTTGTAGCCTCCGTCGTCGGGCTCATCTGCATCAAGATATTCGGCTACAAGGACCCGAAGGCCGAGCAGCATGCCGTTGACCTGGGGATCGGGATGCAGCTGGTCAATATCATGCGCGATGTGCAAGAGGACGCTGAGCGCGGGCGCTGTTATCTGCCTCAGGACGAGATGGCGAAGTTCGGCTATAGCGAGGCTGACGCGCACAAGGGCGTGGTGAACGACGCCTTCCGCACGCTCATGAAGCTTCAGGCAGAGCGGGCCCGGGAGCACCTGGACGCCGGAAACCGGCTGCTGCCGCTCATCACGGGGAAGCGCGCGCGGGTCTGCCCGGCCATCCTTCGCGGGCTCTACGCGAGCATCCTCAAGCACATCGAAGAGCGGGGCTATGACGTGTTCACCAAGCGAGCGCGGCTCTCCGCGAGAGAGAAGACATGGATCGCCCTCAAGATATGGTCGGCAACGACCGTGAAAAACCTGCTGCCGGCAAAAGCGTCGTCGTAGTCGGCGGCGGGCTTGCCGGAATCTCGGCCGCCATAGAGCTGGGCGAGCGCGGCTATGGCGTCACGCTTCTGGAGAAGCGGCCATACCTGGGAGGGAGGGCCTTCTCGTTCGTGGACAAGGAGACAGGCGTGGAGGTGGACAACGGCCAGCATGTCTTCATGAAGTGCTGCACGGCCTATATAGCCCTGCTCAAGAAGCTGGGCGTTGAGGAGAGGACGCGGGTGCAGAGCCGCCTACGGGTGAACGTCACCAACGGCAAGGGCGTCTCATCTGCCATCTACCGCATCGGGCTGCCGCCGCCCCTGCACTTAGGGCCATCGCTTCTGGGATACAAGCACGTGAGCCTGGGAGACAAACTGCGCATCGGGCGGACGGTGCTGAAGATGCAGCGCATGTCTCTTGCGAAACGGCGCGCGCTGGACGGCGTGAGCTTCTACGACTGGCTCAAAGGCCAAGGGCAGAGCGAGCGCTCCATCGAGACGTTGTGGAACCTCATCGTCCTGCCGACGTGCAACGACGACGCGAAGCATGTGAGCGCATCCCAGGCGATCATGGTCTTTCAGGAAGGCCTTCTGCGCGATGCGGCGGGCGCGGACATCGGCTATTCGAGGGTGCCGCTTTCAAAGCTGCTCGCGGAGGAGGCGGCGACCGCCATCAAGGCGCATGGCGGCCAGGTACGGCTGGACCGGACGGCACAGCGGTTGGCGGGCGATGGCAGCAGAGTCACAGGCGTGGAGGTCTTCGGCCAAGGGATGCTGGGCGGTGACGCGGTTGTGCTGGCGCTGCCGCCAAAGGCGATGCTGGAGCTGCTTCCCGAGTCCCTTCGACAAGATGCCTTCTTCTCCCGGGCAAACAAGATCACGATGTCGCCCATCGTCAACCTGCACTTCTGGTTCGATAGGAAGGTGGCCGATTGGGAGTTCGTCTCATTCCTGGACAATGCCGCCCATTGGGTCTTCAATAAGTCGGCCATGTCAGGAGATGGAACAGGTCCCGGGCAGTATCTCAGCGTCTCTCTCAGCGGCGCGCATGCCTATATTGATATGCCGAAGGACGAGCTGAAAGCGCTCTTCCTCTCTGAGCTTGGCAAGGCCGTCCCAGGAATCAAAGGGGCCAATGTGACCAGGTTCATCGTCGTCCGGGAGCGCTTCGCCACGTTCACGCCTGCCCCAGGAACGGCGGCGAATCGTCTCCCTTGCCGCACGCCGGTGCCGAATCTCTTCCTGGCGGGCGAGTGGACGGACAATGACTGGCCGTCCACGATGGAGGGCGCGGTGCGAAGCGGCATTGCAGCGGCCCGCGAGGCGGCACAGGTGTTATGAAGCACGCACTTATCCTGGCGCCGTTCGCAGAGGCTTCCGCAAAGCGGCTTGGCGAGAAGATGCAGGTCACGCACGAGAACTGGCTGGAGGCCGGGCGCATCTACGACCCGGAGGAGCTGGGCCGCCGGCTTGCGGCGGAGCAGGTGCACTATCTGGTAGTGGAGGCTGACTTCGTCTTCGAGGAGACGTTTGAGGCGGCAAAGGGCCTGGAGCTTGTGGGCATCTGCCGCAACGCGCTCAATCACGTGGATATAGATGCCGCCACGAAGCACGGCGTCCTAGTAGTGAATGTCCCTGGACGGAACAGCCTCGCTGTGGCGGAGCACACCATCGGGTTGATGCTCGGCCTAGCGCGGCGCATCCCTCAGGCAGACGCCTTCATCAAAGGCGGCGCGTGGGAGGACCCTGTGGGGGGCTATCGCAACTTCCGCGGGACGGAGCTTGCGGGCAAAATTGCGGGTATCGTGGGGCTTGGCGCAATCGGCCGCCTGGTGGCAAAACGCCTTGCCGCGATGGAGATGCGCCTGCTGGCATTCGACCCGTATCTCGATGCGCGCCTCGCCTCATCCCTCGGCATCCAGCTGACGACGCTGGATGACCTCCTGTCGCGGAGCGACTACGTGCTGGTCCACGCCCCCGCAAACGAGGCGACGATGGGGCTGATCGGCGAGGGGCAATTGAAGCGGATGAAGGCGTCCGCTTACCTCATCAACCCATCTGCGCCAGGAGTTGTTGACGAGGCCGCGCTGATAGCGGCGCTGCAGGCAGGACGCATCGCAGGCGCGGCGCTGGACGTCTTTGAAGGGCATCCCTTGCAGGAGAACAGCCCGCTGCGCCAGATGAGCAACGTGGTGCTGACGCCGCACATCGGCGGCGCGACGGAGGAGACGGTGGAGCGCCAATCGGAGATGATCGCTGAGGATATCCTGCTTGTCGCTCAGGGAAGACAGCCGAAGCGGCTCGTGAATCCTGCCGTGCTCAAAGAGCATGCGCTTCGAGCGAAGCTGAAGGTCTGATATGCCGAAAGGCGCGCCTCCACACATTCTCGCGATAGATCTGGGAAGCGGGAGCGTCCGCGCCGCCGTCTTCGACCTAAAGGGGCGCCTCCAGGGACTCGCTTCAGCGCCGCTTACGCCGACCACTCCGCGGGATGTTCCCCTGGGGAAAGAGTTCAATCCTACGGCAGTTTGGCGTCAGGTCGCAGGCCTGGTGGCCGCGGCACTGAAGAAGGCGCGCACCGGCGGGGGAGGCATCGCTGGCGTGGCGGCGACGAGCCAGCGCGAGGGGATCGCGCTCCTGGATGCGAAGGGCAAGACGCTTGCCATGGGCCCCAACAGCGATACGCGCGCCTTCTTTGAGGGGCAGGCTATTGATGAAGAGCGCGGCGCAGCGGTCTATCGCGTCACCGGGCATACACCCTCGCTCCTCTTTGCCCCGGCGAAGCTGCGCTGGCTCCAGCAGCAGCGGCCTGCAGTGGCGGCCTGGGTCGCAAGCATCCTCAGCCTCGATGGGTGGCTTGCCTTTCAGGTCAGCGGCGAGCGCGCTCTGGAAAGTTCCGCCGCCGCCGAGCTGGGCCTTGTGGACATTTCATCGCGCGCACTCGCTCGGGATCTGCTCGGTTCACTTGGCTTCCCATCCATCGTCCCCCCACTCGTTCAACCGGGAAGGCGCATCGGCGCGGTAACGAAGGCCGCCGCGGCGGCCACCGGGCTTCGGGCGGGAACGCCCGTCATAGCTGCAGGGCCTGATACACAGTGCGCTTTACTGGGCATGGGCGTCAGAGCGCCCGGGGAAATCGGCATCGTTGCCGGAACAACGGCGCCGGTGCAGATGGCGCTGGACGCGCCAATCATAGATGAGAAGATCCGGACTTGGAGCGGCCTGCACCTCACACAAAAGGGGTGGGTGCTGGAGAGCAACGCCTCAGATGCGGGAACGGCCTACGCCTGGCTTGTGGCGACGCTTCTCGGCAGGGCTGACGTTACAGCTTTTGCCGAGGCCGAACGGCTGGCCGCAAAGGCTCCTGCGCGAGCAGGCACGCTGGCATTCCTGGGTCCACAGCGAGCCGATATGGGCAACATCGGGCCTAAGATGGGCGGACTGCTCTTCCCGATCCCCCTCTCCATCGGCGGAGCAGACCGGGGACGCCTGCTCCGGGCCGCCAAGGAAAATCTGGCCTTTGCGCTCAGGGCGAACATCGAGCAGGTGGAGGAAATCGCCCAGCGCAAGGCTACCCGCATCTCCATCGGCGGCGGGATGGCCAAGAGCGCTCTCCTTTGCCGGATCATCGCCGACACAGCAAATCGAGAAATCGCTATCGCACGGGAGGCTGAAGTAGCTGCGCTAGGAGCGGCTATATGCGCCGCTGCCGGGGCCGGCTGCTTCAGCGATATAGAAACCGCCTCCAGGGCGATGCACAGTCCGGAACGGATCGTCAGGCCAAGAGCAAGCGAGGCGCTTGAGTGTCAGGAGCACTACGAGAAATGGCAGGGCCTGACCAAGCAGATGGACGGCCTTTCCAGCTTTCTTTAGCGCTACCCGGGTGCTAGAATCAAACGGCGATGGAGACCAGGTGGCAGAAAGAGCGCGAGGCCGTTGCGGAGGCCAGCCGTGAGATCGCCCGCAAGGGCCTTGTATCCGGCTCGGCGGGCAATGTCAGCATGCGCGTGGGCGAGCGGCTGCTGGCTATCACACCGAGCCGCAAGCGGTATGACCAACTGACGGCGCAGCAGATCCAAGTCATTGACTTCGATGGCGAACCGGTCATCGGCGACCAGGTGCCCAGCGTCGAAAGCCTGATGCACGTCGCCGCGTACCAGAGGCGAGCGGACGTCAATGCCGTGGTCCACACGCACTCGCTCTATGCCGGCGTCCTTGCAGTGGCGCACATGGAGCTGCCGCCGCTGCTGGACGAGATGGTGACCTCCATCGGCGGCGAGGTGAAGGTGACGGCCTACGCCTTCCCGAGCACGGAGGAGCTGGCGCACAACGCGGCGGCGGCGCTGGCGGACCGCAACGCCATTTTGCTGGCGAACCACGGAGCCGTCGGCATCGGCGCGGACCTTCATGAGGCGCTTTCGATCTGCGAACTCGTGGAGCGCGCGGCGCAGATCTACGTTTTGGCCAAGCTCCTGGGCAAGGTACACCTGCTTCCCGATGAAATCGTTGCAACGGAAAAAGAGCTCTTCAAGATGATGCGCTCTCCCAAATCTCCAAAACCCTGAGGCATCAATGATCAGAGTCCCCGGCTTTCTTCTGAAGCGTCTCTACGTCAAAGGCAGTCTGAAGAACAACGGCGATGGGTTCGAGTTCAAGCTGAAGAACTCGCTCGGCTCGGGCTATGCCTATGGCCTGCCACCGCTCAAGATTGACGGCGAGGAGCTGCCTGCGGAGCGCTGTTACTTCACTGTGGAGGGCAAGGCCCTCGGCTTCCCCGCCGTGAGCAAGGAGAACCCGGCGAGCTTGGCCATGAACCGTGAGGCAACGATCACCGCCCACGGGAAGAGTCTTGCTGCCGGGCCCCATAAGGTCACCATGAGCTTTGTCGTGGCCGGCCTGGGGCAGCTCTCCTTCGATTTCACGGATGCCATCGCCTAACGCCTCTGTTGACCGTGCCGCTGCCCGCCAATAGAATACTGCTATCTTTTCTCTAGCATTATGGAGGCACAGCATGGCCCTCAAAGAAGGAGACAAGGCTCCCGACTTCTCTTTGCCCGCTTCAAGCGGTGGGACGATTTCCCTGAAGGGTTTGGCGGGGAAAAAGGTGGTTCTCTACTTCTACCCCAAGGACAACACTTCGGGTTGCACCACTGAGGCGTGCAGCTTCCGGGATGCCGATGCGAAGCTGAAGAAGGCGGGCGCCGTTGTGTTGGGCGTCAGCGCCGATAGCATCGCCTCACACCAGAAGTTTGCAGGCAAGTATTCCCTGCCCTTCGCGCTTCTTTCAGACGAAGGGTCGAAGGTGGCAACTGTGTATGAGGCGTGGGGAGAGAAGAGTCTCTACGGCAGGAAGTACATGGGGATGTTCCGCAAGACCTTCCTGATTGACGAGAAGGGGAAGCTCACCAAGATCTGGCCGAAGGTGAAGCCTGAAGGCCACGCTGAAGAGGTCTTGGCGGCAATCAAAGGCTAACGAGATAGCCGATTAAAAAGAGGGCGCCCGATTATAGGGCGCCCTCTTTTTTTCTCCGTCGCTACTTGGGCTTACTTATGCCCGTTCCCGTTGCCGTTTCCGTGGCCATTGCCATTCCCATTACCGTTGCCGTATCCATGGCCGTTCCCGTTGGCCGCCTCAGCAGACTTCTTCTGCGTCTCAGTGATGCGCCAGAAGATACCGATTGCAGCAAGGGCGAGCGCCAGGATGCCGACGAAGCGCCAGTCAATGTCATTCTTGTAAACAGCGGCGATCACGGCGGGCTTATCCACAACGATCTGCATGACCGACTCCGTGCCAGGGTAGCCAGCGTAGCCGCCGAAGACCTTCTTGAAGAAGATCACGCCCTGGGGCTGCGCTGAGACGCTCAGCGTGGCCGTCTCACCCTGGCGGTACCAACCGGTGCCGGTGCCGCCGAAGGGCGCTTCCAGCTTGACGAAGTATTCGCGGAGATAGTCCGCCTCTATATCCATTGGGCGAGTGATGCCGACGCTGACTTCCTTCGTTTTACCCACTTCGCCGATGATATTGCCGATCCGCTCCTGCCACTGCTTGAAGGTCAGCCTCTCTTTGTCCGTCTGAATCACAATGCTCTCAGGTGAAGTCAAGTCCAGGGTCTTGCCGCTCTCTATCCAGACGGTCTTGAGAACGCCCTGGGGATTCTTCACGTTCACGAGATACTCGAGCACGTAGCTCGGCTTGAGGGTGATTGGGCTGTCCACAGAGAACGTGGCGATGGCGCTCTCGAGCTCCTTCACGCCATAGGATGTGCCGTTGGCATCAACCCACCTGGCAAAGCGGAGGCGCTCGCGCGGGCCCTTCGCGATTTCGCCAGGGGCGATGATGGTCATGCGCTGGCCGGAGCGCACCCAGCCGCCTCCGGTGGGGCTGGCCTCCGGGCTCTCTAAAACCGTCACCAGGAACTCTGCGCGATACCTGGCCTCGACGACCGTGGGCTTGGTAACGATGATCGTGTTTGTTCTAGATCCTGACCTGCCCCCCAAAAACTAGACCAGGCGCAAAGTGGGAAAATGCCTGGACGGAAAGGGAGGCAGCGATGCCAAGGAAACGGTTTGCGGCAGAGGAGATCATCAACAAGC
>Ga0194132_10003896_pt1 | contig 25965 bp, 26 predicted proteins | sample TA2KigOf80mmetaG_FD_148612 | JGI IMG/M metagenome (GOLD analysis project Ga0194132, IMG submission 148612) | Freshwater microbial communities from Lake Tanganyika, Tanzania - TA2015054 Kigoma Offshore 80m | ecosystem: Environmental > Aquatic > Freshwater > Lake | place: Tanzania: Lake... | reverse complement strand
GGTTTGCGGGCGAATCAACGAGTTGGTTCCGATTCGCTTGCGCGAATCCCGTCCGAATACCGTCCCGATCCGGGCTTTTGTCGCGCAGGGATCGCATCGGCGCGCGACAAGCGCGCGACGAATGCTCTATGGTCCGGGCCCGCGATGAGGAACCGCAGACGATGACCGCGCGCACGTTCTACGTCACGACCCCGATCTACTACGTCAACGACGTGCCCCACATCGGGCACGCCTACACCTCGCTCGCGTGCGACGCGCTCGCGCGCTTCAAGCGCCTCGACGGCTTCGACGTGCGCTTCCTCACCGGCACCGACGAGCACGGCCAGAAGGTGGAGAAATCCGCCCGCGACGCGGGGATGGAGCCGAAACCCTTCACCGACAAGGTGTCGGAGAACTTCCGCGCCCTTTGCCGGGCGATGAACTTTTCCAACGACGATTTCATCCGCACCACCGAGGCGCGGCACCTCCGTTCATGTCAGGCGCTGTGGGAGAAACTGAAGGCCAACGGCCACGTCTATCTCGGCGCCTACAAGGGCTGGTACGCGGTCCGGGACGAGGCGTTCTACGACGAAAGCGAACTGACGACGGGCCCGGACGGAAAAAAACTCGCCCCGAGCGGCGCTCCGGTCGAGTGGGTGGAGGAGCCGAGCTACTTCTTCCGGCTCTCCGCCTGGCAGAAACCGTTGCTGGATTTCTACGAGGCCAATCCTGGCTTCATCCTGCCGCTCAGTCGCCGCAACGAGGTGGTGAGCTTCGTCAAGTCCGGGCTGCAGGATCTATCCGTTTCGCGCACCTCGTTCCGCTGGGGCATTCCGGTGCCGGGCGATCCCGCGCACATCATGTACGTGTGGCTCGACGCGCTGACCAACTACATCACCGCCGTCGGCTATCCCGATTTCGCCGGCGATCCGCTCGGGCGCTATTGGCCGGCCGATCTGCACATGGTCGGCAAGGATATCCTTCGCTTTCACGCGGTTTTTTGGCCGGCGTTCCTGATGGCCGCCGACGTCAAGCCGCCGAAGCGCGTGTTCGCCCACGGCTGGTGGACCAACGAGGGCCAAAAGATTTCCAAGTCAGTCGGCAACGTCATCGATCCGTTCAGGCTGATCGAGGAATTCGGCCTCGATCCGGTGCGTTATTTCCTGCTGCGCGAGGTGCCGTTCGGCAACGACGGCGATTTTTCGCGGAAAGCCATGATCAACCGCATGAACGGCGAGCTGGCCAACGATTACGGCAACCTGGCCCAGCGGGTTCTTTCGATGATCGCCAAGAACTGCGCCGGCCAGGTGCCGGAGCCTAGCGGCGGGCTTGCGCGCGCCGAGCGCACGAAAGAAGACCATGCCTTGCTCGAAGCGGGCGAGGGGCTGCTGGTCAAGTTGCGCGCGGCGATGGACATCCAGGCGTTCCACGAGGCGATCGAGGCGCTTTGGGTGGTGATCCGCGCCGCCAACGCCTATGTCGACCGCCAGGCGCCGTGGAAGCTGGCCAAGGAAGATCCGGCGCGCATGGGAACCGTTCTCTACGTGCTCGCCGAAACCGTGCGCAAGCTCGCCATCCTGACCCAGCCCCTGATGCCGGAATCCTCGGGCAGACTTCTCGACCAGCTCGCGGTGCCGGCAGATGCGCGCGCGTTCAATGCCCTCGCGCCCGGGCGCGAACTCAAGCCGGGAACGGCTCTGCCTGCGCCGCAAGGGGTATTTCCGCGTCATGTCGAACCGGGCGGGAAGGGAAAACCATGACCGCGATTACTGCGGCCCCCCTCCCCCTAACCCCCTCCCGCAAGGGGAGGGGGGATTCATTTAAATTCTCCCTCCCCCCTTGCGGGGGAGGGTTGGGGTGGGGGGAATAATGACCGAAAACTCCCTCTCCGCCGATGCTGGCGCCGTTCTCGCCTTCTGGTTCGAGGAACACGGGCCCAAGGACTGGTTCGCCAAGAACCCGGCCTTCGACGCCGAGATCGGCCGACGTTTCGGCGCGCTGCACGCGCGCGCTGCGCGCGGCGAACTGGATTCCTGGGCCAAAAGGCCCAGAGGCGCGCTCGCGCTCGTGATCGTGCTCGACCAATTTTCCCGGAACATGCAACGCGACAGCGTCAAGGCCTTCGCCTGCGACGCCAAGGCGCGGGATCTGGCGCGCCGGGCCGTGGATCGGGGTTTCGACGGCCAACTCGACGACCGGGAAAAGACGTTCCTCTATTTGCCCTTCGAGCATTCGGAAGACCCACGCGACCAGGAATTGTCGATTCGCTGTTTTGCCAGACTCGCCGACAAGTCCCTGTTGGGCTGGGCGGAGAAGCACAAGGCGATTATCGACCGCTTCGGCCGCTATCCCCACCGCAACGCGGCGCTGGGGCGCGCTTCGACGCCCGAGGAAATCGCGTTCCTGGCCGAACCGGGATCGAGCTTCTAGGAAAGGGGGCGGGATGCTCGTCGACAGCCATTGCCATCTCGACTTCCCCGAGTTCGCCTCGGACCTGGACGCGGTCGTCGCCCGCGCGGGAGAAGCGGGGGTGGGGACTATGCTGACTATCGGCACGCGGCTCGACCGCTTTGCCGGCGTGCGGGCAGTGGCGGAGCGCTTCGCCAACGTCTACTGCACTGTCGGCATCCACCCGCACGAGGCTAAGGACTGGGCCAAGGACGCCCCCGAAAAGGTCGCGGACGAACTCGCCCGCCTCGCCGATCATCCCAAGGTGGTCGGGTTCGGGGAAACCGGCCTCGATTTCTATTACGAGCACAGCCCCAAGGCCGACCAGGAACGCTCGTTCCGGGCCCATATCGCGGCGGCGAGGGATGCGGGGCTGCCGCTGGTGGTCCATTCCCGGGACGCGGACCAGGACACCCTCCGCGTGCTCAGGGACGAATACCGGCAAGGGCCATTCGCGGGGCTCATGCACTGCTTCAGTTCGGGCTGGGAACTGGCGGAGGGAGCGCTTGCCCTCGGCCTCTACATCTCCTTTTCCGGGATCGTGACCTTCAAGAAGGCAGACGAGGTGCGCGCGGTCGCGGCCAAGGTGCCCTTGGACCGGCTCCTGGTGGAAACCGACGCACCCTATCTCGCGCCCCATCCCAACCGGGGCAAGCGCAACGAGCCCGCCTTCACGGCGCTGACCGCCGCCCGGCTGGCCGAGGACCGCGGGCTCGCGGCGGAGGCGTTCGCGGAAGCCACCACCGCCAACTTCTTTCGCCTGTTCGCCAAGGCTAAAAAACTGGAAGAAAAAAGATGAAAGTCACTTTCTTGGGCACTGGGTCATCGACGGGGACTCCCGGGGTGGGAGTCGGCTGGGGGGCTTGCGATCCGGCCGAGCCGAAGAACCGGCGGCTCCGCCCCTCGATCATGGTCGAGGAGGGCGAGACCCGCATCCTGGTGGACACGTCCCCGGACCTGCGCGAGCAGCTATTGCGGGCGAACGTCAGCCGGATCGACGCGGTGCTCTACACCCACGCCCATGCCGACCACCTGCACGGGATCGACGACTTGAGGGCGCTCAACCGGGCCATGGACGCGCGCATACTCGCGTACGCCGACGCGCCCACCCTCAAGGTGATCGGCGAACGGTTCGGGTACGTGGTGGCGCCGCTGCGGCACGGTTCGATGAATTTCTACAAGCCCTGCATTGACCCCCATGAGATCGTTCCCGGAAGACCATTCCGGGTGGGGTCGATCGAGGTCATGCCCTTCGACCAGGACCACGGGTTCTCGCGCACCCTCGGGTTCCGGTTCGGGCCGATCGGCTTCTCGACCGACCTCGTGAATATGACCGAAGAAGCTTACCAGGCCCTTAACGGGGTCGAGGTTTGGATCGTCTCCAGCTTCGGGGCGGCGCCGCACCCGACCCACGCCCATGTCGACCGGGCGCTCGAATGGATCGCCCAGTTAAAGCCCCGGCGGGCGATCCTGACCCACCTTAGCGTCGCCCTCGATCACGCGACCCTTGAGAAGAGGGTGGCGCCTGTCGAAGTCGCCTACGACGGCATGATCGTCGAAGTTCCGTGAACCTCGTTGTTACACGCTGTTTCGCCGCTAACGCATTGATCGAAAACAGTACCGATGATTTATCATAATATACATTATGCGACTTTACGATGGTGCGGGCGGCGGGTCGGCGTTCGGATCGGCTCCGTCCTTCCCCCTCGTGGCCGGTCGCCGTTCGGGAGGTCCGATGGCCAGTAAAGCGAGCGACAAGTTCGACCGGCTGGTGGCCATCATGGCTAGGCTCCGCGATCCCGACGGTGGCTGCCCGTGGGACTTGGAACAGACCTTCGCCACCATTGCGCCCTATACGGTCGAGGAAGCCTACGAGGTCGCCGACGCCATCGACCGGGGCGACCTGGAGGGTCTCAAGGACGAGCTCGGCGACCTCCTCCTCCAGGTGGTCTTCCATGCCCGCATGGCCGAGGAAGCCGGACGCTTTTCGGTCGCGGACGTGATCGAGGCGATCAACGCCAAGATGATCCGCCGCCACCCCCATGTGTTCGGGGACGCCAAGGTAAAAGACTCCGCCGACCAGACCCGCAACTGGGAGAACCTGAAGGCCGAGGAGCGCCGCCGGACCAACGGCCCCGCCAGCGCTCCCGCTAGTGCCTTGGATGGTGGGGTCGCGGTCGGCCTTCCCGCCTTGATGCGGGCCCTGAAGATCCAGCAGCGGGCGGCCCGGGTCGGATTCGATTGGACCGAGGCGGTCCGCATCCTCGATAAGCTCCGCGAGGAGACCGCCGAGATGGAGGCCGAAATCGAGTCCGGCGCCCCCCGCGAACGGCTTCTGGACGAGGTCGGCGACCTCCTGTTCGTTTGCGTCAACCTCGCCCGCCGGCTCGACCTCGACCCTGAATTGGCGCTTTGCCACGCCAACGCCAAGTTCGAGCGCCGGTTCCGGGCCATGGAGGCGCTCCTCGCCCAATCCGGCCGCAAGCCCGAACAGGCCAGCCTCGACGAGATGGAGACCCTTTGGCAGCAGGCCAAGAAATCCGACCCGGCCAAGGGCGGCGGGAGGAGCTAGAATAGCCCTGACCACCATGAACCCCCAGGCCGCGGCACCCGTTCGTTTTGTCCGCCCTCGCCTCGCCGGCAGCTGCTATCTGCCCGTCCGTTTCGACGCCGAGATCGAGTTGCGGCGGACCGGCCATTACGGCATCGAGTTCGACGGCTATATCGTCGATCTCCCCCTCTACGAGGCCCTCTTCAAGCAGAAGGTCGGCGGCCGGGAGGAGGAACAGAAGGTCGAGACGGTCAAGGCGGACTTCAAGCGCGACCGGGGAACCAAGGACATCCAGTACCACCGCCGGGGTATTTTTCGGGTCAAGTGGCAGGATCAGGGCGACCTGACCCGGGTTAAGATGGTGACCTTCATCCGGCGCAACGCGGCCATGCTGACGGTCAGCTACGCCGACACCACCAGGCTGGTGTCGATCTACGGCGCTTCGCTGACCAAGGAGAACATCGACCGCGTCGCCGCCCTCTCCCTCGGCACCGAGGGCGAACTCCGCGTCTACACCGACGCCAAGGTGGTGGCCCACAACGCGAGGTCGGTCGCCGACAATCCGAAAAAGGGCCCGAACTTCAAGACCTACACCTGGAAGGTCGCGGGCTTCCAGAACCCGCCCAAGCTGACCATAGCCCTCAGATAGGGGGCGCCCTGCGATGCCGCCGCCGTCCCTACTTTCGCCGCGCCCGCGCCTTGCGTTTATATCTACTAGTAGATTTGGCTTTTTTCGTGGCGGGTTTTTGCGCGGGTATTTTGCGCGCGAGCAGCTTGATCAGGCTTGAGGTGTCGAACCGGCCGCCGCCCAAGCTTTGGACTCGGCCGTAGAACTGGTTGACCACGCCGGTGAGCGGCAACAGCGCGCCGTTGCGCCGGGCCTCGTCGAGACAAATACCGAGATCCTTGCGCATCCAATCGACCGCGAAGCCGAAGTCGAACTTGTCGGCGAGCATGGTCTTGGCGCGGTTGTCCATCTGCCAGCTTTGCGCCGCGCCCTTGGAAATCACCTCGACCACCCGGGTGGCGTCGAGCCCGGCCATCTCGGCGAAGGCGAGCCCTTCGGAAAGGCCCTGCACCAGCCCGGCGATGCAGATCTGGTTGACCATCTTGGTGAGCTGCCCGGCGCCCGCCGGCCCGAGCAGCGTGACCGCGCGGGCGTAGGCCTGGATCACCGGCGCGGCCTTGGCGAAGGCGGCGGCATCGCCGCCGACCATGATGGTGAGAACGCCGTTGACCGCGCCCGCCTGGCCGCCCGAAACGGGGGCGTCGAGGAAGCCGATGTTGCGCTTCTTGGCCTCGGCCTCGATCTCGCGGGCGACGTTGGCGGATGCCGTGGTGTGATCGACAAAGATCGCCCCCGACCACATGCCGGCGAGGATGCCCTTGTCGCCGTAGACGACGCTTCTGAGGTCGTCGTCGTTGCCGACGCAGGCGCAGACCACGTCGGCGCCCTTGGCGGCCTCGGCCGGGGTCGGTTTCCAGGCGCCGCCGTATTCCTTGGCCCAGGCGCGCGCCTTGGCCTGGGTGCGGTTGTAGACGGTGACGGCGTGGCCAGCGCGCTGCAGGTGCCCGGCCATGGGATAGCCCATGACGCCGAGGCCGATGAAGGCGGCCTTAACCGGGTTGGCGGCGCGCTTAGGGGCCGGTTGGGGAGTCGGTTGCTGCGGTGCGGACATGGCGGATCCTCAAGGATTGGTCAGAAGCCGGATGACGGCGGTTTTGTCGAGCCTTCCCTCGCCGCGCGCCTGCAGGCGCGAAAGAAAATCGGCGATCAAGGCGGTCGCCGGCACGGTCGCGCCGTTGCGGCGGGCCTCTTCGAGGACGATGCCGAGGTCCTTGCGCATCCAATCGACCGCGAAGCCGAAGTCGAACTTGCCGTCGAGCATGGTCTTGCCGCGATTTTCCATCTGCCAGCTTTGCGCCGCGCCCTTGGAGATGGTGTCGACCACCTTGTGGCCGCCGAGCCCGGCGCGGGCGGCGAAGTTTATGGCCTCGGCCAGCGCCTGGATCGCGCCGACGCAGCAAATTTGGTTGACCATCTTGGTGAGCTGGCCGGACCCGGCCGGGCCCATCAGGGTGACGGCGCGGCCGTAGGATTTCATCGCCGGCTCGGCCCTCGAAAACGCCTTAGCGTCGCCGCCCACCATGATGGTGAGAATGCCTTTTTTAGCTCCCTCCTGCCCGCCCGAAACGGGCGCGTCCAGGAACGACACCCCGGCCGTTTTGGCCTTGGCCGCGATTTCGCGCGCGACGGCTGCCGAGGCGGTGGTGTGGTCGGCCAGCACCGTGCCCTTCTTCGTACCGGCCAGTGCACCCTGGGGCCCGAATACCACGGCGCGCAAATCGTCGTCGTTGCCGACGCAGATCCCGACGAAATCCGCGCCCTTGGCCGCCTCTGCCGGGGTCGCGGCATGGCTTCCGCCGTATTCCTTGGCCCAGGCTTCGGCCTTGGCCCGGGAGCGATTGTAGACGGTGACGTTCCAGCCCACCTTGTGCAGGTGCCCGGCCATGGGGTAGCCCATGTTGCCAAGCCCGATCCATGCGGCTTTGTTCGCGCTCATGGGGGTGTCGAACTCCTTAGGATTTGGGGCGCGGAAGCGGCCCCGAAGGAAAGGCGATTTTAGAGGGCGGCAAACGCGGCGGAAAGGGATTCCCACGAGACGCGATCGGGCGCGAGCAGCAGGGTTCCGTCCTTCTGGCGCGGCTTGGCGAGCCGGTAGGCCCCCTCGCCGTCGGCGAGTTGCGAATAGCCGCCGGCTTCGGCGTGGATCAGGACGCCCGCCGCGTGGTCCCAGGGCTTCAAGCGCCCCACGCAGCGCATGTAGGCGATTTCGCCCCGCGCGAGGTCGAGGTATTCGAGGGCGATGGTGCCGTAGCGCGCGACTGTTCGCGGCAGGCCCTTCGCACCCATCTTGCGTCGGCTTTCCAGCCGTTCGCGCGCCCGCGGCCCGGCGGTGCCGGTAAGTTCCGCCACCGGCGCCGGGCGGCTTGCGGCAAGGCGGGTTCCGTTCATCCAGGCGCCCTCGCCCTTGGCCGCCCATACCAGGCGATCCTCGAGCGGGTCGAGGATCCAGCCGGCGAGGGTTTCGCCCCGGTGCGCGAAGGCGACGATCATGCCGAAACGCCGGTCGCCCTTGGCGAAGTTATCGGTGCCGTCGACCGGATCGACGATCCACAAGGGATCGAGCGAGGCGAGCCGGTCGAGGAGCCGGGGGTCGGTTTCGATTCCCTCCTCGCCCACCACCGCTGCCGGAACGATTTCGGCGAGCAGGCGGGCGAGCATCGCCTCGGCCGCGGTGTCGGCCGTGGTCACGGTTTCGCCCGGGCGCTTTTCGGCGACGTCGGCGGGGGGGCGAGCCGGCCGAACCGGGGCAGCACCTCGGCGGCGGCGGTCGCGCGCAAGGCGGCCGCGACGCGCGCGGGATCGGGAATGGGTGGCGGTTTCACGCGTAACGTTTCAAGGCGATAGCATTTCGCGATCGCGGTGGTAGGCGTTGCGGATGTCGTCGAGCATGCGCGCGGCGTCGGCGCTGTAATCGGCGCGCTGGATCAGGGCCTCGGTTACGAAGCAGGCGAAGGTCACGGCCTCCGCCTTGCCGCGCAGGCCGAACAGGCCGGCGAAGCCGTCGAGGTTCTGGTGCACGCGCTTGCGCGCGGTAACGTTCAACTGGCGCTTGACGAAACGGTGCTTGCTCCGCCACTTGCGCTGGGTTTCGGCGCTGGCCATGGCATCCTCGGGGGCACGGAAGCCCAATGACAATGAAGAATAATTATTCTACTAGTAGAAAGCCGGACGGTAAAGTCCCATCGCGCCGGCTTTTCCGGCGGCCATGCTAGAGTAAAGGCCTACCGTCGGACGCCGCAGCCCCTTGAAGACATGCGCTTTAATCTCCGCACCCTGCGCCGGAACCTCGGCAATCTGGCGGTCATCACCCTCAACCGCCTGCGCGGGCGCAGCTTCGCGCCGGTGCCGCGCCGGGAGCTGTTCGTCGAGACCTCGCAGCGCTGCAATCTGACCTGCCGTTTTTGCGCCTACGACCCGCATGGACCGTCCGCGCTGATGGACGCCAAATTCTTCCGCGACGTGATCGGCCAGGCCGAAGCCATGGGTTACGAGTCGGTCTGCCTGACGCCGATGCTCGGCGACTTGTTCGCCGATCCCGGCTGCCTGGCGAAGTTCGATATTCTGGAATCGAGCCCGGTCATCCGGCGATTTTTGTTCTACACCAACTTCATCCTCGCGCGCGAAGACACCATCCGCGCCCTGCCCCGATTCGCCAAGCTGCACGCCATGTTCATCAGCGTCTACGGCTGCGATCCGGAAACGTTCGTCCGCGTTACCGGCAAATCGGCGCGCCAATACGACAGGCTGATCGCCAACCTCGGGATTCTCCACGAAATTTCCGGCGCGATGCGGCTTGCGGGCGGACTGCATTTCAACATTCGCACCGTTGGCGGCACCGCCCTGGACAAACTGCCCGACACGCCGATGACCGAGATCATGCGCGCGCTCGCGCGCAACCGGGGCGCGAGCCTGTCGATCGCGGAGGATTTCGATACCTGGGGCGGCACCATCACAGAGGCCAATGTCGCCGGCCTCGGTATCCGTCTGATCGACGGGCGCGGCGTATACCATCGCGGCGCGTGCACGTTTTTATTCGCCACCCCGCAGGTGATGGCCGACGGCACCGTGCACGCCTGCGCCTGCCGCGACGTGGACGGCACCCTTCGCCTCGGACACTTGGCCGAGCGGCCGCTGCGCGAAATTATCTCCTGGTCGAACCCCCAATTCCGTCGGATCGTGGAGGATCACGAGGCCGGGCGTTTTCCGGCCGTCTGCCGGTCGTGTTCACTCTATCGCAGCATCTACGACCATCGCGCGTCGGCGCACGATCCGACGTTCAAGGTCGTATCCTTGGCGGAAGCGGTTCGGCGGTTGGACGGTTGATCGGCCGCTCTTACGCCTTCCGCCACACGGTCGCGAGCCAGGGCTGCTGGTCGCGCGGCAGTCCGGTCGGGCGGTAGTAGTGCTTCAACTCCACGAAACCCGCGGCGGTGACATAGCGGCGCCAGGTGTCGAGGTCGAGAAAGCAGCAATAGCGGTCGCCGTCCATGCCCTCGGAATTGTCGCCGTGCGGGTTCGAGCAGAAAAGCACGCCGCGATCCTTCAGGGCGTCGCGCAATTCGCCGAGAACCCGGGGCAATTCCGCGGTCGGCACGTGAAACAGCGAGGCGTTGGCGAACACCCCGTGGAAACGCGCGGCCGGCAGGCGCATGGCCAGGAAATCCTGGTGCAGCACCTCGCAACCGGAATGGACGCGGGCCATAGTCGCGAATTCTTTCGATCCGTCGAGTCCCACCGCTTCGTGCCCGAGGGAACGAAAATGCGCGAGATCCCGTCCCGGCCCGCAGCCGAGGTCGAGAATGGCGAACGGCGGCGCGCCCTCGATCGCCTCGATCAGGGCTTGAATGTTCTGGCTGACGTCGTGGTCGAGGGTGCGCGCCCGGAAACGCTCGGCCACGCGATCGTAGTGGGCGACCGTGGAATCCATCTCCGGTTCCCACCGCCGCGCGGCGGCCGGTGCGGACGGGCGATCCGGCACGGTCATGGCGACGGGCGCCGCCGTCTTCGGAAGCGCGCCGCGTGTTCGGTGTCGAGGCGAACCTTCAAGCGGATGGCGTCCTCGGAATCGCGGCGCTCGACCACCTCGCCGTGGGCGTAGAGCCAGGCGAGGTCAGCGCCGTCTTGGGGCGCGAGCGTGATTTCCTCCAGCGCGAATGCCGCCGACAGCCGCTGGTCGAGAAGGGCGAGCAGTTCGGATATCCCCTCCCCCGTGACCGCGGACACGGTGATTCCTGCTGCGTTGGCGCGGGCGAGGCGCAAGCGCAGGGCCTCGCGATCCTCGGGCGAGAGCAAGTCGATCTTGTTGAGGGCCTCGATGATGTCGATTTCGCGGTCGTCGGTGCGCCCGGATAGGGGCGCCTCTTTTTGAGCGCGCGGGGATTCGCCCGCGCTGCCGATTTCCTTGAGCACGGCGAGCACGTCCTGCTTTTGAGCCTCGCTTTCGCCGTGGGCGGCGTCGCGCACGTGCACCAGGGCGTCGGCCTCGCGCACCTCTTCGAGGGTCGCATGGAAGGCGTTGACCAGCTCGTGCGGCAGATCGGAGATGAATCCGACCGTGTCGGACAGGATCGCCGTGCGCCCCGAGGGCAGCGCAAGACCGCGCATGGTCGGATCCAAGGTGGCGAACAATTGATCGCGCGCGGTCACGTCGGCGCGGGTCAGCGCGTTGAACAAAGTCGATTTGCCGGCGTTGGTGTAGCCGACCAGGGCGACCACCGGGTATGGCACCCGCTTGCGCGCGGCGCGATGCAGATGGCGGGTCCGTTTCACGTCGTCGAGTTCGCGCTTGAGGCGCACGATGCGATCCCCGATCAAACGGCGGTCGGTCTCGATCTGCGTTTCGCCAGGGCCGCCGAGGAAGCCGAAGCCGCCGCGCTGGCGTTCGAGGTGGGTCCAGCTGCGCACCAGGCGGCTCCTCTGGTACGTCAGCGCGGCGAGTTCCACCTGAAGCTGGCCTTCGCGGGTGCGGGCGCGCGCGCCGAAGATTTCGAGAATCAGGCCGGTGCGATCGATGACCTTGCATTTCCAGGCGCGCTCCAGGTTGCGCTGCTGCACCGGGGTGAGTGGTGCGTTGACCACGGCGAGCGCGACCGTGGGCTCCTCGTGCGGGGCCTTGCGGCGTTCCTGGCGCGCCTGCTTGGCCGACTTCTTCTCGCCCTTGGCGGGTTGGTCTCGTTCAATATGCCCCGGCAACACGATTTGGCCGATGCGCTCGACCGTGCCGCGGCCGAACAAGGTCGCGGGCACGGGGCGGCCGAGATTGACGATTTCGGCGTGGCGAACGTCGAGGTTGATGGCGTGGGCGAGACGGACGGCTTCGGCCAAGCGCGCGTCGGGGTCGCGATCGGCGCCGTTTTCGCGCGCGGGCGCGTACCGGTGCGGATGCACGATCAGGCACGCCTGGCCGCGCGCGCCGTAACTCCCTTCGTGTCCGGGTAAAACGGGGACGTTCAACGCGAAACCTGCGGCACGATCAGCCCTGCGGCTCGGCGCTTTCGTTCTTGTCGGGCTCGAACAACTGGATCGGGCCGGTTGGCATCACGCTCGAAATGGCGTGCTTGTAGACGAGCTGGGTATGGCCGTCGCGGCGCAGCAGCACCGAGAAATTGTCGAACCAGGTGATGATGCCTTGCAACTTCACGCCGTTGACGAGAAACACCGTGACCGGCGTCTTGTTCTTGCGGATGTGATTGAGAAAAACATCTTGGACGTTCTGCGACTTTTCTTTTTCGGGTGACATACGGTCGAGCCCCCTTGTTCGTTGTGTTTTGCGCGTTTTGCGGACGTCCCCGACCCGGATCGTCAGGTCCCGCCTTCGCAGGCAATGCCCCCGAGGCGAGGATCATGAGGCGTCGGCCGCTCCCTGGAGATTTCGGCCGGGTGTTTGTGAACTTCCGGGTCCCGCCTTCCGGCGGAACGGGAAGATTAGAGCGATTCCAGGGCTTTGGAAAGTGCCCCGCAGTCGGCGAAATGCCGGGCCGGGGGATGGCTTGGAAATTCGCCCGCTTCCGGGGGGTGTTCGCGCACCAGGATCGGCACGCAACCGGCATTGCGCGCGCATTCCAGGTCAATATCGGCATCGCCGGCGATCCAGACGTCGGCGCCGGGGGCGATCCCGCTGCCCTCGAGGGCCAGCAGCACCGGGTCGGACGCGGGCTTGTCGCGCGCGGCGTCGAGCGCGCCGACCAGGCGGCCGAAGTGACGCGTCCAGCCGAGGTGTTCGGCCTCGCGGCGCAGGAATTCGCCCTTCTTGTTGCTGATCACGGCGAGATAAATTCCGGCGCCGGCGAGTTCGGCGATCGCCTCGGCGGCGCCGGCGATCGGCATCAGTTTCTCGACGTGGATCCGGTTGTAGCGTTCGTAGAACACCTGGCCGGCCGCTTCCCATTGGTCGCCGAACAGCCTGGGAAAGCTGTCGCGCATCGACTTGCGCACGCGGGTTTTCACCTCGTCCATCGTCCACGGCGCGTGGCCGAAGGTGGCGAGCGTCAGGTTGAGGGCGTCGGCGATGGTCGCCCAGCTGTCGACCAGGGTATTGTCCCAATCGAGCAGGACGGCGCGCGGCCGCGTGAGGGAATCGGTCATGGGTGAACGCGTCGCGGGAGAATCAGAAGAATTCGAGCTGGACCGAAAACATCTGCTCGACCTTGCGCACGGATTCGGCGGCGGCGAACAGAATGACACGGTCCTTGGGTTTGATGACGGTGGTCGCGCGCGGATAGATCATGGTCCCGTCGCGCACGATCGCGCCGATGAGGACGCCTTGGGGAATCTTCGCGTCCTTGAGCGGCGATTCGACGAGCGGCGAGGTTTCCATCGCTTCCGCTTCGATCAGTTCGCCGAATCCCTCGCGCAAAGCATGGGCAGCGTGGATGCGTCCGCGCCGGACGTATTGCAGGATGCTCGACACCGTGATGATGCGCGGCACCACCACCGCGTCGATGCCGAGAGTCATCACCAGCGGTTCGAACGCCAGCTTGTTGACCAGCGCGATGGTGCGCGCCTTGCCCCGGCTCTTGGCGAGCAGGCACGACAGGATGTTGGTTTCGTCGTTGTTGGTGACGGCGACGACGGTTTCCGCCGTGCCGACGCCGGCTTCTTCCAGGATCTCGGAATCGAGCACGTCCCCGCGCAACACGACCGTGCGTTCCAGCATGCCGGCGGCGCGTTCGGCGCGCTCGGGGCTGGCCTCGACGATCTTGGTCCGCATCCAGGGATGGTCGCGTTCGATTTCCTGGGCCAGGAACATGCCGACGTTGCCGCCGCCGAAAATAAGCAGGCGGCGGGCTTCGCTTTCCTCGTGGCCGAACGCGCCCATGGCGCGCGCGATTTTGGCGGTTTCGACGACGAAATAGACCTCGTCGCCGGGCAGCATGGAATCGTCGGCGGCCGGCACCATCGCCTTTCCTTCCCGGATGATGCCGACGATGACGATGTTGAGGTCGGGGAACAGTTGCGTGAGCTGGCGGAGCGGCGTGTTGAGAATCGGGCACGTATCCGTGCAGTGCACCCCGATCAGGCGGATCATGTCGCCGGAGAGCGGGATCATTTCGATCGCGCCGGGGACCTTAAGGCGCCGCGCGATCGAACGGGCGACCTCGATTTCGGGCGAGATCACCACGTCGATCGGCATGTGATCGGGCGAAAACAGGTTGGCGTAGAACGGCTGCAGGTAGCTCTGCTGGCGGACGCGGGCGATCTTGGTCGGCACCCCGAACAGCGAGTGCGCGACCTGGCAGGCGACCATGTTCACCTCGTCGGCGTAGGTGACGGCGATGATCATGTCCGCGTCCTTGACGCCGGCTTCCTCCAGCACCTCGGGATTGGAGGCGTGGCCGACGATGCCCTGGACATCGAGGGTTTCGCTGACCCGGCGGATCAGGTCGGGAACCTGGTCGATGACGGTGACCGAATTGTTTTCCTTCGCCAGATGACGGGCGATGTTGAAACCGACCTGGCCGGCGCCGCAAACGATTATTTTCATGACGGCTGCTTTTCTTCGGTATTGACGCCAAGCGAGCGGAGCTTGCGATGGAACGCCGAGCGTTCCATGCCGACGAACACCGCGGTGCGCGAGATATTACCTCCGAAGCGGGCGATCTGGGCGAGAAGATATTCCCGCTCGAAATTCTCGCGCGCCTCGCGCAACGGCAGGCCCATGATCTCCCCGCTCCGGTCCAGGCCGGCGGCCATCGGCGCGGCCGAGACGATCTCGGCGGGGATGTTCTCGGCGCGGATGGGTTGGGCCGCTCCGCCCGGCGCCAGAATCAGCAGCCGTTCGACGATGTTGCGCAGTTCGCGCACGTTGCCCGGCCAATCGTAGGACTGGAGCACGGCGACGGCGTCTTCGGCGAAGTCGCGCGGCGGTTGCCCGGACGCGCTCGCCGCGCGGGCCATGAAGTGGCGCGTGAGAATCGGAATATCGCCGCGGCGGGAGCGGAGCGCCGGCAGCGTCACGGGCACGACATTGAGGCGGTAGAACAGATCCTCGCGCATTCGGCCCGCCTTGACCTCTTCGCCGAGGTCGCGGGTGGACGTCGCGAAAACCCGCGCGTCGACCTCGACCGCGGTCTGCCCGCCGACGCGGCGGAAAATCTGCTCCTGGAGAACGCGGACGATCTTGCCCTGGGTTTCGAGCGGCATATCAGCGACCTCGTCGAGCAGCAAGGTGCCGGTGTGCGCGCGCTCGAGGATGCCGTGCCGGCGCTGTCCCGCGGAATCGGCCGCGCCGTTGGCGCCGCCCTCGACGCCGAAAAGCTCATCCTCGAAGTGTTCCGGCCTGAGCGTGGCGCAGTTGAGGACCACGAACGGGCCGCCCGAGCGGCGCGAATGGGCGTGGATCATGCGCGCCGCCAACTCCTTTCCCGATCCGGCCGGGCCGGTGATGAGGACGCGACTGTTGGCGGGGGCCACGCGGTCGATCGCTTGCAGCACTTCGCGGATGGCGGCCGATTGGCCGATCAGTTCAGCTTCGGCGCCGGCGCGCAGGCGCAGCTCTTCGACCTCGCGCCGGAGCCGGGCGGTTTCGATCGCGCGCTCCACCGCCACCAGCAGGCGGTCGGCCTTGAACGGCTTTTCAATAAAGTCGTAGGCGCCGAGCTTAATGGCCGAAACGGCGATTTCGATGGTGCCGTGACCGCTCATCATCAGCACCGGCACCGTCGGGTGCTCGCGCTTGACTTCCTTCAATATGCCGAGCCCGTCCAGGTCGCTGCTCTGCAGCCAGATGTCGAGCAGCAGCAGACTCGGCCGGCGCGATTCGATGCTCTGCAAGGCGGCGGCGCTGGTGGCCGCTTCGCGCACCCGGTAGCCCTCGTCTTCCAGGATGCCCGCGACCAGGGTCCGGATATCGGCTTCGTCGTCGACGATCAGGATGTCATGCGCCATGGCGAACGTTGGTCCTCAGGTGCTCTTGATGGATACGGCGGCCTCGCCCGCGGGAATGCGCGCGAGCGGGCGGCCGCCGACGGCGGCGGCCGGCTCCTTCTCCTTGGCGGTCGCGCCCCTGAACACCAGCGAGATCCGCGCGCCGCCGCCCTCGCGGTCGTCGAGCAAGATTTCGCCGTTATGATCTTCCATGATCTTGCGGACGATGGCGAGGCCGAGGCCGGTGCCTTTGGTGCGCGTCGTCACATAAGGTTCGGTCAGCCGATCGCGCTGGTCGGCGGGCAGGCCGATGCCGTTATCCTCGACCGCGACGACGGTGGCAAGCCCGCGGGCCGGATCGCCGGGCGTGAGCTTGAGGCGCACCCACCCCTTGTACTCTTCGCCATTTTTTTCCCGCGCGGCCTCGACCGCCTCGGCGCCGTTCTTGAGGACGTTGACGATCGCGCGGCTGACTTGGCGGACGTCGCAGAACAAGGGCACGTCGGCGGGGGGCAACTCGGGGATGTAGTCGATCGCCGGGTGCCGCGCGCGCTCGAGAAAAATCGCCTGGCGGCAGATTTCGCTCAGGTTCTCGGGCTTGAGCGAGGGCTGCGGCATGCGCGCGAAGGTCGAAAATTCGTCCACCATCCGGCCGATGTCCTCGACCTGGCGGATGATGGTCTCGGTGCAGGTCGCGAACGTGTCCGGATCGGTCGCTATTTCCTTGAGGTACTTGCGCTTGAGCCGCTCGGCCGACAGTTGGATCGGCGTGAGCGGGTTCTTGATCTCGTGGGCGATGCGGCGGGCCACGTCGGCCCAGGCGGCGGTGCGCTGCGCCGACAGCAGATCGGTGATGTCGTCGAAGGTGACGACGTAACCGATCACGTTCCCGCCGATGCGCTCGGCCGAGACGCGCACGTGTAGGGTGCGCGTCTGCCCTTGGCGAGCAAAGCGAATCTGGCCCTGCACCAGGCGTTCGGGCCGGGCGGCGGCCTCGTCGAGCAGCGGGATCATTTCCGGCACGAGCGCGCGCAAGGGCGAGCCGATTTTGGTCGTGAGGTCGACGCCGAGCAGGTCGGCGGCCGAACGGTTGGGCAGATTGATCGCGCCGGCAGCATCGAGGCCGATCACCCCGGCGCTGACGCCGGTGAGAACGGCCTCGGTGAAGCGGCGGCGTTCGTCGATCTGGCGGTTGGCCTCGATCAAACCCAGGCGTTGGTTCTCGATCTGACTCGTCATCCGGTTGAACGCGCGGCCGAGGCGCGCCACTTCGTCGCCGCTGCCGCGCGCGTCGACTCGTGCCGTGAGATCACCCTCGCCTACCCGTTCGGCCGCGTCGATCAGCTTGACGATCGGCTCCGCCATTTGGGTCGCCAGCGTGAGCCCGATCCATACCGCCGCGAGCAGCAGCAGCACCGCCACCAGCACGAACATGGCAACGAAGCTGATCTGGATACCGCGGCTTTCCCGCTGCGTCGCCTGGTATTGGGACACCGCGCGCTCGACCCGCTGGATGTGGTCGATGATGCGCGAGTCGACGAAACGGCCGACCAGCAGATAAGCATCGACGAAGCGGGCCAAGCGAAACAGGGCGCGCACCCGGTCGTCCTGGTCGCCGGTCAGGACCACCACCTCGCCGAGGCGCGCGGCGTCGATCGCGTCCGTCGGCACGCGGTCGAACTCCAGCGACAGCGACAGGGCCGAACGCGCCACCACGCGCCCGAACCCGTCCATCACCACCGCCTCGGCGAGCGTGCGCTGTTGGGCGGCGTAGGACAGCAAATCCCGGATCGCCGCCGGTTGTTGGGCCAGCCGGGCGGCGTTGTCGTTGAGGTCGGCGGCGATGGCGAGCGCGTCGCCGCGGATGGTGTTGCGGTGCTCCTGTAGATAGGCGCGCGCGACCGTGGTCGAGGCGTTGAGGGCGGTGGAAACTCGTTCGCCGAACCAGCCCTGGATGCCGACGTTGAGAAAGATCGCCGAAAAGGCGACCACGAGAACGGCGGGCATGACGGCGACGGCGCTGAACAGGACCGCGAAACGCACGTGCAGACCGGCGCCGCCACGGCCCCGGCGGCGCTCCGCCCAGACCGTGATCAGCTTGCGCGCGACGACGCCCGCGAGCAGCAGCAGCAGCATGACGTCGAGGTAGAGCAATGCCACCACCGTTTGCAGGTCGGCGGAGCCTTTCTGCGTGCCGGTCATGGCGGCGACGGTGGCGACGCCCGAGGCGACGGCCGCCGTGCCCAGAACGTATCCGAGATTGCGCGACAACTTCACTTGGCGCGCCCAAACGCGGAAACGAAGCCAAGCGCCATGCCACGAGCTTTTATCGCCGCTCATTTGGGTCCGCCCCGGGTCACGGTGACGTGGAGATCGCGGATCTTCTTGCGTAGCGTGTTGCGGTTGAGGCCCAGCAGATCGGCGGCGCGGACCTGGTTGCCGCGTGTCGCCTTCAGGGTCAGCGCAATCAGGGGCCGCTCGATTTCCTGCAAGACCCTTTCGTACAGCCCGGCCGGCGGCAGGCCGCCGCCGTGCGCGGAGAAATAGGCGGCCAAGTGCCGCTCGACCGATTGCGACAGGCTGCCGCTTTTGTCCTCGGCGGGCTCCCCGGGAGCGACGGTGGCGTCGGCGAGTTCGGCTTCGATCGCCTCGACGCCGATGGTTTCCTCGGCGTGCAACGCGGCGAGGCGGCGTACCAAATTTTCCAATTCGCGCACGTTGCCCGGCCAGCGGTACGCCTTGAGCCGGTCCATGGCAAGCGGGTCGATGGTCTTGGCGGGAAGGCCCTCGGCCTCGGCGGCGGCGAGGAAATGGCGCACCAGTTCAGGAATGTCCTCGGTTCGCTCGCGCAGCGGCGGCAGGCGGATCGGGACGACGTTGAGCCGGTAGAACAAATCCTCGCGGAATTGGCCTTGCCGGATCAGCCGTCGGAGATCGTGGTGGGTCGCGGTGACGATGCGCACGTTGGCGCGGATCGCGCTTCGGCCGCCGACGCGGGTGTATTCGCCTTCCTGCAGCACGCGCAGGAGGCGCGTTTGCGCTTCGGGCGGCATGTCGCCGATCTCGTCGAGAAAGAGCGTGCCGCCCTCGGCCTGCTCGAACCGGCCGGCGTTGCGCTGGGTCGCGCCGGTGAAAGCGCCCTTCTCGTGGCCGAACAGCTCGCTTTCCACCAGTTCGCGCGGGATCGCCGCCATGTTGATGGCGACGAACGGCCCGTGCCGGCGCTTGCCGAGCGTATGCAACGCGCGCGCGACCAGTTCCTTGCCGGTGCCCGACTCGCCCGCGATCATCACCGTGAGATCGGTGCCCATCAGCCGCGCGAGTGAGCGGTAAATGTCCTGCATCGCCGGCGAGCGGCCGATCAGGGGCAGCTTTTCGCCGGAATCGGCCGGGGGTGCCGCGTCCGCGCCGGTTTTTTTCTGCGTCTCGAGGGCGCGGCGCACGACGCCGACCAGGGCGGAGATATCGAAGGGTTTCGGCAGGTACTCGAACGCGCCCCTTTCGGTCGCCTTGACCGCGGTGAGCAGCGTGCTTTGCGCGCTCATGACGATGACGCGCAGCTCCGGGCGCAATTTTCGGATGCGCGGGACGAGGTCGAGCCCGTTCTCGTCGGGCATGAGAACGTCGGTGATGACCAGATCCCCCTCGCCGTCCGCGATCCACGACCACAGAGTCGCGGCGGTGCCGGTCGCGCGCACATCGAATCCGGCGCGGCCGAGAGCATGGGTCACGACCGTGCGCACGCCGCTATCGTCGTCGGCGACCAGAACGACCGGAGCGCTCATCGATCCCCTCCGGTCGCAGCGTGCTCCGGCTCTTCGCGATACATGGGCAGCATGATGCGAAAGACGGTCTGGCGCGGACGGCTGTCGAACTCGATCACGCCGCCGTGGTCGCCGACGATCTTGGCGACCAAAGAGAGACCAAGGCCGCTGCCCTTGGGCTTGGCGGTGACGAACGGCTCGAACAGGCAGCCGCGAATGTCTTCGGGAATGCCTTCGCCGTTGTCGCGCACGCTGATCGCGAGCGGCAAATGCACCCGCGAATTGGTGCCGGGCACGGCAAACTTGACGCCCTGCTGATAGGCGGTGGCGAGGCCGATCTCGCCGCCGGTCGGCGGGCAGGCTTCGGCCGCGTTCTTGACCAGATTGAGGAACACCTGAATCAGCTGGTCGCGGTCGCCGTACACCGGCGGCAGCGACGGATCGTAGACGGCGGCGATGCGGACATGCCGGGCGAAGCTGCTTTCGGCGATGCGACGGACGCGGTCGAGAACTTCGTGGATGTTGACCGCTCCGCGATTCATGGGACCGCCGGCGGAAAACGTGTCCATGCGATCGACCAGGGTGCAGACGCGGTCGGCTTCGTCGCGGATCAAGCGGGTAAGCGCCTTATCCTGCGGCGGGACGGTTTCCTCGAGCAGTTGCGCGGCGCCGCGAATCCCGGCCATCGGATTTTTGACTTCATGCGCCAGCATCGCCGCCATCGCCGCGACCGATCGCGCGGCACCGCGATGGGTCAACTGGCGATCGATCTTTTCAGCGATCGAGCGGGGCTGGAAAACGAGAACGATACCCTCGCCCGCGTCGCCGAGCGGCGATGCGAGCAAGTTAACGAAATGCCGTCCCATGCGCGGGGATTCGATGGCGACGCCGTACTCGGCAACCGTATTGCAGTCGGCGGCCGATTGTTCGATCAGTGCGAATACGGGGCTATCGGCTGGAATGTGCGCTGTGAGCGGATGGTCGAGCAAATGATTGGCGCTCGCTTGGAACATTTGTTCGGCGGCGGCGTTGGCATAAACGATGTTCCGACCACCGTTGAGAGCGATCACGGGCAGCGCCAGCGCGGCCAGGATCGTTTCCGGTTCGGGATGCCGGGCCACGACTTCGGGGCGCTGGGTTTTGAGCGGTGCGGGCATCGGCGTCAGGCCGCCGCGCGTTCCAATTGTCCGGCAACGTGCGGCGCGTAGAAGGACACGATCCGGTCGCGCACCGCGTCGGCGTCGGGGATACGGTTGATTTCGGCCCGGAATTCGCCCGACTTGGGAAGTCCGCGGCTGTACCAGGCGATATGCTTGCGCGCGAGCCGCACCCCCGGCTCGCGGCCGTAATGGCGCAGGATGTCCTCGAAATGCTCGAGCAGGATGGCGAGCTGCGACGCCGGCGGCGGTTCCGGCAGCCGCTCGCCGGTGGCGAGGAAGCGTTGGATCTGGTTCGGCAACCACGGCCGGCCGTAAGCGCCGCGCCCGACCATCACCCCGTCGGCGCCGGAAACTTCCAGCAGCGCGCGCGCGTCCTCGGGGCTGTCGACGTCGCCGTTGCCGATTACCGGAACGCGCACCGCATCCTTCACGACGCGGATGAACGCCCGGTCGGCGCGCCCCGAGTAGAACTGGCAACGGGTGCGTCCGTGCACCGTCACCGCTTGGATGCCGCAATCCTCGGCGATCTTGGCGAGCCTGGGCGCGTTGCGGTTCCTGTCGTCCCAGCCGGTGCGCATCTTGAGGGTCACCGGCACGGGCACTGCCTTGACCACCGCGTCGATGATGCGGCCGGCGAGGTTTTCATCGCGCATCAGGGCGGATCCGGCGTCGCCGTTGACCACCTTCTTGACCGGGCAGCCCATATTGATGTCGACGATCTGGGCGCCGCGCGCGACGCAGATGCGCGCGGCCTCGGCCATCACTTCGGGCTCGCAGCCGGCCAACTGGACGGCCATCGGCTGTTCCTCGGGCGCGCTTTGGGCCATGCGCAGGGTCTTGCGCGCCTCGCGGATGACAGCCTTGCTCGCAATCATCTCGGATACCACCAAGCCGACGCCGAGCCTTCGCACCGCGCGCCGGAACGGCAAATCCGTGACGCCGGACATGGGCGCCAGAATGACCGGACTGTCCAATCGAATGTGGCCGATTTGCAACACCATGAAAAACAGCGATAGGTCGGGAAAATTGGTGCCTATTTATTGGGCAAATGTCCCCGATATGCAAGGCATTCGGAATTCCGAAAAAAGGCCGTTATCGGCAGAATGTTAGCGACCGAGGAGTATTTCGGTCACGAACTTGACCCCGGGATAACCGAGAGTGAGCAGAAGATAGCCGACCAGGACATAGCGCGCCGCTTGGCGTCCGCGCACCCCGGCGCGGAAATGCCCGATCAGGAGGCCTGCCAGCACCAGGAACGCAGCGATGGTCAGCACTGTCTTGTGGTCGAACGCGAGCAAGGTCCCCTTCTCGCGATAAAGCGAAGCCATGCCGGTCGCCAGTCCAGTCGCGAGCACCGCTTCGGCGATCAGCAGAAGACGCACCACCGTCTGCTCGCAATCGGCGATGGACGGCAGCGCGCGGGTCAACGCCGTCGGCCGACGCGCTTTCAACGCCTTCTCTTGCACGAATGCCGCGAGCGCCGCGACCGCGGCGACGGTGACGAGAGCGTAGGTAACGACGGCGGCGGCGATATGCACCGCGACCCAAAGGGAAGCCGACGCCTGGGCCGCAAGGGGACGGGTGGGCGCCTGTTGCCAGAGCGCCGCCAGCGCCACCAGCACGCCCATGTAAGGCGCCAGCAGCGGCGCGAGCTTGCCCGCGGGTCGCGAAGCCAGCGCCGTGAGCGCGAACACAATCATGCCGGCGGCGACCGTGACCCAAAGAGCCGAAGAAATGTCCGTACGCCAAGCGCCGGAAAGCCGTTCGACGGCGATGCCGATCGGGACGATAACGGCCGCGGCGAGCGCCGCCAGGAAAAGGGCGTCACGTCCCCCTTCGCGCCTAAACCCGACCGCGCCGAGCGGCATCAGCGCGACGATGGCCGCCAGGGCATAAAGCACGCTTTCCATCATGGCGGGCACAATCGCGTCCGGCGACGCGCTTGGCAAGGGCCGAGGGATCGGTTCAACCGCTCGGTTATCCTTGTGGAATTGGTGACCGGATAGGTAATATTTCCGCTCCGTCCACGCTGTGTTTAGGCGGCATACCTTCCAGGGGCTATTTCTAGAGATGTTGCGTCATTGGACATCCGCCGTCGCGGCTTTGGCGTTCGTGGGCGTCGGCGGCATGGCCGGTGCCGGCGAAAAGGTCGCGTTTCCCGGCGCGAAGGCCGTGGGCTATGACCACGTCGAGGAAGTTTCGGCCGAATTGGAAATGCCGAAAAACGCGAAGGATCGAGTGCCGGCGGTCGTTATCCTGCACGGCAGCGGCGGCATCGACGGACGGGGTCAATTCCATGCCCAGGCGTTGAACGATGCCGGCATCGCCACGCTGGAAGTGTACATGTTCGCGCGCGGCAATCGCCCGCAACAGGGTACCGTGAAAACGCTGACTCACGGATATGGGGCGCTAAAATATCTGGCGGGCCGGCCCGACATCGATCCGCAAAGGATCGGCGTAATGGGATTTTCCTGGGGCGGGAGCATGTCGATGCGCATGGCGTCGAAATCCGTCAGCGACGCGTTTTTGGCGCATTCGAACGGACTTCGTTTTGCCGCCCACGCGCCCTTCTATCCCGTTTGCTGGAGTCACGCGCGGATTGCGCGGGGCGGAATGCCTGACTACAAAGCATTCACCGGGGCGCCCGTTCTGTTGTTCGCGGGCGGTCAGGACGACTATGATGCGCCCGACGACTGCAAGAATTTTTTGGATGCGTTGTCCGAACAGACTCGCAACCACATGACGCTGCAATTCTATCCCGAGGCGACTCACGGATGGGATTCCCAGAACGGTCGGGCACGTACCTTCTACGATCCGCACGCGTTCGGCGGTCGGGGCGGACAAGTCCGGTTTACTCCGGACAAAACGATTGCCAAAGATTCCCGCAAGCGCGTCGTCGAATTCTTCGCGCGCGCGTTCAATGCGGCGCAGTGAAGTTTCTTCCATGACCGAATGCGTGGCTTTAGTCGTGGGCGCGGGCCAAGGCACGCGGTTCGGCGGAACGATACCGAAACAGTACCTTCCGCTCGCGGGCGAGCCGGTCATCCGCCGCGCCCTTTCGGCGTTTCTCGATCATCCCCGGATCGGACGGGTCCGTCCGGTGATCGACCCCGCCCATCGCGATCTGTTTCACGCCGCGAGCGCGGGGCTTGCCTGTTTGCCGTTCGTCGCCGGCGGCGCGACCCGCCAGGAATCGGTTCGGCGCGGCCTGGAAAGCCTGATCGAGATGAAACCGAAACTGGTCCTGATTCACGACGCGGCGCGGCCGTTTCCCGATGCCGCCCTGATCTCGCGCGTGATCGACGCGCTCTCGTCCTCGCCGGCCGCGATCCCCGCCCTTCCCGTCGCCGACACCTTGAAACGCGCGGACGCCGGTGGTCGCGTGGCCGCGACCGTGCCGCGCGACGGATTGTGGCGGGCGCAAACGCCGCAAGGGTTCCGTTTCGACGCCATTCTCGACGCGTACCGGCGCTTGGCCGATCGCGCGGCGACCGACGACGCCCAAATCGCGGAAATGGCCGGACTCGCCGTCGCGATGGTCGACGGCAGCGAAGACAACGCCAAGATGACGACGCCCGAGGACTGGGCACGCGCCGAGCGTTTGCTCGGCGGCGCGTTCGAGCCCCGCACCGGATCGGGCTTCGACGTGCACCGATTCGCGCCGGGCGACCATCTCATGCTGTGCGGGATCAAGGTGCCGCACGACGCCGGCCTGGAAGGGCATTCGGACGCCGACGTGGGGTTGCACGCGCTCACCGACGCCATTCTCGGCGCGCTCGGCGAAGGCGACATCGGCCAGCACTTTCCGCCGTCGGACGCCAAGTGGCGCGGCGCGTCGTCGGATATCTTCCTGCGCCACGCCGCCGAATTGGTCGCGGCCAAGGGCGGGCGCATCGCGCACGTCGATGTGACGGTGATTTGCGAGCGGCCCAAGGTCGGCCCGCACCGGCGGGCGATGGTCGAGCGGATCGCCACGATCCTCGGGCTCGCGGCCGCCCGCGTCTCGGTCAAGGCGACCACGACCGAGCGGCTCGGCTTCACCGGCCGGGGCGAAGGTATCGCCGCTCAGGCGGTGGCGACGGTCCTTCTGCCGCCGGTCTAATCTTTCCGCGTTTCGTTCTCGATCCAGGAAAGGAAGGCGGGATTGCCGGCCGCGACCGGCAGCGCCACCACGCAGGGACACGTGTAGCTGTGCAGCGCCCGGACCCGTTGGGTCAGCGCCTCGACCAGTTCGGTTCGGGTCTTGAGCAGGAAGGAGGTCTCGCCCTCCTCCTGAACCTTGCCTTCCCACCAATACACCGAGGTGATCGGCTGAAAGACGTTGGCGCAGGCCGCGAGCCGTTCCTCCACCACCGTCCGGGCGATCTTGAGCGCTTCGTCCCGCGAACTCGCTGTCACATAAACCAGGGTAGCCGACATCGGTTGGTTCTCCCTTGCCTGGGGCCATGGGCTGTCTTTAACTAGCCATAATCGATCAAGACGCCGGTCGCCAGCCGGGGTCCCCGGAGCCCGAAAACCCGAGCGAAAGCGACATGATCGGACAGCCCGCCGAAGCCAAAATCCAAACACGCGTTCGCGACGGCGCGGTCGTGGTCGCAGGCGATCTGGATTTGCACGTTTCCGGGGACTTGCGCGCGAAGCTGTTGCGTCTGATCGACGCGCATCCGGCGATGGTGGTCGATCTGGCCGGCGTGACCGGGATCGACAGTTCGGGTGTGGCGGGCCTGCTTGAGGTTTATCAACGCGCCTCCAGGCAACGCAAGAAATTCGCCTTGGCCGCGGCCGGCGATTCGGTGCTCAGGGTTCTGCGGATGGCCCGCCTCGACGGAATCTTCAAGCTGGCGGCGACAGTGTACGAAGCCCTCGCGCTGACCCGCAAGCCGTAGCACTCTGGCAACACCCCAGAGCGAATAAAGGAACCTCTGAAAAACCCGCAACTTCTACCTGCGGGCGTAGAGACGCGCGGATATTGAGGGTATGGCTTGCCGAACGCCCCAGCTTGGGGCGTTGGAAGGGCGTCAGGGCTCGATCCTGGGGGATATTCTCGCTCATTGGACGGACTACGCCCCT
>Ga0194132_10003895_pt1 | contig 25971 bp, 12 predicted proteins | sample TA2KigOf80mmetaG_FD_148612 | JGI IMG/M metagenome (GOLD analysis project Ga0194132, IMG submission 148612) | Freshwater microbial communities from Lake Tanganyika, Tanzania - TA2015054 Kigoma Offshore 80m | ecosystem: Environmental > Aquatic > Freshwater > Lake | place: Tanzania: Lake... | reverse complement strand
TGGCGTCACTTGGGAATTGCTGGCGACGAATAATGCATCGATTTCGGGAACTGGAATCGCCAGCGGCAGCGCCACTTCGGAATTGCCGCACTTCATTTCACACTCGCGATTGGCCAACAACGGCGATCCCCGGCAGCGGATTCAACCGCTGTTCGACAACACCAACGGTTGGCGGCAAGCCCGCATCGACCTGTCGGACTACGTCAACCTGACCGGACTGTTGTTGCGATTTGACTTCAGTACGGCCGGAACCATTGTGGATTCGCAAGCAACCGTCACCAGCAACGACCGCACGGTGCCGCCAGCGTCGATCTCACTCACCACTGACAGCGACGCTTTCGGAGATTTGAATAGCCCGACGCGTGGCACTAACAACAACCGCGAAGGTTTCTACATTGACGACATCATCATCGGCTGGGCGGAACGGGGCGAGATGATCACGGCCGCGAATGTCGATCAGAGCTACTTCTCGGTCCCGGAGCCGCCCCCCAGCTTGGGGCTGCCACAGGAACTCCTCAGCGGCAACTATCAGGTCGAAATCCGTCGCGGGTTCGAGTACGCCGGCAACATCGACAAGACGACGAACCTGATCTCGGTGGCCAACACGTTCGACACGAACGTGCGGTTCATCCCCGGTGGACCGCTGGGCTTGCCTCCGGTCAACGATGACTTTGAATTGGGCGACACCGATCTGACCACGTTCGGATTCGCTCCGGCCGTGGGCTGGGTTCCAAACGCGCCCACGATCAGTGACGCGCCGTGGATTGTGGCACCGACGCCCTTGCCCTCCATCTCGACGACCTTGAACGGTGCGCTCAACGCGACGACATTGAATACAACGATTAGCGTCGCCAACGGTTCGATTTTTCCCGCTGCCGGCACGCCCTTCATTCTGTTCGTGGAAAGCGAACCGATGGGCGCACAAGTGTTGGGCGGGAACCTGATCGCGGTGGTTCGATCGGCGGCCCTCGCCGTGTCTCATGCGAACAACGCCCCCGTGTCGTTCTCGACCGCTGCCGCGCGGTCCACACCGATTGTCGACCTCCAGGTTTCTGCGATGCAGGCGACGCAGACTACGTCCGGAGTATCGTTCAAATACAAGGTCACTGCGGATGACGGAGATCGCTTCGTCGTGTTCCTTGATTCGTTTGCCGGTCTCAATCAGGCGTTGTTGGATGTCGATCGTACGACGTTTGCCGGACTACCCAAAGATGCAAACGGCTTTGCCACTGCCACGCTCTCGTTCACTCCGGGTACGCACACGCTGTACTTCGCGTATCAGAAAGACGGAGCGGACTTCGACTTCGGAAACGACGGAACGGATCTGGTTGACAACTTATTGGAAGGCGCGTTAATCGACAATGTCGTTTTCTTGGGACTGGGGGCGGCGGCGATTCGGGGCGACCGCAATCTGGTCCGCGATCAAGGACACTTCCAGATCGAAGGGAACTTCATCCGCGATTCGGCGTTGAATGGGATTGATATCGAGACGGGGGCGGGGTCTTCAGGTTCGTCCGGAAACCCGGCGGCGACCCCCGGTTCGCCAATCAACTTCGATACGCCGCAATCGGAGCGGTTGGCTCCGGGTGTGACCATCGTCAATAACGTGATCGCGGGCTTCGCCGGTAACGGTATTCGCTTCGCCGGCGATCCGTTTTCGTCGGACATCGCCACCAATCCAGCCCCGGCGGTGCCGTTCGGAAAGATCATCAACAACACGATCTTCGGTGCCGAGACCCCGGCCGGGACCGGCGTCTTGGTGCAAACCTTCGCCAGCCCCACGTTGCTGAATAACTTGATCGCCAATACGAACACGGCGATCCAGATCATCCCCGATCCCGCGACCAACACGACGATCATCGGCCGCACGTTCTTCCACGGAAACACTACGAACACGACCGGCACCCCATCGAATTCGGATCCGATCTTCGATCCGGCGACGAATCCCCTGTTTGTGAATTCGGCGACCGGAAACTTCTATCTCGCCAGCGGAGCTCAGGCGGTGGATCGTTCGCTCAGCAGTCTGCCGGACCGGCCGAACTTCGTGAGCATCAAAGGCCAAGTGGCGTTGGCTCAATCCGACGTGTTCGTGCCGGATCGAGACCTGTTCGGTCAAGTTCGCGTGGACGACGCGTCTCAGCTTCCGTCCGGTTTGGGCGGCGAAGTCTTCTTCGACATCGGAGCCATCGAGCGGGCCGACTTCCAAGGGGGCGTCAGCACCCTGATCGTACCGGAAGACGGCGGCATCGAGGACTTGGACCCGAACGTCACGTTCGTCAGCATCGACGATCCGTTGTTCTTCAACGAGATTCGCGTGCAATTCACCGACGACGGCATCGGCATCGACGACGCGACGGTGTTGCTCAACGGCAGCCAGTTCGTGCTGACGCAACTCACATCGGACGGCATCAACATCACCAGCAAGGTGCTGGTCAACGGCGTCGATTACGTCTTCGCCTACAACGGCAACACCAACCAGGCGATCTTCACGTCAGTGACGACGTACCCGACCGAGGCCCGCCTCAACCTGCGGATTGACAACTCCGCAACCACCGGCATCAAGGACTTCGCCGGGAACCCGCTGGTCCCGAACCGCGGCGACGGCAGCGTGCAGTTCGATATCCTGGTGACGGACGGCGAAAACGACGCGCCGGTCGTGCTGGCTCCGTCCACCCAAACTACTCAGGAAGACACACCCATTGTCCTGTCGAACGCCAATGGCAACGCGCTGCGGATCAGTGATCTCGACTCCTTCCTCACGAATGGCGATCTGCTGATCACGCTGACGGCCTCCAGCGACGCGACGTTCTCGCTGAACCCGGCGGCGCTCGGACCGCTCAACTTCACGGTCGGCAACGGCATCGACGACACGACGATGACCTTCACCGCGACACTGGCCGAGATCAATGCCGCGCTGAACGGATCGTCGTTCCGGCCGGGACCGGACGACATCAATCCCACCGCCACCGCCCCCGCGGTCGCTCCCAACGACGACATCCAGCTGGACATCACGGTCAACGATCAAGGGGAGTATTGGATCAATCCGGCCACGGGAACGCTCGATCCGAAATCCAGCAGCAGTACGCTCCGCTTCGCGGTCACGCCGGTGAATGACCAGCCGGTCTTCAACATCCCGCTGACGTTGAACATCAACGAAGATGACAGCTCGACGATTGTTGGCTTCGCGACCGGCATTGCTCCTGGTCCGGTAACCGCCGACGACGAAGTTGGCCAGACGGTCACGTTTGCGGTGAATCCAGTCTCTTCGACCGGCACTTTGGCCTTTACCACGGCTCCGGCGATTGACCCCGTGACCGGGAACCTGACGTTCGTGCTGGCCACCAACACCAACGGCAGCGCAACGTTCGACGCAGTCCTGTCCGACAATGGCCAGAGCGGGAATCCGTTGGTCAACGATCCGCGGTCGCGCACGATCCGCTTCACAATCAATGTCGCGGCGATCAACGATGAGCCGTCACTCTCGTTCCCAGTGGCCGCTCCGGCAGTCAATGAAGGGACGCTGGGGGTCATTCAGGTGCCGAACTTCGCCGTGTTCAACGACGGCGATCCGGAAGTGACTCAAACCTGGACGAACTTCACGGCGACGAGCGCGATTTCGGACCGAGGCTTCAGCGGCGTCACCAGCATCTTTACGTCGTTGAGCTTCAACTTGACGACAGGAACGTTGAGCTACCAGCTGGCCAACACGGACGTGAACGGCGTGATCACCGTCATGGGCACGCTGACCGACAGCGGAGCGGCCAATCCCTCGCCGAATGATAATCTCGGTACGGCGACGTTCACGCTGACCGTCAACCCGATCAACGACAAGCCGATCCTGACGGTGCCGACGTTCAATTCGCAGGTCGCTGCCGGAGCGCAATCGGCCGCGAACTTCGCGACGACGATGTTCGGACCGGCGACGGCGCTGGACGAAAACGCCGTGGCCATCCCGCCGGGACAATCGGTGTTCTCGCCGAACGGCTACGTGCTATCGGCTCCGGCGACGTTGTTCAACGACTTGGCGTTCACTTCCAACCCGGTCATCACGGTCAACGGCACCAATCGGTTCAACGGCGATCTGACCTACACCTCGACCGCGGGGACAACCGGCATCGCCGTCGTCACCGCCACGGTGCGGGACAATGCCGTGCCGGACGGCGGCGCGAACGACACCAGCGATCCGGTGGACTTCTTCATCGTCGTTGGATTGGCGGGCAACCCGGATCTCTACAACATCGAAGCCGATGACGTGACGGTCATCGTCAACCCGCAAGGGGCGGGCACGGCGGATGACCTGGTCGAATTCCACAATTCCGCCAACTTCACCGGGGCGGTCGGTGCGCAACCGAGTTTCTTGGAGTCCTTCACGCTGGCGGCCTTGACGAATGGCCTGCTGGTGCGCGGCAACGCCAACAACAACGCGATCACGTTTGACTACAGCAACGGCACTCCGATCCCGACGGGCATTGGAGTCATCCTGGCCACAGGGGCCGGGACCGACACGATTCAACTGGTGAATGGTCCCTCGATTACTTCGGTCGATCATGTGTTCTCGCAGGCGGATCGCGGCAGCATCACCACCAATGACGGCAGCGGCGGGCGAGTCATCAATTACATCCAGATGGAGTCTCCGATTACTGACAGCCTCGTTCCGACGACGCGGTCATTCACCTATTCCAACTCAGTCGACGACGTCACGCTCGCGGACATCGGTGGCAACAACGGTATCAGTCAGCTCAGCACGAGCGGTACGGCTTTGACCGTGAACTTCCAGACGCCGACGGGCGGAACGATCACGGTCAATACAGACGGTGCTTCGGGTACAGCCAACGATACGTTGCACGTCAACGGATTCGACAGCACGATTGGAGCCACGACGCTCAACGGCAGTGGTGGCAGCGATCTGCTGGTCGGGGCCGCGTCGAGCAACACGTTTGCCATCAATGCAATCGATGGCGGCACGCTCAATACGTTGTCTACGTTCAGTTCGTTCGAGACCCTGCGTGGCGGCGCGGCGGCCGATACGTTCTCGTTCGCCGTGGGAGTGTTCGGCGTCGCCGGGACCATCGACGGTCAAGGTGGCAATGACACGCTGAGCTATGCCGGTTCCAACACGGCGGTCAGCGTCAATCTGCAGACCGGAGCGGCCAGCCGCATCAATGGGGGCCTTGCAGGAGGATTCTCAAGCATCGAAACGTTCGTCGGCAGCAGTGCGGGCACCGATTCGCTCACGGGCCACGATCTCACGAACGCTTGGGCGGCGACCGGAGTCGGTGCCGGCACCTTGACGAATAGCAGCGTCATCAGCCCGGTCGCGTTCTCCGCTTTTGAAACTCTCAACGGCGGTAGTGGAACGGATACCGTGAGTGGCCCCAATACGGCCAATACCTGGAACGTGACGGGGGCGAACGCGGGCAATCTCGCGGGACTGATCGCGTTCACGGGCATGGAGAACCTCACCGGAAACGCCAACACCGATGCGTTTGTGTTTGCCGCCGGTGGCTCGGTGACCGGAATAGTGGCCGGTGGCACGGGCAGCGACACGTTGGATTACTCAGCCGCGACTGGACCGATCTCGGTCAATTTGCAGAACTCCACCGCCAGCTTCACGGGTGGATTCACCGGAATTGATGCTCTGATCGGAAGCGGAAGTGGCAGCGACACGCTGACCGGCGCGAACGTCACGAATGCTTGGAGCGTCACTGCGGCGGGGACCGGATCGGTCAACGGCACATTCGCGTTCTCGGCCATCGAGACGCTCGCTGGCGGAACGGGCGCGGACACATTGACCGGCCCGAACTTAAGCAACACCTGGAACGTTACCGGGCCGAATGCCGGCAACATCACCGGGGTGATCAACTACCAGAATATGGAAAACCTGGTCGGCAGCACGAACAACGACAGGTTCGCATTCGCGGGTGGATCGGTCAGCGGTACGGTCAACGGTGGTAACGGGGCGGACTCTCTGGATTACTCAGGGATCGCCGGGCCGGTAAGCGTGAACCTGTTGAACTCCTCGGCCAGCTTGATCAACGGTGGCTTGATCAACGGCTACAGCAGCATCGAATCCTTCGTCGGCAGTACCGGTTCCGATACGTTGACCGGGAGGAATAACAGCACGAACTGGTTCATCACGGCGACTAACACGGGCAACTTCACCAGCGCGGCGGCCAGCCCGGTCTTCACGGGCTTTGAGAACCTCACGGGCGGCACGGGTAACGACTCGTTCTTGCTGTCGGATGGCGTGGGGGTCACCGGCGTCGTCAACGGTGGTGGCAGCCCAGGTACGGATACCCTGAGTTACGCGGCCTACACCACAACCGTGAGCGTTGTGCTGGGTGGAGCCTCTACGAATATCGGCTCGGTCCAGGGAATTGAGACGGTCATCGGTGGTACACAATTGAATGACTCGCTCACTGGGGCGAATCAAATCAATACTTGGAATCTGGGTGCTGGGACGACGGGGAACATCAACGGAACGGTGACGTTCTCCAGTTTTGAGGCGCTCAATGGCGGGAACAACGCGGACACATTCCTGATCGCAACGACTTCCGCATTCGCATCGATTGGCGGCGGAGCAGGACCGGACACGTTGAACTGGTCCGCCTTCTCAACGGCTCGGAACGTTGTGCTGAACGCGGATCCGATCGACGGCTTCGGCGGAACGGAAACAGTTTCCGGACTGACCTTCACCGGGATCAATGCGGTGGTTGGCTCGACGGCCGGCACGGATGCACTCAACGGATTGAATGTCGGATCACAGTGGACGCTGAATGTCACGCCGCCGAATCGGTACACCGTTCTGTCCAACGGCCGGTCTCTCGACTTCACCTCGTTTGAATCGCTCAATGCGGGGAACAACGGTAACACGTTCTCGATCTTCGGATCTCAGACCTTCAATCTCGTGGGGGGCACCGGGGATGACGTCTTCCTGTTCAACAACGGTGCCGTGTTGAACGGCAAAGTCGATGGCCGCGCGGGCAACGACACGATCAGCGTCACATCGGCCGGTTTGCCACAAACCATCACCCTCAACGGCATCACGTCGGTCACGGGGTATGATGGGACGATCACGCCGTCGATCAACTTTGTCGTCAGTACCGTGACGCCCTCCACCTTCTTGGGGATCGAAACGGTCATCGGCGGCAACGGAGCGGACACGTTGGTGGGACGGAATGTCGATGCGAATTGGACGGTCGCGGCCACCGGCACTTATGCCGAGACCGTGAGCGGTCGGACGCTGACTTTTTCCAAGATCGAAAACCTGAATGGCGGAAGCGGAGCCGACACCTACAGCATCAGCGGCACACAGAACGCGAATCTCAACGGAGGTGCCGGCAACGACGTGTTCAACTTCGCGGATGGAGCCATCCTGAACGGCTCGCTGGTAGGTGGTGCCAACATTGACACCGTCAACCTGAGCAACCTGGCCGACACCGTGGATTTGAGTCGCTACGCCGGCATCGAAACGCTGAACGGCGGAGGCGGCAACGACACGCTGGTTGGATTGGCGACCGGTACGACGTTCAACATCGACGGCGAGAATACTGGCACGACCACGGTCAGTGGAGCGACTCAACGATTCGTCTCCTTCGAGAACCTGACCGGAGCCGCGGGCAACGATGCGTTTGTGTTCGCGAACGACAGCGCCAGACTGTCAGGAGCCATCAACGGCGCCACGGGAATAGACACTCTGAACTATGGTGCGATGACAACCGCTCGCAGCGTGACTCTGGCGGATACCGGAACGGTGGACGGTTTCCGAGGCACGGAAGCCGCGGGTTCAATCGGACTGGCCGGCTTTAATAACATCAACACGATCATCGGCAGTGCGTCTGCACTCACGGACCAGATCGTCGGGCTGGATGTGGTGGCCAATACGGTGGCGACATGGACGATCGGAGCCACTCAGACGTACTTCGCGAAGACGGCTCAACTGACGTTCTCCAACTTCGACACGATGGTGGGGGGGACCGGGATCGACCAGTTTACGATCACCGGAAATCGCACCGGCACTTTGCGTGGTGGTAACGGTGCCGTCACGGGCAAAGACTCGTTCAGGTTCTCGACCGCGTCCACGCTGACGGGCAGCATCGACGGCGGTGACGACAAAGACACGCTGAGCTTCGAGTTCTACACCACCGCGCTCAACGTAAAGATCCTCGAAAACCAGACCAGCGGTTATCGCGGTTCAGTAGCTCTGTCCTCAAACAACTCCAACATCGTGACCGACTTCCAAAACATCGACACGCTGATTGGCGGGAATGCCAATGACACGCTCAATGGCATCACCAACTCCACCGCCGCCTGGAAAATTGATGGCAATAATTTTTACAGCTCTCCGGGTTTGATCGTCGATGGTGCGCTCCACATCGATAACCAGGACTACCTCAATTTCCGCTCGTTCGAGACTTTGAACGGCGGAGATGAAAATGACACCTTCCGCGTTTTGGGTAACTCGCAGACGATAAACCTCTTCGGCAACGGCGGCGACGATCAGTTCATTGTGCTTGGGGACAGCAACGTCAACGGCACCATCGACGGCGGGGCCGGCGGTGACGACAAATTCGACCTGTCGGGCAAGACGGGCGGTCAGACAGTCAGCATCAGCAATTTGATCAGCATCGAACAAGTCATCGGCAGCTCCGCGATCGACACGCTGGTCGGAGCACCGAATGCGTCGACGACCTTCCTCATCACGGGCACCAACAGCGGCACGGCTGGATCGATTGGATTCTCCGGGTTTGAGAACCTGCTCGGTGGCACGAAGAACGACTCGTTCGAGTTCCAAGACGGAGGCCAGATTACCGGCACGATCAACGGCGCAGGGGGTAGCGATGCCTTGCGATTCACTGGCATGACCAGCTCGCAGGCGATCGCACTGACCGGCTTGGGTACCACAGACGGATTCACGGGCAACGCGGGAGCGACGCTCGCCAGCTTCACGAACATCGACTCCTTGGTTGGCAGCGGCGAAAGCGACTCGGTGCGCGGACGGGATGCTGACTCGATGTGGACTTCCAGCAACGCAACCATCAACTACACGTCGATCCGCACGATCAACCTGTCCAGCTTCGAGGTTCTGTTGGGTGGCACTGGAGTCGACCTCTTCACTCTGAATGGTTTGACGGTCACCTCGGCGAACGGTGGCTCGGGCAGCGATACGCTGGCGACGCCTAACTCTGTCGGCGATATGTTCACGATCAGCGGTGCCAACAGTGGTGCCTTAGGTTCCGTCGCCTTCACAAGCGTCGAGAATCTGCGGGGCGGTAGCGGGCCAGACAGCTTCATGTTCTCCGGGGCCAGTCCGTCAATCAGCGGCACGGTCGACGGCGGTGCTGGGACCGACACGCTGAATTTCGCGGCGACGTCACTTGCCCAGGCAATCGTGTTGACCGCGCTGGGAACGAGCGACGGCTTCAAAGGGACATCAACTTCGCTTTCTCCGAACGGTTTCAACAACATCAACACGCTCGTGGGAAGCGCGGCTGACACCGACTCGGTGCAGGGGCGTAACGCGGCCGCGACCTGGACTTCCAATGCTCTGACCGTCACCTATAAGGACAACAGCTCATCACGAACCATCAACATCGCATCGGATGTCGAAAAGTTGCTGGGCGGAACCGCGGTCGACACCGTGACATTGTCAGGGGCAACACCCATCAAGACGGTCGATGGCAACAGCGGCAACGACGTGATCAATGCGGCGGCCGTGACTGGCAACATCACTTTGATCGGTGGCTTGGGAAATGACGTACTGACCGGCGGTAGCGGCAGCGACAACATCGTTGGCGGCGACGGTACCGACACGATCGACGGCCGCGCGGGAGATGACTCCCTCGATGGTGGTGTCGGCGACGACACAATCAACGGTGGCAGTAGCGGCAAGGACACGATCCGAGGCGGGGCCGGAAACGACAAGCTCGATGGTGGTGCTGGCGGGACGACCGTTGGCACAGCCCCCTCTTCGGCGTTGGCCGACGCAGATGACATCATCCATGGCGGTGATGGCAACGATAGCATTCTCGGTCAAGGGGGTAATGACTTCCTGTTCGGTGAAGCGGGCAACGACACGATCGACGGCGGCGATGGACACGATGTCATCGACACGGGTTCGTCCAGCGCCAATAGCTCCAGCTTCGATACCGCCTCCAATCTCAATTCCGTGCTGGGAGGAAATGGCAATGATGCCATTCGCGGTGGTGCCGGCAAAGACACGCTCAACGGCGGAGACGGGAACGATTGCATCCTGGGCGGAGCGGGGCAGGATTCCCTCCTCGGCGGTAATGGCGACGATGTGTTGCGAGGCCAGGACGGCAACGACATTCTGGCCGGCCAAGGGCACATCGCCGGGGACTCTCTGGATGGCGGCGCCGGGACGAACACCTTGAGTACTGGTGAATTCAGCGGCGATTTTTCGGCGATCTTTTCGGACACCAGCTTCAACACGCTGATCGCCTCGATCCCCTAACCGCCGACGATTTCTCCAGAACAAATTCGCAGCCCGGTGACCGATTGGTCACCGGGCTGTTTCATTCTTTCTGGGGCAGAGTTTCGAGCCGACATGGTCCCTTGTCGCAGAAGCAACTTGCACCACAAGACCATCCTGTCGCGCGGCGCAGCGGCTCGCTACATTCCGTCCGCGAACGCTTCCTTTAGAAAACCTTCAGCGACCTTCAGCGCATGACCTCGTTCACCTATCAATCTGCCGGAGTCGATCTCGGCTTATACAACCAGGCGATGGAGCGGCTGCCCGCACTGATGAAGCGGACGCACACGCCGCGCGTCATCGAATTAGCCGACGGCTTCGCTGGTCTGCTGCGACTCGATGCCGGGCGCTACTCCGACCCGGTGCTCGCATCGGGGACCGACGGCGTCGGCACGAAACTGAAAGTCGCGATTCACGCCCGTAAGTTTGATACGGTCGGTATCGACCTCGTGGCGATGTGCGTCAACGATGTGCTTTGCGTCGGGGCTGAGCCGCTGTTCTTTCTCGATTATCTTGCGCTGGGCAAAGATGACCCGGACTTGATCGCGACGCTGGTGGCCGGAGTTTCCGCCGGCTGCGTCGAAGGTCAATCGGCGTTGCTGGGGGGCGAGACGGCGATCATGCCGGACATGTACGCCGCCGGCGACTTCGACATGGCGGGCTTCAGCGTCGGTGTCGTCGATCGGCCGAAGCTGATCGACGGCAAAGCGGTGCGCCCTGGCGATGTCGTGATCGGACTCGCGTCGACCGGCTTTCACTCGAACGGTTATAGCCTCGTTCGCAAGGTGGTCTTCGAACATGCTCGACTGAGCGTTGAATCGCACGTCGCCGACTTAGGACAAACCGTCGGTGATGCGTTGCTCGCGCCGACGCGCATCTACGTCAAACCGGTTCACGATGTGTTGAAGTCCGCCCCGGCCGGTTCAATTCACGGGCTGTGTCACATCACCGGCGGCGGATTAGAAGAAAACATCGAACGCATTCTGCCTGAAAGTGTCCGGGTGCGAATCGACATGTCAGCCTGGCAACGCCTGCCGCTGTTCGACTGGCTGCAACGGCTCGGCAATGTCGAGCGATCCGAGATGTTTCACGTCTTCAACATGGGCATCGGCTTCACGCTGATCGTCGCGCCGGAAGCGGTCGCCGCCGTGCGTGAACGGCTCGCCTCGTTCCCGTTCGCCTCGTGGATCATCGGCGAGGTCGTCGCCGGACAACGCGGCGTCGAACTGCTCTGACGGGCCATCGTTTCATGCGATACTACGTCCGTGTCTGGCTGATGTTCGTCCGTAACGCGCTCATTCGCGAGCTGACGTTTCGAAGCAACTTCGTCATCACGATCCTGACCCGAGCGTTCTGGTTCGCCGCGCAACTGACGCTGTTCGAGATCATCTATCGCAACGTCAAATCCATCGGCGACTGGTCGCGGCCCGAATACTTTGCATTCATGGCGACCGGGATGCTGATCAACGCACTGGTCGAGGCGTTCTTCATGCCCAACGCGGCGAACTTCACTGAGCTAATTCGTTCCGGCAACCTCGACTTCGCGCTGCTCAAGCCGATCGACACGCAGTTCCTGATCTCGTTTGAAAAGATGGACCTGGCGATGTTCAACCAGATTCTTCTGGCGCTGGCGCTGCTGAGCTATGCGCTGGTCGGCCTGGGTCAACCAATCGCAGCGTGGCAGGTCGGGCTGTATTTGCTGTACGTCGGTGTCGGCGCGACTTTTTTCTACAGCCTGATGATCGTACTCGCGAGCACCAGCATATGGTTGGGTCGCAACCAAGGGCTGTACGACTTCTGGTTCTACATCACGATCTTCGCCCGCTATCCCCGCAGCATCTACAACGGCGTAAACCCCACTGCCTGGGAACTGGGTGAGATCCTCCAATTCACTTTTTCGTACCTGCTGCCGATCTTGTTGGTCGTGACGGTACCGGCCGAAGTGCTCGTGAAGCCCTTTAAGAGCTGGGAGTTCCCTGTGATCGCGTTGGGCTCTTCGGTCGTTGGATTGATCGTCGCTCGCTTGGTTTTCCGTTGGTCGCTGAAGAGCTATCGCAGCGCCAGCAGTTGAGTGTGCGGTGCCTGCGCCGCCATGCGACTGCCACCAAGTTCGAATTGCCGTAACCCCTCGTGAGGCGAGTGACACCGGAGTCGGGTCTACGCTTTTCTGGCTGACACGAAGCCGCGTGCCGCTAGCAGCGCCAACATCGGCTCGACCGGAGCACGCATTCTCAGGTTGCTCCAATAGACGAGATGCAACGCCGCGAAGCTGACGACCAGCAGCACAGCCGGCAACCACGGGAGAAACTCATCGCGCCGCGACCACCACCATCCGACCGCTGCCGTCAGCAACTCGACGAGAAAGAACGCCGCGATGCCCCACCGAATCACGCTCGGCATTGAACCGGCATCCGCACCGCTGGGAAAAACATTCCAAAATCGCTTTTGTCTCAGCCAGCAGGACTCGGCGAACTCGCGCGGATGCTGTGTGATCCAGTTTCCTGCCAACATCTGCATCCATCGATCGCGTGCGACTTCATCTCTTCTCGCGATTCCCGCGCGCCGAAGATCCTCTTCCAGCGATTCCTGCCAAGCTCGCGAATCCCACTGGCCGGCGGAAGGTTGAGCGATCTCTTCACGATACGCCTCGTCGTTGTTCCCTAGCAACAGCGTGTATCCGCCGTGAGTCGTCGTCACGATCGGAGTGCCGAAGACCAACCAGTTCCGAATCACCCACGGGGCAATCGTGAGGCCCAGTGCCACGAGGATCGGCAGCGACGAGCGCGCGACTTCGGCCATTCGCCAGCGCTTGTCAGTCGATTTCATCCCAAAACAACAAGCGGCGATCACGGCACTCATCAGCGTGACGGCCGCCCAAACCGTCGGCCGACACAACACCGCCAACCCAATCAAGACTCCAAGCGACCAACGACGCTTTGCTGTTCCGATCTCAGGCACACTCAACAGCACAACGACCAACAGAAATGCACAAAGCGTTTCCGTCATCGCCAGCGCCGTCGCTTGAATCAGCAACGGATTGACCGCGACTAATGCCGCCGCCAATAGCGCATTGGACTTCAAGCCGAGTTTGCGACCCAGCCGCCACGTCAGCCACACGGTCGCAACACTCAAGCCAATTTGAAAAACGGCAAGCAGCTTGATTCCGCCTCCCACTACGATCACACCGGCCAACAGCAACGGGTACAGCGGCGGTCGATAAGCGGTGGGATGTCCGAGATCTGGATGAACAAACCCATCACCGGCCGCCAGGTGTCTCGCGATGCCCCAATACAAGTCGCGGTCCTCGGCTAGTGACTCCGGCTTCCAGCAGATCACTCCCAACCGCAGCAACGCGGCGAGCAACAGCAGCGCGACCAGAAAGCGATACTCGATTCGAGATGGCGACGTGACGACAGCGGTTGGGGGTGGTGCGGACATCGGCAACTAACGTAGCCGAGCAATCACTCGGCCGATACGTTCAGCCGCTTCGTCCATTTCAGCGAGTGTATTTTCCAAGCCAACCGTGAACCGAACCGAGGCCTTATAGACCTCCGGCGGAGCCCCCATCGCCACCAGCGCCGGGGCAGGTTCCGCGGAACCGCTGGCGCAGGTGCTGCCCAGTGAGCAGGCGATCCCCTCGAGATCCAAGCTGACGAGAATCGCTTCGCCGTCGAGTCCCGGAAACGCGATGTTAAGTGTGTTCGGCAAACGCTGTTCGCGCGATCCGTTTACGACGGCCCACCGACAGCGAACAAGTAAACCTGTTTCCAGTCGATCGCGAAGTTCTTTGAGCCGCGTCGTCCGTTCGTCTCGCTCGCGATGCCACAGTTCGAGCGCCTTGGCCATGCCGGCCGCGAGCGCGACCATCTCGGTTCCGGGACGACGACCCGATTCTTGATGACCGCCGAACTCGAACGGCGCGAGTGTCACACCCTTTTTCAGCAACAGGCCGCCGATGCCGCGCGGCCCATGAAACTTGTGAGCGCCGAAGGCCAGCGACGTCGAACCGAGTTCTGCGAAATCGACTTCGATCTTTCCAACGGCTTGCACGGCGTCGATGTGACAGAACACGCCACGCTCTCGGCAGGTCGTCGCCAGCGGTCCCAAGTCTTGAATCACGCCCGTCTCGTTGTGCGCCAGAATCACCGTTGCGAGTTTGATGTCGTCTGTCCAAAGCGTTGATGGCTCACTGTCTTTCAATGGACGCAAGCGTCCCTCTCGATCGACGGGCAAGACCGTCAGCTTCCAGCCGTGCGGCTTCAATGATCGACAGGCTTCCATCGTCGCAGGATGCTCGCCGGCCGTCAGCGCGATCGTGCCGGGTGCCATCGACATCGCGGCTCCGAACAGCGCAAGGTTCGACGCTTCGGTCCCGCCGCTGGTGAAGATGACTTCGTCCGGCTGAGCACCCAGGATGGACGCGATCGTCTCGCGCGAGGATTCCAAAACCTTGCGGGCCTGCCGGCCCTCAGCATGTCGGCTGCCGGGATTCGCATAGCTGTGCTGCAAGTGATGCGCGACAGTCTCGATGACTTCCGGCCAAGGCCGTGTCGTTGCGTTGTGGTCGAGATAAATGCGCGAGACCATGAGTTTCACTACTTCAATTCACGAATCAAAATGCTGGCAAACTGAATGGGATCACCGTGATGCTGCAACGCGATGCGGCCCCGAGCCGGAATCCCAGGAAGTTGAACATTGTCGATGACCGTTTCGTCGTTGAGCACGACCGTCGTGCGGTCCCCTTTCATTGTGATGTGGAAGCGGTTCCATTGGCCGATTGGTTTGTCTGCCCGCTTCCTTGGAATGCAGCCGGTGCGGACCTCAGCGGGCATCGACTTATCCAGCCGATATCCCCGAATCTCACCGCTGCCGCAGGGGCGACACCATATGTTGATCTGCGACTTGTCATTACCGCGTAGATAGATGCCGCTGTCTCCGGCATCGGCGAACTCTTCTTCTTCGGGGCCTTCGTCGCCATTGGGTTGAATGACTGGCCGCTTGGTCGACTTTGTCTTGCCGGTCCATTTCCAGTCGCAGATCAACTCGAAGTCGCCAAATTCCTTTTCCGTCCAGAGATGTCCGGCGTCGGCGGGGCCAGTTCCTTTCGCTTCGCTCTTGCCGTCGTAGTTGAGAATCCAATCCTGTGGCTGCCAGTGACCGGCATGACCCGGATCGTTGACCCAATTGGCGAGATCCAGCCCCGAGTAGAGCGAGCGAAATCCGTCGATGACCGGCTGCACTTCGTCGGCTGGCGGGTTCGATGATGGCAGCTCTTTGATCTTCAAATTGCGGAAGTGACACTCCGAACCTTCCGATTCGAGGCAGATGTAGCCCTTTCGTGGCCGGCACTCGCTGCCCCCCGAAACCACCTTGCCGTTGACCGCCAATTTCAGGACTCCGTCGCGGCATTCGACGCGGTATTGATTCCATTCGGGGGACGGCTTGCTGCGCTTCTCGCTCGGCAAGCAACGCTCGGCACCAGCAGGATGCGGGCGATCTGGTTTCATCCGCGCGCCGTGAATCGAGAAGACATCGCCGTGACTCGTGTAGTTTGCAGTCTCACGCCCATCAAGAACCTGAACCTCAATACTCTTCGCGAACGGCGTCCCCTGTGCGGTCAGTGGGTGACTCCAGACGAACACGCCGGCGTTCCCCTTCGGCTGCATGTGCCGCCATTCCAGTTCGAGAATGAAGTTCTCGTACTGCTTTGAGGTCCGCAGGACACCGGTCGGCTTGCCAGTGCTGACAATCATCCCGTCTTTCGCCGTGAACGTGTTCGGTGCGACGTTGACCGGCACCCACCCTGAGAGATCTTTGCCGTTGAAGAGCAGCGCGAAGCCCTCTTCGTCTGCGTTAATTGCAACCGCATTCAACAAGACTGCCAACCACGCGACACATTGAATTCGAATCTTCATCGTGATCCCCTTTTGGTTACCTCAACAACGCGGCGATCTCATCGCGAGTGAACCGCTGCTGCAAGCGTGCTCCGAGCTGGCTGACGATCCGGGCCGCCGCGTGCGAGGCGAGGCGACCGGCTTGTTTCCAGCTCAGGCCGTTCGTGATTCCATAGAGAATTCCGGCCGCGTACATGTCGCCGGCACCGGTTGTGTCGATCGCGACCGTCGGGACCCCTTCGATCGGGATGACCTCCCCCTGGTGCATCACCAGACTGCCGTTCTTGCCCAACGTGAGTGCAACGTTCTCGCAATGCTGGTGGATGATCCGAGCACACTCGATCGAGTCCTGCTTGCCGGTCAGCGCGCGAGCCTCCTCTTCGTTGCAGAACAGCAGGTCGACGTCCTCTTCAATGAGCTGCCAGAAGCGGTCGCGAAACAGGCCGATCAAAAACGGATCCGAAACCGTGAACGCAACCTTCACGCCGTTCTGCCTGGCGAACTGAATCGCCTTGAGCGCCGCGGCTCGCGGGCCTTCGTTCGTGAAGAGGTAGCCTTCAATGTAGACGTACTTCGCCTGTCGAACGTCCGCTTCGCTGATGTCGTCGGGGCCAAGCGTTGCCGACACGCCGAGATTCGTCAGCATCGTCCGCTGCGCATCCTCGGTGATCAGCACCACGCACGTCCCTGACTGCCCGGTTGTTGGCGGGACTTCGATGTGGACACCCCGCTGCCGCATGTCGGAGAGGAAGAATTCGCCGATCTCGTCGCGGCCCGTCTTGCCGGCGTAGGCCCCCTGCCCTCCGAAATCGACGACGCCCATGATCGTGTTCGCGGCCGAGCCACCCGCGCAGCGATTCGTCCGCTGGTCAGCGAGCAGGGCAAGCACGCGCCGTTGAGCCGCCTCATCGACTAGCGTCATGATCCCCTTGGTGAAGCCAATCCGCTCCAAGAACCGGTCATCGACCCGAGCCTGAATATCCACCAACGAATTCCCGACGCCATAAACGTCGTATCCCATGAATGTCCTTTCTCGATCTGTACTCGAAAACTTGACGACCTCGGTAAACTGTTCCCGTCATGTCGCAAACAACCGCTGTTCAACCGTTGATTCTGCTGGCCGAGCAACGATTAGCGCGTTCGGCTCTGCGCCGCTTGCTGAAGCCGACTGCTGCTGGGAAAGGCCGCTTGTTGTACCTCGTCGGCCCAGCAGGCAGCGGGAAATCCGCGTTGCTGGCGGAGTTTTTCCGCGAGCTCCTTTCCTCGCAAGTCTCACCGCTGCTAGTCACCGCTGCGGAGTTCGCCGCTGAATTGGCTGAAGCTTCGAGCAATCAGCAAATCCCTGAGTTCCAGGAGCGTTTCCGATCTGTATCGGTGCTGGTTTGCGAAGACCTGCAAGCCATCGAGCGTCGGCCCGAATCCCAGCGACAGCTGTTAGTCGTGATCGACGATTTGCTCGCTCACGGCAGCGATGTCGTCGTGACAAGCACCAAACTGCCGGGGCAGTTGGAGACTTTTCCCGCCAAGTTGGTCAGTCGTTTCCGAGGCGGGACGGTGATCGGCATCAAGCCGCCTGGGCCTGACAGCCGATCCGAACTTCTCCGACTCTTCTGCCAACACCGTCGGCTATCGATTTTACGCGACGCTCTCGCACTGCTGGCCGAGTCACTGGAAGCCACTCCTCGAGAATTGCTCGGAGTCGTCACTCAGCTTGCTCAGAAGCGTCGCCCGCTCAAAAGAGCCGACGTTGAGGAGTTCTTGCAGCAGGAACTCCCCACGCAGTCGATGACCCCCCTGAAGGTCAGCCGTGCTGTCGCCAAGGAATTCGGAGTCACCCTGACCGCCTTGCGTTCTGCCCGACGTTCACAGTCGCTCGTCTTGCCCCGGCAATGTGCAATGTGGCTGTGTCGAAAGCTGTGTCACCTGTCCTATCCGGAACTTGGAACTTTCTTCGACCGGCAGCATTCGTCCGTGATCCATGCTGTCCGAAAGCTGGAAATTCGCCTCGGCAAAGAGCCGGCTTTACGGCAACGGATCGCTCGACTGGAAAGCGATTGTCGATAAACCATTGGCCCGTTGTTGATAACCGCTGGCTTCTCATCAGGGCTCCGGAGAAAGCTGCAAAAGCGTCGATAGGCCAGCTCGAAATCACCCTTTATTGACATCGCAATACCACCACTCCACACGTTGTCGACAGCGACTTTGGCTCGTTGTGAGAACGTAAGTTTTTCGCTATCCTTCCGCTCCGTTTTGAACGGCAATTTCAGTAACAAAAATTGCCGTTACTGATACAACGACTGCTCTCTAAAGATCTTTTAGAAGAAGCTCAACACGCTGCTCTCCAGCTTCCTCACCAAGTGAGCAAAACATGAAGTTACATTGCCATCGACCGACTTTATCCGCCGCATTTCAAATCGTCAGCAGCGTAGTGCCGTCACGAACTCCAAAAGAGATTTTGCGGAACGTGAAGCTCCAGGTCGGCGGCGGCAAGGCGACGCTCGTGGGGAGCGATCAAGAGGTCGGCATTCGGTACGACATCCCGGGGGTCGAGACCGATTCGGACGGTGAAGTGCTGCTGCCAAAAGATCGTCTGATCGCCATTCTTCGAGAGCTGACCGACGACGGTGTGGACTTGGAAGTCACCGAGAAGGCGTTGTGGATTCGATCGGGGCACAGTGAGTTCAGACTTAGCTCCGAGGACCCAGCCGAGTTTCCACCAGTGCAGCCGTTTGACGCGACGAGTTACCACGTCGTCCCGGCGTCGTCGTTCAAAGAGATGATCAAGCGTACGGTGTTTGCGACCGAACTGGAGAGCACGCGGTATGCCCTGGGTGGGGTACTGATGGAATTCACGGCCGACAAACTGACGATGGCTGCAACAGACAGTCGTCGCTTGGCGGTCGTCAGTACAGCAAGCAGCACGATTGGCAGCATCGAGCCGCGAGCCACACAACCAGTCGTCCCAGCGAAAGCACTGAGCCTCATCGAACGCAGCATCACCGATAACGATCAAGATGTTTACTTGGCGGTTTACTCCAACGGCGTTTTAGTCAAAGTCGGCAGCAGCACAATTTACAGCCGGTTGGTTGATGGACGGTTCCCAAGGTACGGCGATGTCATTCCGGCTCCCAGTGGAACGATAATCGACATGCTTGTTTCACCGTTTTATTCAGCCGTACGACAAGCTCAGATCGTGACAAACGAGGAAAGTCGTGGTGTCGATTTCACATTTGAGAATGGCATTTTGCGTCTCACGAGCGTCGCGGCGGACATAGGCCAATCGAAGATCGAAATCCCGATCAGTTACAACGGATCGGCAATCACAATTACCTTTGACCCGCGCTACATCGCCGACTTTCTTCGCATCCTAGAGGCATCAATGTCCGTCAAATTGCAACTCACCGACGGAGAGAGCGCGGCTGTTCTCCGTACGGATGACGGCTACACCTACGTCATCATGCCGCTTGCCAGAGATCGGTAGGCATTGGGGGCTTGAAACTCCCAGATCACTGTTTGTTTGAGACGATGCCGCACGACCCGTACAGGACTCTCCGAGGCTTTGCTGCAGCCGCCGAAAAAACGGCTGAGCCGCTGCACGTTCGCAAAGTGCTCTCAGAGTTGATCGCTTTGAAAGGACTCGCGCGAGTCCACGGTCCGGAACAGTTGCAACAAGCGTGGCGATCCGTGGCCGGGGATGAGATCGGACGTAAATCCCGAGTTCTGGAATTGAATCGCGGGGTCTTGAATGTCGGTGTCAGTAACTCAGGATTACTCAACGAGCTGGTCGGGTTTCACAGACAGACGTTGTTGGAACAACTTCAGCAGCAGTTTTCTCACCTGAAGATTCAAGACATCAAATTTCGACTGAAAACGGAACTGAAATGATCGGCACGACGGGTTTCCGACCCGTCACTCACAACTTGGCCGGTTTGGAAATCGGTCCACGGAATGAAGAAGCATGAGCGACCAAGACAACCAGCCAACTCCAGACACTTACGACGAAACGCAGATTCAGGCGCTCGAGGGGATCGAAGGTATTCGCCATCGACCAGCAATGTACATCGGCGACACAACGAGCCGCGGCCTGCATCACTTGGTTTACGAGGTCGTTGATAACAGCATCGACGAAGCGGTCAATAAATTCGCGACGGCGGTTTCCGTAAAGATCAACGCCGACGGAAGTGTGACCGTTATTGATGATGGCCGAGGAATTCCCGTCGGACGAATGGCTGAGCAAGGGGGAAAGTCGGCGCTCGAAATCGTCTTCACAAAGATTCATGCCGGAGGCAAGTTTAATCGAGCGGGTGGCTACAAAACCGGAACCGGTGGTCTGCATGGAGTAGGCATCACGGCCGTCAATGCGCTCAGCGAATGGCTCGAAGTCGAAGTCCGACGCGAGGGACATGTCTGGACGATGGAGTTCGCTCGGGGCGACGTTATTCACGACGTGCAGAAGATCGGCAAGAGCGACTCCACGGGCACGAAGGTGACGTTTTCGCCAGACCCCCAGATCTTTCCCGAGACGAAATTCGTTTACGACGTGCTGCACAAGCGGCTGCAAGAGTTGGCATTTCTCAATGCCGGAGTCTCGATTCGCATCCTCGACGAACGAACGAATCAGACCGATGAGTTCTGTTACAAGGATGGCCTGCTGGAGTTCGTCAAGTTTCTCAACCGCACTGACAACTCGCTACATGCCGAGGTCATCCACGTGAAGGGAGAGCACGAACACGTGACAGCGGACGGCGTCAAACAGATTCTCGGGATCGAGATTGCGCTGCAATACAACGACAGCTCATCTGACATCGTCCGCTGCTACGCGAACAACATCTACAATCCGGACGGCGGCACACACCTCACGGGCTTCAAGACCGGCCTGACGCGCGCGCTCAACACCTACGGCAAGAAGAACAACATTTTCAAAGACTTCACCCCGACCGGCGACGACTTCCGCGAAGGCCTTACCGCGGTTGTCGCAGTCTTGGTGCCCGATCCGCAGTTCGAAGCGCAGACGAAAGTCAAACTCGGCAATAGCGAAGTTGAAGGAGCCGTTTCATCGATGATCGGTGACGGACTCAGTCGCTTTCTTGAAGAGAACCCGCAAACTGCGAAGACGATCCTGATGAAAGGAATGATCGCCGCCGAAGCTCGCGAGGCCGCACGCAAAGCTCGCGAACTGGTCCGCAATAAAAAGGGCGGCCTCACCACCGGCGGCCTGCCCGACAAGCTCCGTGATTGCCGTAGCCGAGACCTCAACCTCAGCGAGTTGTACCTCGTGGAAGGTGATTCGGCTGGCGGTTCCGCCGACACCGGCCGCGACTCGAACACGCAAGCGATCCTCCCGCTGCGCGGAAAAATCTTGAACGTCGAGAAGGCCGTGCTCACTAAAGTGCTCGACAACGCCGAGATCGCGAATATCTTCAAAGCGGTCGGCGTCCCTCCCGGTGCGGAACTCGAAGACGTCGAGAAGCGCCGCTACGGCAAGCTCATTCTGATGACCGATGCCGACGTCGACGGCAGCCACATCCGCACGCTGCTGCTGACGTTCATCTTCCGGCACCTCCGCAAGCTCGTGGAGAACAACTGCATCTACATCGCTCAGCCGCCGCTGTTCAAAGTCGAGCAACGCAACAAAATCCGTTACGTCCAATCCAACGAACAGATGATGGGCGAGCTGATCGAGATTGGCCTGAACGAGAGCGTTGTTGTCCTGGAAGACGGCATCCGCATTGAAGGGGAGTCGTTAAAGAAACTCGTCGCGCTGATCCGCCGCCTGGCCGACCCGCTCGAAACAATGGAACGGCGAGGAATCGATCTGCGTCACGTCGCCACACACCACTTATCATCCGATGGCAGCCTGCCGCGGTTCCGGGTCTTCGTTGGCAAAGACCAGCATTGGTTCTTCCTCAAAGAAGACCTCGACAAGTTTCTCGCCAGCGAAGAACTCCGCCGCGGCGAAGAGTTCACGATCGCCGCCGCCGAAGCCGCTGTGGGGCAGGCCTCCAACGTCCCCGCGCAGTCATCAATTGACACCGACAGCCAACACAACCTCAAAGCCATCAAAGACGGCCACCTCCAAATCGTCGATCTCCACGAAGTCCGCTCCATCAACGAAACGTTAAAGGAACTAAAAACCTTCAACCTCGCGATGAAGGACTTGCTTCCCGCTGGCAACCGCAACGGCGAGCCATACTACCCCTTCCACATCGACAACCCCGCTGGCGGCATCAAGCTCACGAGTATCCGCGAACTGATCCACTCGCTCCGCAAGCTCGGCGAGAAGGGCAAGAAGATCACCCGCTTCAAGGGCCTCGGAGAAATGGACGCCGAAGAACTCTGGGCCACAACGATGAATATTGAGACGCGTACGCTGCTGAAAGTCACAATGGAAGACGCGGCGGCTGCGGATGAAATGTTCCGAGTCCTCATGGGCGACGCCGTCGAACCCCGCCGCGAATTCATCGAAAAACATGCGCTCGACGTCAAAGACCTAGACGTGTAGCGCGTGGTCATGGTTTGGGACACAATTCGTGTCATTTGAGACACAATTGGCCTACCGCTTTTGATTGCTCTGCATTCGCCCTGAAACGATCTGCTTATTTTCATCCAATGTCACCTCGAAATATGTTTCCCAATCTGCTTCTTTATTGTGAGCGAGTCGCCAACACTTCGATGACACCTCCTGAATCTCTCCTCGAGAAAACTTCTCGGGGAACAGAACCTCGATAAGCGACCCGATTCGTGCGGCATCTTCAATCGACTGAATCGAAGCACCTGCGTCTTTCAGAAACGTCCCAAATCCGCTGAACGCATCCGTCAGGCTAATCCGCCAACACTGGCCTCTCGACTCATCGATGGCCCAGCATTCGTTAGAGCGGGCTACAAATCCAACTGGCTTCCATAATGAAGCCCACCGCGACTGTTTCTCGAATGTCTGAAACGACACAAAGCGATAGTTCGGGAATTCATCTAACAACACTTTCGACCGCACTTCAACTAGGCTCGACTCAACCACGACAGTCGTTACTCCGGGAACGGCCCGCTCCAATTCAATCAATCCTGTTTCAAATGCAACTTCACCGTTTGCAGACAGATGAAGTGACGTCAAATTTACCTTTGCGTGGTCCGGGTCACGCGCGCAGATGACAACTACAAGCGAAACTGCGAGTAACACGATCAATGTGGCGGTTGCACCGCAGTTGAAATACGTTTCAAACTTGAGACGCATGATCGAGACTTTCACGACTAGAACAATGCCCATCGCGTTAGCGTCTCGCCAGAAACTCGCTTGTGGATGTATGGAGATCCTTCATCTCCCTTCCAAACGCCCGCTACAGCCGCAGCTTCCCATTCAGCAAGTGAATTAAAGTCTTTACCGTACGACGGGTCGTAAATATGGCCGTTGACAACTACGACCCAATGATTTCGAAATTGAGTTGTTGGCTCATTCGCGACATCTCCGCTCTGCCAGTCCATCGAGACCGTTGTGCGGACGTTGTCATCTAGTTTCCATTGCCAGTATGTCTGGTCGCTCGCCGACAGTTCGGCAAAGATTTTTGCAGCCTTAAAGTCATAGTTATTTACGATAAATCCCGTTACCGTAATTCCTTTTGCGACTATTTCGGACTTATTGTTTCCACTTGCTGCCCCTTGCGCAAGCAATGTGTCGTTAAAGAAATCTGACCAACCTTTGCATTGTCCATATTCATCTTGCAACAACTCCGCAGTTGTCATATTCGGGTCCGCAGTGACGTGCTTGTATCGAAGCGCAGTTGTGGTATCGATTTTATACACACGGTTATCTGCGAACTCGTTGAAGACCGCACCCACTACGTTATTTGGCGTTTGAATCGCTACAGGCAATTGAGACTCGATGTTGGTGGACCCAATATGCACGACGGTCCTGTAGAACGGTGCGTTCGCCGGGTTTTTCCAAGTGAGGTAAAGTGGATTCGTTGTCGCCCCGATGCTGATCCACACCGCGCCGCCGGTGTTGATTTCCCACGAGAGTTGGAAAGTCGGATAGTAACGCGCCCCGTTCGCGAAACTCTTCGAAGCAAGAACGCTTGTAATCGTCAGCGTATCGCTGCTTGAATCGCCAGCAGACCATGTTGACATCGTTTGTGGAATATCATAGCCGTCCGTGACAATCGCACGAACCTGAGTTGAACCTTGGAATCCCCAGCCGTCATTCACCTTAAACGTGGCGCTGACCTTTAGTTGCTTTTTCGAGGTTCCAAACCCGCTGGTGTAGGCAACGGGTACTGGATTCACCGGCCCTTGCACCGTCTTTACCCGCAGCGACTTCCGCAGCAGCGGAGCTGGCCGTGGCTGATGCAGCCCCTCGTAACGCCCTAACAGTCGCTCGATGTCGGTCAGCAGCCGGACGCAAAGCGGCGTGATTTCAAACGGTGGTCGCATAGAGCGATAGTATCAACCGATACTATCGCGGCGAAGGCATGAACCCTGTTGGACAAACCCAGCTTGGCGACGTCGGTAAATCAAACTGGCGTACCTATTGCTGTGTGCCAAGAACTGTGTCCCAAATCGGCCCGCTGGCCAAGTATTGTGTCCCAACTTTGACACGAACTGTGTCCCAAGTCATCGTAAGTCCAAATTCGATGGCGGCGCGCGGGACAACAACTGTGTCCGACACCAGTCATGAGTCAGCAAACAATCGTTCGTCGTCAGGCCAACCGAAGAAGTCGGCCCACTGGCGGTCGTCAAACTCATCGGTGTACGGCTTGGTGCCTGCGGGCCAGCGGTCAACAACAGCCGGTCGCGCGCCTGAGGCGGCAGGACGCAGTGTTCGTATTCGGCTTTCCAAGCAGCTTGATCGCTGCCGGAAAACTCGCAGCTGAAATCGACGGCGACCGGAATTTCCAGTGAGCCGCCGGGGCCGATGTTGAAACGCAGCCGGGCATAGGTCTGACCTTCTTGGGCCAAGATGAACATGACGGCCCAGTCATCTGGAGTGGCGATCCCTGCCAGTTCACGCAGCCGCTGGAGCCCCAGGATGTTCCCGATGACGGCCAATCGCCGTCGCTGTTCGTTGTTGAGCAGAATCCGTCGCTTGCCGACGATCTCCCTCGGAATCTGATTTTCCGTCCACAGAGATTCGATCGATTCTTTTTGACTGCGATTGATCCACCCAGCCACTCCAATCAACAAAAACCGCCACGGATACCGAGGTGTGACTTGATTGCTTCGCACTACTGCTTGCGGTAGTTTCCGTTCCTCATTCACGCGCCCGTAGCTCAATTGGATAGAGCGTCGGACTTCGGATCCGAAGGTTGGGGGTTCGACTCCCTCCGGGCGTACTCAACAGAACTCCGGGAAATCATTGATTTCTGCGGAGTTCTTTGCGTTTCTGGGGTCATCGCTGATTGTGCTGACGAGACCGTTGGAAGTGCTGACAAGCCAGCGTTCAGATCAACAAGACCAAGGTAACTGTAGCGATCCATCGTCAGTGTGATGGTGGAGTGCCGAGCGAGTTGCTGCGCGACCTTGGATGCACTCCGCCAGCAGCAAGGCTCGTGATAAATTTGTGACGCAGGCTCTGGAAGCCGGCGATTGGACTACGAC
>Ga0194132_10003894_pt1 | contig 25973 bp, 22 predicted proteins | sample TA2KigOf80mmetaG_FD_148612 | JGI IMG/M metagenome (GOLD analysis project Ga0194132, IMG submission 148612) | Freshwater microbial communities from Lake Tanganyika, Tanzania - TA2015054 Kigoma Offshore 80m | ecosystem: Environmental > Aquatic > Freshwater > Lake | place: Tanzania: Lake... | reverse complement strand
GTAAAACCTATGCCCGCACCGACCGGTACTATGTCAAAGAGTTCGAGGAAGAAACCAATCTCCACAGCTTTATCCTGCTCGACCGAAGCGCCTCGATGGGCTACCGATCCGACGGTCTCAGCAAACTCGAATACGCCTCATATCTGGCCGCGGCGCTGGCCTTTTTTATCTCGCGCCAAAGCGACGGGGTCGGTCTTATTACCTTTGACAGCCAAGTCACACACTTTATCCCGGCGCGGTCTCGGCCCGCGCACATCTACGCCATCCTTTCCCGGCTGGAGCAACTGGAACCCGGTTCCGGGACAGACATGGGCAAGCCGCTCCACGAACTCGCCGACACCCTGTCCCGCAGAGGGCTTGTGATCGTCATCTCCGATCTGCTCGACGACCCCGCCCGCACGATGGACGCACTTGAGCATTTTCGATTCAAAGGACACGACGTCATCGTCTTTCATATCGTACATCCGGACGAACTCAACTTTCCCTTTACCGATACGACAAGATTCGAAGACCCCGAAACCGGTGAGCGTCTGGTATCGGTTCCGACGGTGGTACGCGATCAGTATATGGAGGTGTTTCGGCGGTTTATCGACGAAAACCGGACCGGATGCGCCCGGATACGGGTAGACTACGATATGCTGGATATCGGTAGACCTCTCGACTATGCGTTGTTTACGTATCTGGCCCGGCGTATGCAGATGCATTGAGAAGTAAAAGTGTAAAACTGCGGTATTGGGAACGGTGATGGGTGGTCTTTCTTTTCTTACACCTCTTTTTCTGGCCGGCGCCATGGGGGCCCTGATCCCCTTGCTGCTGCATCTTGTCCGGCGGGACCGCGTTCAGGTCCGGCAACTGAGTACGTTCCGGTTTTTGAAAATCTCGCATAAAGAAGTCGTGCGTCAGCAGAAGTTGCGCCGGTTGTTACTGCTGATACTGCGGATGGCTGTCTGCGCCATACTGGCCGTCGTGTTTGCCCGGCCTTTTATCAAGGATGTCTCCGGCGCGGCACTGGCCGGGCTACAACCCAGAGCGGTGGCGATTCTCGTCGATATCTCTTACAGCATGGGTTTTGCAAACAGGATGGACATGGCGCGCCGACGCGCCGAAGAGATCATACGCGAGATCGCCCCTGGCGACCATGTGGCGCTTGTCGCGTTTTCAACACAGGGTCATCTGCTAAAAGAAACCGGAACCGATCATGCGACCGTCCGCTCGTTGATCCAAACCCGTCTTTTGCCGGTCAACCGGGGCACGAACTATACGGAGGCGCTTCGTCTTGCCGAAGAACAGGTCAACCGGTCGGGTTTCGAAGACCGTACGATCCATCTGATTTCGGACTTTCAAAAAACCGGATGGGACCGGGGCGCAGTGCCTTGGCAACTCGGGCCGGGGGTGCAACTCAAAATCGAAGACGTCTCCGGAGACGACCCAGTCAACGCCGCGATTACCGACGTGACTCTGGCCGGCCCGGTCACCCGGACGCAACGCACGCAGGACGTGGTCGCGCGCGTCAAAAACTTTGGCGGCGTTCCCTATCGTGGAACCGCCGTGCTGACGGTAAACGGACGACAGGTAGACTCGAAACGCGTCGATCTTGCCGCACAGTCGGGACAGACCGTAAATTTTCGTCATACCTTTGAGGAGGCCAGTACGGGTATCGTAGAGTTGAGCGACGACGGCTTTGCGGATGACAACCGGTTTTATTTTACCGTAGAAACACCGCCACCGCTTCGCATTCTGTGTGTCGAAGACCGGGATACGGGGCGCAGGGGCGGGGGCGATCTGTTCTATCTGACCGAGGCGCTTGCCTTGCGCTCCGATCCGCCGATCACGATCGACGTGCGTTCGACAAACGAACTCGGCGGGATTTCGCTCGGCGAATATCAGGCGGTGGTGCTGGCCAACGCGGGTGTCATAGGGCGCGCCGCAGCCGAACGGCTTCGTGCCTATGCGGTCTCCGGTGGTGGTATCGCCATTGCGCTCCATCCCGACGTGTCCGAACAGGTGTTCAACACCGCCTTTTCCGATCTTGCGCCGGGTCGTCTTGTATCCGTATGGCCGGAGCAGGACCGGAGCGACGAATACCGCTCGGTGGCCGACATCCGGTATCAACATCCGGTTTTTCAGCCGTTTGCCGGACCGCACAACGGCGATTTCGGCACCGCCCGTTTTTTCCGCATCGCCCGTATGACAGTGGATTCTTCGGCTGTCGTGCTGGGCAGTTTTGACGACGGCAGCCCCGCGTTTGTCGAAAAAACGATCGGCAGAGGCCGTGTCTTTATGATAAACGCCCCCCTTGGTCTTGAATGGACCGACTTCCCCATTCGGGGTGTTTTTGTTCCGTTTCTGTACCAGACGGTCGATTATCTAAGCGACAGACTGTCGGGGCAGAATCAGCGAACGCAGTATTATCATCTGATCGGTGAGACGGTTCGGGTTCCGGGACGGGCAGGCGTAACCGTCACCACCCCGACCGGGGCGCAGATCGAGGTTCAGACCGGACCGGACGAGACGCCGCTTTTTGGCGAAACCGGCGAACCGGGGTTGTACCGGATAAACGACAACAGCGACACCCGTCATTTTGCCGTTGATCTCGATACGCGCGAATCCGACTTTACCCGACTCGACCTCGAAGAGTTTTTATCGGCAGTGATCAATCCCGTTACCGAAAGCGAAGAAGCAAAGGCCGATCGGCTTCAAGCCGACCGCGAGGAAAACGAGGAAATGGAACGACGTCAGCGATTGTGGTGGTTTCTTTCTCTGGCTCTGCTGGCCGTAGTGATAGGCGAAACCGTCCTGGCCAGTCGGACCCATCGATAAAGGAGGATGTATAAGCGCCTCGGTTTCTTCTCTTCGCCCCTATCTGCACCAGACCTTGCAGGAATGGCGTAAAACCGTCCTATTGCAAGGTCTGTCGCTGACCGTCGCTCTGGCGGGCGTTCTGCTTGGGATCAGCCTTGCCGCCGATCATCTGCTCAGTCTTGGGATGGTGGCGCGTCTTGTTCTTCTGGCTGTTCTGGCTTCAGTTACCTGTTATACGGCCTTCCGATTTCTGATCCGCCCGCTACGCAAAATGCCCACCGACGCGCAGGTCGCCCGATACGTGGAAGAACGCCACCCGGAATTGAACGACGGACTGGTCAGCGCCGTGGAGTTTGGCGAAAAAACGCTTTCGGTGCAACAACAGCGTATGTTTGACCGATTGCTGGAGCAGGTCGACCGTCAGACAGGGCATATCGACTTCAAACATCTCGTCGCCGCCGACCGGATGCGTCGCGCAGTAGGGCTGGCCGGCGTGGCGATTGTATTTTTGAGCGTACTTGCCGTGCGAGACGCCGATCTGTTTGGCCGGTCGCTCGTGCGTCTGGCGGCGCCGTGGTCCCGCCCCGGCCCGCTACTTCCCACCGGTCTTTCCGTAGAACCGGGCGATGCCCGTCTCCCGCGCGGCCACAACCAAATGGTCGTCGTCACGCTCGAAGGAAGGCTTGTAGCCCAGGTCCGTCTGTTTACCCGAGCGAAAGACGCGAAAACATGGGACGCCGTCGAAATGGTCGAAACCGCTACGACGGGCGTGTTCAATTTCGAACTGGGCGTGGTCGATCAAGACATCGAGTATTATGTCGATGCGGACCGGTCTACCTCTCCTGTTTTTACCCTCACCGTCTACGATCCGCCCCAGATCGAGCGTATCGATCTTGTGTACGACTTTCCTGTCTATGCCGGGCTTGAACGCAAAACCGAAGAGGACAAAGGCGACATCACCGCGCCGGTGGGAACCGTCGTAAAATTGACGATAACGGTCAACAAACCCGTAAAATCGGGACACCTGAAATTTAGCAATGGCGTCGAGACCGCCCTCGATACAGACAACCGGACGTTGACCGGATCGCTGACCGTAAAGGAAGATCTGTCCTATAGTATTCAGGTAATCGATATGGATGGCATGTCCAATCTGGACCCGGTAGAATACTATATACGGGCACAACAGGACCAAGGGCCGCATGTGACGATTCTTGAACCGGGGCGTGACACGCGTGTGTCTCCCGTCGAGGAGGTGCTTATCCGCGCCGAAGCCGAAGACGACTTCGGCTTGTCGTCTTTTACCCTGACCTATTCGGTAAACGGAGGCAAAGAGCAGACGATCGATCTGGGGCGCGACACCGGAAGCGGGACGACATGGAAAGGCGAGCATATGCTGTATTTGGAAGAGATGTCGGTAAAGCCGGGCGATTTTCTGTCGTACTATGCTACAGCGGCAGATGCGCGTGGTAAGGGTGGAAAAGCATCTACAGACATCTATTTTCTGGAAGTAAAACCCTTTGAAGAAACGTATCGGCAAGGGGCGGGCGGCGGTGGCGGTGGTGGCGGCGGCGCGGGCGGGCTTCAGGCAGGAAGACTTTCCCAAGAACAAAAGGAAATCATCGCCGCAACGTGGCGCGTAAAACGCGACGCGGAGACGGAAACGTCGGACCGAATCAAGACCGATCTCGAAGCCATCGCCAAGGCGCAAGACCGTGTGCAGGAACGCGCGCAGGAATCGCTCAACGAGATGCGTTTCCAGTTCGAGATAGACGAGAACCTCCTCAAGATGACCGATTTGCTCGAAGAAGCACTCGAACCGATGGGACGGGTGTCGGAAGCGCTACGGAGCGGCTCTGCCGATGCGGCGCTACCGCCGGAGCAAGAAGCGCTCCGGTATCTGATGCAGGTGGATGCGCTGATCCGGGAGTTCGAAGTGAGCATGGCGAGGGACGGCAGGGCCGGCGGCGCGCCGCTGGACTTTGGCGATACGTCGGAACTGGAACTCAAACGCGACGAAAACCGTTACGAATCGCCCGATCAGGCCAATCAGTCGCAACGTCAGAGTCAGACGGTGGACGAGTCGCTTCAGCGGGTAAAGGAATTGGCACAACGTCAGCAACAGTTGAACAACCAGATGCGGCAGTTTGGCGACAACGCTCGGCAGACGGAGGCCGAACGCCGACGCGAACTGGATCGGCTTACGCGCGAACAGGCGCAACTGCGTCAGCAGGCCGAACAGTTGGCCGCCGGCCTTTCGCGGATGCCTTCCGGGCAATCCGACCGCCAGATGAACGAGTCGCTGCGTGACGCGACGGGCGGGTTACGCGAGAGTTCCGAAGAAATGGCCCGGTCGTCGCAGGCACTACAGCGCAACAACCCGCAAGAAGCGTCGGGGCAAGGTTCGAAGGCGCTTCAGCGGCTTGAAGACGCTCGCCAACAGCTTCAGCGCGCACAAGGCCAGTCGCTGGAGCGGCTCACCCAAGAGGCGGCGCGACGCGCGGATCAGTTGGCGGCGCGACAAGATCAGGCGGCACGCGCGGTTGAAGAACTCAAAAAGGAAAAAGACCGCGACTTCTCGGGCATCCGTTCGCGTCTCGATGCGCTTGAAAAAGGCCGTACAGGACTTTCCGAAGAAAGTCAGGACAAAAGATTGGAAGCGTTTGTCCGCAAGCGGCTGCGCGAAGTGGCCGACGGCAAGGAACAGATGCGGCAAGAACTGGAACGACTCAAAAACGATCTGGACTATCTCAAAAACCGCGCCCAAAAGGATCAACCCGGCACGGCAGATGCCGCCGAACAGGCGTTGGACACCATCGACGACGGTCTTCCGCAGAAAGTAGACCGATCCAAAGGACAGTTACAGCCCGGGGGGCTGGATCGCGCCGCCCGCAACGAAAAAGAACTGTTGCAGGACTTCAAACAACTGGCCGAACAAGTCCGGCAGACGCAGAAAAATCTGATCGCGCCCGACGAGGATCAACTTACCCGTACACAGGACGATCTGCGTGATGCCATGTCCGACTGGCAGGATATTCAGCGCCAGCTTGACCGGCTCGAACGCGGGCTGTCGCCGGGGACGAGCGGCCAAACGTCTCAGGACTATCGCGAGCAAATGCAACAGCTTCGAGACTTGGCGGATCGGCTTCCGCAGAATTCGCAGGCCGGACGCCAGATGCGCGATGCACTCAACCGTGCTGCTGCGCTTGGCAACGAACCCTGGAAAATCGACCGCCAAAACTGGCAAGAACTGCACCAGAAGGTCTCGCAGGCCTTGCAGGATGTACAGCGGGATATGGCCGGTCAGCTTAGAGAACTGGCACAGAAGGAAAAATTGCGTATGGCGCGTGACGAAGACGTGCCACCGCAGTTTCGCGATCTGGTCAACCGATATTACGAAAAACTCTCCAAGGAAACCCGATAACCGTGGCTACGGCATTTGTCACCCATCCCGATTTTCTACTGCATGACACGGGGCCGTTTCATCTGGAACGACCGGAACGGTTGACGGCCATCGAGAGGGCGCTTGCAGACGCCGCTACAGCCCACCCACAGCTTTTTCGCCATCTGAACCGTATCGAACCCGACATCGCCGATCTTTCCAGCGTGACCGCCGTCCACGACGCCTTATATGTGGAGGCGGTTTCGCGCTGGTGCGAGGGTGGTCTTCGCCGATTGCCCACCGGCGATACGCAGATTTCCCGTCTTTCGTATCAGGCTGCCCTTCGTGCCGCCGGTGCCGGACTTGCCGCCATAGACGCCGTTGCCGTGGGGAAAGCCGCCAACGCCTTTTGCGCGGTCCGCCCGCCCGGTCATCACGCCGAACACGAAGGCGGCATGGGGTTTTGCATTTTCAACAACATAGCCATAGCCGCTCGTCATGCTCAGCGGGCATGGGCCATGCAGCGCGTTTTTATCCTCGACTGGGACGTCCATCACGGGAACGGCACGCAGCACATCTTCGAAGAAGATCCTTTGGTGTTTTTCGCCAGTATCCATCAGTGGCCGCACTATCCGTATACAGGGGCTACATGGGAGATCGGCGAAGGAAGAGGCAAAGGCTATACGCTCAACGTTCCCGTGGCTGCCGGCGCAGGAGACGAGGTATATCGGGAAGCGTTCGAAAAATACATCCTGCCCGCCGCCCATGCCTTTGCCCCGGATATCGTGCTGCTCTCCGCCGGATTCGATGCGCACCACGACGACCTGCTCTCCGGGACGGAAGTCACGGAGAGCGGTTTTTCGGATATGCTCCGTAGGGTCATGGAAATGACAGATGCCTGTTGCGGTGGCCGTCTTGTGTCGATGCTCGAAGGCGGATACCATGTGGAAACGCTTGGGCGTTGTACGGTGCGGCATATCGAGATGATGCTTGAGCGCGGGGTGGAGACATGACACCTTTGACTTTCTTGGAGTAATTATGCAATACAGACGTCTTGGGCGTACAGGTCTACTTGTTTCGGAGATATCACTGGGGACGGTAGAACTCGGATTGGATTACGGTATACGTACGGAAGCAGGAACAAACCAACCGACTCCGGCAGAAGCGGAGCGGCTTTTGCATCATGCGGTGGATATTGGCATCAATTTTCTTGATACGGCGGCGGCGTATGGAACCAGCGAGACCCTTATCGGAAAAGCGCTTCGAGATCGCCGTAGTGAAATCTATATCGCTACCAAATGTATGCACTATCACGACCCGACAGGGTCAGCGCCGGAGATACAGCGGCAGATGACGGCCTCTATCGATGAGAGTTTGAGGCGTCTTCAGACCGATAGGATCGATCTGATCCAAATTCACGGACGTGACGATCCGGCGTTGGAGATGCGGATGGTGCGTGAGGGGATCGCGCTGGAGACACTTCAGGTGGCGAAGCGGGCGGGGAAAGTGCGTTTTATCGGGTATTCGTCGTATCTGCCGGAGGTTACGCTGGCGATACTCTCGCAGGGTGAGTGGGATACGTTGCAGATTGCCTACAATATTTTCGACCGGAGAAATGAAGAGACGGTCATTCCGGCGGCGCGTAAAAGCGACACCGGGGTTATCATACGGTCGGCACTTTTGAAGGGGGCGCTCACCGACCGGGCAAGACATCTTCCGGAGCATCTCAGACCGCTTGCGGAGCGGACAGATCGACTCCGGGGTTTGCTGACCGACCGTATTGCCACGTTGCCGCAATTGGCGTTGCGTTTTGTGTTGTCGTGTCCGGACATATCGACTGTCATCGTCGGAGCGGACCGGACGGCCTACGTGGAGGAGGCCGTGGCCACGTCCGACGGAGAGGGGTTGCCCGGCGATGTGTGGGAGGCCGTCCAGTCCGAACGTATCGACAACCCCGACCTGCTCAATCCGGGCAAATGGGGGATTCCGTAGCTCAGGCCATACGGCGAAAAACGCCGACCACTTTGCCGACGATACTTACGTCGCTGGCAAGAATCGGCTTCATGGTGGAATTGGCGGGCATCAGACGCACTTGATTTTTTTCGGGATAAAACCGTTTTACGGTGGCTTCCTCGCCAAGCAACGCGACGACTGTTTCGCCCGGATTGGCTACGGGCTGTTCGCGCACCAGCACATAATCTCCGTCCAGAATCCCGTCCTCGATCATGCTGTCGCCTTTGACTTCAAGCGCAAACACGGTTCCGTTCTGGACCATGCTGGCGGGGAAAGCCAGATGATCTTCGATGTTCTCGTCCGCCAGAATAGGCTGACCGGCCGCCACACGGCCTACCAGCGGAATCATGACAGCGTCTTCGCGGGATATGGGGTTGGTTTTGTGCCCCATAACCTCTATGGCACGCGGTTTCATCGGGTCACGGCGGATAAATCCCTTTTTCTCTATGGCGCGCAGATGATCGTAGGCCGCACGGGTGCTGATGTCGAACATCTGCGCGATCTCGCGCACACTCGGCGGAAACCCCATGCGTTGCACCTGTTGCCGGATATATTCGTATACGCGCGTCTGTTTTCCGGTCAAAGTCTTCATTCCTGCCGCCCTTTTGTGCGCCGTCGGCCTGTCCAAACAGACGGTATGCGTTGTCTTTTTCGAATCCATATATTAACAAGGATGTACCAAACATGTAATGTACAAAACATGTGGTTAGTTGTCAACCAATTTTTTCTCGTTATGATGGACACGAAAACGGATGGCGTGTATACTGTGACGACGATCCGGAGAAGAAATCTCACTTGTACGGAGGAGCGAGGCTTTGACTACCGATTTTATCGATTATTTCGGGTACCGAAATTGCATAAGACTCGACAACAGGCATACCCGGGTGATTCTGTTGCCGCACAGCGGGGGCAGGGTGCTTTCTTATACGCTCGACGGTATCGACGCGCTGTACGAGAACCCCGAACAGCAGGGGTGGACCTATTCGCCTGACAAACCCATCATAGAACCTTGCGCCGGGCGATTCGACATCGGTCCGGAGACGATCATTCCGCGGCATCCCCTGCTCTGGCTTGGTCCGTGGACCGGCGAAATCATAGGAGAAGGCATCGCGCGTCTTACCAGTCTTGTGGACGAAAACATCGGGACGCAATTGGTACGCACGTTCGAATTGTCCGCCCTTTCTTCACGACTTCGGTGTACCCAGACCATCGTCAACGTGTCGGATCGGGAAACCCGCTGGTGTCATTGGAGCAGAACCTTTGCCCAAGGGGGGGGTATTTGCATCGTGCCGCTTTCCCGACACAGTCGTTTCCCACGCTCCTATCTGCGCTACGAACCGGACGCGGTGATGAATTTTCTGCCCGAAGATCCTGCCATCCGCATCCGGGAGGGATGTCTGGAGGTGACGGGACCACCGCTTCACTCCAAACTCGGGTTGGATTCGTATGCCGGGTGGCTTGCCTATCTTATGCGCAACGGGTTGATATTTCTCAAGGGATACCCGGCGTTCCCCGGCCGGTTGTACAACGAAATGGCAGGGCTTACGCTTTCGATCTGGTACCCGAAAAGCGCCATGTGCGAACTCGAACCCATCGGGCCTATGGAGCGGCTAGCGCCGGGTGAATCCGCGTCGTTTACCGAGACGTGGTGGATGGGTAAGTTTGCGTTCCCCGGTGACGGCGAGCAGGCGGATATTACAGCGATCAAAAAACTGGCGGAACGCGAATTGCCGGGTATGTGATGTTTACCCGGTTTTAGCAGGAGGTGAAGATATGGCGGTAGAAGATATGGTGCGTATCGTTACCGAGCAGTTAAAAAATATTGCGCATACTGAGGTGCATGTAGGCAAGCCCATGCAGCTTGGGGATGTCTATGTGGTTCCGGTATCGAAGATTACGATGGGGTTTGGAGCGGGCGGGTTCGGATCGGATGCCGAAGCGCGGCAGGGACGCGGCACGGGAGGCGGGGTGTCGGTGGAACCGGTCGCTTTTCTGGTGGCGCGGCAGGACCGGGTGGAGCTTTTGCATGTCAATACGCCCGGAAGCCCGGCCGGCAAGTTGATCGAACTTCTACCCGACGTGATCGAACAGGTAGCTCTCTATGTACAACAACACCGGGATCAATAGACCAGCGGCGATACTGTTTTGGAGATCAACGCAATGGCGACCGTAGCCATACCGACCAGTCCGGTTCCGCAGGCATAGCCGGCTGCCAGCACCGGTGTATAGCGATGCCACATGTCCCGCCCAAATTTTTTCTCCATGTAGTATCTGCCGAGCAACGCGCCGAAGAGATTCGGAAGAAACGACTGTGGCACGGTTCCGATGGTGGCAATCACCCCGAAAATCAGCATGACCGGAAGATTGAGCACGGCCAGTACCGCATAAGCAACTACCCCAAATACCGTCCCTCCGAGAATAAACGGCGTTTTCAGCGCTTCCAGCAGATAGCTGTTTTCAAACCCTACGCCGGTCGTACTGGCGTACCATAACGCCTGCATCGTCGCCTGTTGCTGCCAGAACTTCTGTGCATAAGGGTACGCCTGCGAGGGCACCGGGGCAAGTCCCCAGACAAAATGCCAGAAGAGCAGACTGCACGCCAAAAGCACCGGAATCATTACCAGTTCGGCCTTGAGTACGCTGGAAAACCGTGTGCCGGTCAGTTCGATTTCACGAAACGCCTGTGCTTGCCCGCCGTAATTGAAAATCGGAATCGGGGCAAACCATATATCTACGCCTTTATAGCCGCTCAGGATAAACGTGGCCTCTTTGATGAGCGGAAATTGAAGGTCTGTGCCAGTGATCGCGCGCAGACGCGCGCTTGCATAGGAACTCAGCGGGGTGTAAACAAATCCGTAAAAAATAAAAAACAGCACCGGAAAACCCGGCACAAGCCGCCAGCTTAATACCACATAGCCTACGGTAAGCAGCAAAAACACCCCGAATATGGCTTTTAACGGAAAGTCTCCGCGTTCTGGCGGGGGTTGCAACGACCGTTTGAGTTGACCTGACGCCCGGTTTTTCATCTGACTCCTAAGCCCCATAAAAATGCTCCATATACCGATCAGCGCCACGGCAAGCCCGGTTCCGATACGCACGCTCATCCAGAAGTCGATGTCGTTTACCAACGTGGTTTGGATCGTATCCATGCCGGGTGACCAGGTTTTGAGCACATCGAAATGGTACAACACCGGGTTGATGATCATGGTCAGAACGGCTCCGATGGACGCGCCGATGACGATCCAGAACGGCAACACAAAACCGGTAAGTATCGGACCAAGACCCAGTTCGAGGGCAACGGCGGCGGCGGGAAGTATGCTTTCGGTGTTACGGGTAAGGTCTACAAACGGGATGGGGATCAACGTGATCGGTTCGGTCAAGAGCGCTCCCGTAATGGCAGGGATGCCAATATAGAACGCGCCGAATACCAATCCAAGCATCGCGCCGATGCTAAACGCTCGCCATCTCCATGTTTCCTTTCCGGAGGAACTTTCGGCCAGCGCGGTAGCCCCCTCGGCCTGAATCGGCGCCAGCGGAAAAGGAAGATGTTCGATATCCGCCGTCACCCGGAACAGTCCGTAGCCGAGGGTAAAGGCACTGGCTCGATTGAAGATGTGGAGTATCGCGACCAGCAGGATAGGGGCGAGCCAGTCCGCGTGAAACAGACTGCGTTCGAGAATCCCCTCGGAGGTGGCAGGCGGGGAAATCCACGAAGGAATCTGGTCGTCTATGCCAAAGGCCCTCGCACCGGGCGACTGGACAAAGTACTGATTCCAGATGAGTTGGGCAAAAGGGCCACCGGAAAGCGCCAACCCCACCCCGGCCGTGAGGCTCGCGGCGACATAGTAGAGCATGTAGATTTCCTGCCGCCGCAGGGTGGTAAAAGACCGCCGCGCCACCTCGATAAACAGAATGATGGTGGTCCATTCCGCCGCAGGTCCCAGACTTTGACCGGCGATCAGATTCAAATAGATCGATCCCGGTATCATAAACACGCCGAGAAAAAAAATGCCGATGACGGTCTTGAGGTTGAAGCCGTCCTGATACTCCGGCGTCTGTGCGGCCGGTTCCAGCGTGGCTATGTCGCTTTTGACATTGGACATGCGGTCGCTCGTAAAAAATGCGGTGATCGTTTAGGCAACGCAGAACGCCGACAGGGACGGACGCAAGATAGCCGTGTGCTTGCCTGTCGGCTCCGATCCAAAGGATGGGAATGCGTCGTGTACGATAATCGCCGAGCAGACCGGTGTCAAGAGGTCTGTGAAATCGGAGGGGAAAGCCGTTTCAGCGCCGCCGCCATACATCCGTTATGGCGATGGTTCCGTCGAGGGTAAGAAAATCCGGGAGCGTGCGGGCAAGATAGATGCCGTCGTAGGTAAAGGTTTCCGTGACCGTTCGGTCGGTATCGGTTTCGATAAAAAATTGGTCGCCCAGCACGCTCCAGCGACCGGTTTCCACAAATACCTGCGTGCCGCTGGTCGTTTGGAGCGTGTCTATCTGACCATAACGTCCGTTGCGGACAAGAGTTAGATAGGCGCGGACTTGAGGCGGTGTCTGTACGAGAAGCGTCGAATCTCGATCGGCGTCGATATAGGTTCTGCTTTCCAACGTGTAGGTTCCGGTAAGAGGAAGGGCGATATCGCCCGGATCCAGTATGCCTTCGGCGCATCCGGCCAGCAAAAGGACCGACGCGATCCAAACAGTTCTAAGACGACGCGCAAACAAGGTTTCCCTCCAGTATACGAACGGTCGGTTGTTTTTACAAACGCCGGATTATCTCATTATATGCAGTTGAAGCGGGTTTTGTTCCTGTTTTTTGCGGATTGCGATTTACCATCTTTTCCAAACGCTTATCCATGTGTCGAACCGAGTGAGGCTTTGGGCAGAGGCTAAGGCGGGTCGGAAAGTTTGACCGACCAGAGTTCCCAGCCTACGAAATTGCTACGACGTTGAAACACCAACTCGTCTTCGGTGGCCCAGTCGGGTGCGGCATCCTGCGCGTCGCCAAAGGTAACGGGCGACACGTTTAGCCCCTGTATGGAGGCCACATAGATGTCGCCCCCCGCCCCGAAAGCGATGTACCGACCCGACGGCGACACGCTGATCTTATCGGGTGCCCATTCCGGTGCGAGACTGTACGGCGTGATCGAAGCGTTGGCATAATCCTGACGCGAAAACCGCACTCGAAAAACCGGACGGTCCGACAGCCCGGCCGTCGTGACGTAGAGCAATTCGTTGTGGTCGTCCACATAGGCCCATGTAAGGGTGCGGAGCGGCCGCTGAAGTACCGCGGCGGGCGAGGTCAGGGAAAAGACGGAAGAGGCATAGGTTACCGGTGTGGTGACGATGGGAAGCGCCGCCACCAGGCTGTTGAGTGTTACCGCATAAATTTGCTCGGTCTCCGGCGAAGAAGGTGGAACCGGCTTTATATACGCAAGCGCCAGATTGAGATGGATGTCGGTGTTTTGCCATGCCGGCAGATACCCTCCGTCGGTTGTCACCCGGTATCGTCCGGCACGTACCCCTTCGGTCACGCAAATCCAGACGTCTCTCGACGTGCCGGCATCGGCATAGGCCGTATAGGCAAATACCTTGCCGCTCGGTTTGAACCACGCCGCCTCGGTGTCACGTCCGAGGTTCGAGGTCATGCGGACAAGCGCGTCGGTATCGCGGTCGAGCATCCACCGATCGGAGTTGCCGTCCCGGTCCGACTCGAACACCACCTTGTCGCGTAGCGCCGTCGGAGACGATCCGTTCGCTCCTCCGATATTGAGTTTTTGTAAATTCGGCAGCGGCTTGATACGAAACGGTGCGGGACTTTCCCCAGCGCCACCCGAACCCACGACCAGGATACGGCATGTCTGTGCGGGCAGATCGGGGACGCGCCAAAAATGCTGGCCCGAATTAGGAAAATCGCGCGCGACGGTGGTCGTGTCGCCGTCATGGACAAGCTGGATTGTGATGGCTTTCTCCGACACCTGCAGTGCTGGTATCCAGCGGATCAGATAAACGGTCCCCGGAAATAACTGTTCCCCGCCGGACGGGGTTTTCACTTCGGCGACGAAAGTGTTGCCCAGTTCGGTATCCAGCGGATTCGACCGGTTGGTTTTGAGACACGACCCGCCACAGGTTAGCACGGCGGTGAAGATGAGTATCCGGAAAAAAAATGGGGAAGCGGCATGGAGGGTGGACATTACCAGACGAATCCGTATTGAACATGGTAGATAGGGCCGGCGTCCCCCCATGTCAGCGTCGCTTGCGCGCCGCCGGGCGCCGCAGCGGTCACCCGGTCCCGGTTTATGGTAAGCATGTAAGCATCCACAAGACCGACGCCCCAGATACCGGCGGACAGCGCAATCAGCAAGTTGGTGCGACGTGCGCTCGACCGATAGCCGTCATAGCGGTTTTGGAGTTCGGCGCGGACCGAGTGTACCGAGTTGGTCCGTTTATATATCTTGAATGCTTCAAGATCATCAAAACTCGTATACGCCTGTCGCGCCTTTATAAAAGAATAAAAGCTGAGCGCTGTTCCGGTTAGCGCGGCGAACTGAGCGCCCATATAAATATACCCTTTCCGGTGTTCGCCTCGGTAGACGTGTCCCCATCCGGGCCATGCCGCGGCGCGGAGCAAGGTGTATCGCCTCGACGCCTTGATCGTTTTGCGCAACGTATTGTCCTGTATGGTGTAAAACATACGCCGGATTTTGGGGGATACGACCGCTTCGTCTCCTATGTGCAACCCCGGGTTTAGCTTTACCGCCAGATCGAACTCACGGCGCGCCATTTCCTGTTTGCGTTGGGCCACCAGATTTAAAGCGAGATATTTGCGTACCTCGGAGGCCAGCGTTTTGGTCAGAAGCGGTTCGACGTTTGTCAGCGCGGAAAGTCGCTTGGTAGAGGCATCGTATTCGGCTTCGTCAAACAGCATTACGGCTTCGGCAAAAAGCTGGGTAGCCGCGGAATCGGCCAGCGATTTGTTTTGCCCATGTCGCGCCAAAGGCCATAAACGATCGGGCGTCGGTTCGGATGGCGGAGACAAGCGCGGCTTCGGCGCTGGGGCGGCGGTACATGGCCCATTCGCTCATGGCAAGCGTCGTAAACGCTTTTGCGCGAACAGCGGCAGGTAGGGCGAGACCGGAAGCCGTGGCCAATGTCTCGTGAAGCAACGCGGAGGCGTCTGTGGGGCGGTTGGCATTGAGCAAGCCGACCGCCTCTTCGAATCGGGCGGACGCCTCCTGCCCCCACGCATCCGACGTGATGGCAAACCCGGCCGACAGCTGAACTCCCAGCAAAAGAAGCAGACGAGATACGATTCGCGCGGCGGTCATTTTGCGTCCTTTTTCTTCATCTCCACACGTTCTTTCTGCATGGCGTCACTTTTTACTTCTATGATCCGTTCGACCGTCTCGAAATAGGGGTTTCCCAGCTTGAGTCGATGGGAACCGGGACGAAGTCGGATGGGGTCGGCCTGTGTTGTCTGTCCGGCGAGTTCGCCGTCCACATAAATGTCCGCCCATGTACCCGGGGTGGCGACCAGTATGTAGCCGTAGCCTTTTACCGCCGTCTGCATGATATCGTTTTCCTTTGCGTCTCTGGCACAGCGAAATCCGATCAGCAAACTGGTATCCGAAGGATAAAACTTGCCTCGGTTGAACGTCCGGGTGTTGCCGTCGTAGTTGATCCACGAACCACCCCGGACTACGCGGTACTGCTGGCCGTATGCCGGGTCGTCACGGACGTTGCCCGCGTAACGGTCAAACCAGTTTGCGGTCCACTATTCGACGTTGCCCGCCATGTTAAAAGCCCCGTACGGACTGATGCCGTCGTCGTAGGAATCTACGGGCGCGGCGGAGACATGTGGATCGCCATCGCCTTTGGCATTGAGCCAATAGGGCATAAAAGTGTCACCCCATGGGTATACACGGCCATCGTCGCCACGCGCGGCCTTTTCCCATTCGATCTCGGTGGGTAGACGTTTCCCGGCCCATGTGGCGTATGCCTGTGCGTCGTACCAAGTGATGCCCGTCACCGGATGACGCCCTTCGCCCTCCGCAAAAACACCGTCCATCCAGTGGTCGGGAGCTTTGTAGCCGGTTACGTCCATAAACGCTTTGTAGGCCGTGTTGCTGACTTCGTAACGGTCCATGTAAAAGGCCGGGGCATAGACGCTCTGCATCGGTCCTTCGTCGGCGTAGCTGCTGTCGCTGCCCATGAGAAACATGCCAGCCGGCACGTATACCATGTCTTCGTAGACATGGCCCCCCTGTCCAACCGCCGAAACGGCGGACGGGGTGTCGCTTGCGCCTGCTAGATACCGGATTACCCCGGTGTCTTCCACGGCGACACTGACCGAATCGCGCGAGGTCATGACGTATTCGGGGGCTTTGAGTACGCGCAGCAAGGTATTCCAGTCCTGATGTTGCCGCGCCGTGGGCTGGAGTATGTCCGCGCGCGGCACGGCGCCTGTTGTCATGTCGGGCGTCGAGACGGCAACTTCGGGTTCTACGGGTGAGGAAACCGCGCGGGGCGCGATATCCATCTCTTCGGTGATGGCTACCTCGGTAGACTTGGCAACCGTCTGTCCCGACTGTCGGTCGGTTATGGCAATCTGTACCGAATAGCGTCCCGGTGCGGAGTTGCTCACGTCGAGCGTGGTATAGCGCGCCGCCATCGTCGAATCCGCCTCGTCTTAAATGCTAAAGGTAAGGACGTTTTCGGGGCGCGAACCGGTAATCATGCGTCCGAACTTGAGCAACGCCTGCCAAACCGGATGCGTCGCTTCCCCCTTGGGTGTGATCGTGATGTCGGTCTGAAACTGGGCGCGTCCATCCGTTCCCAAACTGAGGTTGTACAGTTTGTAGTAGACATGCACCGGCTGATTTCGGGCAAAGATGTGGGAGGGATTCGGGATGATTTCGTAGCCGTTGCGGATAAAAACACCGCGTTTGCGCAGGGTGGGCGTGATGGCGGTGGCTTGTTTGATGTCGCTCATCAGCAGGGTCGGAGCCGAATATCCCGAAATCTGAACCGTCTGTCGGTATATCCCTATTTTGCGGGTAATGGCGTCGCAGATCGACACGGCCAGTTCGGCGTCGCCGGGCAAGAGCGATAGCGGAATCTGGAACGATACGATTTCCGTACCCTGATTACCAGACTGGCCAAAGGCGGGACGGGGAAACGGGCCAAACGTCGTAGTGGCGGTGGCAACGTCGTTCCATGCCTCATCGGTGAGGTTGAGACGTGCATCGAGCGTGCTTTCGTCTCCTTTTCCGTCGATGCGTGCGCCAAGCTGAAAAACAGGCACGGCAAAGGCTACTTCGACAGCACTTCGATTTCCTTCGCTCTGATAGGTAACGACGTCGTAGAAAAATCGGAGCGGTGTTCCGCCGTAGTCGTGCTGATAACCTTCGGGAACTTGCCGGATCATATCGGCGGCCACACGCGCCGGATGATATTGCGCCTGGCGCGCTGCCATCTTTACGTCGCGGCTTTGCGTGTCGAGGGGGAAGTTGAAAATCCCATTGTTCAGTTGATCTACAAAAAAGAGTTCCGTGCCCATGCTCACATATACCCAGCTTTCGGCGCGATAGGCAGAAAACCCTACGGTAGAGGCTTCTACGCCAAGCTGAAACCGTTGTTGAAAATTCATTTCTCGAATCGCGTCCACCCGGGCATTTCCCGCAGGCGCGTAGGTCTGTCGCTCTATCGAGTGCGACAGACCTACGCGGATCGCATCGGACAGCGTCTGCACCGTAGGAACGGATGTAGAACGGTTCGACCCTTGATTGGTTTCCTGTTACCGATGCCAAAAGTAAACCGTTGACGGTCGTCGGGTTCACCGTAGCGGATATAGAGTTCGCCTCGGCGGTCCCAAGGGAATTTTTTCTCGCCAAAATTTGTCCGCCCAAAAAGCACGCGGCGGTAGTGCTCGATCAAACGCTCATTGGCAACCGTCGTTGGATCGGCGTCGCGCTGTTTCCAGAATTGGCGGCGATATTCAGCCTGCCGGTCCTTGCTCAACTCTGTGTACCGCCGTACATCCTCGTCCGGAGCCACAAACAGTATGTCGTCGTACAGCGCCTTTTCTTTTTCCGGAAGTGTCGAGATAAATTGCTCGAATGCCCCCTGAGCACGGTCGTATGCGCGGTTTTCGAGATGAAGCGTGGCCTCCAGCATGGTCAGCGTGGGTTGCACTTTTTCCTGGATTTTGGGATGCTTGCGGATAAGCCGGTTAAACGTGCCCACGCCTTCGGAAAGTTTTCCCGTTTTGAAATACCACTGGCCAAGCCGGGCAAGCGATTCTCCGTGTAGCGGGTTGGCCTCCAGTTGTCGCTCGTAATACGGCATAGCCTGTTCGATGTCGTTCATGCCGACCTCGTAGATATAGCCGAGATCGTGGTTTGCCTGCGGATGGGTGGGGTCGAGTTCGAGTGTTTTTTTGAGCGCTTCCAGACCTTTGGAGAGATAGAACGGTCTAAAAACGCCAAACGGTGCGAGATTGTCAAAGGTAAGCTCTCGGTATACGGAGCCGAGGTTGTAGCAGGCTTCGGCGTGGACAGGGTCGATTCGGAGGGCCTCCTGGTATTTTTCGATGGCGTCGAGTTTTCGGTTTTTCCGGCGGCGCATGACATCGCCCAGACCGCAGTAGGCGTCCGCGTACTTTTCCCTTTGCCCGATGGCGGCGCGAAAAGCCTTTTCGGCGATCGCCAGCTCGCCGGTCGCCAACGCAATACGACCTTTCCACAGATGCGCCTCCGGAAACCGTTTTCGGAGTGCGAGTGCGGCTTCGATTTCGACACGTGCCGAATCGTAGCTTGCGCGCTGGAACAGCACCCGGCCGGTTTCCAACCGTTCGGCGGCGGCGTCCGACTGGGCGTGTACAGACACGGAAAAACCACACACGACGGTTAGCGAGAGCAAAGCAAGCGAGATAAAAAAACGCATGTTCCGTCTCCCGACAGGCGGGAAGAGATCAGAAGCCTTTGTTGCGCGGAAACAAGAGACCGTATACCATCGGCGAGATGTCCGTAAAACGGATACGAACATGCAGAAATCCGGCGGCGAAAGCGGTGTCGGTATCTGCTGGAAGGATAATAAAATATAACCCTTCCGGAAAAAATGGGCAAGGGAAAACCGACAGCGAAACCGCCGACATTTCGCTTGACGGAGTCGGCCAAGCGGTATAATAAACGAGAATTGCGAAGGGTAAGTTTGGAAGGTAAAACAACTTTTCTTGGGAAAGGCTATCCATGAAACCAGTAAAGGTCGGGGTGGTAGGTTGCGGGACGATCAGCGGGGTATATTTTCAAGCGGGGCAAAGGTTTCCGGCATTTGACATCGTGGCGTGCGCGGACATCCTGAGTGACAAGGCAGAGGCTCGTGCCACCGAGTTTGGGATTCCCAAAGCGTGTTCGGTCGAGGAACTCCTTGCCGACCCCGATATCGAGTTGGTGATCAACCTCACCATTCCGGCGGCTCACGCGGAGGTAGGCGTCGCGGCGCTGGAAGCGGGCAAATCGGTGTACAACGAAAAGCCGCTTGCCGTAACCCGAGAAGACGGTCTTAGGATGCTGGAACTGGCAAAACGCAAAGGCGTTCGGATCGGAGGCGCGCCCGATACGTTTATGGGCGGCGGCATCCAGACCTGTCGCAAACTCGTGGACGACGGCTGGATCGGTGCGCCTGTGGCTGCTACGGCCTTTCTCCTGGGACACGGTCATGAAAGCTGGCATCCGAATCCCGATTTTTACTATCAACCCGGCGGTGGGCCGATGTTTGACATGGGGCCGTACTATCTTACGGCGCTTACCGTGTTGATGGGGGCGGTGCGCCGCGTGACCGGCGCGACGCGGATTACCTTTCCGGAACGCACGATCACCAGCCAGCCCAAATACGGCGAAAAAATTCAAGTCAACGTACCTACGCATGTGGCAGGACTGCTCGACTTTGCCAGTGGGGCCATCGGAACCGTCATCACCAGTTTCGACGTGTGGGCTCATGGGTTGCCAAGAATAGAAATATACGGAACCGAAGGCTCGTTGAGCGTGCCCGACCCGAACGGTTTTGGCGGGGAGGTACGCATCCGACGCGCCGGCGCGTCCGAATGGAGCGTCATGCCGTTGTCGCACGGCTACATCGAGCAGAGCCGGGGAGTGGGGGTGGCGGACATGGCCTATGCCTTGGGATCCGGTCGCCCCCACAGAGCCAACGGGGAACTGGCGTATCACGTTCTCGACATCATGCATGCCATCCACGACGCCTCGCGTGACGGAAAACACGTCGAACTGTCCAGCCACACAGACCGTCCGGCGCCACTGCCGCTGGGGCTGTTGCCGTACACGCTGGACCCCTGAGCGCACATGCCGCCCTTTTCGACAGCCGGAGCCGAAACTATGGCCACCTTGCTCGGACGGGCGATGACAGGCGCGGCGCTTGCAGCACTTACGGTCTGCGCCTGTCTCAAGACCGAACCTACCAACTCGCTCGAAGGCAGCATACAGGCGCTGTTTAGCGGTGTAGACCGACCGATACTCGTGCGTCCCGACGGATCGGCACGTTGGTATGCAGGAAACGATTATCGTATCGAATGGACATCGGGGACACGGCACGCAGACTCGCTCGTCACCCTTCGTCTGTCGGTAGACGACGGAAAAACCTTTCCACACATCATCGCTTCCGATATCCCCAACACGGGTCTCTACACATGGACGGTTCCACCGCTACCTTCCGAAAGAAGCCGTATACAGAATGTTGGCACAGACTCGGCCAACGTCAGCCCCGCGCCGTTTTGGATACTGGAAAAGCCGGTTCCCGTGCAGGTGTCTTTCGGGGGCGGCGAATGGCGATCGTGGCGCAACAACCGGATTGCCTACATGTCCCGGCGGAACGGACATTACGATATTTATGTGGCCAGTGTCCTGGGGCGACAGGAGACACGCATTACGACACACTCCGCTGACGATCGGTATCCGACGTTTGACAGCAAGGCGTTTCATCTGGCCTATGTGTCTACCCGTACAGGCCAAGAAGAGATATGGGCCAATACGCTTTTCGCACCCGAAAACCCGCCCGGCGGGTCGGCGCCTCCAGAAGTACAGCTTACGTTTCAGGGGGGTACGCAACCCTCGTGGCGTCCCCTGCCTAATTCCGACCGGCTGGCTTTTTTGTACCGTCAAAATGACCGTATCTATCTCCGGACGCTCTCCCTCTCCCTCCCACTACGGCCGTCGTCACATATTCAAATACACGGACCGCGCGGAGACGGCTCGATCAAGGAAAACCCGGTATGGGTGACCGACAGCCGACTCGGAACATTTTTCGAACGGATATTTTTCAAGGAATTTACACCCGCCGGAGCCAATGCCGTGGCATATAGGGATATCGAAGAAGAAACCGCGGACGTCGAATATCTTCCCCTTCCCTTTACCGCCGGCGTGCTGGATCCGACTTTCTCCCCGGCAGGCGGTACGCTGGCCGTCAGCATCAAGGGGGACATCTACGTCATGAACCTGGTGGACGGAGTGTTGACCGGCGATCCGCTTCAGGTCACGTTCGGTTTGGCCAACGACAACCATCCGACGCTCCGATCCGATCATGAACTGGCGTTTCAGTCGGATCGGTCGGGCCAATGGGAGATTTACCGGATCAGAATTCCGCAGCCTTGCCCAGGCGTCTCACTGTCAGGGACAAAAGCAAGAAGCGTTTTCCGAAAGAGCAAGTCGTAAACCATAAAAGGAGAGTGGCAGAACATGGGGGGAGAGCAGAAAGACGTTCCGGCGACGCTCGTGTCGCGGATCGAGCGGATCATGGACCGAATCGAGGGGTTGGTGGGCACGACCGGCGAGGGGGGAAACGGTGACGTCTTTTCGAGCGCCGTGGCGTTTCGGTGGTCCAGACGCCACGCACGCGGGCGTCTGGAGCCGATTTTCCATCCGGACCAAGTCGATCTCGGCGATCTGATGGGACTGGACCACGATATCAAAACGCTGACCCGCAACACGCTACAATTCATAAGGGGACTTCCGGCTAACAACGTGCTGGTCTGGGGAGAACGCGGTTCGGGCAAGTCGTCCGTCGTCAAAGGGCTTTTGACACGGTTTTCCGCGGACGGTCTCCGGATGATAGAGCTTCAAAAATACGATTTGGAAGACCTCCCGGCCATCCTGGATCTTGTCTGGGGCCGCCCCGAACGGTTTATCCTTTTCTGCGACGATCTGTCGTTTGACGAAAACGAATCGTCCTACCGCGAACTCAAGGCCTTGCTCGAAGGCGGTCTGGCCAGCCGTCCCGACAATGTGCTGATCTACGCCACGTCAAACCGCCGTCATCTGATGCCCACGCGTTTTAGCGATAACACCCCGCGTTTTAGCCCAGACGACGACGAAATACATCCCCAAGAGTCCATCGAAGAAAAAGTGTCGCTGAGCGACCGATTTGGTTTGTCGATCGGTTTTTACCGGATCGATCAAGAAACCTATTTCCGAATCGTAGACCACTGGATAGCCCGTCACGGGCTTCAGGTGGACCCTGAACGAGTGCGCCGCGAGGCGGTCGTCTGGCTTCAGCGGTCCAGCGGTCGATCCGGAAGGGTCGCACGTCAGTTTGTAGACGACCTAATCGGCAGGGTGTTGTTGGAAGGGGCGTCTCTATTTTAGATTTTGGATTTTGGATGGCAAAGGGATATTTACATCGGGAGATACTATGAGTCTACTTGAAGAAGGCATTCCGTACCCGGAAGAGGTGGAACGATTCCGACTGGAAGCGCACCGGGACCGGTTTCGCGTGGCGGCGCTGGGAGACTCGGTAACGCTGTGCGCCCGTCAGCAGAAGGGCGACCGCTGGCCTGACCTACTCGAAACACTGATCGGCCCATCCTGTAGCGTCGTCAACGCGGGTATCGGCGGAACCAGTTCCAATCTCGGTCTTTTCCGGTGGCATCGAGACATAGCGCCCATTGAGCCAAACTGTGTAATCATTTGTTTTGTCCTTAACGACTCGCACATCCGGTTTTACGAATGCCGGTCTTCGTATTTGGTGCAGTGCTCGGTCGATCGGATGGAGGCCAATTTACAGAGCATGGCGGACCTTGCCCGTTTTGTCGGCGCCGTGCCCGTCTTCTGGACACCTCCGCCGGTTCCACCGTGGCCGGAGGGTTTTAAAAACCGGCTCGTGATGGAGCTTCAATTGGAACTGCTGGAACAGTACGTTGCCATCGTCGAGCGGGTAGCCCGCGACCGTGAGATCCCGCTGGTCGATCTGTGGCATACGTTTCCTCGTCTTGTAGACGAATATCCCGGAAAATATTTCAACCCGCCGGACGGCTATCACAGCAACGACGCTTCTCAGCCCTTCATTGCCCGTCAGATCGCCGACCGGGTCTTGCCTGTGTTCGAGGCGTGGCAAAACGGCAAATAGGTAAGGACATACCGTAGCGGTCATGGAGAAAATACAAAGCACTCTTACCATAGAGGAATATACCGATGAAAATCACCGACCTGAAACTGACGATTCTCGAAGATCCGGATAGCACAGGCTTCTCGCTCAAGCTGGTCGAAGTGCCTAATCTGCATCGGCTTCAGTATACCCATGTCGGCGCACCCGGTGCCGGAAAAACGCGGCAAGCGTTTCTCCGGGTGATGACGGACGAAGACATCGAAGGGATATGCACGACGATGATGTCGAAAGAGTCCTTTGAGGTCCTCAAAAATCAGGTGATCGGCGCAGACCCTTTTCACCGCGAATATCTGTATCAGAAACTCCATAAGGGGACACGCTGGGTGTATCAGCCTTACGGGTGGTTTGGAGACTTCGACAACTGTTTGTGGGACATTACGGGGAAGGCTGCCGGGTTGCCTGTATATGCGCTGATCGGCAGGGTTCGTGAGCGGTTTCCGGTGTATCTTACCGGCGGCGATATGACGCTGGAAGGGTATCTCGAACATATCGAAACCGGCAGAAAAAAATGGGGCATCACGGCCTATAAATTTCACTCGTACAAGGGGGGCAAGGCGGATATCCCCATCCTAAAGACGGTGCGCCGTGAAATGGGACCGGATTACGTACTGATCAACGACCCGGTGTGTTCGTATTCGCTCCGCGAGGCCATAGAAATCGGTCATCTGATGGAAGAACTCGACTTTGTATGGCTGGAGGAGCCGTTTCACGAACAAAAGATGCACCACTATCAGGAATTGTGCCGCGAACTCATCATTCCGGTGATGGCGAACGAGATGCTCATGCACGATATCGGTCTGTCCACGCAATGGCTTATCCACGGCGCGACCGATCGGTTGCGGGCCAACGCGCGCAACGGCACGTCGCAGGTGTTGCGGATGGCTCACTTTGCGGAAATGTACGATACCAACGTAGAACTCAACGGCCCCGGTGGGCTTTTTGGGTTGATCCACTGCCATCTCGGATGTTGTATTGACAACACCGATTACTACGAACTCTCGGGTGGCGAACTCCGTCCGGCCGGGCTTCGCTGGGGCATGGTCAACGGTCCGGAGATCGTGGGCGGTTTCATGACGCCACCCTATGCTCCGGGTTGGGGCGCGGAGTGGGATAGGGATCGTTTCAACAGCCTGATCGTGGAGGAGTACTGATCATGCCGAAAAGGTATCGCGCGGGTGTGATCGGCTGCACGGGCCGAGGCGGGTATGGTCATTCGCTGGATACGGTCTATTTGGACATGGACGAGATCGACTTGGTCGCGGTGGCCGACGAAGATCCTGTCGGTCTCGAAGAAGCCGGAAGACGGTTGGGGGTCGAAAAACGATACACCGACTACCGAGACATGTTGCGCAAGGAATGGTTCGACATCGTCAGCATTTGCTCACGATGGCCGGAAAGGCATTTGGAGATGGTGCTCGAAGTGGCAAAGGCCGGGGCGTGCATTTTTCTCGAAAAACCCATGGCACGGACCTTGGCCGAAGCGGACGCCATGATCGAAGCGTGTGAAAAGGCCGGGGTGATGATGGGTATCGCGCATCAAGGTCGTATGCAACCTGCGGTCCTCCTTGCCAGACGATTTATCGCCGACGGAGCCATCGGGGACGTGCTGTCGGTGCAGATGCGAGGCAAGGAAGACCGGCGCGGCGGTGGCGAAGACCTGATGGTGCTTGGCACGCACATGTTTGACACGCTCCGTTTTCTGCTAGGCAGAAATCCGGCGTGGGTGTTTGCCAGCGTCACGATGACCGACGGACGGCCCGTCGTGCGCGAAGACGCGGTACAGGGACCGGAAGAGTTGGGTTGGATCGCGGGAGACCGTATCCATGCGCTCTATGGGTTTGGAAACGGGGTCACCGCCACCTTCGAAACTCGTCGTAACCAACAGGCAGGGCCCCATCGTTTCGGGTTGTGGATATACGGATCAAAAGGCATACTTACCGTACACAATTCCTCCCAGCAGGTGCGTATCTACGAATCACCGGTGTGGCATCCCGACGCCGACATTCCGGTGCGCAACATCACCGAAGAGGCCGCGCGACTTGTAGACGATGCGAATCCGGTACCGAGTTTTGCCTTGTATGGCAATCGGGCAATCGTCCGTGACGTTCTACAGGCGCGCGAAGATGGAAGACGACCCGTCAACTCCGGATACGACGGGCGATGGGCAATGGAGATGATACACGGGGTATACACCTCGCATCTGCAAGGCGTCCGCATCCCACTGCCACTCGCGCAGCGTGAACACCCGCTCAAAGAAGTTTGAAGCGTGAAGGGTAAAGTGCAAGAGCGTTCTCCACAAGCACACATCCTATCGTTCCCTTCACAC
>Ga0194132_10003893_pt1 | contig 25973 bp, 13 predicted proteins | sample TA2KigOf80mmetaG_FD_148612 | JGI IMG/M metagenome (GOLD analysis project Ga0194132, IMG submission 148612) | Freshwater microbial communities from Lake Tanganyika, Tanzania - TA2015054 Kigoma Offshore 80m | ecosystem: Environmental > Aquatic > Freshwater > Lake | place: Tanzania: Lake... | reverse complement strand
CTCAGTTGCCGCCATGAAAAAGCAAATTCCTATTAGTCGTTATACGGGTTAAACCGTATCGGGGGTTCGAATCCCCCCCTCTCCGCCAAATTCCCTTTTTGGACCCAAAGTGACAAGAGGTGTCAGACTGTGACTTTCACGAGTGTTTTCGAGAATTACTCACTTTCGGCGCACGGGGAAGTGGCAAAGTGGGGAAAAGAACGCGGCAGGCCAAGTCTTTCGTATGAGCCGACACACGTGCGTGAAATCCCAAGTCCATCTCTGGAATCCGCGTCATTCGCAGTCTCCCCTCGGGTGTTCTGTCCCTGATCCGTGGTGGTGGAGCATGCCAGCGGCGTAGGATCTTCCAGTCTGATTTTCCGGCCTCGGCGGGCGATGGAAGCGAGATTTCGACACGACGCTTTTCTCCGCCAAAGCGAGGTTTTGCACAACGGGGTCGCCTTACATTTCCGATTGCCCAAAACCAGGTTCCGCGCCAGCCTCGCGCCCTCATGAGAACCTTCCTCCAGCGCGCTTTGTTTCTCCTCCTCGCCACCGGCATGAGCCTATCCCTGCTCGCCGCGGACGCCGAAAAGAAGAAGGGCAGCAGCAAACCCGGAAAGCTCCAGCACGTGGTCAGCTTCAAATTCAAGAAATCGGCCACGCCCGAGCAGATCGACCAGGTCGTCAAGGACTTCAAAGGTCTCAAAAAGCAAATCTCCCAAATCGACGGATTCAAGTGGGGCACCAATGTCAGCCCTGAAAAACACGACAAAGGCTTTACCCACACCTTCATCCTCACCTTCGCTTCCGACAAAGATCGCGACGATTACCTGATCCACGCCGCCCACAAAGAGTTCGGAGCCAAACTCGGCCCCGTGCTCGAGGACGTCTTCGTCATGGATTTCTGGCCTGGAAAGTAAGTCGCACGCAGGGCTCCTTCGCCGTAATCGAGGGAATGGATTGAGCAGTCGTTCTCATTCTCGGGAGCGCGTCTGTGTCGAAGACCAGCCGCAGCGCTCGGACAGGTCGGAAGACTCCAGATTGTTCAATGTGCGGCGGCGGGTCGAAGGACGGCCCAGTCGCGCTCCCCAGAATCGGAACGACTGGATTTGGTCTCGACTCTGCTTGGGGCCATGGCTCCAATGGGCTCATGTCTCGGTGGAATCCCAAGCGATGGGATGGGCCTCGCCCGGAATCGGGTTTCTCCATGATCGAGTTGCTTGTGGTCATTGGGATCATCGCTTTGCTCGCCGCCCTGATTCTGCCCGCGCTGGGTCGCGCGAAGGCCAAGGCCAGCGCCATGACGTGTCTCAACAACACGCGGCAACTGACGCTGGCGTGGACGGTATACGCGGATTCGAACGAGGACCGTTGCGTCAACAACCACGGCGTCGATCAGACGCGTGCGGAACGGAACACGTGGGCCAATCAAGTGCTGGCGTGGGGTCCGGAACCCGACAACACCAACGCGCTCCTCCTCACCGAAGCCCTGCTCGGAGCTCCGATCGGTAAATCAACCCGCTCCTTCAAATGTCCAGCCGACCGGCTGCGGGCCGACAATGGAGAGCGGCTTCGGAGTTATTCTCTCAACTGTATGGTCGGCAATCCTGGCACACTGCTGGACAAGTACAACCGGGACTTTCGGCAGTTCATGCGCTCGAGCGACTTCTCCCGACCCAGCTCCGTTTTCCTCTTTCTCGATGAACATCCCGACACGATCAACGATGGCTTCTTCATGATCCGCCTCGGACGCTACGAGTGGTCGAACCTGCCGGCCTCATTTCACAACGGATCCGCCAACCTCTCCTTCGCGGACGGCCACGCGGAGACCCATCGATGGATGATCACCGGTGCCAACGGAACCGCCCGCCCCGCGGTTCGTGGTGCCGTCAAAGGTGATTTTCCGGCGGATCCGCGGACGGATTATTTGTGGGTGATGGAACGGATGAGTGAACTGAAAGCGCGGTAACCAAGCCGCTGGGTTGGATGAGGAGGATCCGTATCCACCCACCCACGAAGTGTAACCGTCCGTCAGCTCCAGCGCTTCCTCTCCCTCAAGGTCTTTATTGGCTCTGAAGTCCGCCAGAGCCGGGCGTGCGGTGACAAGGCCATGCATTCCGGAAAGGCTGAGGAGCTTTTGCAGAACCTCCCGGAGGGTGGCGCGAGATGGAAGCGAGAGTTCCCAGGTGTCATTTGCAGGGCACAAGTTGTCTTTTTCAAAGGTTCAGGCGAAAATTCATGCCGCATGGATGATCTACGCGGCCCCCAATTGCCATACCGGCGGGCCGCCCGCAACCCCAGGCAGCTCCCTCCACGCGCCACCTTCGTCTCACGAACCCGGGCCGGATTCGCCGCGTCTCTCCTGATCTGCGGAGGCTTCCTCAGCACGTTCACCCCGTCGATCGCCCAATCGCCCAAGGCCGCATCCAGCCCCGTGATTCAGGCAGCGGCACCCCACGCGCCTGAAACCCAAACCGTCATCGATCGACCGAGCCCCGATTTTCCCCGGCCGGATTCTCTCCCTGGCAGTTACCTCATCAAACTGAGGCACAACACACGCGCTCGCTCCGCTCAGGTCTGGCTCGATGAGCTCGGCCTGGACTGGGCTCCACTGGTCCCGGCCAAGACGGCTGGCTTTGAGCGCCAAACCAATCCCGATCAAGAGGACGGTCTCGATTCTTGGCTCCGGGTTCAATTGACGGACCTCCAACGGTCGCAAGGTTTCCTCCAGCGGCTCCACCACGATCCGCGTGTGGCTGTGGTCGAACCGAATTACCGAGTCTCGATCGCCCCGCTCGCGCCCCGCGTCCCCCGCCTGCTCACCGACATCAATCCTCCCCCGGCCAATCCCGCGAGCCCGACTATTCCCGGCGACTTCGAGTTCACACATCAGTGGAGCTTGCAAAACACCGGCCAGGAATCGGGGAAAATCGGCGCCGATATCCACGCGCAAGCGGCCTGGGGCCTCACCACCGGCTCCCGCACGGTCCGTCTCGCCATCATCGACACCGGCATCGATTACCTCCACCCCGACTTGTCCGCCAATATCTGGCGCAATGAAAAGGAAATCCCCGGCAACGGCATCGATGACGACCTTAACGGCTGGATCGATGATGTCCATGGCTACGACTTCGTGACGGACGATGGCGATCCGCTGGACGACGGAATTCACGGCACCCACGTGGCGGGAATCGCCGGCGCGGTAGGCGACAACGGCATCGGCATCGCAGGAGTTTGTTGGAAAGTTTCCCTGATGGCGGTGAAAACCTTCGACGAATCCGGCGGAGGCACTCTCGCCCAGGTGATCCAAGGCATCCATTACGCCACCGCCAACCGCGCCCACATCATCAATGCCAGTTGGGGATTGCCCACCCGCTCCCGAGCTCTCGAGGACGCCGTCCGCCATGCCCGGCAACACGGAGTCGTCTTCATTGCCGCCGCGGGAAATGAGGGAACGGAAACGCCGTTCTACCCGGCCTCCATGCCCGAAGTCCTCGCCATCGGCGCGACGGACCGAAAAGATGCCCGCGCCACGTTCTCCAGGGCAGGCGCCAATGTGGATCTCGCCGCGCCCGGAGATTCCATTCTCTCCACCACGCCCAACAACCGGTTCGATATCCTTGGAGGCACCTCCATGGCGGCACCTCATGTTTCCGGCATCGCCGCCCTGGTGCTCTCTCTTCATCCCGAGTTCACCGCCTCGCAAGTCGAGACCATCCTCAAGAATAGCACCGACCCGATCCAGTCGGACCGGCCCATCGGCAACGGTCGCATCAACGCCCTCAAGTCCGTCCAAATCACCGCGCCCCTGCCGGAACTCCGTCTCGAAGTCCCCGAGACATTGGCGGGGGTGGTCGATTTGCGCGGCCACGCCTACGGACCCCAATTTCAGGAGTACTGGCTCGAACTAGGCTCGGGCGAGAATCCCACGGAATGGGCCCGGATCGGCGGAGCCTCCCGGCCGGTCACCAACGACGTGCTGCTCGCCTCGTGGTACTCCGGCGCTTTTCGCGACGGCCCCTACCGCTTGCGTCTCGTGGGTCGCAACCAGAACGGTCAAACCTCCACCGAAAGCACTAAAGTGGAGATCCGCAACGTGGCGCTGCTCCAGCCCCAGAATAACGACGTTCTGGCTTTCGGTGGAATCTTGCCTGTGCTCGGCAACGCGTTCGGGACCTCCGTCGTCTATCGGATCGAATACGGCATCGGGCGCAACCCCACCCAATGGGAGTCGCGCGGCATCACGCTGGCCCACCAGGGACTTCAGCCCCTGACCAACGGCCTCCTGGCGCATTGGAACACCTCGGGCCTCGATCCCGCGCAGACGTATGCCCTCCGCATCACCGCCACCGTGGATGGACGCGAGGGCGCGACCGATACCCTTCCCGTGCTATTCGCGGATCATCGCCTGCGTCCCGGTTTCCCCGTTTCCATTCCCATCCCCGACGAGCTTCCCATCGAGGAATGGCGGCATCTCGTCGTCCACGATTTGGATGGGGACGGCCCCCAGGAGTTGATCTTCGTCGATCCCGGAAATCTTGACGGAAGGCCCGCCAAGCTCGTCGTGCTCGATCATCAGGGACAAACTCGATGGACACGTGAATTGGGCGCCGGAGAACCCTTGGTGGATATTCCCGTCCTCGGCGACCTGGACGGTGACGGACGCCCCGAAATTCTGGCGGAAACCGGCTCTCCGCCGCGGGTCCATGCCTTTCGATTCGACGGCAAACCCTTTTCTCCCAACTGGCCCGTCCCTCTCCCGGCCGGACGTTCGGCCAAGTCCATGGCCGACCTCGACGGCGACGGACGCATGGAACTTGTCGCGCTGACCCAACAAACCTCGGACCAAGCCGATGCCGGCCCAAGCTGGCTTGTGGTGATTCGAGCGGATGGCACGCAAGCCGCGGCCTGGGAAGTCCCCCACTGCCCAATCGAAGCCGATCGGCCTCGCTCGTTCCCGGCCCTCGGAAACATGGACGACGATGCTCTTCTCGAAATCGTCGTGCCTTATGGCTGCGGCGGAATCGCGCTGTTCGACCTCTCAGAGACCACCGGTCCCATCTGGAAAACCCGCCTCGGCGGCGCCGCTATCGCCTCTCCCGTGCTCGGGGATCTGGACCGCGATGGACATCTCGAAATCGTCATCGGCGTCCACGATCCGGGGGCCAAGATCTCCGGCGGCATTTATGTCCTGGACCGCCTCGGGCGAATCGCCAGCGGCTGGCCGGTTCTCGTTCGCGAATCTTTCGCCGGTCCGGTCGCGCTGGCGGATTTTGACGGGGACAAAAACCTCGAGATCGCGGCGGCAAGCTGGTCGTCCCGAAAAATCCACCTTCTCCAGGCCAATGGATTCGAAGCGCCCGGCTGGCCCCGCTCCACCGAAAACGAAGGATCCATCAAGAGCGGCCTGACCGTAGCGGATGTGGATGGAGATGAAAAACCTGATCTCATCCACGTCGCTCCAGGCTCCACACCGCGGGCCGTTCGTGGAGGGGAACTCGAGTTCCTCACCACCGTTCGGGCTTGGCGCTTCAACGGCTCCCCTATCGATCTGCACGGAGCTCCCGAAGTTGCCGGCTTGGTCATGGAATCCTCGGGCGGAGAAAGCCGCCTCAAAGCCTCAGGAGTCATCCCCACCGATCTCGATGGCAACGGACGCCTGGATTTAATCGCCGTCTCCATCCAGGACGCACTCTACGGACTCGGCTCCGCCCCGGCGAAATTGAAACGGCGCAGCAGCCTTTACGCGTGGGAATTGAACGTTTCATTCGATCCCGAATTCGCTCCCTGGCCACAGTGGCAAGGCAATCCCGGCCACGACGGACTCTATCGTGTTCCACCCCACCGCAATCGCCCTCCCTCCCTCCTGCCCATCCCCTCCCAAACCATCCGGCCCGGCGGGACGTTTCTCACGATTCCCTTGGACTCCTTTGTCGAAGACCGAGATCATACTCCCGACCAAATACGCTGGAGCGTGGAAACGTCACCGGACGTGCTGGCCACCGTCTCCGCCAACCGCCAACTCGAACTTCGAATCCGGACTTCGGGATGGATTGGAGAATCCTCAGTCTCCCTCGTCGCCACCGATCCCGCCGGCAGCCAAGCCCGGACCACCTTCCATCTCGCGGTCCGCGAAAACTATGATCCACCGATCGCGGGTCCCGACCGCATCGAACTCGATGAGGATGCCGCCGCGGAATTTTCGCCGACGTCGAATGACCGGGCCCCTTCAGGCGCCCCGCTCGAAGTCATCGCCCTCAGCCGCGCGGCGCATGGGCGGATCGAGTCCGTCGCCCCGGGCAAATATCGGTACACTCCAAAAACCAACTTCTTCGGACAGGATACCGCCCTCTATACCGCCAGTGATGGCCGCGGCGGTGTGGTGCTCGCTTCCATCCATTTCGAAGTGCGCCCACTCAACGATGCTCCCCAAGCCAACCCCGACCAGTCGATCGTGGACGAAGATCAATCCACCTCCATCCATCCTCTCGCGAATGACCTCGACGCCGATGGCGACGCCATCCGCCTGGTCGAATCTTCGAAGCCGCAGCACGGCACCTTGCTGGCCCAGGCCTCGGGCTTCCTCTATCAACCCAACGCCAACTTCCATGGAGAGGATGTCTTTGAATATACCGTCGCGGATGCCGCCGGTCTCGCGGCCACCGGGCGCGTCAGCGTGTTGGTGCGTCCCGTCAACGACCTGCCCGTCGCCGAGTCCCAAACCATCCACCTGAACCGCAATACATCCACGAACATCATCTTTCGCGCCTTCGACGCTGACGGGGACACCCCGGACTACGAAGTGCTCGACGGACCCGCCCAAGGCGAACTGTTCAATTTTCCCACCGTCGCGGAATACTTCCCCAAGAAAGGTTTCTCCGGAACCGACCGCTTCACTTACGTCGCCAAAGACGCCAAAGGCACCGGCAAACCCGCGACCGTCAACCTCATCGTCCTCGACACCAACAATCCACCCGTGGCTTCCAGCCGAAAGCTCACCACGAAGATCAATCAATCTCTCGCCATCAAACTCAACGTCTCGGATGCGGATGGAGACCTCCCCGCGATTCGCATCCTAAAAACAGTAATGCACGGCCGATTGACTGGTGAGGGAACAAACTGGGTTTATCAGCCTGACACCGGATTTCTCGGCGAAGATTCCTTCGAATTCCAGGCCTCCGACCTGTTCTCCCAAAGCGAAATCGCCACGGTGAAATTGACGGTCACGGATATCAACACGGCTCCGGGCGCCTTCGATTTGCGGGTGTCCACCCGCGTCAATACCGCCACCAACCTGATCCTCGATGCCTTCGATCCGGAGGGCAACCCTCTGACCTATACCCTGCTCCAGCAGCCCAAGCACGGTCGACTCAAGGGCGATCCGCCCGACCTGATCTTCACCCCCGACACCGATTATGTCGGACCCGACCGATTCACGTTCAAGGTCAGCGATGGAGAATTCGAAAGCGCCCCGGGCACTGTGCTCGTCGAAGTGCTCGCCCCCAACGCCACTCCGGTTGCGGAAGATCAAACCTTCTCCCTCGTTCCCGATCGGCCCTTCCGCATCAAGCTGCAAGCCACCGACGCAGATGGCGACCCTTTGATCGTCCCCATCCTCAAGGGACCTCGTCATGGACGCGTCTTCGGAACGAGCATCGACTTCACTTACGTTCCCAAAAGCCAGTTCATCGGTGAGGACTCCTTCACCTACAAAGCCTGGGATGGAACCATCTACAGCCGCGAAGCCAAAGTTCGCCTGGTGGTCAATCCACCTTCACAGTCCCCTCTCTTGTTCGATCGCATCGAAGCTACCTCCGGAGGCGGACTTCAACTCTTTATCCGGCAAGAGGCGGGCATTTCCGCCATCGTGGAGGAATCCCCCGACCTCATCGAGTGGACCGAGCTCGGGAAAGTAAGTGCCCCCGCGCCTGCGTTGGTCCATCCCGTCCCGCGGAGAGAAGGCGCCACCACGCGCTACTTCCGATTGAGAAAAGCGGAATAGACTGGCAGGCTCAGCCCGCTCTCCTTCCGGGTCCGCCCGTACCGCCCTTGCGGTCACCGGGCCTCGAGGGAATCACCATCCCATGAACAACGTCCATCGAACCTTTCAAACTCTCCTGCTCGCCGCCCTGATCCCCGCCACGTCAAGTTGCCGCACAACCCAACAGACGGGATGGACTCCCCTCTTTCCAGAAGAGGGAGTGCCACCGGGCTGGTCCGCCCGTCACTGGGCTGATGTGGGGCAACCGGCGAAAGACGTCTCCAAACCCTGGCGTGTGGAAAAGGGTGTCCTGCTCGGAATCGAACCGCGCGGAGCCTGGCTCGTCAGTGACCGCGAGTACGGCGATTTCATTCTGGAATTCGAATGGAAAATTGGGGAACGCGGCAACAGTGGTGTCGGCCTCCGCTTCCCGTCCTCGGGCGATCCCGCCTTCGACGGCATTGAGGTGCAAATGGTGGATCCACGTTACTTCACGCCCGAGGTCTGGGCCAAAACCATTCCCGCCGAACTCACCGGCGGCATTTACCGCGCGATCGCTCCCACGAAGCAATTGTTTCGACCTTTGGAATGGAACCGCTACCGCATCGAATGCCGGGGCGCCACCATCAAAGTCGAGCTGAATGGGGAAATCGTCCAACGCGTGGATTTGAACCGCGAATCAAAAGTGATCCTCCGCCACGACAATAAACCGGCGCCCGCCCTGAAAGACCGGCCCCGCCGGGGACGCATCGGATTTCAAGAATTGAGCCGCAGCGGCCGGGTCGAAATCCGACACGCCCGTATCCAAACCCTCGAATCCCGGTAAATCAGTCGCACGATCCCACCGCAAGCCATTGGGCATCTCGTTCGTCCTTCAAACTGGAAACGGCAATTCCGCAGCGTCGAAAGGCCAAAAGCTTGAGCGGCAAAAGGCCTGCCCAAAGTTGAGGCGGATCCGCAGGGTGATCCATCGAAAAGGTTCCTCGCTGCTTTCGGTGGAATAGAGCGAGACCTTCGCTCCTGCCTCGGACAGGGCGGAGCCGACGGAGGTCCATCCCGTACGCACGCAAGAAACAGCCATTTTCTTATTGGGAAGCGCGGCGGTGTCGGAGACCAGCCGCAGCGCGCAGACGGGTCGGAAGACTCCAGATTTTTCAATGTGCGGCGACGGCGGGTCGAAGGACGACCCAACCACGTCGTCACGCTGTCCACGTTGAGGCGCCGTGAACGGCGCGCTCCGAAGGTCACGGCTTCAAGCCGGGTTCAAACCATCAGTGGAATCGCAGAAGTTCATAAAGCGAGCGAAGAGGGAGTTGGGGCAAGATTTGGATCATCTCCAAGATCTCTGTCCCCAAAGAACTTCCGACCCTCTTGGCGGCACTCCGGCGGATCACCACCAAGCGATGCTCTCGACACCTTCTTTGCGTCCTTCGCGTCCTTGGCGTGAGGAAAAGCAAGATATCTCACCCCAAGCCCGCAACGGCCCAGGGGAAACCAGGACACTCTCCAACCAGTAAACCTGGAGATGATTCGAAATCTCGGTCGCCAAAGAACTTCTTCCTCTCCCTGCGAAGCAGGAGCGGGGAGAGGAGAGGGGTTGGCTGAGAATTCCTCTCTCTCCTGGAGTTCCACTCAGACGGTCGATCATCCTCATTCTCATCGAGCCGACCGAAAGCCTGTTTTCATCCGTGTCGTTCGTGTGCTCGTAGGCCAATGACTCCCTTATCCGTGGATTTGGCAGACGCAGCCTGCTTGACCACCACATCCGCCTCAGGGCAGTTCACGAATCCGCAGTTGGCGGAACTCCACGGGGGAACCTTCGGATTCCAAACAGAGATAGCCGGTCGCGGGCTTGCACTCGGTGCCTCCGGAGACTTCCTCCCCGTTGACCCACAACCGCACCTCCCCGTTGATGCAGCGGATGTAATAATGATTCCATTCCCCCACGCCCTTGCTCAAATGCTTGGTCGGAAAACTGCGGCTGCCATCCGGCGAAATCGGCGGAAACGGCTTCATCCTGGCCGGGCCGGTTGGAAACACATCCCCGTGGGTCGTGAACCAGTCCGCCTTCTTCTTCGCAGCCTTCTCGTATTGCTCCGTGTAGCCGTGGTCCAGAACTTGCACCTCGATGCCGTCGGGCAACCGGCCTTGGCCGCGCTCCAGTCGCTTGATGGACTCGTCGCTCGCCCACACAAAAATGCCCGAGTTCCCTCCGGCCTTCAAATGACGCCACCTCGCCACCATTTCAAAATTCACGATCGCCTTTTTGGTTCGAATGACGCCGATGGGCTGGCCCGTGCAATCCACCCCGTCACCCTTCCAAGTCCAGGTGTTCGAATGACAATTCACCGCCGTAAAATCGTCCTCACCCAAGGATCGCCAGCCCGGCCCCTGCCCATCCACAAAGGCCCGGACCGCCCCCGCAGGCGGAGCGTCGGCCCCCAGGACCATCGCGACGGCCAGCGAACTCAGCAGCATCGCGACCCGCCCGGCCCAAGTTAAAGCCGGGCTTCCAGACACCACACGGCCAAGAGCGCCGCCATCGAAAGAGAGGGGTTTCATGGCTCCAGCAAACTCCACCCTTCGTCCGGTGGCAATCGGGGAATTCGTGTTCTGGCAATGGGCCAAACATCCTCAAGTTGTGGATCGGACCGCGCCGTTCAGGCCTCCTCAGGGTGTGTCTTCGAAGGGGAAAGCCAAGTTCAAGGGGCAAGTGGATTACAAAGGCGAGGACATGCACCCTTGGCGAACCCTGGAACCGGTGGAGGTCGCTGCGGGTAAGTTTGCGCGTGTGGAAGCCCCGTGAACGGCGCTCCCCGACACATCGCGGATAGCCCAGGCTATGGACCACGCCCATTTTTTCCTTTTCGTCGGAACCCGTTTCCAGTCTTGTCACCGCCATGGCGAAATCCTCGCACTCCTTTATCGCGGATCATGTTCGGTCCATTCCCCGGTCCGGCATCCGTGAATTCTTTGACTTGGTCCAGGGGAGTCCCGACGTGATCTCGCTCGGGGTGGGGGAACCTGATTTCGTGACGCCTTGGCATATTCGCGAGGCCGCCATCTACGCGCTCGAGCGTGGACGCACCAGTTACACTTCCAATCTCGGACTGCTCAAACTGCGAGAGGCCGTCAGCGAGAGCCTGGCCGCCGAGTTCCAAGTCCAGTACGACCCCAAGAGCCAGATTCTCATCACCGTGGGCGTCAGCGAGGCGCTCGATATCGCGCTCCGTGCGGTGATCAATCCCGGGGACGAAGTCCTTTACCACGAACCCTGCTATGTCAGTTATTCGCCCAGTATCGCGCTCGCCTATGGCAAGGCCGTGCCGGTGGCTTGCCGGGCCGAGGACGGCTTCGCGGTCACGGCCGAAGCCATTGCCAGGGCCATCACGCCGCGCAGCAAGGTCCTCGTTCTCAACTTCCCCACCAATCCCACGGGTGGAACCATGACCCGCGCGGAATTGCTCCAGATCGCGGACCTCGTGCGAAAGCACGACCTTCTGGTCATCACGGACGAAATCTACTCCGAACTGACTTTCGAAGGAGGCCACACCAGCATCGCCTCGCTCCCCGGCATGCTCGAGCGCACTCTGTTTTTGCACGGATTTTCGAAAGCCTACGCGATGACGGGATTCCGCATCGGCTACGCATGCGGGCCGGTGGAACTGATCGAAGCCATGATGAAGATCCACCAATACTCCATGCTCTGCGCAAGTATCATCAGCCAGGAGGCGGCCACCGAGGCGATCAGGAAAGGCCGACCCGATACCGAAGCCATGCGTGAACAGTACAAAATCAGACGCAATTTCATCGTCAAAGCGCTGAACGACATGGGATTGACCTGCCACCTCCCACGGGGCTCCTTTTACGCCTTCCCCTCCATCGCTTCGACGGGCCTGAGTTCCCGCGATTTCGCGGTTCGACTGCTCAAGGAGGAAAAGGTTGCTTGTGTCCCCGGCGGGGCCTTCGGAACCTCGGGCGAGGGATTCCTGCGCTGCTGTTTTGCCACCTCGCTCACGCAAATCCAAACGGCCACCGAACGGATGGCTCGGTTTGTCGAACGAACATGCAAAGCAGCAACCCCTTGACCAGGAGCCAGTCGAGCTGAAAAAGGACGGGAACGTGACCAAGCCCACTGCCGATGAAGTGTCCCTCCCCAAGCACAGTCGGAAAAAGTCTGGACACGCCATAGCGGTCATTGCCTTACTCAGGAACGCCACTCCTCGGATGCCGATGCAGTAACCACCAGATCGGAAGTAAGGTCATGACTTCTAGCATTATGAAATCCACTCGAAGCCCGCTGCCCACTTGTCGCCTCCAATCCCCCTCCGCGTTCACGCTCATCGAGCTGTTGGTCGTCATCGCGATCATCGCCATTCTCGCCGGGATGCTTTTGCCCGCCTTGTCCCGAGCCAAATCCAAAGCCGTGCAAATCAAATGCACCAGCAACATGAAGCAATTGGCCCTGGCGATTGGCATGTACGCCGATGATAACAAAGAGCTGTATCCCAGCGCGGGAGGTTTCTGGCCGTGGGACCTCCCCGCCACCGCGGCAAACGCGTTCGTGCGCTATGGGGGCAAGCGCGCCATTCTCTATTGTCCGGGTTTCACCAAGCAGAACAACGACGAACTCTGGCGCTTCACCATGTCCACCGTGGCGGAAGAAACTCGTGACAATGACGCGGGCTACCGCGTCATTGGATATGCCGTGGCTTTCAAAGACGCCGGGCGCATGCGCGACACCAACCAGGTGTTCGGATCCAGCGACACCGCGGTGAAAAAGAAACGCGGAGGCCAGAATTCCGCTTGGAGCGGCGGATTCGAAGTCCTCGAACAAGCCAGCCCCAGCGAACGCACGATCGCCGCGGACGCCACCATCTCCAACACCGAAAAGCGAGAAGCCACCAACATCCGCTTCACCAAAATCGATGGCGGATGGCGCGGTCACGCCACCGCCCACTTGGCCGGGAAAACCCCCGCCGGCGGCAACGCCGCTTGCATGGATGGCCACGCGGAATGGCGCCCCTGGAAAAAGCTCCAAGTGCGCACCTACGACAATGCGGAAGGAGCCCCGGCGTTCTGGTGGTGAGGTCCATGGAACTTTTATGGACCGCTGTTCGTGTTTGCCGCGGTGGCATTCCTGATTCAGCTTTTCATGCTGCGTCAAAACCGGTGGTTTGGACGGGAACTGGTCAACCCCATGGCCTTCGGAGCGTTGCCTCTCTCTTCAGCCGATTCCGCGAAAACACCACCGGACTCGTTTGCCGTCCGGTTCCTGCCCGAGTTCTTGACCCTGCGGGAAGCCTACAGGCGCGGAGCCTTTTGGAGTCGATGCTTGCCGTGCCTTGGCGTCTTGTTGGGAAGTGTGGTCCTGGCGATCGCCGCAAGCCGTGAACTGGAGCGGGCGGCCACGGTGCTTCTATTTGCCTTACTGAGCGCTCATGGAGCCTGCATGCTGACCATTGGGTTGGTTCCGGTGTCCCTGCGAAGGCAGATCACGGAGAACTACGCTCTCTTCATACCCGGCAAAAGAAAGCACCTCAATTTCATCTCGTTCGGATTCTTCGCCTATTTCAATCTGATCACGGTGTGGATGATGTCCAGGGATATTCCCTTCGTTCCCGCAGCTTCAGGCGTGCTCGGAGGATGGTCCCTGGCGGCGCTCGTCATGTTGCTCACGCTGCGCTCGATCCGCCAGTCCGCTCACGTTCAGGCGTAACCTTCCATGCTCCTCCGAGGAATCGGCCTCGAGGTCCATGCTCGCCAACGCACGCAGGCCGGGAATCCCCTCGATCAAATTCAAAAGAGCCGTTCGAACTCAAAGCATATGACAAAACATGGCATCCCGGAGCTTCGGCTCGAACCATGTGCTCTTGGGCGGCATGATGCCCCCGGCATCCGCAATCGCCATCAGATCGTCGATGCTCGTGGGATACATCGAAAACGCGCAGGCACAACCACCCTCCAGAACCCTCTTCTCGAGCTCTTCCGTCCCGCGAATGCCGCCCACAAACTGAATCCTCTTGCTCGTGCGGGGATCCTGAATGCCCAAGATCGGATCAAGCACATACTTCTGTAATAGGGTCACGTCCAACCGTTCAATCGGATCGGTCGTGGCCGCGTATTTCGGCCGGAAATGCAGGCTGATCCAGCGTCCGTCCAAGAACAACCCAAGTTCGTTTCGTCGGGCCGGGCTCGCCTTGCCTTCGCGCTGAATCACAAACACCGCATCCAGTTTCTCCAACAACGCCTCCGGACGGTGCCCATTCAAATCCTGCAAAACACGGTTGTAGGGCAAGATTCGCATTTGCGTGTGCGGGAACACCACGGCCAGGAACCCGCCGCTCTCCCCTGAACCTTTCCGGCTCTGATACACGCGCGCCGCGGCGGCGCTGCGATGATGCCCGTCCGCGATGTACAACGCCGGAACTCGCCTGAAAGCTTCCTCTATCCGCCCCATGTACTCGCGGTCCGACACAACCCAAGCGGAATGACGCACGCCATCCGCCGCGGTGAAATCCACTTCCGGGGTTCCCGAGGTCAGCGCAGTCGCCAGCCGGTCCAATTCCTCCGTCGCCCGATAGGTCAGAAAGACCGGCCCCGTCTGGGAACCCAGCGTCTCAATGTGCCGCACCCGGTCATCTTCCTTGTCCACCCGTGTCAACTCGTGCTTCTTCACGATGCCCTGCAAGTATTCCTCGCAACTGGCCGTCGCGACCAATCCGGTCTGGACGTGCCCTCCCATGATCTGGCGATAAAAGTAGAAAGACGGTTCCGCATCCTGCCGCAGCCAGCCCTCCCGCATCATCCGCTCAAAGTTCTCACGGCCTTTGGCATAAACCGCCGGGGCATAGAGATCCGTGCCCGGTGGCAGATCGATCTCGGGCTTGCTCACCCGCAAAAAACTGTGCGGATTACCCTGCGCAAGCGCGCGCGCCTCCTCCGAGGACATCACGTCATAGGGAAGTTCACAGATTCGTGCCGCCCATTCGGATCGGGGCCGCAAGGCGGCGAAAGGTCTAAGCGAAGCCATAAGTGGTAAAGGTGCCAAAGGACACAGACGGCTGAAACCTTCGCCCTCGCCTTCCAAGCCCGCTCCATCCCATTCCAATGGAATCAAAAAGGCATGCGGGGCAACGAGTCTCGCCACCTGGCGGCCCCTCTATAGGTTCGCCCCCCGGAGCTTGCACGCAGAAAATTTCGGCGGCGTTTCACCACTGGACACCGCTGCGGACCAACTCCAAGGTTTCGGCACATGTCGCAGCGGGAAAATCAATTCTACGTCGCGGGAGGCACCCTCGGCCTGGAAGTACCCAGTTATGTGGAACGACAGGCGGATAAGGAACTCCTGGCCGCCCTCAATGCAGGAGAATTCTGCTATGTCCTCACCTCGCGCCAGATGGGAAAGAGCTCCCTCATGGTCCGCACCGCCAGCAAACTTCGCGAACGCGGCAAACGCATCATCATTCTTGACCTCACCGCCCTCGGCCAAAACCTAACCGCCGAACAATGGTACAACGGCTTGCTCGCCCGCGTCGCCTCGCAGTCCTGCCTCGAGGAACCCATCGAGTCCCTCTGGATCCAAACCACAAAACTCGGCCCGGCCCAGCGGTTCTTCTGGACGCTTGAACGGACGCTGCTCGCCATCCCGGACGCCTCATGGGTGCTCTTCATCGACGAACTCGACGTCGTCCGCAGCCTCCCCTTCAATTCAGACGAGTTTTTTGCCGCCATTCGGGAATGCCATTCACGCCGCGCAACAGAGCCTCTTTGGAACCGACTCTGTTTCTGCCTCCTCGGCGTCGCCACCCCGACCGATCTCGTCCGGGACCCGCGCATGACGCCGTTCAACATTGGGCGCCGCGTCGAACTGCACGATTTTACCCCGGAGGAGGCCCAACCCCTGGCTCGTGGCCTCGGTCGTTCCGGAGGCGAAGGAGCCGGCTGGTCTGGAACCGACTGCCTGCAGCGGGTCCTCTACTGGACCAACGGACATCCCTATCTCACCCAGCGCCTCTGCCGCGCCGTGGCTGACGCCGGCGCCGCCGGTGCCGAGGCCCGTTCAGCCAAGGAACTTGTGGACCAAATCTGCGAGGAACGCTTCCTCAGCCAGCGTGCCCGTGAGATCGACGACAATCTGGTCTTCGTCCGCGAACGCCTGCTTCGCAACGAACAGGAAAAAGCCGCCCTGTTGCACGGTTACCACCAGGTCCTGCGCGGACGGTTGAAGGCACCCCTCACGCGCGCCAACGACGCGACCGACGCGCTCCGCCTCGCCGGGCTGGTTCGAGTCGAGGACGAGTACCTTCGCGTTCGCAATCGCATTTACCGCCGCGTGTTCTCAAGGAGTTGGGTCCATGCCAACATGCCCGACGCCGAATTGCGGCGGCAGCGGACGGCTTTCTGGCGCGGTGTCTTCCGGGCCGCGGCCGCCACGTTTGTCCTCCTTTTCATCCTGGGCGCTCTCCTGGCTTACGCCCAAACCCAAAACCGGCAGGCGCGGGAAACCGCCCGCCAGCAGCGCCGCCAACTCTACACCGCCCATCTCAACATCGCCCATCGTTCCATCGAAGCCGGCAACACCGCCCGGGCCGCCGAATTGCTCAAGCTCTACCAAGCCGGAGAGGGCTCGGAGGACCTTCGAGGATTCGGCTGGCGCTACCTCTGGCAGCTCTGCCAGCAAGACGAAGTGCTCAGCCTCGACCTCGGCGGCGGCAGCCGCTCCGACGTGGCCTTCGGACCCGATGGAAAAATGATCGCGGTCGCCGGTGACGACCGTGGACTCCGGGTTTACAACGTCGGCACTCAACGGCAGTCGTCCGTGCTCGACGCCGGACCCGGAACCTTGCTCGATCTCAAACTGGCGCCCGGGGGAGCGTGGGTCGTCGCTTCAAAGTCAGACCAAGGGGTCCTCGTTTTCGAAACCGCCACCGGCAAATTGCACCACCGCATCGCCGCTTACGGGGTCAACATCACCGAAGCCCGCTTTCTCAACCAAGGGCGCTGGCTGGCACTGCTCGGAGCCGACCGGCTCGGACGCGTCGTCGATCTCCAAAGCGGGCGCGTCCTGTTCACGCGCCGGCTCAACCCGCTCGAAATTGTCGCCGGCATCGACTCCACCGCCTACCAGTTCGCCCTGGTCCGCCCAGCCGACCGTGCACTCGAAATCGTCGATTGGCGCAATCAGAATCTTCTCAAACTGCGGCTCTCAGGCCTGTTCACCTCGGGAACCTTCTCCCGTGATGGAACCCGCTACGCCGCCGCCACCGCCGATGGCCCCATCCTCGTCTTCGATTTGCGCACCGGCACCATGGCCGCCACTCTCTCCAGCCCGCGCACCTCCTCGCTGCTCGCTTTTTCCCAGGACGGAAGCCGGTTGGCGGCTGCAACAGAGGACGCTCAAATCCGCGTCTGGCATATCCCCACCTCGACGCTGGAACGAACCCTCAAAGGCCACGCCTCGCCAGCCACCTCAATCACCTTCTCCCCCGAAGGCCGCCATTTGCTCAGCGCCAGCTCCGACCAGACGGTCCGCCTCTGGGACCTCGGCACGACCTGGACCGAAGACAACCAGCGGATCATGCAAACGACTTCGCCGATTTACTCGGCCGATTTCTCCCCCGACGGGCAAACCCTCGTTTCCAGCGAGTCCGACGGAACCATCCGGCTCTGGGACGCCTCCCGTGGCACCCCGATTGGAACGATCATGGCCGCCCAAAATGAGGTCGGCCACTGCACCAAAGTGCTCGATCGCGGCAGACTCCTCCTCACGGGCTTCGGTCCGGGCTCCTCTCGATCCGTGCTCTGGAATCTTCGCGGAAACGCCAAGGTCGCCACGCTGACGCGGGAGTCCGACAACCTGCTCTCCTGGTCCGTGGCCAAGGAGAATCCCGTTCTCGCCGCCGGCGGCGAACGCGGCATCCGCCGCTGGGAATTAGCCACCCAGCGGGAGCTCCCCCCCATCTCAACCGGCACGGAACGAGTCGAATTCGTCGCCATCTCCCCCGACGCCCGCCGCCTGATTTACGCGGGCACCGACAGGCTTTTGCGCGTGCGGAACCTCGACACCGGCACCGACGCCGGCACACTCACCAGCCGCCAAGTCATGCCTTCCGCAGGTTACTTTTTTCCGGACAGCCAGACCGTCGCCATCCTCTTCCTCGATGGGCGCGTGCAACTTTGGTCCTTGCCCGGTCAACGCCTGCTCAACTCCTTCCACGCCGGCCAAGTCACGCTGGCGGTCTCCCCCGATATGAAAACCCTCGCCGCCGGAGCCGGTCCGTCCGTGTGGCTCTGGGACACACGCACGACCCAGGAGATGTTCCCACTGCCCGGCCATCGCAGTTCGGTCAACACAGTCGCCTTTTCTCCCGACGGCAACGCGCTCATGAGCTCCGGTGAAGACCGCACGTTGCGCCTCTGGCGCGCACCCTCAGACCGGCAAATTCGCGCCATCGAACGAGCCCGTACCCGCGCCGCACTCGAATTCTTGACCCCGTAATCGCGCTAGCCCCCAAAGCTCGTTTGTGCGAGTGTTTGCGGTCGGCTCCCATGACAACCTCCACTCATTGCCATCGCGAACGGGTGAAGGTCGTTCTCACCCAACTTGCCGCCTGGATCCTCATCCTCGCCGGATGCCGGGCGGCCGAAACAGCCCGTTCCAACCCCCACTGGGCTTTCGAAAAACCCGCCCGCCCGCCCGTCCCTCGCCAGGCTGCCTCCTTTCCACTCCCTTCGCATCCCGTCGATGCCTGGGTGCAGGCCCGAATCAGGCACGAGAATCTCTCGCCCTCCCCCGAAGCGCCCCGCGCCACCCTCCTTCGCCGCCTCAGCCTCGACCTCACCGGTCTCTCGCCAACTCCCGAAGAGGTCGAGCAATTCGTCCAGGATACCCGCCCCGGCGCGTACGAACGTCAAATGGAAAGGCTGCTCCACTCACCGCACTACGGCGAACGCTGGGGCCGCTGGTGGCTCGACCAGGCGCGCTACGCCGATAGCAACGGCTACAGCATCGATTCGCCTCGGGACATCTGGCCCTTTCGCGACTGGGTCGTCAGCGCCCTCAACCAAGACATGCCCTTCGACCAGTTCACGATCTGGCAACTCGCCGGTGACCTCCTGCCCAACCGGGTTCACGAGGGACGACCTGAACGCGTCGAACCCTGGATCGCCACCGGGTTCCACCGCAACACCCAGGTCAACCACGAGGGTGGAATCGATGCCGAACAATTCCGCGTGGAAAGCGTCGTCGATCGCGTCAACACCACCGCCACCGTCTGGCTCGGCCTCACCCTGGCTTGCGCCCAATGTCACGATCACAAATTCGACCCGCTCACCCAGCGCGAGTACTACCGTTTCCTCGGCTTCTTCAATTCAAACGAAAATGACGGCCACGGGAATCCCGACCTGGAGGCGGAACATCACCTCGAACTCGGCGAGACCAACCTCCTGGCCAAAGTCTCCGCCCAACGCCAAGCTTGGAAGGATCGCACCAAAGAACTCGAGAACTGGGCCGACCGCGAACTCAAGCCGCGCCAGCCCGATTGGGAGTCACTCGCAGTCCATCGCACGTCCACCAACATCACCCCGCTCGTCCGCGATCTCCTGCGCATCCCTCCCCCCGCCCGCGGACCCGACCAAACCGCCCTCGTGTGGCGTACGTTCCGCGACCAGGATCCCGATTATCTTCGCCGCAAGCGCGAAGTGGATCAAATCAAGGCCGCCATTCCTCCCGTGCCCCGTTCGCTGGTCATGAAAGAAAGACCGGAACCACGCACGACCCGCTTGCTCATCAAAGGTGATTTCACCCGGCCCGGCGATCCTGTCGAACCCGGCGTGCCGGTCCTGTTCCGCGAATCCATCAGCACACCCCGCCCAACCCGGCTGGACCTCGCCCGCTGGATCGTCTCCACCAACAATCCCCTGACCGCCCGCGTCATCGCCAACAAAGTATGGCTTCAGTATTTCGGACGCGGCTTGGTCGAAACTGAAAATGACTTCGGCCTGCAAAGCACCCCGCCCAGCCATCCCGAATTGCTGGATACCCTCGCCGTCGAATTCATGGCATCCGGATGGAGCTTGAAACAACTTCACCGCCTCATTGTCACCAGCGCCACTTACCGCCAGGACTCCTCGGCCCGCGGAACCTCGCTCCAACTCGACCCCGCCAATCGCTGGCTGGCCCGGCAATCCCGCTTGCGGCTGGACGCTGAATCCATTCGAGACGTCCAACTCCAAGCCAGTGGCCGGCTGGCCCGGAAATTGGGCGGACCACCCGTGTTCCCTCCGCTTCCCTCAGGACTGGGCGTCTTCACCCAACACGACCGCCCCTGGAAAACCAGCGAAGGTTCGAACCGCTACCGGCGCTCGCTCTACACCCATATCCAGCGAACCATGCTCCATCCAGCCTTGACCGTCTTCGACGCCGCGGACAGCTACCAGCCCTGCACGCGCCGATTGCGCAGCAATACCCCGCTGCAAGCACTCACCCTTCTCAATGACCCGGCTTTCGTGGAAATGGCCCGCGCCTTCGCCTCCAGGCTCTGGCGAGAGCAGCCTCATGAAGCCGACCGACACCGCATTCAACGAGCTTTCAAACTCGTCACCGCTCGTCCACCTGCCCCCGCTGAACTGGCCGCTCTCCTCCGCCTCGTCTCCCGCGAACGACAAGACTCGCTCAAGGTCTCCACCGCTTCCGGCCAGCCTTCCACCGTCCCAACATCGCCCCGCGATCCGGACATCCCGGACGTCGTCGAAGCGCGTGCATGGACTCAACTGTGCCGGGTCTTGCTGAATCTCGACGAAACCATCACCCGCGAATGAAGATGCCCGCTTCACCCGCTGCCGCCACCCGCCGGCATTTCCTCCACCGCAGCGCCATGGGCCTGGGCGGCCTCGCGCTCGCTTCCCTGATCGACGACAAAACCTTCGCCGCTGCGGGCTCAGCGACGCGCGGCCTTCATCACATCCCGCGGGCCAAACGCGTGATCTACCTCTTCATGGCCGGAGGACCTTCGCAACTCGAACTCTTCGACTATAAACCCAGGCTCAACAGCCTCCACGGCAAACCCATTCCCGATTCCTACCTCGAAGGCAAACGGTTCGCCTTCATGGACACCTCCTTCAAACAACGCAGCACGCTCCTGGGCTCACGCCGAATCTTTCAGCCCACTTCCATCGACGGACTTTGGATCAGCGACCTGCTCCCGCAAATCGCCGGCGTCGCCCGCCACCTCACTTTCGTCCGCTCCTGCGCCACGGACCTCTTCAACCATGCTCCCGCCAAGCTGTTCATGAACGCCGGGTCCGGTCAGTTCGGACGCCCCAGCCTCGGCGCCTGGGTCAGTTACGGTCTCGGCAGCGAAAGCCAGGACCTGCCCGGATTCGTCGTCTTGCAAAGCGGCCCGCGTGGCCCTCGAGGAGGACCCGCCAACTGGACGCACGGCTTCCTTCCATCCATCCATCAGGGCGTGCCTCTGCGCAGCACAGGTGACCCGATCCTTCACCTCAGTGCTCCGGAGGACCTTGCATCCGCCGGCCAGCGCCGCGCCCTCGATACCCTGCGCGAACTCAATCTGGCTCGCATGATCGAAACCGGCGACCCCGAAATCGCCACCCGGATCGCCAATTACGAACTCGCCTTCCGCATGCAAACGAGCGCCCCGGAATTCGCCGATTTGCAGGGCGAATCCCCAGCCACGCTCCAACTCTACGGCGTGGATCGCGACCGCCCCTCCTTCGCGCGGAACTGCCTACTGGCCCGCCGCCTCGCCGAACGCGGTGTGCGCTTCATCCAGCTCTACCACGCGGATTGGGACAGCCACGGCGCCCCCGGCCAAACCCTTGAGGAAGACCTCGTCAAAGTGGCTCATGAGGTGGACCAACCCTGCGCCGCGCTGATCCGCGACCTCCACGCCCGGGGCATGCTTGATGATACTCTCGTCATTTGGGGAGGCGAATTCGGACGCACCCCCATGGGGGAAGTGCGCGAACGCACCGGACGCAACCATCACATCGAAGCGTTCACCATGTGGTTCGCCGGCGGCGGGATGAAGGCGGGCGCAGTCGTCGGCGAAACGGACGAACTCGGGTTCCACGCCGTTCAGGATCGCGCGCATGTCCACGACCTCCACGCCACCCTGCTCCACCTCCTCGGCATCGACCACGAACGTCTCACCTTCCGCTTCCAAGGCCGCGACTTCCGCCTCACCGACGTCCACGGCGATCTCCTGCCCAAGCTGATGGCGTAGGCACGGAGGTTCGCGGATGTAGATGAGCCTCCCGGTGCGCGGAGATTCTCCTCCGACGAAAAACGAAAACTGCTGGAAAAAGACACGCGCGGAAGCAATCCGCAGTCCTCACACAACCACATCGCCAAGGCCCGTTCGTAAACGAGCGGGTGAGTCCCAACGGTGCATCCGCATGCTGTCGGTGACCGAGTTGTGTTGGTAACGCAGACAGCCCTGTCTGCTGTGGCGCAGGCTGCCCAGCCTGCTGGGCGACGGAGGGAACTAGCTCGCCTATTTCATGCACGGGACGCCCGGTGAGAAAACCGGGCCTACAAACACAGAGGCAGTCGCGATGGTAGGCCGCGTGCCCTCACGCGGCAAACTGTCGCGGATTCAAGCTCAGTATGAATGATCCGGGCTGGGCGCGTGGAGAGCATGGAAGGGCCTCGTTCTTCACCCACCGGGCCGACTGGCAGTCGGCGATACGTCAGGCTGGGCAGCCTGCGCCACACGACAGACAGCTTCGGGATGCGGGCGAGTCCCAAGGGCTCGGGCGCGCTGACCCAATGCCTCGGCAGTGTTCTCGGAGTCTTAGCCTCAGAGTATCCGGCCCTCTCATCGCTGAGGTCTGAGGGATCTGCCAAAACCGCGCATCACGGCCTGGTAACGGTCTCGTGCAAATTCAACATCGCCCGCGCCACCGTGGTCCACGAGGCCAGTTCACCCGCCGGCTTCCTCGAATGCACCTCGCTGTCACCTACGCTGACCAAAATCGCCGCCGAAGCTTCATCCACGGCAAAACGCTGGCGCTCCGATTCCAGCAACGCCTGCAGCACTTTCAACTCGCGAGCCGTCGGAGGCCGCCCGGTCGCACATTGCCATCCCCAACCCAGCTTGGCCTCCTGCGACCCGCCACGACCCAACATTCGCTCCGCGAACGACCGCGCCGCCTCGACTTGAGCCGGCTCGTTCAATAACACCAGCGCTTGCAATGGAGTGTTGGAGATCGTCCGCGCCGCCGTGCATTCCTCGCGGGAAGGCGCGTCAAAGGCCATCAGCGCAGGATGCAGGAAAGTCCTCTGCCAGTGGGTGTACATCCCGCGCCGGTAAAGCGCTTCCCGCCGGCTATGCACATACTCCCTCTTCGGAAAGTTCAGCGCGGAATAGTAACCCTCGGGTTGATACGGAAACACACTCGCCCCGCCAATCTCAGGCTCCAGCAATCCCGAAATGGCCAGCGCGTTGTCACGGATCAGCTCCGCCTCCAATCGAAACCGGTTCTGCCGGGCCAGCCAGCGATTCTCCGGATCCCGCTCCGCCGCTTCAGGCCTCGGCGCCGCCGATTGACGGTAGGTTCGCGACGTCACAATCAGCCGCACCAGATGCTTCACGTCCCACGCACGCGGCTTCTCCTTCCCCACCCCGCCCAAAGTCACGGCGGACGGCTCCATGAATTCCGCCGCCAGCCAGTCCAGCAACTCAGGATGACTCGGCCAATCGCCCTGCGTCCCCAAGTCCTCCGGCGTCCGGGTCAGACCCGCGCCAAAAAACTGGCGCCAAACCCGATTCACAAACGCCCGCGAAGTCAAAGGATTCTCCCTGGACGTCAGCCACTCCGCCAACTGAACCCTCGACAAGGATCGTCCCTCCGCTTGGGAAAACCCTAAAAACTCGGGCAGTCCAGGGCTCACCTTCTCCCCCGAGTCGTCCATCCAATTGCCGCGAGGCAAAATGCGTGTGTCCCGCGGTCGCGCCACCGCCTCGCTGACTAACGTCGCCGGAATCGATGCCGCCAGCCTGCCATGGCCGGCCTGCAGTCGCGCCAAACGCCAATGCCACTTCTCCAAATCCGGCGCCACCTTGCGATAATACCTGGCCAGACTTTGAACTTGATCCTCCTTTCTCTCCTTGGGCTCCGTCTTGATCACCTTCAACACTTCCTCAGGAATCGTCGATTTCTCGTGCCCAGGCCGCGGCAGATTGGATAAACCCAATCGAAATCGACCGATGGTCGCCCGCCGCCAATCAGATTCCTGGGCGATGCGAACGCGCAAAGTCGTCTCAGGCCCCGTCACCAAGGGACGAGAGAATCTGAATGCCGCTTGATGCTCCCGAGAATGGCCCGCCGTAATGGCCCAGCCGGACGCACGATCATCGTCAATCATCGCCAGGGCGGGATGGCCTTCGCCTTGAGCATCCGCCGAAACATGGATGAATTCCACACGCTCACGCGGCCCGCCCTGCTCACCCAGGATCTCCAACGAAAAATCAGTCACCGCGTACGTGATGCCGCCCCGCGCAATGCGATTGCCCGGAAACATCTCGTCCACGAGTGTTTCCAGCCGGAGCGCGTGCCAAATCCCCGGCCCCGGACGAAAGGTCACTTCATAGACATCCCGATCCGGCGCCTCTCCGCCCGCCGTGACCGACTGATTGGTGCCAATCGTCAGCATCGCGCCGTGCAAGGACCGGGCCGTCAACGGCGCCTGCGTCGTCCAGGCCAACAGCCCGAGCCGGTCGAGCGCCAGCACCTGCTGTTCCCAAACCTGCCGCTCCTTTTCCAAAGCGGCGTCGGTCACTCCATCCAACTCGGACCGCACCAACGCCATCTCCTGCTCAAGCCTCCCCAAAGCCGCCTTCTGATCCGGAGTCGCCAGCCTCACATAGCTCCCCCAATCGTTCTCCGAAAAACCCTTGTCGTAAAATCCCTTCTCCTTGAGATCCGAAAAAAAGGCCGCAAATCGGTAAAAATCGCGCGCCGTCAATGGGTCGAACTTGTGATCGTGACACTCGGCGCACGCCAGCGTCAGCCCCATCCATACCGTGGATGTCGTGCGAACCCGATCCGAGGCGTACTTGGCCAGGAATTCCTTGTCCTGCACTCCCCCCTCCGTGCTGATCCTCAGCAGCCGATTGTAGGCCGATGCCGTCCTCTCCCGTAACGAGGTGTTCGGCAACAAATCACCCGCCAATTGCTCCCGGGTAAATCGATCGAAGGACACATTGTCGTTGAACGCGCGGATCACATAGTCCCGGTAGGGCCACACGGAATAGGGCACGTCACCGTGATAGCCGATGGTGTCCGCATAACGAACCAAATCCAACCAGGGCATCGCCATGCGCTCACCATAATGAGGCGAGGCCAGGAACCGCCCCACCAGCCTCTCATATGCCCGCGCGTCCCGCGACCGGACGAATCGGTCCACCTCCTCCGCACTCGGCGGCAGTCCCGTCAAATCAAAACTCAGCCGCCGAATCAAGGTCCGGCGATCCGCTTCCGGGGAAAGCCCCAACCCTTCACGCCGCAACTTGTCCTCGATAAAATGATCAATGGGATTTCCGGAGCTTGGCGCGGGACCGGGGAGTTCCGGACGCACCACGGGAACGAAGGACCAGTGGGACTCGTAACGAGCCCCGGCTTTGATCCATTGCTCGATCAGGTCGATTTGCGCCGCCGTCAGCTTCTTCCCCGTCTTCACCGGGGGCATGGCATCGTCCGGATCCTCAGTGCGAAGCCGCCTCAGCAATTCGCTCGCTTGCGGATTCCCCGGCACGATCGCTTGCCTTCCTTCCTTGATCCGAGCCGCCCCCTCGGCATGGTCAAGCCTCAAATCAGCCTTGCGCGTGTTGCCATCAGGACCGTGGCAGGCATAACAAGCGTCCGCCAAAATCGGCCTGATATCCCGATTGAATCGAGGAGACTCGCCGGCCAGCAGGGCAACCGCAGTGGCGGACAACACCGTGATTCCCCCAATAATGAGGACTCGAATCGAATGCATCAT
>Ga0194132_10003892_pt1 | contig 25982 bp, 27 predicted proteins | sample TA2KigOf80mmetaG_FD_148612 | JGI IMG/M metagenome (GOLD analysis project Ga0194132, IMG submission 148612) | Freshwater microbial communities from Lake Tanganyika, Tanzania - TA2015054 Kigoma Offshore 80m | ecosystem: Environmental > Aquatic > Freshwater > Lake | place: Tanzania: Lake... | reverse complement strand
ACACATGTCGCTCGCTGACACCCATCAGCTCAGCGGCCTTACTTGCCTCGCAACGCCCCTCCAGAACAAGGTTCAGTATCTGTGCTCTCTTCGCTTCTCGCTCGGTCAAATGTAGTCCTCTCATGGACTGACATATTCACTGAGCAGTTACCTACTGACAATATCACTGAGCAAAGACACGACGGGGGCTTGCCGTTGACACAAAGCTCCGCTATGGCGTATGATGTTGGTTGTTCGGACAACTTCATAAACCTTCTTCTGGTAGCCCACACTTATTGGCGTAAGCGTGGGCTTTTCGCATTATACCACTACCTCTTGGGTTTTGACACACACGTTCGCCCATATGTGGCACCTTCATTGAGATTAGGAGCTATGCGGAATTACGCAAGACGCTCTGTTTGACGCTCCATAGGGCCGATGCTACAATCGGACAAATCTTTGATACCCCTTTTTACGGGATCGCTACCATGGGCTGTCCCCCGCGGCGATTGCGTTAAATACCTTCCGCCCTCCCGCACGCATACCACATGGTAGATGGCAATCATAAACGAATTGCCGCCTACGGCGTTCCCTTAATTACACGGGCCGCCGGCCCGCCGGCGAATGCCGGACCAACACTCCAGAGACGCGCGAGAAACAGAGCATGCTGAAGAAATGGACGCCAAAGGACTTCGCATTACGTGGCACCGTGGTAGCTACCGCCATCATCGTGGCTTGCAGCCTCAATTCGAGGGAGCCCGCCACGACGCCGGTGGTGACTCCGGGAACGCCGGGGGCAAGCATCACGCCCATACGCACCCGCAACGTGCCGATTAACGTCACGAACACCAGCCGCCACAACATGAACGACGCCCGCCAGGCGCACGCGGCTACGCTGCTGGACGACGGCAGGGTCCTGGTTGTCGCGGGCTCCGGTGTGATCGGCCCGTTCCCGCTCGTCGAGGCGTATGACCCGGCGACGGACATCTGGACCACGATGCCGCGAATGTCCGCCTCCCGAGCCTTCCCCACGGAGACACGGCTGCAAGACGGCAGGATTCTATACACGGGCGGGCGCGGTGAGACTGAAAACACAAACACCGCAGAGATATACGACCCCGCTAACAACAAGTGGACGCAGGCCCGCCGCATGAACGTCGTGCGGTCTCTGCACACCGCCACGCTTCTGCCAAACGGCAACGTTCTGGTGGCTGGCGGGAGCGGCGCAACGAACCGGCCCACGGACTCTGCGGAGATATTCAACCCAACGGACGGCAGGTGGACCGAGGCCGCCAAGATGTCGATCGAGCGCGGCGGCCATCGCGCCGTGCTGTTGAACGATGGCCGCGTCCTTGTCACAGGGGGCGCCAACTCGGTCGGCACCCCGCTGAATACGGCTGAGGTCTACGACCCCGCACCCGGCCAGTGGACGGCCGTCGGACCCATGCAGGCTGAGCGCGTGGGGCACCGGGCCACAGTCCTGCAGGACGGCAGGGTGCTGCTGAGCGGCGGCGACCAGACAATCGGCTCGTCTGAGATATTCGACCCCGTTGCAAACACCTTCACGATGAGCGGAGAGATGGACTCTCTTCGCCTTGACCATACTGCTACCCTGCTTAACGACGGGCGAGTCATTGTTGCCGGCGGCGGGCCGACTGAAGGCGATCCCGAGAGCTCTGCCGAGATGTGGGACCCGGCAACCGGCCGGTGGACGCCTGCCGGAAACATGGACCAGGGGCGCTTCTCACACTCGGCCACGCTGCTAAAGGACGGCCGTGTGCTGGTCACGGGCGGCGCCGACGATACCGGACCGTTCGCTTCGATTGAGCTATACGATCCGGCGACAGGTGTGTGGACGGCTGAGCCTTACATAGGCAACTGGGAGCAGGTTGCCGGCCTCGTGGAGCAGCGCGCGGAGCATGCGGCAATGAAGCTGAACGACGGCAGGGTGCTGGTCTCCGGCGGCAGGGACCGCACGGCCAAGACTGCATCCAACCCTTCGGGCCTTGTCTATTACAAGGCCGGCTCTGAGCTGTACGACCCCGATACCCGGCAATGGACAAAGGCCGCGGATATGCTGGACTCCCGCGGCGGCCACAAGGCTACCCTCCTGCCGGACGGCAAGGTGCTGGCAGTCGGCGGGCGGGACGTGCGCGACGGCGAATCCGGCCGGACGGTAGTCTATTACGAGACCACACAGATCTATGACCCCGCGACAGGCCAGTGGACCACCGGTCCCAGCATGTCCACGCCGCGCTGGGGCCACGTTCTCACTGTGCTTAACGACGGAAGAGTCCTCGCCTCCGGCGGCGAGAATAACAACGGCAGGCTCAACACAGCCGAGATATATGACCCCGCGACAGGCCAGTGGGCGACTACAGGCGCGATGGGTGGACCACGGTCAACGCACTCCGCCGTGGTCATGGGCGACGGCAAGATCCTGGTCGCCGGTGGGGCGTCGGACATGACTGAGGTATTTGACCCGGCGACGAACCAGTGGAGCGAGGCCGGCCGCCTGTCCCAGACGATTTCCAACGCGTCGATGACGACACTCGAGGATGGCTCGGTGATGCTCGTCGGCGGCTTCAGCTCGCAGGGCGCAGTCTCTCAGGTAGAGGTGTATGACCCGGTCGACCAGACATGGACGATCGGCGAGGGCCTCCCGGAGTCCCGCGTGGGCATGACCCTGACAGTGCTGAACGACGGCAAACTGCTCATCGTCGGCGGTGGAACAAATACCAAGACATATCTGTTCGACCCGGAAACGACCAGCTGGTTCCCATCCGGCAAGCTGGTGCAGGACAGGCGTGACCACTCCGCCACGCTGCTCAATGACGGCAAGGTGCTGATCGTTGGCGGCGAGGGCCGCAGCCAGGAGATCCACAAGTCGGCAGAGCTCTACACGCCGGGGGAAATTCCGTAGACGGGTGTTGGGTGCTAGGTGCTGGGTCCGATCCGAAAACCAGCACCCAGCACTCAGAACCCCTAGTTGTACTTGTTCATCGCTTTGTCTATCCCTTCCGAGAGGATAGACTCCACCGCTTCGATAGCCCGTAGCACCGCCTCGTCGGCCACCTTGCGCTCCTCGGCCGGCATCCGCCCGAGGACATGGTGGATATTGCCGCCGCCCTCCGGCTGCCCGATGCCGATGCGTATCCGCGGAAACTCTTCCGTGCCCAGCGCAGCAATGATGGACTTGATGCCGTTGTGGCCCGCCGAACTGCCCCCCGGGCGGACGCGTATCTTGCCTGTCGGCAGGCTCATTTCATCGTAGACAACGAGTATGTTCGCCGGCTTCACACGGTACTGCGAGACAAGCGAAGTCACCGCCTGCCCGCTGTTATTCATATAGGTCTTCGGCTTCGCCAGGACGGCCTCGCACCCCGCTATATCACCAACGCCCACCAGAGCGAACCGCTGCTTCTTGTTGAGGCCTATCGAGTGCTGCTTCGCGAGCAGGTCCACGCACCAGAAGCCGACATTGTGCCGCGTCTCGGCATACTCGGCCCCGGGGTTGCCCAGCCCCACGACCAGCCATCGAGACTTGCCCCCGCTTTCCCCTGCAGGCAGCCCGCCTGCCCTGCCAAAACCAAGAGCCTCACGAATTGGATTCATCTCTCTCCCCGGATTCAAACATTGCCGGCAACAGGGAAAGAGTGTAGCAGAATCCGGTCTGGTCAGAAGTCCCGTTCAGTCCGCGGTTGCGGCCATGACGCCGCGAAGCTCCCTTTCAGCAGCCACGCCAAGATGTGTGAGGGTTGAGGTGTACCGCCGGGCAAATACCTGCGCTGCCGAGCGATAGACGCTCATCCCTATATCTGCCCTGCGCTCAAGCAGGGCCGCCATATCTTTGGCCGGGATGGCGAGAGCGGTGATATCTGTCAGCGCTACGCCCGTTGTTATCAGGACGCCCTCCCCGAGGATCGCGGCAAGTGGGAAGGTATCCCCAGGCCCGACAACCCTGACAGGTATGCTGCCCAGCGGCGAGTGGAACATGAGATCTGCCTCGCCCTTGAGAATGATGTAGAGGGTAGCCGGCCCCTTGTCCGGTTCTCCGACATTATCCCCTTCACCTATCGTTATCACCTTGCCGAGTGAGGCAACGAAACGCGCCTGCTCAGGCGTCAGCGATCTGAATATATCGCCCTGGCGAAGCTCCTGGAGCATGTCGTCCTCCGAGACCGGAGTCTCCGCCGTCCGGGATCGCGCCGACTCCCGGTAGCAGGCCGCGTCCTCCATGCCGGAGAGTTCCGCCATCAGGCCTTCGTAGACGGCCGCCTCCGGATGGACCACTGCCTCGGCCACCATAGCCTCCGCAATTTCCAAGGGCTGCGCCGTCACCACCTCAGCAGGCGCAGGCACATCCGGTCCGAACACGCGCACCGGCACCTTGGACTTCCGCACAACGGCCCTTGACGTATTGCCCTTTACGATCTTCGCAATCCCGCTACAGTCTCGGACGTAGAGGGCGATAAGGTCGACTTTTTCGCGCTCAGCAACGCGAATAATTCCCTGCGAGGAGGACTCCGCCACCGTTGCCTCCCAACGATACGCGGGACCTTCACGGAAGTGCTCCTGCGCGAGTGAGCGGAGACAGGCAGCGGCCTCCTGGGAGGCGGCCTCTTCGCTCTGGGAGCCCAGCACAATCTGGCCTCCCTCCATCTGTGTCTTCACGGGTCTTACTACTTGCAACAGTATGACCTCTGTCTCCGGCGTCAGGTCGCGTTTCAGAATCGGAATAATCTTTTCAGATTCGCGCGTCCCGTCAAGCGGCACCAGCACCTTTCTGTACACGGCCGTCCCTCCTGGTCCGAAGCCTTTTTACCCGACCTGAACAATTTGTTACATATCCCCTACATATTGTCAACAGTGTGATGTTTTTCGCAACCGTTTGTCCATTTGTCGCATATCTTCCAGCATAGGATAAAAGACCGCCTAACTCTTTCGTCGTGCCATCCACAGGAAAGGGTCGAGCGACTGATTGTGAGTACATGTACAATGTTGACACGCGCGCTTCAGGAAAGTATTCTCCAGTTGTTCAGGCAAGACGATTCCGGCGGCGACCGCGGCGGCGTGTTACGGAGGTGGAAGCAGATGGCCACGCAGGTAACTCCAACGTCGGCAAACGGATTCCCATTGCGAGACTGCCGGATCTTCAAGGACCTCTCAGAGGACGATCTGGCGAGAATCAGCACCCTGTGCTCGGAGCTGGCGATAGACCAGGACGCACCTCTCTTCACGGAAGGCCGCGATGCGCCGCACCTCTATGTAGTCACCTCCGGCCAGGTAGCGCTGCAAAAGTCCATCCGGGCGCCGGCTGGAAAGGCGCCGCGGCGCACCACAGTCGCCATATGCGGGCCCGGCGACGTCGTTGGATGGTCCGCAATTGTGCCACCGCACAAGTACACGCATTCAGCCGTCTCGTGGGGGGAGACAATCCTGCTCAAGATCGACGGCGTTACCCTCAGGCGCGCTCTGGATACGCACCCCGACCTGGGGGTGAAGATCATGAAGGCCATGGCGGAAACAATCTCCTCCCGGTTAGACCAGACTACCTCTGCACTCATCACCGAGAGAGAGACCATGGCCCGGTACACACCGTAAGAAATCTGTTAGACTTTTCACATGCTCTTCCTGACCTCAATAGGCCGCGACCAGCGCGGTTTCAGCCTGATCGAGACGGTCCTGGCCGTCACGCTGCTGGGGCTCGTGGTAACAGGACTCCTGGCCGGGCTTTCCGTCGCAATGAAGACAGGAAGGTCGATCCAGCAGCAGGCAGCAGCCGCCAACGCCGCCACCACGCACATTGAGGACTACCTGGCCTCCGGGACGGTCTCGCAGGCAGCCCTGAGGACCGCCCCAACCGGCGAGCCGGAAGGCATCCTGTCCGTAAGCGTGCTCTCCACAACAACGACCGCCCCTGTAGAGCAGCGGACTATCGTCGTTACAGACGCGACGGGCTCCCTCCTGCGAATCACCACGCACAAAGTCCTGCAGGCGCCATAGATGCGCCTGCGCCCGCTCAGCGACAGCTCAGGCATCACCATGATCGAAGTCCTCGCGGGGCTGGCCATTGTAGGCCTCCTGGTCCTGCCGTTGCTCGGAATAGTGAGACATCTCGTCTATATCCCGGCCGAATGGACCGCAACGGTCACGGTCGCAAATCGCTCCCGGGCCGCCGTCCGCGCAATCTCAGAGGACGCGCGCCAGGCCCGCACCTTCACCCCCGGCAGCGGCCTCACATATGGGACATTTCGCTGGACAGACTACGTAGCCGCCCCACCGAACCAGTACGCAGTTACGTACTTCTACACGACCTCCACAGCAACGCTCATGCGCCGCCAGCTCCGAAACGGCGGCGATCCCTCGGTGGACCGCGTGGCGGGCAGCATCGCTGCGGTGACCGACGTCCATATCCGCGCTGACGGCAACGAGATCGTAGCCGTCGCCACTTCGACGGCGGACTCGCTCAAGGCGCCGGTCTCGTACGTTTCCGCCCTGCGCATCAAGATGCGGCCGGACGCAGCGGCACCTGCGCCGCCGCCCATCCGCCTGGCGCGCGACGACTTCGAATCCTCAGGTGCGTCCGGAGGAGCGGGGTGGGACGGCAATTGGACGCTAGCCCCCACCGGCGCGGAAGTCCGCCCGGCGGAAGGGGTCAGGACGGCGCACTTGCGACTGGCTGCCGCCGGAGAGCCGCCATGGGCCAAGCGCGAGGTTACAGCGCCCTACCGAACGAAGCTCATCGTCCGCCTCTCGGCAACGCTCGAGAACATGCAAGCGGGTGATCACGCGAGGCTCATCGTAACCCAGGGCGATCTCCCCCGCGGCTCTATCTTCTTGGCGAACACCGGGGCACCGGTCGAGCTTATCCTCCCTGACCCTATCTCCGGGCCAGCGGTCATCCGCATTGAGGCCGCGCTGACCGGCGGCGCGACCGTGCATATCGACGACCTCGTCGTTTTCGCGGAGTGGCCGCAGTGAGCGCCCGGCGCGCCGGGAGGGCGCTCGCATCCGAGTCCGGCCTTGTGATGCCGATTGTGATAGCCATCATCGCAATAGGCACGCTCGTAGTATTCGCGATGCTTCAGCGGGCGGCCACGGTGGCGGGCGCGGGGGCGAACGACCTGGATACCCTCGCCGCCATGTACGCGGCGGACGCGGCCGTCAACACCACGGCGGGCCGCCTCATCACCGGGCCCGCCCCTGCGCAGGCCGTATCGACGTCCACCGTTTCAGTCGGCGACTTCACCGCCGCGGTGGAGATCAGGAGAGTAGCGGCTACTTCAACGCCAACGTACGACTACGTCGACCCGCAGGTCGGCGCGCTCGCGGCGTGGCAGTCGCACGATTTTGTGCTGCGCGAAGTGCGACCCGGCAGCATGATTCGCGTCAACTGGGCGTTCACTGGTAATGCTGACTGGAGTCTAGACCTGTACAGAGGGGAAGGCGCTAGCAGGACTCTGGTGGCGACAAGCTCTGACGCCGTGGGGCCGGGCGCGCTCATGGCGGGGCCGCTGGCGGCTGGGGGAGCGTACACCGTGGTGTTCACTAACACGGGCGCCTCGGCTATCGACTCGCGACCTTTCGCCCCCGGGAGCGAGGATGCAACGTGGCTCTACGTTCAGGCCGGCACCGACTTCATCGTTACGGCCCGCGTGGAGGATGTCACGCTGACCGCCTACCTGGCCCAATCGCCCGGCCTCACCAATCCCCCCGCCCCCACCCAGCGCGTCCGCATCGAGTCCTGGAAGCCGGAGTGAGAGAAAGTTACGCATTACGAATTTGCGATCCGGCTCCTAATTCGTATTTCGTAATTTCTACCCCCGCTTCCAGAAGCTCTCAAAGTTGTACGTCGGCTGCCAGCCGAAGACGCGCTTTGCCTTGTCGTTCAGGAACTGGCGCTGAGGCATGTCCGCGAATACGAAGAAGCTCTCGAACCTGGAAGGTAGCTTCTCGAGCGGGTATTCGAGAGCCAGGGGGAAGATCGCGCCTGCGTCGTCCCACGTAACGGTGAACGGCTTGAACTGCCGCTCGTCGTCAGGCCGGTTGTACATATAGCGGAAGTGGTAGAACAGTAGCATCATCACGTAGATATCGTGGTTTTCCGTGAAGATGCGCGTGACTTCGTGGCCGAGCGACTTCGTGAGCGCGTACAGGATGGTGCCGGGCTGCGGCGGCACATCGGGGCCGATCTCGTGGTCGAACCGCTCGTACGTGGCCCCGGTAATGGTGAAATGCGGGCCTGTGTTGATCACTCTACGTATCCCGTGCTGCACCGCCGCGGCCATCATGTTGTATGAGCCCCGGGTGCTCACATCAAAAGCCAACTTCCGGTCGTGGCGCAGGACGGACAGGTTGATAATCGCGTCCATGCCCTCGGCGGCACGGACCACCGCGTCCAGGTCGGACACGTCCAGCCGCTCCCAGTCGTACTTTTCCCCCTCCGGCGGCGGCTTGATATCCGTCACCCTGAGGTTGTGCTTGCCCTTCAGCGCCCTGACGACGTGCGGACCCAGGTAGCCGTTGCCGCCGAGTATAAGTACGTTCATTGCGTGGGCCTCTTCCAGAACTCCTCGAACGAAACCTTCGGCTGCCAGCCGAAGACTCGCTTGGCCTTATCGCTCAAGTACTGGCCGTGCGGGACGTCCGCCATCGGGAAGTACGATTCGAATCGCGAAGGCAGCCGTTCGAGCGGTATCTCCAGCGCCAGCCGTATTAGCTCAGACGCGTCTTCCCGCGCCACGGTGAACGGCTTCCAGAAGGTGGGGTCCTCATGGCGAGGCGTCGTGCCCCGGAAGTGCGAGTACAGGAACGTGGTCACGTACAGGTCATGGTTCTCGGTAAAGATGCGCGCGATCTCGTGGCCGAGCGCCTTGCTGGTGCCGTAGACCCTGGTGTCGGAATGCACGGGCGAGTCCGGGTTGATGGCATGGTCGAGCCATTCGTCCATGCCGGTCACAACGGACTGCGGACCCGTGTTGACGATACGCTTTATGCCGTGCTGCACCGCGGCGGCCATCATGTTGTACGTGCCGATCGTGTTTACCGCGAACGCCGTCGCGGGATCATGGCGCAGTACCGCGAGGTAGACGATCGAGTCCATACCCTGTGCGGCGTCCGCCACCTGCCCGGCGTCGGTAACGTCCACCTTCTCCCATTCGTACGAGAACTCCGGCGGCGGCGGCCTCACGTCCGTGGGAGAGAGGTCGTGGAGACCGCGCAGCGCCTTGATGACGTGCGGTCCCATGAAGCCGTTCGAGCCCAGTAACAGCACTTTCATGGCGGCCTAGCGCCTCGCCGGGACGAAGCCGAGGGTCTGCTGCGCTTCGGTGGTGATGAACCGCTGGTCGGGCATTTGCGACTGGATGTGGAACAGCGCCCACGTGGGCAGCTTTGCCGTCAGTGACTTCTGCACCGACTGGAGCATGTCGTCCAGGTACAGCGCAGTCTTGGGGTAGTCCACCTTCGCGGGGTCGAAGACCAGGTCCCCGAGCCGGAGGCAGACCGCGTTGATCTTGTGCTCCCGCGCGAACTCGCGGCAGGTGTACTCGCCCAGCCGGTGGCAGAGGACGGGGACATCCGTGGACATCGACGGCTTCCATCGCTCGGTGACGATGTACTCTTCAGGGTATGTGAACATCACGCGAAGTGAGCCCAGGTAGATAAACTTCGCGACCTTCTCCTCGGAGGCTGCCCACAGCAGGTTGTAGAGCCGCCGCGTCTGGTAGTCGAGCTTCTCGGAGTCGCTCCATTTCGGGTCAACCTTGCCCGTGTGTATGATCGCATCCATGCCGCGCACGAGCTCGTTCGTGTCCTTGTCGTGGCCCAGCTCCGCCTGCACGAACCGGTGCTTCGTCTTCACCGGCGCGATATGCGTCATGGTGATTTCGTGCTCGCCGGCCAGCGAGTCCGCCAGGTACTGCGCAAGGGTGGTGTAGGCGGATGTAAGCAGAATTTTCATGTTTGTCACTTCGTGCGGATTCGAATGCCGGATGAGCTGACTATCGCCAGCTTCCCGCTAAGCTGCGCTACCAGCTCCTCGTGGCCTAACAAGGCGTCCAGCAATCCAATGTAGAAATCCGTGCTTTCATATTCCGTGTTCGCTCGGAGGACCACTATTCCGAAGTAGTCGGCTGGCGGGTAATTGCGAATGTCCGTGAAGCCCTTGTCAGCGGTGACGATACGTAGCCGCTGGGCCTTCGCGTAATCGGCTATGGATTCATCAGGCATCGAACGTAGCCCAACGTCAACCACATGAACAGCATAATGACCCCGCTCTCGCAAGAAGTCCCGTGCATGCCAAGACAGGTCTTCGTCTACCAGGAAGTCCAAGGTCTACCCACCGGATGTTGGGAGAGGGTGGTGTTGTTCCAACTCAACTAGTTCCGCAGCGTACCTTATGGCCGCCTGAATGTCCTCTCTGGCAAGGACATACTCCTTCATAATCTCGTCAACCGATTTCCCGCTGGCAAGCTCTCCCAAAACTCTGGTTACAGGTACCCTTGTCCCCGTTATCACAGGCCGCCCATGTTGAATTCGCGAGTCTACAGTAATCCGTTTCTCCATCGCTTCACACACCTCCTCAAGGTTCCGCTTGCCGGCGAATGACCCCAAGACACACTATACCACTTGTCCCAGCCCTAGCTCATGACCACTTTGATCATGTTGTCCTCGCGGCGCTCGTACATCTCGAAGGCCTTCTGGATGTCGTTGAACTTCATGTGATGGGTGATCATCTCCGCCGGGTCCCACCAGCCGCGCCGCCGCAGCTGGATCATCGTCTCGATGTGGCCGATGGGATCCCCGCTCCGCGCCGCCGCCGCCGGGATAATCGTCGCCTCGTTGTTCATCAGGGGGTGGGTGTCCACCTTGATGTGGTGACCTGCACCGCCCTCCTGCACGCCGAACATCATGATGCGCCCGAACTTGCCCACAAGGCGGATGGAGGCATTCAGCGTCTCCGGGTACCCCGCGGCCTCGACGACGATGTCCGGCATCCGGCCGCCGGTAAGCTCCCTGACGCACTTGTCCATGTCTTCCTTGGACGCGTTGACAGTGTGGGTTGCACCGAATTTTTTCGAGCGTTCCAGCCGGTAGTCATAGAGGTCGGCGGCGATGACCTGTTTCGCTCCCAGGCGCGAGCAGATGGCGGTGAACGACTGGCCTATCGCGCCCTGCCCTATCACAAGCACGCTCTTGCCGATGATCGTCCCGATGCGCTGGACCGCGTACAGCACCGTCCCGGATGGCTGGCACATCAGCCAGCCTGTCAGGTCGCCCTCATCCGGGAGCAGGGCTGTGCGGTCCGGCAGCGCCTCGATGTAGTCCACGAAGCCGCCGACTCCGTCCGGTGTGGGGATAACAATGACGCGCTGGCCCACCTTGAACTTGAGGGACTTCGTCTCCACCACCACGCCGGCGCACTCGTGGCCAGGCTTTCCTAATTTGATCGGGTAGCGGTGTTCCGGGTGGATCGGCCCGAACTCGTTGCGGATGTCGCTCCCGCAGACCGACCATCGCTCAAGCTTCACGATGATATTGCCGTCGCGCAGGACGGGCTCGGGCGCGTCCGTGCGTATCTTCCACTGCTTCGGGCTATCGATCCAGGCTGCTCTCATGTGTTTGGACTTCCTTCCGGCGATGCTTTCGTTGGACGGCGCGACTCCTGCACAACGCGGATGTTATACCTGACCGAAGGCGGCAAAGGCAAGATATCGCCCTGGTGTTGCGTCCCCGCCTGCTTTGACAACGAAAATCGTCGGTGGTATTCTGAACGCAACATGTTCATTTCACTGGTCTGCGCGTGTACATGCTGTCCAAAGAGGGAGGCTCCGGCTCTTCGGTGACGCGCGCCTGACGCCTGGGCGCTTGTCGCGCCCGATGAACACAACCGGAACCATTGCCCTCGCCACCCGATGTCGAGGGCTTTTTGTTTTTTGTCCAATCCCGCAAGGAGATTCGCCGAGAAATGTCATCGTTCAAGTCACTATTCAGCTTTCCAAACCCGGCCAACGATGTGGCAGCCCGCATGGTTGCGGGGATGGTCATCTTGATGGCCGCGGCCGTGCTAGTCTTCGACCAGACGTGGGTGCTGTTTATCATGACCTACGGCTTCCTTGCCCGGGTCGCCTCCGGCCCGCGCTTCAGCCCCGCCAGCCTGCTGGCCACGAGGGTGATCGTCCCGTTTTTCAAGATCCCCGAGCGGCCGGTGCCCGGCCCGCCCAAACGCTTCGCCCAGGGCATCGGACTCGTGTTCACGGCGACGGTGACGGTCCTGCACTTCGGCTTCGGGCTTACGACCGCCGCAAATGTCCTGCTGGGCATTCTTCTGCTCTTCGCAAGCCTGGAGGCTTTCCTTGCCTTCTGCGCCGGCTGCTTCGCGTTCAACCTGATGATCCGTTGGAAGCTCCTCCCGGAGTCCGTCTGCCGCGAGTGCGTCTTCCGACCCGACCCCGCCCTGCTGGCCGAGGGGTAGACCTCGCTTTTCGCTGTCGGCCTGCCCCGATGTGGCGGGCCGGCCGACGGCGTACAATTCGGTGCAGCTCCTCGCATGGAGTTGCCATGTCCTGCCGCGTCACCATTCCCGAGCACGCCATAACCCGCCTGCGGCCCTGGTACTACGAGCCCTCGCTGCGGCGCGCGAAGATAGTGCGAGGCTCCCTCTTCGGTCTCATCTTCGGCGCGTCCGGGCAGAAGGCGGTCACTATCAACCAGACCGTCCACCTCACCCGCCGGGCAGACAGCCCCGACACTCCCGCCGGCATCGCGCTCATCGGCCACGAGCTGTTCCATGTGGAGCAGCAGCGACAGTCAGGCTGGTGGCGCTTCTTCTTCCGCTACTTGCGCGACTGGCGGCCCGCTCACCGCAGGCGCGGCTGGGAGCACCCGCTGGAAAAGCCGGCGTACGAGAGGGGCAGAGAGATAAGGGAGTCGCTGGGCATACAGTGACGATCAAATCACAGACGACAGCGAGGATGGTGTCATATGACCTCCCCCGATAGGTTGGAACGAAGCGACTCGTTCAACTCCCGTTACAAGCCGACCTTCGATGTGAACCTAAACCAGTGGGTTATTCGAGTGCCTGCCGAAGGTATGAAACCGATGCCCGACGGCTCTTACGAGGTGACTCTGCCAGCTTACCTCAGCCGGGCTATGTCAATCGGCGGCAACATCCTGCGCCCAATGCGGAAAGAGTATCGTAATTAGCTACTTGAACGGCAGGGCGGCATTTGCGCTGAGTGCGGCGATGGTGGCAGGGAAGGAGATGACTGGAACCTTGATCACCAGCCCCCGATGAAATCTGCAGGTTCAGTGTTCATAGATTACGAAGGAATCACAAACAATAGGGTGATTCATCGGAGTTGCGATGTCGCCCAAAGGCGCAAGTCCCGTTGACTATCGGTTTGAAGAACACGGGATGCACACTTGCCCATGCTTTGAGCGGCCACTACAATTTGGCAAACTCACACCGGGAGCCCTGATTCATGCCAGGCCAGCCCGCAACGAACCACCACCCTGATTCCATGACCGTGGCGTCGGCAGAACCGGCGGACCTGAGCCGAATGCAAGCCGAATCCGAACAGCAAGCCCTTCCCCACCAGGAAAAGGTCTTCCGTGTTGCGCAAAGGGTACGCTCCAAACTCAGCAATCTTCCGGACCCCACCAACCCGCCACTTGGCTTTGTTCCCGGCAAAGGATACGACGCGGTCTTCCCGTTTATTAAGCTGCCCCACCTTGCGCCGAACCTCAATGGTGACTGGGTTCAGTTCGGCCGTCCAGACCTGGAGCCGAACCGACTGTAATATGGTGACAATCTGCAGGTGCTTCGCACTCTGCCCAGTAACTCCATCGACCTCATATACATCGACCCGCCGTTCTTCTCCGGTGCAGAGTACAACGTCATATGGGGCGACACCAGCGAGGTGCGCACGTTCAGCGACACATGGGATGGCGGCCTCCCGACTTACCTCGTATGGCTCAATGCGCGGCTTTGGGAGATGCGCCGGGTCTTAAAGGATACCGGCTCCATCTATGTGCACTGCGATTGGCATACCAGCCATTACATCAAAGCTGAGATGGATAAGATATTTGGATTTGAGCACTTCAGAAATGAAATCGTATGGAGACGAAGCACTTCTCATAGTGACGCCCAGAGATATGGACAAATCCATGATGTTATATTCTGGTATTCAAAGACGCGAATCTACCGATGGCAGTCGCAATATCGACCCTACTCTGAGGAATACGTCAAGAAATACTTTAGGTTCACTGATACGGATGGCAGACTTTACTGGAAAGAGGATGCTACGGGGGCCGGTGATGGCCCGCCGAGAAGGTTCGGAGACAGGCTGATCGCACCGCCCGCCGGGCGTCATTGGCGTTGGATTCAAGAAACGATTGATGATTATTGGAGTAGAGGACGATTTGTCCTAACAAAAACAGGTAAGCCTGAATTCAAAAGGTATCTGGATGAACAAGAAGGCGAACCTGTGCCAGACGTTTGGGACGATATCAAACGCATTAACCAAGTGGCTGACGAGCGCATTGGATATCCTACACAGAAACCGGAAGCACTATTAGAGCGCATTGTTAGCGGTTCGAGCAATGCAGGCGATATTGTGGCGGATTTCTTCTGCGGTGGCGGTACCGCGCCGGCCGTAGCGCAACGCCTCGGTCGACGCTGGATTGCCTGCGACTCTTCACGCGTCTCGGTCTCTGTGACTCTGAATCGCATAGTCAATCAAGGCGAAGATCTCTCTGGAGTCAAGTCCAACTATGGCCAAGCGGGCAGCGTTCAGACGCGCCTTCAATTACCGGAGACAAAAACGGCCATCCCTGACATACGTGTTAACTATGTCGGTGTCTACCCAATGGACCGATTTAAGGCGGTAGACCAGGCCGAGTTTGAGCGGTTTGTCGTCGCATGCCTTGCAGCGCAGCTCGATAACTCGGACGATCCCATAAGCGGGTGGCGCTCTGCGAGGGAGCCTCTCCGTGTAGGGCCATCCGATCCGAATATGACGCCGGACGCGAAAGATGTCCAGGCGTTCTTTGAGGCTGTTGTCAGGAAACACCTTCAGCCCAATGTCCGAACCATCGCGCGGTACGTTTGCTGGAGGGCGTCACCAGAGCTCATCGCATACCGCAAAAGGCTGGCTGACTACATCCGCAAAAACATACAGCCTCGGGGCACCGACATGGACTTCGACTTCTTGTTCATCGACAGTGAAGAGTTCCGAGAGCGGATCCGGCAGAAGTACCCGGACGCTGACGACAATGAGTTCTTGCTGCGCTTCACCAAGGAGCCTGTCGTGGGCGAAGTCGCGGCAACAAACATAGGACCACGGCGGTACCAGTTTGTTGCAAGGGATACGGTGAGCACCAATGCCGGCGGCTATCTTATTAACTGCCAGTGGGACTTCGATTACGAGCGAGGGTATTTCGCCGCTGATTCCGCATACATCTTGAGCCGCCGGGAGTTGAAAGGTCTAGACGCGAAGAAAGCCGGCCATAAATTTGAGGCAGCCCTCGAAGCTGAGCACACCTTCCCGAAAGTCGGAACCCACATCGTCGCTTGCCGACTCCAGGATAACCTCGGCGCTGAGGCAATACGGACGTTGAAACTGGAAGTAACCGCATGAATTACGCTTTCGCGGCTCATGAAGGTAACTACAGGGATTGGCGCAACGCCGGGTACCTGGGTATACCGGAAAAAGGGCGCGAATTCCTGAAGAACCTCAAGGCACCGACATTCAGCCCACCGTTATGGCCGCACCGGTTGGAGGCGATTCAGCGCAGCGTGTACTGCTTTGATATATTGGGTAAGAAAGACCTGCTCGCCAACGTCGTGACCGGAGGCGGGAAGACCGTAATTATTGGCGGCATGGTTGCCTACATGATGCAGGTCCATGGTATAACCCAACACTTGATTCTGGTGCCCAACACCGTGGTCCGGAAACGGCTCCTTGACGCCTTCGATTCGGGAAACAAGGAATATGTCTTCAGGCAGTTCCCGTTTTTCTTTGGGGCGGACGTTGACACTCCCAAGCGCATTGCCACGCACGTGATGGAGATGGGGAAGCCTTCGGCTGGAATCCGTGGGGCGAACATCATCATAGGCAACGTTCAGCAGCTGTATGATGGCGCTGACAACTGGAAGGTGATCTCCCAAAACTGTGATCGTCTTTGCATATTCAACGACGAGGCGCACAACACGCGCGCTGAAAAGTACAACGATCTGGTCAACAAATTGAAGCCGAAGCGCTTTTTTCGACTCGATACTACCGCAACGCCGGACCGGCTGGATGGGCTGCACCCCGACAGCGAGATGATCTACGTCTACGGCATTCGGGAAGCAATGCACGATAAAGTGATCAAGCGCGTCGTAGTCTTCGAACCGGAGATTAGTAAGGTCAAGTTCACATACTACGATTGGGAGACAAAGAAAGAGGTCAGCGCCGAAGAGGTTCCGTGGCAGGCAATCGAGCAGAAAAAATACCCGCAGTCCGTTACACAATGAACCCTGGTCCATTGGGCCAGCAGATAGAAATTGCCCTGGAGTGCTTGCGTCATCAAAGGCTAACGGTACCGTGGCCGATGACGGGAAGCCCACCTACAAACCGCTCCTATTCGTCGTGGCGCTCAACATCGAGGATGCCAAGGCCATTGCAAGGACTCTTGAAGAACAGGAAATCAACGGCGGCAAACTCCGGGTGCTATTGCTCCACAATGAGGTGGAGGAGGAACTTAAAGAAGAGGCGATGTCCATCAACAAGGATATTCGCAACTCCAAGTACGACGCGATTGTGTCCGTGATGATGCTTCGGGAAGGTTGGGACGTAAAGAACATCTCGGCAATTCTCTTGTTCAGAAAGTTCAGTTATACCGAGGTGGGCAACCGGAAGTTCTCAGTGTACGGCCCGCAGATTATTGGGCGAGGCCTTCGGCGTGTTAACGCCCGAGGGCTGCAGTGGGAACAATGCCATGTAATCGATCACCCTATCTTCAAACACGACTGGCTTTGGGAAATGATCGAGGCGGACCGCTACACATCCCCCCTGAACCCGGGCGATACCATCGACTCGGAGAAGATACCGGAACCGGCCGTCCAGGGAACCATGGACATCGATAAAGCAACGAAGGACACTCTTGAGTCTTTCGATCTGTCCGATCTTCCACCAATACCGGAACCGCAGGTCCTTGAGCCAATAACCGACTGGCGCAAATACCTTGATGACTGTGAGTACGACTTTCGCGGGACCATCATCCGGCAATCCATCTCCCAGATTCTGTCCCGCAATCTAGATTCAGGCCATGACGCGCTTGAAAAACTTGTGCTCCCGAAAATCGACCCGGCGTTGCTGGCGGCCGACACGCCGAAGGACAAGGATGAGATAAGAAAGAAACTCGGGCAGAGGATTCGAGACCTTGCGCGAACCTCGCTCTTGGAGTTCGACGGCCAGGCGGACTCTCGTCAGGAGGTCGTCTTGCGGGTAATCCACGAGCACATCGCGCGCCGGTTGACCGGCGGTGTGAGAGTACATGATTTGGACGATCTTGATCGTCTCCGCCTGGTATGGAACCTTTTTGATCAGATCAAACCCAATTTTTACAATCCAAGGCTTATCGCGAGTATTCTGGCGGCACCACCGGTGACGGAGGAACATGAAAAGCAAACGGGGAACCCTCTCCAACCTGCGTAGATCGCCGATGGGAACGGAAGCCTATGACTCTGCTCTGGAGCGCAAGTACATGGTCGAGCTAGAGCACGATCCTGCAGTCAAAGAATGGGCAAAGCGGCATGGCGTGAAAATCCCCTATGTATTCCTCGGACTTCCGCGAAAATACCATCCGGATTTTCTGGTGACCTACAACGACGGCTCTCAGGCACTCCACGAGACCAAGGGCTTACCGCTCATGTTCTGGGCAACGACAAAGCTCAAGCGCCAAAGCGCGGAGGAGTTCTGTGCGCGAAAAGGGTGGCGGTACAAAATGGTGACCGTCGGATGGAAGCACAGGCGGTAGGTTCGATGCGGCGTCGTGAACCGCGCAATACACCTCGGGATAGGACTCCCCTCCGACATCTCCACGAACTCTGCCGCCTGCGGAACGCGCACATGTGCTTGCCAAGTACCCCACTAGGTCAACCGGGCAAATGTAGATTCCAGCGAGCCCTCACCCGACCACACCCCCATCAAACACCGCCCTCACTCCCCTTTGTTTTTCGGTGCTGCGGCGATACGATTAGTCGCGTCCTATTCAACCCGGACGGAGTGCTCTAATGAGAGTCTTGAGGCGTGTGGAGCGGCAGACCGTGGACCAGTCGGACCGGCCCATATTCACGGGCGGGAGGGTCACGTCAAACCCGCTTGTGGGCTCGGACATCAGCCGCTTCTTCAACTTCCACATGGTGAACTTCGGCGCCGGCGCGCGCAACAAGTTCCACGTCCACACGAGCGACCAGGTGCTGTACGTCACGTCCGGCCGCGGTATCATCGCCACGGAGGCCAGCCAGACGGAGATTGCGGAGGGGGGTACCGTGTTCATTCCGGCGGGCGAGAAGCACTGGCACGGCGCCACCTCGGCTTCGGACTTCTCTCATATCTCGCTCACCTCTGTTGACGCCACCACGACAACATTGGAATAATATCGCGCGCGTCACAGACCAAGGAGGACCACATTGCCCGCCTACGAGATCACCCACGAGCTGATAGAGCGCTACCGCAAAATTGATACGCCCACAATCTGGAGCGCCCTCCACACCCTGTATGGGTACGGCCTCAGCTTCATGCAGGGCGTGGACCTTCAGACGCCCGGCCGCAAGCTGGTCGGCCGCGCCCGCACCGTGCGCTTCGTGCCCTCCCGCCCGGACCTGCTGGCGGAGACGGGCAAGGGCCAGAACGCCCCGGAAACGCACGCCATGAACCGCTGCGGCCCCGGCGACGTGCTGGTGTGCGACGTCAACGGCGTGCGCTATGGCTCCAGCGGCGGCGACATGAAGCTGCTCCAGCTCAAGATGAACAGGGCTGAGGGTATCGTCACCGACGGCGCTATTCGCGACCTGTCCACGGTGCGGAAATACGGCTATATCATCTATGCGAAGGGCGGCACGCCGTCAGCGGCCCTGGCGCCGTGGCCCATGTCCTTCGAGGAGAACGTTGTGATCGGCTGCGGCGGAATCGCGGTGCGCCCGGGCGACCTTATCGTCGGCGACGACGACGGTGTGATGTGCGTCCCCCAGCAGTGGGCGGTGGCGGTTGCCGACTGGTCCGAGGAGCACAACGAGTTCGAAGAGATCATCAAGGAACGGGTCATCCGCGAGAACGTGCCTCCCATGACCTACTACAACTCCGCCATGTTCGACAAGCTCAAGAAGGAAAAAGAAGCGCGGAAGAAGTAGTGAGCAGTGAGCAGTGGGCAGTGAGCTAACAGCCTAAAACCGGGTGTCGGCTGTTGGATTGGCCGACTGCCCACTGCTCACTGCCTTCCGCCCCCCACTCCCCACCGGTCCTGTACCCACCACTCCAGGCGGCCGAACGCCAGCCTGTCGACGACGAGGCCCACGGCGACGATCACGAGCATGACGGCAATCACCATGCCCATGTCGTTCAGGTCCCGCCCCATCGTCATCATTTGCCCCAGGCCGAGGCCCGCGAACAGCAGCTCGCCCGCCATGAGCGAGCGCCAGCCGAACGACCACCCCAGCTTCAGCCCCTGCGCCATGGATGGCGCCATGCCCGGCAGCACGACGTGCCGGTACATCTGCAGCCGGGTTGCGCCGTAGGTCTGCCCCACCCGCGTGTAAATGGCGGGCAGACTCTGTATCCCCGACCGCGCCGAGACGGCTATAGAGAACAGGGAGCCCATCACGACGACGAATATGATCGCCGCGTCGTTCAGCCCGAACCACAGCACGGCCAGCGGTAGCCACGCGACGCTCGGGAGAGACTGCATCCCCAGCACCAGCGTGCCGACGGTCCGGTCCGCAATTCTCACCACGCCGCAGAGGACGCCGATTACCATCCCGATGGCGAGCGCAATGACGTATCCTATCGCCAGCCTCTGCATGCTCACCGCCAGCGCCTGCTGTATGCGCCCGTTCTCGACGTTGCGCGCCAGCGTGTTCCACACCACTTCCGGCGAGGGCAGTGTGTAGGACGGCCATACCTCGGCCATTGCCACCGCCTGCCACACGCCGATGAGCGCCGCTACAAACACCACAAACGGCAAAGTCTTGCCGACCGTATCTCTCCCCATACTGTTACTTTCTTATCTGTGCGCTCTTTGCGTTCTCTGCGGTTAATTCCCGGTTCCTAGCTCCGCCCGCACCTCGGCCGCCAGATCGGCGACGGCGTGCGAGTTTGGCGCGCGCAGCCGGGAGATATCGACTGTAATCTCCCGCTTCACCCGGCCCGGCGCGGGCGACATGACGATCACCCTGTCGCCCAGAATCACCGCCTCGCGGACGTTGTGCGTCACAAACAGGACTGTGGCGCCGGTCCGGGACCATATCTCCTGGAGCTCCTGCTGAAGAGTCTCGCGCGTCTGGGCATCCAGCGCCGCGAACGGCTCGTCCATCAGCAGCATTTGGGGCTCCACCGCCAGCGCGCGGGCAAGCTGCGCCCGCTGCCTCATTCCGCCGGAGAGTTCGTGGGGGTGCGCCCTCTCGAAGTCGCTCAGCCCGACCATCTCCAGGAAGCGGTCTACCTTCGCGCGCAGCTCATGGCCCTTCACGCCCCTCAGCTTGAGCCCAAACTCGACGTTTGCCCGGACGTTCAGCCACGGGTACAGCGCAGCCTCCTGAAAGACGACTATCCGCTCCGGCCCCGGCTTCGTCACCGGCGCGCCGTCGAAAAGCACCTCGCCCGCGTCCGGCCGGTCCAGCCCGGCGATGAGGTTCAGCAGCGTGGACTTCCCTCCGCCGGACGGCCCGACGATGCAGACAAACTCCCCGTCGCGCACGTCGAACGTGAGGCCGTCGAGCGCCACGGTGCTGTGGCGGCTGTTGGAAAAGCTCTTTCGGACGGCGCGCAGGGAGAGCAGCGACTGCATCGTCCACGCTTGCCCCGTCTCCGAGAGGCCGGCGGGCCGGTCGATCGCTGCGCCAACCAGGCTCATGGCCGCACCGTCTGCAGCGCTGCCTGGAGCGCCGCAAGGTCATAGATCCCGTCCAGATTCGGGCGCTCGCTGCCCAAAAAGCCCAGATCGTACGCGTCCTCAGCCGACTTGTGCAGGCTGGACGCGACGGGATCGGTCGTTATGCGAAGGTTCTTCCACGACTCCACAACCAGCTCCCGGGCGATCGGCGCGTTCGTCGCGTCGGTAATGCCCTTCACCACCAGGTCTGTCGCGGCGTCGCGGTTCTCGTTGATCCAGTCAGTAGCCTCAACGTGCGCCAAGACCAGCCGCGCGACAACATCGGGGTGCTTGTCCAGGAACGCCTTCCGGACGATAAGGTGTGTTGTCACGAAGTCGCCGTCCGGCCACAGGTCGCGCTCGTCCAGGAACACCGTCGCCCCGGCCTCTCGCACCAGCCTCGTGCCCCACGGCTCCGGCACCCACGCGCCGTCGATGTCGCCCTTCAGGAACAGCGTGAGGATTGTGGCGTTCGAGGTGGGGATGACCTCTACGTCGCCGCCCTGGTCGCGGGTCTTGAGACCGTGCTCCGCCAGGTAGGCCCTGAGCGCAACGTCCTGCGTGTTGCCGAGTTGCGGAGTCGCCAGCCGCTTGCCGGCCAGGTCCGCAGGGGTGGCAATCCCGCTCTCCGGGCGCACCACAAACAGCGCGCCGCCGCTCGTGGCGCCCGCGACGATGCGCAGGGCCTCGCCGTTGGAGCGGATATACCCGTTGATCGTGGGGTTCGGGCCGATATAGCTCGCGTCCAGCTCCTTCGCGAAGATCGCCTCGATAACGGACGGGCCTGCACTGAACGTCTTCGTCTCCAGCTTGACGTTCGGGCCGAGCGCCTCCTGGAAATACCCGCGGGCCAGCCCGATGATGGGCTGGGCGTGGGTGACGTTGGGAAAGTAGCCGAGCCTGAGGGTGACGGGCGAGCCGGCGGCGGCGGCGGACGTCGACGGGGAGTCGGACGAAATCGGGACATCAGTTGTCCCGGCGTTCTGGCGGCAGGCGATGATCGCCGCGACGAGGAAGAAGAAGGCGAGGGCAAGGCTAAGGCGGAGATTCCCCGCCTTCTCGGTGTAGATCGTGTTCACGGTAGGTCCCTTTCAAAATCGCGTAAGTGTAGACCGGCCCTGGCAGGCCGCAGGCGCAACAGCCCGCCGTACCGGCCATGCAGGCCGGCGCGGGCATCGAACATGCGCTTCTACACATCACGTTGGGACTCATCCGGACTCCTTGAGCGACAAAAAAAGACCCCCACGACATTTCATCGTGGGGGTTTGCAAGCAAGTGTTATAACGTTCTACGTCGCGCTGTCAGGCCCTACTGGGCAGCCCTCCGCGCGGGTAGAGCTTGGCGTGCTCCCCCTCGCAGACAGCAACAGACCATGTGTTTATGAGCGCTTCGTATGAACATGACCTTCAGACGATAACATTGAAGCCGGAAGAAGTCAAACCCTGCCCGGCTACGTAACTTCCACGCCACGTCTCCACGGCCTCAGCGCCTCGTACGCCGCGGAGGCCGCCAGCACTGTGGCCTCGGCGCCGGGGCGGCCGACGATGTGCAGGCCAACGGGTAGCCCGTCCGGCGCCGTGCCGCAAGGGATGCTCGCAGCGGGCGCGCCGACCATGTTGACCGGGAAGGTGAACGGCGTGAACCCCCAGAACAGGTCTACCTCCCTCCCGCCGATCTCCGACGGCGGCTTCCCCAGGGGAAACGCCGTCGTTGCGGTGGTTGGCGTCAGCAGAAGGTCGTACTTCTCGAAGAGGTCGGCGAAACGCGCGCGCAGCCTCTCCACCACCCCCAGCGCCCTGGCGTACTCCGCGCCGGTTACCCGCGCGCCGAGCGCCATGAACTCCCGCGTGTACGGCGCAAGCAGCTCTCCGCGCGCCTCGACCAGCTTCTCCAAGTTGGCGTATGCGTTCGAAAGCATGATCTTCCAGAAGTGGTCGAACGTGGGCTCCAGCGCCAGGTCCACCTCTTCGACGGAGCAGCCCATCGACTCGAACGAGAGGGCGGCGTTGCGGGCGAGGGCGAGCACGCCCGGGTCCACGGCGGCGTGGCCGAAGTCGGGGCTCCAGGCGACCCTCAGGCCCTGAGCGCCCCGGCCGCACGCCGCGAGGTAGTCTTCCGGCGCATCGCGCAGCGCCGCCGGGTCACGGGCGTCGTACCCCGCCATCACCTGCAGGAGCAGCGCCGCGTCCCGCACACTACGCGTCAACGGCCCAGCCTGCCCAAACATGCTCGCCGACTGCCTGCCGCGTGAGCTACCCGCGGAGGGGACGCGCCCGAAAGTCGGCTTGATGCCGTACACGCCGCAGTAGCTTGAGGGGACGCGGATCGAGCCCCCGCCGTCGCTGCCTGTCGCCAGCGCGCACAGGCCGGCGGCGACGGCCGCGCCCGCGCCTCCGCTGGACCCGCCGCAGGTGCAGGAGAGGTCCCACGGGTTACGGCCCGACCCACCCAGCCTGTTTTCAGTTTGCGCGAGGAAACCGAATTCGGAGGTATTCGTCTTGCCCAGGATAACCGCGCCGGCCCGGCGCACGCGCTCGGAAACGATGCCGTCCTCTTCCGGCACCCTGTCCCGCAGCGCCAGCGAGCCGCTCGTGGAGCGAATCCCTTTCGTGGCTTCCAGGTCCTTGATGGAGACCGGCACGCCGTGCAGCGGCCCGAGCGCCGCGCCGGCCATCACCGCCCGCTCGGCGGCCCGCGCCGACTCCATGGCCTGCTCCGGCACGACGGTCAGGTAGGCGTTCAGTTTCGGGTTCACCCGCTCGATGCGCTCAAGGTACACCCGCGTGACCTCGACCGGCGAAACCTGCCTGGCCGCGATCAAGCTCCTGATCTCAACCGCCGAAGCAAACGCCAGGTCAGAATCAATCAAGTCCGCACCCGCCCAACTTCATAATTCATCCTTCATAATTCATAATTCCGCCCCCTCCCCTCCCTACCTCGGCCCCGCCCCGATCGTCACCACCCTGCCCGTCTTGGACGACTCAAGGGCGGCGTCGATCACCTCCAGCACGTGGACCATCCCCTCAATTGGCGCGAGCGCGGGGCGGCCTTCGCGCGCGGCGTTCAGGAAGTCCATCACGAAGTCCTCCCCGGCTACCCCGCCGTATGCGGGAGAGTCCGGGAAGGTGAAGCTGCGCTCCCTCTTGCCGCCGGCGGCCCAGCCGGGGGCGATGCTGGACAGCATGTACGCCTTTTCGTCGGACAGCGGCATGCGCACGTAGCCGTCTGTTCCTCGGAGGGCGAGGAAGGTGTCGTACGCCGCGCCCGAGTAGCCCGCCTTGCTGCCGACCAGGTGGTACCCGGCGTGCACAGTCCCCATTGCGCCGGAGGCGAAGCGCAGCGACAGGAAGGCGGTGTCCTCCACGTCTATCGACTCGACGTTCTGCTGTCCCACCATCGCCGAGACCTCTGCCACGCGGTCGCCCATCAGGTAGCAGAGGGTGTCGATATGGTGGCACGCCAGCCACGAGAGGATGCCGCTGCCGGCATGGGCCTTGTTGAAGAGCCAGTGCTTGGGGTCGCGGTATCGCACCTGGGAGGTGACGATGCGCGATTCGACGGTCATAATGCGGCCGAGCGCGCCGCCGAGGTTGGCGTTGCGGACCTCCTGGCAGATGGGGTGGCCCCGCCACTGGAGCATGACGCCCATTGTCAGCTTCTTCGCTTGCGCCTTCTCCGCCACGGCCTGCAGCGCGGGCGCAGTGAGCGCGCCGGGCTTTTCGAACAGGACAGGCTTGCCCGCCTCCACAGCGGCCTCGAGAACGGCGGGAGAGAGGTCGTTCCGCACGCAGACGATCAGGGCGTCGATCTCGTCCATCGCAAGGATCTCGGCGAGGTCGCAACCGGTCGACTTCACCTTCCCCGGCGCCTGGGCCCGCAGCCCTTCCACATCCTCGCCTTCAAGGCCGCACACGTGCACGGCCTCCACCTGGGGCAGCACGTCAAGCGTCTTCACGTGCAATCTCGCGTGCGGATGCGGCGAAGAGATGAACCCTACCGTAAACGGCCTGCTGTTTCCGTTGACCACGAGGCGGCCTCCCTTCAGGAATCAGCGCATAGCGTACCGCAGGAAGGGGCGCAGTGGGAAGGAAAGGCGAATTTTGAAGGAGGAAGTATAGACCACGGAGCGAGCTGGGAAAGTTGTCCCGGCGTTGCGCGACAGAGAGGGTGATCATTCTTACTTTCTCCCCCTTGATGGGGGAGATGTCGCCGCCTTGGGCGACAGAGAGGGTGATTGGGGGGTTGAGGTGGGAGGCTCTCCCTCCTCTCCCCGAGGGAGAGGGCCTTCGGCGCTCTGGCCGAAGGGGTGAGGGCTAAGGCTGTTCGTTCCCATTCCCGTACGAGCGGTCCGCCGCGGCGGATGGCTGCCCAGGGGTGGGGGTGTGGGTGTCTTCGTTCCTCGTAGGGGCAAACCCACCGTGGTTGCCCCGGGGCGGGGACCGGATCTAAAGGCGAGGTCTGTCGAGCCGAACAGCCGTCACCCTCACCCTTCGGCCGGAGCGCCGAAGACCTCTCCCGTCAAGGGAGAGGTAAGAGGGGGGGACAGAACAGCCTTAGCCCTCACCCTTTGCCCAGAGCGGCAAAGGCCTCTCCCTCGGGAGACCTTTGCGTTACCTCGGGAGGAGAGGATTTCGGACGAGCCTCTTCAAATTGATGTCATGTTCGGGCGAATTTTTAGCCCCGGCATCCGCCGTCAGGCATGTTTCGAAGCCGGAGCGTAAGCGCCAGGCTGCCATTAGGCAGCCTGGCGCCACTTTTAGGTCGCGAATACCAGCCGTTCAGCCCGGCGCAGGTTGTAGGCCATGCACTTTAGCCACATCTCTGTCTGGTTTCTTTGCAGACCCATATACCTGACCTTCACGTAG
>Ga0194132_10003891_pt1 | contig 25983 bp, 27 predicted proteins | sample TA2KigOf80mmetaG_FD_148612 | JGI IMG/M metagenome (GOLD analysis project Ga0194132, IMG submission 148612) | Freshwater microbial communities from Lake Tanganyika, Tanzania - TA2015054 Kigoma Offshore 80m | ecosystem: Environmental > Aquatic > Freshwater > Lake | place: Tanzania: Lake... | reverse complement strand
GCCCCATGATCGGCCGGGACGCCCCGCTGGCCCGGCTCCTCGAGGCCCTGGACGCGGCGCGGGCCGGGCGCGGCGGTGTCGCGGTGGTCATCGGCGAGCCGGGCAGACGCGTTGGCGCTTGGGCCCGAGGTCCCGGTCGGGTCAGCGATCCAGGACCACTGAGGCCAACCGGGCCAGGTCCGGGATCGTCGCGGAGGGGTCCGGACCGACGGCTTCGGATCCGTTGGAGGCTCCGCGCGTGACACGGATGACCCGCAGCCCGCTCGCGGCCGCGCCCGCGCAGTCCCAGGCATTGCCGGAGACGAACCAGATGCCCGCGGGAGGCAATCCGAAATGGTCGCTCGCAAGCGCATACACCGACGGCGAGGGTTTGTAGACGCGCACGGACTCCACCGAGAGCACGACCGGGATCCGCCCCGACAGGCCGGCGGCGGCCACCGTCGCGGCCACGGTGGCACCCCGGCCGTTGGTGAGGATCGCCAGCGGCTGCTCCGGCGGCAGGGACGCCAGGCCCGGGGCGACGTCCGGGTAGGCGGGCAGCACCCGGTAGCGGGCGAGCAGGTCGCTCGTGAGCTCCCGCGGTTCGACCAGCCCGGCCTCCCGGACCGTCTGGGCCAGCGCCTGGGCGGTGATCGTGTCGAAGTCCACGTAGGCGCCCATGAGGCTCCGGAGCCAGGTGTGGCGCAGTTGGGTCGCGCGCCAGGCGACTGCCAGTGCGGCACCGCGGCCGGGAAACGCGCGCTCCAGCGGCTCGGCCAGGGCAGCGGGGTCAAAGAGCGTGCCGTACGCGTCGAAGACGACGGGCGCTCGTTCGCCCGTCATCCGCGAGGCTTCAAGGGCGGGCCCACCTCGCGTTCGGAGCGGATCGCCGCGCGCAGCTCCTCGACGGCCTGGCGTGCCTCCTCCACGGAGCCCTCGTCCTCGATCGTGGTGATGTCGCCGGGATCGCGCCCCTCCACGACCGCCTTGAGGACCCGCCGCATGATCTTGCCGCTGCGGGTCTTGGGCAGCATGTCCACGAACGACAGCTCACCCAGCACTGCCAGGGCGCCCAGCTCGTTTCGCAGGGTCCGGCGCAGTTCCGCGGCCAGTTCGTCGGACGGCTCGCGACCGGCCTTGAGCACGATGAACGCGGCGATCACCTCGCCACGGAGGTCGTCCGGGCGGCCCGTGGCACCGGCCTCGGCGACCGCCGGGTGGCGCAGGAACGCGGTCTCGACTTCGATCGTCCCGAGTCGATGGGCGGCGATCTTGATGATCTCGTCCGCGCGGCCGGCGAAGAACGCGTAGCCGTCCTCGTCGATGTGCGCCGCATCGCCCACCCAGTACGAACCCGGGATGCGGCCCCAGTAGTCAGAGGCGTACCGTCCGGGCTCGCCCCAGAGCGTCGGGGTCAGGCCCGGGAACGGCCGGCGGATCACCATGATCCCCTTCTCGTTTGGCCCGAGCTCCGTCCCGTCCATGGTCACGATCGCCGCCTCGATGCCGGGCAGCGGGATGCCGGCAGAGCCGGGCTTGATCGGCATCAGCTCGACGCCGTACGGGTTGCCGAAGATCGGGCCGCCGGTCTCGGTCTGCCACATGTTGTCGATGACCGGGACGCGGTCGTTGAACACCGTCTTCTGGAGCCACTCCCACGCCGGCGGGTTGAGGACCTCGCCGGCGCAGACGATCCGCTCGAGGCGCGAGAGGTCATGGGCCTTCGCGCCGGCCTCGCCGTAGCGCATCAGCAGCCGGACGGCCGTGGGCGAGGTGAAGACGCCCGTGACTCCGAGACGATCCATCAGCGCCCAGGCGGCGTCGTTGGCCGGGTAATCGAGCGCACCCTCGTATGCGACCGACGTACAGCCGATGATCAGCGGCGCGTAGACCGTGTACGCGTGCCCCACCGCCCAGCCGATGTCCGCCGTGGCCCAGAACACGTCCTCGCGGCGCATCCCGAACACCCAGCGGCCCATCGCCACGATGTGGACCTGGTAGCCGCCGTGCATGTGAACCGCAAGCTTGGGCTTCGCAGTCGTGCCGGAGGTCGCGAGGATGTACGCGGGTTCGTTGGCTTCCATCTCCTCGTGCGCGCCCGAATGGCCGCGCCCGCCCTCGAGCATCGCCTCCCAGTCGAGCTCGATCCCGCGGAGCTGCGGGACAGGGTCGGCGCGGCGAAGGACGACGACCCGCTCCACGAGCCCGGGCATCTCGGCATTCGCCTGTGTCACCGCGTCGCGCACGATCGGCAGCAGCGCGACATCGTTGCCCTTGCGGTACGTGATGTCGGAGGTCAGCACGGCTCTGGACCCGCTGGCGACGATCCGGTCGGCGAGGGCGCCGTGGCCGAACCCGGCGAACACAACGGAGTGGATGGCCCCGATCCGGACCGTCGCGAGCATCGCGACGACCGCCTCGGTGATCGTGGGCAGGTAGATCGTGAGACGGTCGCCGCGGCCGATGCCGATGGCGCGCAGACCGGCCGCGGTCCGCTCCACGTCGGCCAGCAGCTCGGCGTATGTGAGGCGCCGGTCGCCGCCACGCTCGTCGACCGCGATCAGCGCGACCCGCTCGCCATGCCCAGCCGTGACGTGGTGGTCGAGGGCGCTGAAGGCGAGGTTCGTCCGGCCGCCGACGAACCATCGGAAGCTCGGCGGATCCGGCACGTACACGCGATCCCAGCGCCGGAACCAGGGCAGGTCCCCGGCCACCCGGCCCCAGAACGCCGCGGGGTCCGCGAGGGCCTCGGCACGCATCGCCGCGAAGGTCCCGGACGAGGTCGTCGACATGGCAGGTCCTCCTGTGCCGTCAGCCGCGAGCCTGGCGGTCTGACGCTGGCGCCGCGTGCTGGGCAGCCAGCGCCTCCTCGATGAGCAGTTCGCGGCGGGCGTGCAGGGCGGCTTCGAGGCCGGCCGGGTAGGCGTGGGGGTTGACCCGGCGGAGGATTCCCGGGTCGAAGCGCGCCAGCGACGCCTTCGCGTGCGCCTGTACGGCCACGAGCGAGGGGGACGGCGCGGTCCGGCGGCCGCCGCGCATCACGGGCACCAGCAATTCCTCCTGGGTCCAGGTGTCCGAGAGGACCTTGCGCCGGTGGGGCGTCGCGGGATCGATGATCAGCATGGGGCCGGACGACGGTGTCAGCTCGTCGTGAATGGCGTCGCCGGCTGCGATGCCGCGCTCGTCGTAATAGCGACGCACCCCGAGGATGCCCGGGACCGTGGTCTTGGCCGGCTGCTCGGAGACCTTCATGACGTGGCGCCAGCCCTGGCCATCCTCGATCGCGGTGAGCTTGTAGACACCGCCGAGCGCGGGTTGCCCGTAGCCGGTCACCAACCGCGTGCCCACCCCCCAGACGTCGATGGCCGCGTGCTGATCGCGCAGCGACTCGATCGTCTCTTCGTCGAGGTCGTTGGACGCGGTGATCTGGGCCTCCTCGAACCCCGCCGCATCGAGGCGCGCACGGGCCTGCTGCGAGAGGTACGCGAGATCGCCGGAGTCCAACCGCACGCCGCCCAGCGTGCGACCGGGCTCGCGCAGCTTGCGGCCGACCGCGATGGCGTTGTCCACGCCCGCCAGCGTGTCGTACGTGTCAACGAGGAATACGGCGTTGTTGGGCAGGGCCTCGGCGTAGGCCTCGAAGGCCTCGAGCTCGGTCTCGAAGGACAGGACCCACGAGTGGGCGTGGGTTCCCCGGACCGGGATGCCGAACCGGCGGCCGGCCTCCACGTTCGAGGTCGCTGCGGCGCCGCCGACGAACGCGGACCGCGCTGCGGTGAGCCCGCCGTCCGGGCCCTGGGCGCGCCGCAGCCCGAACTCGATGACCGGGCCCCCGCCCGCGGCGTGCACGATGCGCGCCGTCTTTGTGGCGATCAGGGTCGCGAAGTTGACGAGGTTCAGGAGGGCGGTCTCGACGAGCTGCGCGCCGAGCAGCCCACCCGTGACCCGCAGCAGCGGCTCGTGCGCGAAGGCAACCGTGCCCTCGGGCATCGCGTCCACGTCGAGTTCGAGCCGGAAAGCGGCCAGGAAGTCGAGGAACTCGCGCCGGAAGATGGGCGCGCCGTCGCTGCCGCGCAGGGTGTCGAGATACGCAATCTCGTCGGGCTCGAACCGCAGCGCCTCGAGGTGATCGATCGCTGCCTCCAGCCCTGCGACGAGGGCGAAGCCCCCGCCGAACGGCTCGTTGCGGAAGAACAGCGAGAACACGGCCTGTTCGCCGGCCCGACCGGTGGCCCAGTAGCCCTGGGCCATGGTCAGCTCGTACAGATCCGTCAGCAGCGCCGAGCGGCGGTCGTCGGTCATGGGACGCGAAGGAACCGCAGATGCCGGCTCATGCCGACGATCTGGTCAGTCTGACGGCTCCGGGGACCGGTCACTGGAGTGGCACAGCGAAGACGGCCGTGCCGTCCGGGGCTCGGTAGACCAGGAACACGTCGACCCGCGCAATCGGCATCGGCGCCTCGATCCAGCCCTCGAACGCCGAATTCGGCGGCAGCTGTCGAGCCTCCAGGGAGGGCGACCGGCTGCCGCTGACCGCCGAGGTTTCCTCGCCCGTCGCGGCCAGCACCGTCCAACTGGCCGGTCCGATCGCCCACGGCCGGTCAGACTCGTAGGCAACCTGGGCATGCAGTATCACGCGCCCGGCAACGGTCTCGGTCTCCCAGTCGACCAGGGTGACCCGCCCGAGGCGCCCGTCCGCGTCGAGCACGTCGACCGGTTCGCCTTCCACCGCGAGCGGCACAACGTCGTCCGAGGGGCGGGGGGAGGGCGAGGCCGATCCGGTCGGGGCGGGCGTCCCGGCCGTCAGCGATGCGAGAGGTGAGGGGGCGATTGACCCGGATGGCCCGCTGGGCTGGGCCGCCGTCGGGCCGAGGGGCCCGAGGACCGCCGCGACCACCGCCGTGGTGACGCCGACGAGGGCGAGGCCGCCGACCAGCGCCGGCAGCGGATCGGTGGCTCTGATGCGGCGGCTTCCGTCGCGACCATCGAACGTCCCGCCGTCCTGCCGGCGGTCGCGGTCCGCTGCCCCCACGAGGACGGTGGCGATCGCCGAGGTGATCGGAACTGCGGCCACGATGCCGATGCTGCCGACCAGCGTCCGCACGATCTCGATCGCGATCACTTCGCCGTTGATTAGCAGCGCAGCCGGCTGCTGGCTCACGATGAGGATCACGAGCAACGGCAGCGTCGCTCCGACATAGGCCAGGAACAGCGTGTTGATGGTCGCGGCGATGTGCGAGCGACCGATGTCGAGCGCGCCGTCGAACAACTCGCGGCCGCGGAGCCCGGCGCGATCCCCGACCTCGTCGATGAACGCGGCCTGGGTGACCGTCACGTCGTCGAGGATGCCGATCGAGCCCAGGATGAACGCGGCGAGCAGAATCCCGCGCAGGTCGAGACCGCCACCCGACGCTGCCTGCAGGAAGAGAAGGTCGGAAGCGGCGGCTCCCGTGAAACCGGCAACCTGGGTCACGAGGGCGCCGAGCAGTCCGGTCAGCGCAAGGGCAGTGGCGGTGCCCAGGATCGCCGCGACGCTGGCTCGAGACCAACCCTCGGTCAGGACGATGGTCGTGATCGTGACCCCCGTCGCGGCGGCCACGGCCAGCGGGATGGGCGACACGCCCTCGATCAGCAGCGGCAGGAGCACCCGCATGACCACCGCGACGGTCAGGCCCAGGGCGATCAGTGCGCGCAGCCCGCGCCAGCCTCCGATCAGAACCACCGTGATCGCGAACAGGGCCGCGAGGCCGGCAAGCTGCGGCAATCGCCAGCGGTCGCTGACGGCCACGTACTCCTGGCCCTCCGCGGTCCGGCTGATCGTCACCACCACCTCGTCACCGGCCTTGTAGCCGCTCACGTCGAGCGTGCCGCCCGGACCCTCCAGATGCGCGTCGATGACCTGGCCCGCCTGCGGTCCCTCGCTCATGCGGACGCGGACATTGGGCTGGGCGCCCTCACCCACGGGCCTCGGGGTTGCGTCGAGCTCCACGATCTGACCGCGATAGGCGCTCAGACCCGATCGATCCGGCTGCGTCGAGAGGTCGGGCATGAGGAACAGTCCGACGATGAGCGCAACGGCGAACAGCGCCCGGAGCAGGTGGCGCCCGGGCCGCGTACCGGCGGCGAAATCGGCCTCGAAGCCGTCGGCGTCCTCGTCCGGCCCTTCGCCGAACCCGGATTCCAGCGGCTCCCCGGGTTCGTACGGGTCGGCACTCCCGGGTGGTCGGCGCTCCACGTCCGGAGGGTAGTCGAGGCGTCGCGACGCCGGGTGACGGAGGACTCGGTGGTCGAGGCTGGTGGGCGGGAGCGACGGCCCCCGCGGTACCCGCCGGTGCCGGCGCATTCCAGCGCATCATTGGCGGCATGTCCGACCAATCCGCGCCATCCCTCTACGACCGCCTGCTTGCCGAGAACGAACGCTGGGTCGCCTCGTTCGATCGAGCCCGCCTGGCCGGGCCGCCGGCACTGCGCCTCGCCGTGATCGCCTGCATGGACGCTCGGATCACCGTGGAGGACATGCTCGGGCTTCGCTCGGGCGACGCCCACATCATCCGCAATGCCGGCGGCCTCGCGACGCAGGACGCCCTCCGGTCACTGGTCATCAGCCAGCACCTGCTCGGAACCGAGGAGGTGCTGGTCATCGCGCACACCCGCTGCGGCATGCTCACGTTCCGGGAGGACCAGGTGCGCGAGCGTCTCGCGCGCGAGACGGGCGCCGACCTTGAGCTGCCGCTGCTCGCCTTCGAAGATCTCTCCGCGAACCTCCGCCGGCAGGTCGCGGCGATCCGGGCCCATCCGTGGCTGAAGCCCGATGCACCCGTTCACGGGCTGGTGTACGACGTCGAGACCGGCCGCCTCAGCCCCGTCGAGTAGTCGCCGCGGTCACCAGTTGGCGATCGAACCCTCGAAGATGGCCGCCAGGTCGGCCGCGCCGGTCGGGCGCGGGCTGATCGCGAGCAGCCGGTGCTGCTTGAGCGCACCGTCCACCAGGGCCGGGATGTCCCCCGTCCCGAACCCGAACGCCCCCATCCCGTTCGGGATTCCCACGTCCCTCGAGAGGTCCACGATTGGCCCGGCAGCGCTTCCATGCCGCCCCGGAGCCGGCGCCCACCGGCGAGCAGTCGCGCAGCCTCCTCGTGGCGGTCCGGGTCCGCCGGGTAGGTGAAGCGGAAGACCGCCGGCGCCGTGGCAACCACGGACTGGCCGTGCGGAACCAGCGGCTCGGTCCCCGGGTAGCCCGCCGGCCGATACGAGCGCACCAGCCCGGCGATCGGATAGGCGCAGGCGTGCGGCAGGTGGACACCGGCGTTTCCGAAGCCGATCCCGGCGAACATCGCGGCGGCCAGCATGCCCTCGCGGGCGTCGAGGTCGTCGGGGACTTCGATCACGCGTCGGAACCACCGCCCGAGCAGGCGGAGCGCCTCCGCGGCCCAGACGTCGCTGATCGGGTTGGACCCGTTGTAGGCGGGCCGCTTCGCCGGCTGCGCCGCCCGGGCCTTCGCCCCGAACGGGATGGCCGTCCACGATTCGAGGGCGTGGCACAGGACGTCCATCCCGCTCGCCGCGGTGACGTCCGCCGGGAGCGACAGCGTCGTCTCCGGATCCACGATCGCGAGGCGCGGCCGCAGCCACGCGTGGCTGATGCCGATCTTGAGGTGGAGCCGTCGGACGTCGACCACGCAGACCGGCGTGCTCTCGGCGCCAGTGCCCGCCGTGGTGGGGATGGCCACGAGCGGCATGAGCGGTCGGGTCGGGGCCTGTCCGCGGCCGACGGGCTCGTTGAGGTACTCCTCCAGCTCGCCGTCGTTGGTCGAGAGCAGGTTCATCACCTTCGCGGTGTCGATCGCCGAGCCGCCGCCCAGGGCGACGAACGCGTCGATGGTCCGCTGGCGCGCCCACGCGGCGGCGGCCCGGAGCGAGCCGTCGGTCGGCTCAACGTGAACGCCGTCGAATTGATCCACGGCCAGCCCGGCAGCAATGAGCGAGGCCGTGACGCGGTCTGCGAGACCCGTCGCGACGAGGCCCGCGTCGGTGACCAGCGCCACCTGCCGGCCGCCAAGGGCCGCGACGTGCGATCCCGTCTCGTCCACTGCGCCTCGCCCGAAGACGACCGGCGGTGCCGCCCAGGCAAAGACCGTCTCGGGGTCCACCACCGGTGGCCGAGTTTCGGTGCTCATCGACAACGCAACCCCCATGGGTGGGCCGATCGGCGCCCGGTGACCCCGATCATCAGTTCAGCGCTCCCAGTGCGAACGTCCCGGTCCGATGCCTGCCGCTTCCATCATCGCCGAGTTCATCGGTTCCCTGTTGCTCGCACTGCTGACCGGCACATGGACGCCGCTGCCCGCGGACCGGATCGCGGTCGACCTGCCGGCGCCGGTGGTCTTCGCCGCCGAATGGCACCCTCTCGACGACCTGGGCAACGGCGTGAACTCGCTCATCGTGCTCGAGGACGGGTCCACCCGCCTCGGCGGCACCTCCAGCAGCGTCAGCCCGCGCCGCGCTGAGGCCGGCAGGATCGGTGATCGCTGCCTGCGTCAGCCGCCCGCCATTGCGGGCAGGAGGACCAGCGAATCGCGGGCGCCGATCGGGGTCGCAAGGGCGTCCAGGTGGCGGATGTCGGTGTCGTTGAGGAACACGTTCACGAAGGAGCTCAACGTTCCGTCCGGCGTGAGGAGCTGCGAGGCGAGGCCAGGGTACGTCGCGACCAGCCGGTCGAGCACTTCGCCCACCGTGGCACCGTCGACCTCGACGTTCTTGGCGCCGCCGGTCGAGGCGCGCAGAACCGGCGGGATGCGGACGGCACTCACGCGTTCCCCTCGAACCAGGCTTCGAACGATGCGTAGCCGGGGCGAAGGACCGGCGCGAGGCCAGGCTCGCCCGGGGCTGCGCGGCCGCCGGCCAGGCCGAGGGTCCGCGCGTCAGGGGTCTTGAGGCCGTTGCCGGTCAGAAGCGCCACGACCCGGTCGCCCTCGCGGATGATGCCCCGCCGGCGCGCAGCCTCGGCGGCTGCCAGGGTCACGCCACCGGTCGTCTCCGGGTAGATCCCTTCGAGGCCGGCGACCTGGCGGATCGCGGCCGCGGTCACCTCGTCGGGGATCGCCTCGATCGACCCGTGCGACGCGTCGGCCAATTCAACCGAGTAGCGCCCGTCGGCCGGGTTGCCGATCGCGAGCGAGCGCACGAACGTGGTGGGCGCCCGGACCGGCTCGATCACGGTGGTGCCGCGGGACCAGGCCGTCGCGACGGGCGAACAGCCGGCGGCCTGGCCGCCGACGAACCGGATCGGCGTCCGCTCGATCAGGCCCAGGTCGGCCAGCTCGCGGAAGCCCTTGGCGAGCTTGGTGAACATCGCGCCGGACGCGATCGGGGCGACCACGACATCCGGCGCCTGCCAGCCCAGCGACTCGGCGATCTCGAACGCGAGGGTCTTGCTGCCCTCGGCGTAGAACGGGCGCAGGTTGATGTTCACGAAGCCCCAGCCGGTCTCGTCCGCGATCTCCAGGCACAACCGGTTGACGTCGTCGTACGTGCCATCGATCGGGACCACGGTCGCCCCGTAGGCAAGCGCGTGGTCGATCTTGACTGTCTCGAGGTCGGCCGGCATGAACACATAGGCGGGCATGCCGAGCGCGGCCGCCGCTGCGGCCGTGGCCCCGGCGAGGTTGCCGGTCGACGCGCAGCCCAGCGTCGTGATCCCGAACTCCCTGGCGCGCTCGGCGGCAATGGCCACGGCGCGGTCCTTGAAGGACAGGGTGGGGTTGCGGGTGTCGTCCTTGAGCCAGAGCTCGGCGATGCCGAGTGCCGGTCCAAGGCGGTCAGCCCGGACCAGCGGCGTCGAGCCGACGGCGAGGCCACGGCGCGGCTGCTCGGCCACCGGCAGCAGCTCGAGGTAGCGCCAGATGCCCGGGGGGCGGCGCTCGATCGTCGCCCGGTCCAGACCCGCGACGGCAGCGAGGTTGTATTCCACCTCGAGCGGGCCGAAGCAGGCGGCACAGACATAGGCTGCGCCCAGCGCCTCGCGCGTGCCGCAATTGCGGCAGCGCAGCCCGAGGATCCGGTCCGCGCCGGCCATCGCCATCGACGGCCGGGATTCGGCGTCGGCGGTGGACGGGCGCCCGATCTCGGGCGGTAGGGTCTGGGTTGCCATCGGGCTCCTCGGGGTGTGCGCCGGCATGGCGCGCTCGCGGATTGCAGCGCGGCGACGGAACCGGAACGACTGCCCTGGAGACCGGATGACCCTTCCCGGAGAAAGGGTCATCTGAGATCCCTTATCTCGCAGGAGGACCTGCCCGGATTTGGCACCTTGCCGGCGTCGCCGCCAGTAGGTTGTCGTGGCTTCATCGGGCCGGTCCCTCCGCCACTCTGGATAAGAGCTATTCAGTTGCCCGGCATCGTAGACCGGCGAGGGGCGGCTCGTCAAACGGGATCATCGAGTCTGCGCAACTCACCCCGCACCGAGCCGGTGCCACAGGCGCACCACGGCTTCGGTACCGCGGACGAAGTTGTCGAGGAGCAGCCATTCGTCGGGCGCGTGCGCGTTGGAGGTCGGCAGGCCGAAGCCGAGCATCAACGTGGGGAGCCCGAGCCGATCGGAAAGGCCGCCGACGGCTGGGATCGTCCCGCCACCGCGCTGGTAGACCGGCGGGCGGTCCCAGGTGGCCTCAAGTGCTTCCGCGGCGATGCCCACCGCCGGATGGTCCAGCGCGACGAGGGCCGCCGGGGCACGGCCCAGGACCCGGACCTCGACCGCAACCGACGACGGGGCGGCGGCCCGCAGGGCAGCCTCGATGAGGCCGGCGATGTCCAGCGGATCCTGGTCCGGGACGAGACGGGCGGAGAGCTTGGCGCGAGCGAGTGCCGGGATGATGGTCTTGGCGCCCTCGCCAGCGAAGCCGCCGTCGATCCCGTTGACGTCCAGCGTGGGACGGGTCCAGAGCCGCTCCACCAGCGGGAACCCGAGCTCGCCGGCGAGGTCGGGCGCACCAACCTGTGCGCGGTACGCCGATTCATCGAAGTCGAGGCCGGCAAGGCGGCGGCGCTCCTCGTCGGAGATCGGCCGCACCCGGTCGTAGAAGCCCGGCACGGCCACGCGGCCGGCCGGCTCATGCAGCGATGCCAGCATCCGGGCGAGAGCATGGATCGGATTCGGGGCGCCTCCGCCGTAGATGCCAGAGTGCAGGTCCTGGCGGGGCCCGCGAACGGTGACCTCCAGGTAGACGAGGCCGCGCACGCCGTAACCCACCGACGGCACTCCCTCCGCGAACATCGAGCCGTCCGAGACCACCGCAAGGTCGGCGACGAGGTCGGGCCGGTTCGCATCGAGGAACGCCTCGAGGGAAGGCGAGCCGACCTCCTCCTCGCCCTCGACGAAGACCCGGATGTTCAGCGGCAGCCGGCCGTCGGCCTCGAACAGGGCGCGCAGGGCGGCAAGGTGGATCATCAATTGGCCCTTGTCGTCCGAGGCCCCCCGGGCGTAGATCCGGCCGTCGCGGATTGACGGCTCGAAGGGTGGCGCCGTCCACAGCCCGAGCGGGTCCACGGGCTGCACGTCGAAGTGGGCGTACACGAGCACCGTGGGCCGATCCGGCCCGGCGCTGAGCCACTCCCCCATCACCGCGGGCTGTCCGTTCGACGGGCGGACGTCGGCGCGCTCCATGCCCAATGCCAGCAACTCGTCGCGGACCCATTCCGCGGCAGCGTGGACGTCACCGCGACGCTCGGGGTCGGCCGAGATGGACGGGATGCGGAGCAGCGCATCCAGCCGCGCGAGCTGGTCGTCGCGCGTGGCTGCCAGCCGGGCAAGCGCGGCATCGGGGCGGCTCATGCGGACCTCCGTCCTGGGTACGCGGGACCGGACAAAGCCTATCCGCGCCCGCTGAGTCACCGCGTCCGATGGCGACCGCAGCTGGGACTCCGCCGCGCACTGCGCGAGGGCCGGGGGCCCCATCCTTCCCACATGAGGTCTGCGATCAGACGCCGCACTCTATGGGCTCCTGTGATCGGCGCAATCCTGGTGGGCCTGCTCGCCCTCGGGTGTCGGCCGGCCGCGACCGTGTCTCCCGTCCCTGCGTCCGATGTCTCGCCGCCCACGGGCCCGACGCGAGCGACCGAGCGAGCCCAGGTCATCCGGGTTGTCGACGGCGACACCATCATCGTCGCCCTCGCGGGCCGCGAGGAACGGCTGCGATACATCGGCATCGACGCACCCGAGAGCGTCCGACCGGATTCGCCGGTGGAGCCCTTCGGTCCGGAAGCCGCGGCGGCCAATGCGGCCATGGTCGGCGGGCGCGAGGTCCTGCTGGAACGGGATGTCTCCGACCGCGACGAATTCGGGCGCTTGCTGCGCTACGTCTGGCTTGCCAGCGCGGATGGACCGCTCCTGGTGAACTTCGAGCTGGTGGTGCGCGGCTACGCAGAGCCCATCACGATCCCTCCGGACGTCCGCTACGCGGCCCTGTTCCGGGCCGCGGCAAGAGCGGCACGCGAGGCCGGCCGGGGCCTGTGGTCGTTCGCGTCGCCCAGCCCCCGGCGAAGCCCGTAGCGAAGGCGGGCGTCCGTACACTCGCGCAGATGAGAGTGGGGCGGCGATCGGACCCGGCATCCCTCCGGGTGCGCGTCCAGGCGCGCTCGCGCACGTGATCCTCCGCGGCCGGCGCCCCGGCGACGAGCGGATCCGCGTCGAGCGGACGGTCCCACGCGACTACCGCATCGAGCGGACGCGACGGGTGCGAAAGCCGCTGTCGCCGTCGCTGGTGTTGACCCTGGGATTCGCCGGGCTGATCCTGGCCGGCACGATCGTGCTGATGCTGCCCATCTCGGCGGCCACGGGCACCTGGACCTCCCCGGTCGATGCGCTGTTCACCGCGACTTCGGCGGTGTGCGTGACCGGGCTCGTCGTCGTCGACACCGGCACCTACTGGAGCGGCTTCGGGCAGGCCGCCATCCTGGTGATGATCCAGGTCGGCGGCTTCGGGTTCATGACTGGCTCCACCCTGCTGCTCCTGCTGCTGGCGGGCCGCCGGACCGGCCTGCGCGACCGGCTCCTGGCACAGGCGTCCACAGGGACGCCCACCCTGGGCGGAGTGACCTCGGTCGTCCGGCGCGCCGCGGCGTTCACGCTGATCGCCGAGGGCGTCGGGATCGGCCTGCTGCTGGTTGCCATGCTCGGGCGCGGGATGGAGCCGCTCGGGGCGCTCGCGTTCAGCGTCTTCCATGCGATCTCGGCGTTCAACAACGCCGGGTTCGACATCACCGGAGGATTCCGGAGCCTCACCGGCTATGCCGACGATTACCTGGTCCTGGGCGCGATTGGCGCGCTCATCGTCCTCGGCGGGCTGGGCGTCGCGATCGTGGACGACCTCCTCTCCAAGCGGAACTGGGCCCGCACCGCCCTGGAGACCAAGGTGGTCGTCCTGACGTCGGCCACGCTGATCGTGGTCGGGGCCGTGGTGATCGCCGGGATCGAGTGGAACAACCCGGCCACCCTCGGCGCGCTGCCGGAGGCCCAGCGGCCGCTCAACGCGGTCTTCGAGTCCATCACGCTGCGCACGGCGGGCTACTCGGCGCTGCCCACGGCGAGCTTCGGGGATGCCACGCTGTTCGTCGTCATGGCCCTGATGTTCATCGGCGGCGCGTCGGGCTCCACGGCCGGCGGGATCAAGGTGAACACGTTCAGCGTGCTGCTGATCACGATCGTCTCGACCGTCCGAGGCCAGCCGTCGGCGGAGGCCTTCGGCCGGCGGGTCCCGCATTCGGTCATCTACCGTGCGCTGTCGGTGGCCCTGCTCTCGATCGCCTTCGTGTTCCTGGTGAGCTTCGGGCTGCAACTGCTCTCCGGGCGTTCGTTCATCGCCGTTCTGTTCGAGGCGGTCTCCGCCGTCGGCACGGTTGGCGCGTCGACCGGCATCACGCCGGACATGCCGTCAGGCGCGCGCTTGCTGCTCGTCCTGGCGATGTTCGCCGGCCGGCTGGGACCACTGACCCTGGTCCTCGCGCTGGCCGCCCGGGCGCGCCCCATTGCGTACCGGCCGGCGGTTGAGACGATGCGCATCGGATGACCATGGAGGCACCATGAACCGTTCCGTCCTGGTGATCGGTCTCGGCCGATTCGGCACGGCCGCCGCGCTGGAACTCATGCGACTCGGCCACGAGGTGCTGGCCGTTGACGTCGACGAGGCACGCGTCAACGACGTCGCGCCGAACGTCACCCATGCGGTCCAACTGGACGCCAGCGACGATGCGGCGCTGCGAGCGGCGGGCGCCGCCGACTTCGAGCACGCGATCGTGGCGATCAGCGGCGTCACCGAGGCCAGCATCTTCGCGACGATGGCGCTCAAGAACCTCGGCGTGCAGAACGTGATCGCCAAGGCCGCGACGGCCCTCCATGGCTCGATCCTCGAACGGGTCGGCGCCGACAAGGTGGTCTATGCGGAGCGCGAGACGGGCACCCGCGTGGCGCACACCTTCGCCATCGCCGGCGTGGTGGACTACCTCGACGTCGCGCCGCGCTTCGGCATCGCCAAGGTGCGCCCGCCGGCGAGTTTCATCGGGCGCAGCTTCGCAGAGACGGACCTCGCTGGTCGCTACAACCTGACCCTGATCGCCGTGCGCCGAGGCGACAAGGTGACGGTCAATCCCCATCGGGATGACCGGATCCTGGCGGGCGACGAGATCATCCTGATCGGGCGCGACGAAGCACTCGAACGGCTATTCGAGGTGGAGCGGGCGGCGCACATCTGAAAGGTCGACTGCGGGAACGAGCGCGCCGGTGGATCTCAGCCGTCCTCCGGGCGCCAGCGGCCGATCCGGCTGCCCCAGGTGCTCGCGGCCGGAACCGCGGTCTGCGACGATTCGGCCGGCCACGACTCCGCACCCCCCTGGCCCGGACCCGAGAACAACTTCGGCAGCGCGATCAGGCGTCGGACGAAGGGGTCGGCCTGATCGGGGTTCTCCGCGTCCGCGGCCCTGAATACGGCCTCGAGCTCCTCACCGATGAGCTCACCCTCGGCGATGAGCGCCGCGGCGACAGCATGGACCGCGTACTCCTTCTCAGCGACGAGCCGCTTGGTCTCGGCCATGAGGGTGTCGAGCAGGGCATCCGCCATGCGCGCGACCGGCAGCGGGTACCCCGACGAGGTCAGCATTGGGACCACCAGCAGCGACGAGCCCATCCCCAGCTGCGAGCAGTACGTCATGGCGAGCTGGCTCGCGTTCGCGAGGTCACTCGACGCACCGGCCATCTTCGTCTCGAGGAGCACTTCCTCGACCGCGCGCGAAGCCAGCGACACCATGATGTTCGTCTCGATCTGGCGGGCATGGTGCGTGTACCGCTCTTCGCGCGCGCGTGGCGCCACGAGGCCGAGGGCGTCACCGGATCGGATGATCGTGGCCTTCAGGATCCGGTTCTCCGGCTGGAGGTAGTAGGCGGCCACGGCGTGGCCCGCCTCGTGGTAGGCGATCGCGCGCCGGTCCTCCTCGTGCATGTCGCGGATGGGCTGCTTGAGTCCCATCGTGCGCTCGTCCGCGGCGGCGAGCCAGTCCTTGTAGGTCAGTCGGTCGCGCCCGTCGTCGTGGGCCTTGATGAGCGCCTCGTTGATCGTCGTCTTGATCTGGATCGGGGTCCAGCCGATCGAGTCGGCGACCAGCATCTCGAGATCGATCGCAGGGTCGTGGGCCTTCTGGCCCAGGTAGTGGCGGATGATGTCGCGCCGGCCGTTGGCGTCGGGCACATGCACCTCGAGGATGCGGTCGAGGCGACCCGGCCGCGTGAGCGCCTGGTCCAGCACCTCGGGCCGGTTCGTGGCCCCGATGACGTAGACCAGCGGCTTGTTGGTGACGGGGCCGCGGATGACGCCCAGCCAGCGCAGGATCTTGTAGCGCAGGCGGTCCTCGACGAACTCGCCCAACGAGTCCATCTGGTTGAGCAGGGTGTTGAGGCCGGTCCCGCCGCCCATCATCATCCCGCCCACCATGCCCGTGCCGCCGGAGCCGCCGCGGCTCATCCCGATCGAGTCGATCTCGTCCATGAACACGATGCAGGCACCGCGCTTGCCCTTCTCCGCGTAGCGGCGGGCGAGTCCACGGGCGTCGCGGAAGAGCTTGACCACCATCAGCTCGGTCATGCCCCAGAACATGCCGCGCAGTGAGCTCGCGTCGATGTAGATGAACGGCAGGCCGGCCTCCGACGCGATGCAGGCCGCGAGGAACGTTTTGCCCGTGCCGGGCCGGCCCGACAGCAGCAGCCCGCGCGGCATCTCGCCGCCTCGGATCTCGAACTCCTTGACCCCCTGAAGGATGTTGACGGTGCTCCGGGCGTGCTCGAGGAGGTCGGGCTGGCCACGATAGTTCGCGAACGTCATCCCGATCTGGGGATCGTCGGGCGTGATCGTGTACTTGCGCGGGCGGGACAGGAACCAGAACAGGATTCCGAACTGGAAGATGATGTACGCGGCCGCGAACGAAAGACTGATCGCAAGCTGCGGGATGGACCCGACGAACCCGACGAGCCCCTCGAAGAGCGCCCGACCGCCCATCGCCGCGAGGGCGAGGATGAACAGCCCGAGCAGCACCACGAGGCGCCGGCGGTTGACGCTGATGATGTTTGCGGCGCCATCGAGGGCGCCACGCGTGCGGGCCAGGGCGCGACTGGTCGCGCGGGTCCCGGCCTCGTGGGCCGCGGCCGGCAGGGGTAGGTCAGACGACGTCATTTCGCCACCACCGTTCCATCTCGGAGGATCAGGATCAGGCCGACGAGGCCGCGGTCTCCCTGCGCGTCTCGGCCGTGGACGATGTAGGCGACCACGGTCTGGTCGCCCAGCGAGGTGGAACCGGTGAACTCCATCCGGTCCACGGTCGTGAGCGGGCTCAACTGCTGGCGGATCAGCGTCAGCGTCTCCTGGTCGAGCTCCTCGCCCAGCTTCACGGCGTCGTTCGCCCGGAGATGAGTCGCGACCAGCGCCGCGGCAGCCGGCTCGCCGCCCTGGGCGAGGGCGGGGTAGACATTCACGGGCACTTGTGGCGGGTTGAGCTGGCGCCAGCCGAAGACCCCGACCAGCATGCCCACGGCGAACACCCCCAGCGTGACGCTGGTCCGCAACTGCACCCGGTTGCGCCAGCGGCGCGTCGCCGAGCGCTCGGCGACCTGTCGGCGCATGGGCGCGGCGCTCTCCTCGACGAGGCCGGCCCCGGCCTCGCGGCGCGCCTCGATGCCCGGCTCGGCAACCTCGACGGCTGGAGCCTCGACCGCGACTTCGCCGGGTGCGGCCAGGTGCTGCGGACTAGACAATGCGGACCACCTTGCCCGAGCCCAGGGTCAACACGTAGGGCACCAGACCCTGGCGGCCGTCATCGGTCTGGGCCTCGAGCGCGTACATCTGGATGCTCAGCCGTCCGACGGTCTCGCCACCGAGGAACGTCATCGAGCGGAACGAGGCGTCCTTGAGCCCTTCGCTGTTGACCTTCACCTGGAGAGCCCGGCCCAGGGGATCGCGCTCAAACATGAGCGCGACCTGCGTGTCGACATCGTCTTCGAGGACCGCGCCCATGAAGAGATGCGCTTCGCGCGTCTCGCCCGGGGACGTCCCGGTCGGTGCCGGCAGGATCTGACCGCCGAGCACTCCGATCACGTAGCCGGCCAGCAGGCCGGCAAGCAGCGTCTCGATCACCGGTCGGATGTGGGCACGCAGGCGTCGTCCGCCTGCTCGCGGCGTTGCTCCGGCGCCCCGAGTATTTCCAACCTGTTCTGGCATCCGGAAGCCCTCCCAGCGGGCGGAATCGAACTGAGGATACGCGCCCCGTGCACGAACGTCGCTCGCGGGCAACAGCGCTGGGACCTTCGGCCCATGTTCTGCCCTGCGACGGTCCAGGCCGTGGCCGGGACCTTCGATCCATTGCCTGGCGAACGGCACGCTCAGAGCATTCGGGTACACCCGTCATGGGGGTGGGCAATCATCATCAGGAGAACCGGGATGTCGCTCGTTCAGTATTTCCTCGCCAAGGTCCGCCGCGACGAGGAAGGCCAGGGCCTGGCTGAGTACGCCCTGATCCTCGCCCTGATCGCCATCGTGGCGATCGTCGCCCTGATCTTCCTGGGCGGCCAGGTCAGCACGCTCCTGAGCAAGGTCGGCAACTCCGTCTAGTTGCCCCACCCGCGGCCCTGGCCGCGCGTGACCCTCTCCCGGGTCCGGGGGAGTTCCCGTATCAATGAGACGCCGGGCGAGCCGCGAGGCTCGCCCGGCGTCTTCGTTTCCCCGCAGGGCTTCAGCCGCGCCAGCCGACTATTCGGCGACGGCGGCCCAGGTCACCGTAACGCCCGTGACGATCGCGATGCCCACGATCGCGAACGTCGTCACCACTGCCACGTTTCCGAATCGCATGTGCCGCCGCAACACCGGCCGCAGGGGTGGTGCCAGGCGCGCAACCAGCAGCACGATCAGCAGCACCTCGAACACCGCCGCCAGCGACTCGATGAAGCTCACGGGCTCGGGCACGCCCGGGTGAGCCCCGAATGGAAGTCCAAGGATGGGCGGCCAGGCCCAGAAAAGGACCAGCGCGTCACTGGCGATCAGGCCGGCCGCGGCCACGGCGGCGCCGGGCAGGGCGAGATAGAGGACGCCCCAGCCAGCCTGGAAGACCACCGCTGCCACGAAAGTCGCCCCAACCACGGGATCCTGCGCGAAGTGGTCCGCAATGGCGGCGTTGTGGAGCGCGGCCGCCCCGAACGAAAGCGCGGAAGCCAGGATCGTCATCGACGTGGCCGCCGGGACCCCCTCGTCGAGCGGGGGGAGGAGGCCGTGTCGCGAGAGAAGCGTCACGGCCACGATCACGACGACCAGCGCGGCCACCAGGACCGGGAACAAGACAAGCAGCAACTCGACGTCGGGCGCGCGCCACCCGGTCGCGTGCACAAGCGGTCGAGCCAGCATCAGCCCTCTCCTCACCTGCGGTGGCGGCCACTCTAGCGAGCCGAAGGTCCCTCCGGGGCGGCCGAGAACGGCGAACAACGAGTCGAAGGCGCCAGCGCGGCGCCGCTGCCCGCCGCGAGGTCCGGCACCCATGACCGTGTCGACAAGCTGTCAGACCGGGCGGACCACCACCGTGCGCACGAGCTTGTCGTGCCAGCCCTGTTTGTGCCGATCCAGGCCGACGGCAATCACGCCGAGAAAGAGCACCGCGAACGAGATCAGCAGCATGAAGTAGCGGATGGCCGCACTGACCGGATCCAGGCGCCCGCCGTCCTCGGCCCGCATCAGCCGCAGGCCGAACAGCGCCATCCCTGCGGTCTGGCCACGCCACGACCACAGGCCGACGAAGTAGGCGAGCGAGAGCAGCGTATTGACGGTCCCGGCCGTGGGGTCGATCTCGACCCGCCAGGAGCGGCCGAACGAGGTGTCAATCTCCTCCAGCTGCGCAAGCGGCACGCCGAGCGGCACCAGGATCACGTACATGGCAATCAAGAGCAGGCACACGTCAACGATGAACGCGCCGGTCCGAACGAGGAAGCCTGCGTACAGAAGGCCCGGCGCCGGACCGGTCGGGGGCGGCGCGGAAGGCGGCGGTGGTGTCCAGCCGCCCGCGGGCGGAGTCGGACCCATCAGCGCCCGCCGCTCGGAATGCGCAATCGAGTGACGCCGTTGAGGTCCAGGTGCAGCACCGTCGGGGCGCGCACAAGTCGGATCGCGACCCGGCCACAGGCACAGCAGCGCAGGACGAGCCCCGGCCCCCGGGACCAGGTGCCGAGGCGCGCGACGGCCTGTTCGGTACCGCAATGCGCGCAGGTGGCAAGGCTGACCGTCGCGCCCGGCCCGAACAGCGACTCGAGCTCGCCGGCCGCGGCGTTCCCATCCAGGGCCAGGTCGTCGGCATCGGGCCGCTCCACCTCGGCCGGATCCGCGTGCTCCATCGCGATCGCCTCCTCCGCCTCAGGTGCCCGTCGGCCCGAAGCGCTCGGTCCGGATGCGAGCGGCCGGCACTCCCACGGCCACCAGGCCATCCGCGACGACCTCGACGAGGCGCGTCGGGCCGCAGACGTACACGTCCGGTTCGGTGCCGAGCGGTCGCGCAACCTCCGCCAGCATCTCGCGATCGATCCGGCGCGCGTAGCCGGTCCAGCCCGGCGGCTGGCGCCGGGTCAGGGTGAAGAACGCCTCGAACCCGTCCCTCGCGGCCGCGAAACGTGCCAGCTCACCGTGATAGATCACCTCGTCGGGTTCGCGGGCGCTGTAGAGCAGCCGCGCCGGACCGCGGGCGCCCGCTGCGGCGCGTGCCCGCAGCATTGCCATGAGGGGCACGACGCCAGAGCCGCCGCCGGCCAGCAGCAGCGGCCGCTCGCCGGGCCGCCAGGAGAAGTAGCCGCCGATCGGGCCCCGCACCTCGACCAGGTCGCCCGGGACGATGACCTCATGGAAGTAGGCGGACACTTCGCCATCGGGCACGAGTTCGATCGTCAGGTCGATCTGGCCGGCCTCTTCCGGCGCCGACGCGATCGAATAGCTGCGCTCCGCCTGGTAGCCATCCTCGGCAGTGAGTCGCACGTCGTAGTGCTGGCCCGCGACGTGCGGCCGCCACTCGGCCGGGCGAAGCGTGAACGATGTGACCGTCGGGGTCTCGGGCCGGATCGCAGTCACCGTCGCCACCTGCCACGGCACCGGCCCCCGACGCGCCACCGGGCTCGGGGCGTCAGTCACCCGAGTACCGCTCCTCGCGAAACGGGTCACCGTGGTTGTGGTACCCCAGCGATTCCCAGAAGCCGGGCGCGTCGTCGGCGGCGAACGTGATTCCGCGTACCCATTTCGCGCTCTTCCAGAAGTAGCGGTTCGGCACGACGAGGCGGGCCGGGCCGCCATGCTCAGGGGCCAGCGGTGCCCCGTCGTACTCGAGAGCGACGAAGGCCTGGCCATTGAGGAGGTCGGGCAGCGGCAGGTTGGTGGTGTAGTCAGGATCCGCGAACGCAATCGCGAACCGAGCTTCTGGCAGGAGCTCCACGCCCTCGAGCAGCGTGTCAACGCTGACGCCGCGCCAGCGGGTGTCAAGCTTGGACCAGCGAGTCACACAGTGGATGTCGGCGGTGAAATCTCGGGCGGGCAGCCCGCGAAACTCGGCCCAGGTCCAGCGCGTGGGACTTCGTACCAGGCCCGTCAACTCGAATGACCAGGCTCGAGCGGGATGATCGGCGTGGGGCCGGCGGAGAGCACCGGGAAGTCGGCGACGAGGTGCTGGCCTGGCGGCACGCGCTCGGCGACCGCGTTCGCGGTGCGTGTCCGCCGGCCGACGAAGCCGCGTGAGACGAAGCCGTTCATAGCCCCTCCTCTCCTACGCGCCGCTTCGGCGCCGCCGTACGGCTGCCTCGGCAGGATAGGCGTAGGCACGCGCCGGATTGGCCACGGTCATGATGTGGAACTGCTCCTCGGTCACCCCGCGCTCACGCAGCAGCGGCCAGAAGTGGTTGATCACGTGGCCGTAGCCGACTCCTCCGTTGATCGCGAGTGCGTCCACCTCACAGATGTCGTTGCCGAGCAGGATGCGCTCGCCGTATCCCTCGCGCCAGAGCATGACCACGTTGTCGGCCCGGACCTCGAGCGGCGAGTAGCCCGTGATGAAGGCGAGGTTGTCGACGCTGAGCCAGGCTCCGCTCGCCGCGATCGCCAGCAGGCCGCGCCGCTCTCGGCGATCGCCGAGATGGCTGATGATGACCCGCTCCGATGGGATGCCTTCTTCGCCCAGCAGGGCGATCTGCTCGAGAGCCAGCTCTCCCGAGTGGGTCGTGTGGGTCAGGATGGGACAGCCCGTGCGGCGACTTGCCCTGGCCGACGCGCGGAACACGCGCTCCTCGGCCGGCGTGATCACGCCGCGCTCGGTGCCGATCTCGCCGATGAACCCGGGTCGGATCCCGGATTGGCCCACTCCCTCGGTCAGTTCGCGCACCAAGAGGTCTGCAAGGTCATTGGTGGAGGTGGTCGAGATCTCCGGCGGGTAGACGCGCTCGCGGTACCAGCCGGCGCCCATCACGATGTGGACGCCGCTTTCCTCACTCACTCGGCGCAGCGCTTCGGGGTTGCGCTTGAGGCCGCCGTTGGTCGGGTCGCAGATCGCGCCGCCGCCAGCCACCCGGTACCGCACGAGCTCGCTCACCGCGGTCTCCTCGTCGTCGAGAATCACCGCGTAGGACTTGAAGATGTCCCAGCCGTCCATCAGGACGTGATCGTGGCTGAGGGTGACTCCAAGCTCGGCCGGAGCGATCGGCCCGCGGACCGTCACCACCTCGAGGCGCTCGTCGGTCCGGATGTCGGGTGCTGTCATAGGGCGAGGATAGCCAGCGCACGGCAGCTGCGGCCGGCCCGCGCGGTGCGGTTGAGCAACGAATCGCGTAATTGCAGGATCGACAACCACCTGCGAGTTGGCTAGCCTCTTGGTCCCGGGGCTGACCGGTACTTCCGTACTGGTCGGTACCTCGTGGTTCGTCCGGACGAAGGAGGAGGTCGCCCGGCCGAACACGGGTCGGCCCCGCGGGTCGCAGGCCCGAAGCTCGGCGCCCGGGCACGCCGCCTCGCGCCAGGAGAAACCCCGACCGCCCGTCGGGGTTTCTCTGCGTCCGGGGACACGGAGGACCGCTGAAGAACGCTGACGCCTGCGCTTCGGGTCTCGGCAGGCGCCGACCGCGAGCGCTGTACGCTCCGGCCACCAAGCAGGAGATGACGATGACAAACGGGAACGATCGCCACGAACCCGATGAAGGCAGGGCATGGGCTGGTGGCGGCGGGGCCCACGCCATGGGTGGCGATGCCGAATCGACCGGGGGCGAGCAGATGGGCGCGGCCCCCGGCGCATCCGTCACGGCGCAGCAGATCCTCAGTCAGCTGCAGGCGATGATCGATACCCTCACCACGCAGTCGGCCCCGGTCGTGCGCGAGATCGGCGCCAAGGCAGCGGAGCTGGCTGCCATCGCTGCTGAGCGCGCCGGTCCCCTGGCGCATCGCGCGGCTGAAAAGACCCAGGAAGTGGCGGCGCGCGTCGCCGAACGATCGCGCACCTTCGCCGAGGACATGCGCCGCCAGGCCGAGGCCGCGCGCGAGAGCATGAGCGGCGACGAACGTCCGGGCACGACCGACGGCCGCACTGACCCTCGCGACTCCGCCGGCCAGTCCGGGCCGACCGCCTAGCAGCAGCTCCGACTCCGCGGCCAGGCGCTCCGGCGCCGCGGCCCCCGTGAGGGTCGGCCCGGTGGTGTCACCCTGCGCACGCCCTGTGGCCGGACGCCGACGGCGATGCCACAATCTGGCGCCATGACCGGCAGCGCGCTGTTCCTGACGCCATTCATTCGGCGATTTGCCTGGTACGCAAGGCATGTCGCTGGGGCGGTCGATCGGCGCACGGTCGCTGCCGGCCTGTTGCTCATCGTGTTGATGGTGCTCCTGGCGACGCTGCTGGTCACCATCTTCGAGCAGGCGTACACGCTCGACTCGATCGCCTCGTCCTTCAACTGGGCGCTGCTGGCGATCATCGGTCGCGCACCGACGACCTACGTCACCACCATCGGCGGCTGGGCGGTGTACTGGGTGATGGCGTTGTTCGGGGTCCTCGTCGTCGCCACGGTCACTGCTTCGATCGTGGGCGCAGTCGTCAACTCGCTGATCCAGGAGGGGCGCGGCATGGGTACGTCCGGGTTCCGGGACCACGTGGTGGTGTGCGGCTGGAACGCCACGGCGCGCGACCTGATCGGCGAATTGCAGCGCGACAACCGGCAGCTCCGGATCACCCTGATCACCAACTCGGAGAAGAACCCGGCGCCCGAGGGGGTGTATTTCGTGCGGGGCGACTCCACCGAACCGCCGGACCTTGAGCGCGCGGGCGTCCGGGAGGCCGCGGCCGCCCTGCTATTCCCCATCTCCGACACCCCCGACGCCGACATGCGATCGATCCTGACGGCGCTCACCATCCGCTCACTCTCGCCGAAGGTCCGGATCGTGGTCGAGGTGAACGACCCCAAGCATGCCGGTCACGTGCGCCGTGCAGGTGCCGACGAGGTCCTGATCACGTCTGCCATCGCGTCGCGCCTCCTGGCTCGATCGGCGCTCTACCCGGGACTGACCGACCTGATCGCCGACCTCGTCTCTGCCGGCGGCAGCGAGCTGCACCGAGTGAGCCTCCCCCCGGACATGGTCGGCCTCGATTTCGACGAGGCCGCGTATCGCCTTCGCCAGCAGCACCAGGCGACTCTTCTCGCAGTGCGCCGGGGCGAGCGGGTCCTGTTCGCTGACGCCTCGGGCATGGCCCTGCGCGCGAACGATGACCTGATGGTGGTCGCGGAGCGTCTCGGCCGCCTGGTGCCAGCCGAACTGCGAGCCGCCGATGGCGGCCGGACGCCGAATCTTGCAGCCGACGGATCGTCCGTCTCCGGCCAGCCAGCGGGAGAGGCGACCGGCGCCGCCGCACTCGCGGGCGAGGGGTCGTGAGCATCCTGCTGACGGGCGCGACCGTCATCCACGGCGATCCCGCAGTCTCCCCGCGCCGCGCCGATGTCCTCCTCGAAGGCGATCTCATCGCGGGCGTCGACCACCCCGGTGCGTTCGATGCCCACCCAGACGTCACCGAACGTGTCGACCTCATCGGCGCCACCCTGCTGCCGGGCCTCATCGACTGCCACGTGCATCTGGTGATGACCGGTGCGCCGGGCGCACCCCATGAGCTCGACGACCGCAGCCTGGCCGACTGGATCCTGCTCGCAACGGGCCTTGCCCAGCTTCACCTGGCGGCCGGCGTCACGACGGTGCGCGACCTGGGCGGCTAGGACGAGGTCGTATTCCCCCTCCGGGATGCGATCGCAAGCGGCGTGATCGCGGGTCCGCGCGTCCTCGCGGCGGGGCTGGTGGTCACGACCTCCAACGGCCACGGCAACCGGATCGGCGCCCACGCCGACGATGCGGCGGCCATGCGTGCCGCGGTCGAGGGCCGCATCGCGGCCGGCGCCGACGCCATCAAGATCGTCGCGACCGGCGGCGTGCACACCCCAGGCTCCGACCTGCTCGCCGCGCAGTACACCGAAGACGAACTGAGCGCCGGAATCCACGTTGCCCACGCGGCCGGCCGCACCGTCGGGAGCCACGCTTCGAACCCGGTCGGGATCACGAACGCGGTCCGGGCAGGCGTCGACAGCATCGAGCACGGGGTCCTGCTCGACGACGCGAGTGCCGCCGCGATGGCCGAGCACGGCACCACGTTCGTACCGACGCTCGCCGCGACGCATCTCTTCGGCCCGCACGCCGACACCGATCCGTCCATCCCGGACTACGTCCGCGAGAAGGCGGCCATCACCGTGCCCGCGCACCGCGAGAACTTCCCACGGGCCGTGCGGGCGGGCGTGCGCATGGCGACGGGCACCGACGCGGGCAGCTCGTTCGTGGCGCACGGCGTCGTCTCGCACGAGGTGGAGCTGCTCGGGCGGTACGGACTTTCAGCACTGGAGGCGATCGCCGCCGCGACGCTCAACTCGGCGCGGCTGCTGCGACTGGACGCCGAGATCGGCACGATCGCCACCGGGCGCCGCGCCGACCTCCTTGTGGTCGAGGGCGATCCGCTGCTCGACCTGCAGGCGTTGCGGCACGTGCGGCACGTCGTTCGCGGCGGCCGGTTCGTCGGTGGTCGGCACCTCGTCCGGCCGGACTGGCCGCTGGCCTGAGGGGCCGCGAGCCTCTGCGAGGTGTGCCGTCGAGCGAGGCGGCGAGCCTGAGACCGGGACGCACGTGTTGCCCCGATGGTCATGGGACCGATGGTGCGCGGCCACACCACAAAGTCGCGTTGGATGGGTGGTGTGGTGCGCGCTGATACGGTAACGAGGCTTCCGTGGCCTCCAAAGGTACTGGACCAGTACCGGGGTCATGGAGATACTGGTGTCGCGTCAGGCGAGTCTCGGGTGCCGATTCCGCATCCCGACGGCCTCGTTGCTCGCGTTCTCGTGCCCGGAGATCCAGCAGTCGAGGTGAATACGGATGAGGATCTCGCGTCGCG
>Ga0194132_10003890_pt1 | contig 25985 bp, 26 predicted proteins | sample TA2KigOf80mmetaG_FD_148612 | JGI IMG/M metagenome (GOLD analysis project Ga0194132, IMG submission 148612) | Freshwater microbial communities from Lake Tanganyika, Tanzania - TA2015054 Kigoma Offshore 80m | ecosystem: Environmental > Aquatic > Freshwater > Lake | place: Tanzania: Lake... | reverse complement strand
AAGGGAATCCCCGCCGATTCAACCTTTCAAAAACGCGCTCTAGTAGTACTGATGAGCACCTGATGCGTTTTCTGGTTGTAGTCGTTTCCTCGATCAACTCTTGGAGTGGGACATGCAGCCGAAAAGAACGTGGATTCTGGCGAGAGCTTCGCGCCACGCCATACGGCGTTTCGTCGGGAACGTAATCGCCGCTGTGCTTGGAGCCGCTTGGCTGTTTGTCGGCGATGCCACGGGACAGAGCCTCGACTCCGTACCAACGGGATCCTCGATTTCCGGGAACGTGCGGTTTTTGGATACGCAGGTGCCACTTCCGCCGGGAGACTGGATCGTCGTGAGTCGAAGCTTGGGAGACGCAAGAACAGGGCCCGGTAACACACTTGGAATTCAGATAGTCACCGTAAACCTCGCTCAACTTGAAAATGGGCGCGTCGCTCGTCTTATCAAGGCGATCACAAACAGGGGGAACGCTAGCGCCGCCGGATGGGCGCGCGACCGAACTATTTGTGATCGATCTGACCTGTACCACGCCCAAAGCGACAAGAACTACAACTCGTTGGAGGTCGATTGCTGGACAGTCACCCATGTCGTGATGACCTTACCGAACAACGCCATCGAAGCGGATGCCCAGCTATTCCAATGGAGCGACGACAAGGGCAGGCCAGGCACAATGGTTGGGAATCGATTCTTCGTGGTGCGAGGATCGACGTTCTTGAATGTGTCCTATTACGAAAATCCTGAACTCAAGGGGTTCGAAGGCACGGAGGTGCCTTTCGCGTCGAATCCCTGGCACAAGGATTTTCTTCGCGGCGACCGACGGAAAATCGACTACCTCGACCAGGCCAAGAAGGACGGGGAACAGCTGTTCGCCCTTGTGAAATTTGGGGTCATGCGACGGCTCCCGGTTTCCACTGGTCCCGCCACTAGGCCGAGTGCTCAGCAGGCCCCTGCCGGCGGCCCCGCAACACAAGCGGTCGAACAAAGGCTCCAGACGCTGAAAGACCTCGTGCAGCGTGGGCTGATAACGGAAGAAGAAGCCGCCAATCGCAGAGCGGCGATTCTGAAGGATATGTGAATCCCTATGAGACCAGCACGAAGCTGCGTGCTGGTCTACTCGGTGATCCGGATAAACTAGGTTGGGAACGCTCAGCGAATTCGGGACGGAGTCACTCGGCGATCCCGGTGAGTTCATTGAGCTTTGTAGGCAGTTTGATCGCGACCCCTGGCACGCTTGTGGGCAGGACTGGAAGGTCCGATCGTTCTCAGTCGATCTCGGCCTACTTTTGGGCGGCGACGAGTAATGAAAAACCTGTGTCGTCCGGCGCCAAACTATCTGTCGCGCCACACAAGCTGTTGCCTGTGTCTCCGGGCCGGACAGTCGGGCAGTGGTGCGCCCGGCGGGATTTGAACCCACGACCCCAGGATTAGGAATCCTGTGCTCTATCCAGCTGAGCTACGGGCGCCCTCGACCCTTCTAGGGGCGCCCCATAGGGGCGTCAATCGGGGCGCCGTTGGCGACGTCAAACGAGGCGGCGGGCTTCCCGAAGCATGCCCCGTGTTGTTGCGCCGGATCAGGGCAGAAGGCCGCTCAACGCGCTCAGCGAAACCGAGTAGGTCGCTGCCAATCCGTTCGTTCCCGGGTTGCGATCGGCCAGCCCGGCGTTGGACAGGTGGTAGAACGAGAGGCCCACGTGCTGCGAGGCCGTCAGCCGGTACGAGATTTCGGCTTGTGGTTTGAACTCGACGCGATGCCCGAGGTCCTTGCCGCTGCCCTCTCCGTACACGCCGACAGCGATGCTCGGGGTGAAGTACCATTTTTCCTTGATTGGAACGTCGATGTAGGCGCCGACATAGCCGTAGGCTGCGCCGTCGCTCGTCGCGAGAGCGCCCGCGAGCGGCGCGATCTGCCAAAAGAGCGGCTGGCTCCCGCGCCATTCCAGAGATCCGGTGAGAGCGCTGTCGCTCCCGCTGCCAACCCCGATTACGCCGAGGTTGGCGACAATCCGCGCGCTTTTGCGCTCCTGCGCTTCGGCGGCCGCGGCCGTCAACAGCAATACGGCGGCAAGAGCCGCCCTAGGCCCAATGGACACGTCTCGATTCCCCCTACGACGGACTTAGTTTAACCCCTACCCCTATGTGCCTGATTCGCGCCGAGAATGCCAGGGGGAACTCGGGGACCGCTTGGCGGGTGCCGGGGGGCGGCCTAGCATCGGCCGGTGTTCCGACGATCGTTCCTGGCCGCGATCCTGGCGTGTGTCCTTCCGTGGTCGATTGCGGCGCCTGCGGAAGAGCTCCAGCGACAGGGCCTCGTCGTCGAGGTTACGGATGGCGACACTGTGGTGCTCGACGGCGGGCGGGTCGTTCGTCTCGTCGGATTGCAGGCTCCGAAACTCTCGCTTGGGCGTGCGCGCGTTCCCGATCAGCCGCTGTCGCCGGAGGCGAAGGTGGCGCTCGAAAACCTCGTGCTTGGGCGAGGCGTCGAACTCTGGTTCGGTGGTGAGCGGGTGGATCGCTACGGGCGCTATCTCGCCCATCTGTCTCGCGACGACGGTTTGTGGGTGCAAGGCGAAATGCTACGGCAGGGGTTCGCCCGTGTGTACACGTTCAGCGACAACCGTGCGCGAGCCTCGGAGATGCTTGCTCGCGAACACGAGGCGCGCCAGGACCGTCGTGGGATTTGGCGAAACGAGTTCTATCGAATCCGCGATCACGCGGAGGCGCATCGCTATGTCGGACGCTACGAATTGATCGAGGGGCGAGTGGTCGACGTATCGATCGCCAATCGGCGCACGTACGTCAACTTCGGGCAAGATTGGCGACAGGACTTCACCGCCACAATCTCGCCACGCGATCTCGCTAGCTTTCGCGCCGGCGCCATCGATCCGAAATCCTGGGTAGGAAAGACGCTCCGCGTCCGCGGTTGGATCAGGGCGATGAACGGGCCGATGATCGATGTGACGCATCCCGAGCAGATCGAAGTGGTGAGCCAATGAAGCGTTTCGTCGGACGCATCGTCGCTGCGGCGTTCTTGATCCTGGCATTGCCGACGCTGACCGGTTGCGAGGTCAACCCGGCGACCGGACGGGCCAGCTTCACTGCGCTGATGGGGCCCGAGGACGAGGCCCGGGTCGGAGCGCAGGAACATCCCAAGATCATCGCCCAGTTCGGCGGCGTGTACGACGAACCCAAGGTCGCGGGTTACGTTGCGCAGATCGGCGGCCGGCTCGTCGCCAATTCCGAAATGCCGCGCTATCCGTTCACGTTCACGGTGCTGAACTCGCCCGTGATCAACGCCTTCGCCCTGCCCGGCGGTTACGTCTACGTCACACGGGGGCTGGTTTCCTTGGCCAACAGTGAAGCGGAACTCGCCGGTGTGATCGCGCACGAAATCGGCCACGTGACCGCGCGGCATACGGCCGAGCGCTACAGCGCGGCCGTCGCCGCCCAACTCGGGCTCACCATCCTCGGCGCCGCCACCGGCAATCAGGATCTCGTCGACCTCGGGCAATTGGGAGGGCAATTGGCGCTCGCCGGCTTTTCGCGATCGCAGGAACTCGAGGCCGATGAACTCGGCGTTCGCTATCTCCGGAACGCCGGCTATGACCCCAAGGCCGTGGCGCAATTCCTGCGCTCGCTCGATGCCGAAAAGAATCTGATGGCGCGCATTTTCAAACGCGATGCCAATGAACGCGATTTGTTCGCGACCCATCCGCCGACACCCGAACGCGTGCAGGTGGCGACGCAACTGGCGGGCAACGCTACAGGGGTGGTCAATCGCGATCCGTTCCTGGACGAGATCAGCGGCATGCTCTACGGCGACGATCCCGAGCAGGGCTTCGTCCGGGACGAGGTGTTTTTGCACCCGAAACTCAAGTTTACGTTCCGCGTGCCGGCCGGTTTTCCGATGATCAACACCCAGCGGGCGGTCATCGCACGGCGAGCGAATACCGGGCTCGTGCGTTTCGACTCGGCACCGCGCAACGAGAGCCATCCCGATCCGCTCACCTACCTCACCCAGATTTGGGGGCGGCAACTCAACCTCGGTCGGGCCGAGCGTATCGAGGTGAACGGCCTGCGCGGGGCGACGGCTGCGACCCGGCGTGTAGGCACCCTCGATGACTATCGGGGCACTCTCGACCTTCGGTTGGTGGTCCTCCAGGCGCCGGGGAACACGCTCTATCGCTTCCTGTTCGTCTCGCGGCCCGAAGCGACGGCAGGTCTCGCGACGGAATTTCAGCGCACGACGTATTCGTTCCGGATGCTTCGGGACGCCGAAGTCAAGAACCTGCAACCCCTGACGGTCGAGCTTCAGCCGGTCAAGGGGGGCGACACCCAGGAGAGCCTGGCCGCGGGGTTGCCGTTTGCCGATTTTCGCGTCGAGCGGTTTCGCATTCTCAACGGGCTTCGGCCGGGCGAGTTGCCGCCGCCCGGAGGACGGGTCAAGGTCATCGCGGAGTAGGCGTCAGGCTTCGAGCTGATCGAGGACTTTTCCATCGGGGGTCAGGCAGACCGCCGCCAGGGTCCCGCCAAACCCCGCGCCACCGTCGACGGTGAGCGTGTAGGGCGTCGCGACAACGCCGCGATGATTGCGGTCGTACCCACGCACCACCCTCGCAGCCCCGAAATATGGCGCGGCGATCGCTTCGAAATAGCCGCTGCCCCACCAGAAGGTATCGCCTTGCTCGGTCAACGGACGGTCGGGGTCGAGCCCGGCGTGAACGAAGACGATCCGATGGCCCTCGACATAGGCCGCGCGATGCAAGCTGTTCAGTAGGTCGTCGTGGCCGGGGTGACTCTGCATCGCCTCCCGCAGCCGCGTCGTCCAGCGTGTGATCGTCAGCGCCCCTTCGCGCAACAACTTCCGCGCCTCATCGACCGAACTGCCGTAGGCGCGCAACGTGGCTTCGACTCCGTGGTTGATCATCCACTCAAACACCTCGCTCGGGCCGGTAGCGAACTGCAGCTGCAACAGTTTGCGCCACATCTCCTCTTGAGCCCCGCGCAGGTAGACAAAGTCGCCGGCTTCCATGCCGGGCAGGAACATCGCCCGGCGGAACCGGACGAGTTCGTCGAGCGTCTCGACGATCGCGGTCCCGTGCCCGAGATAATTCCCGAGATAGACGAAGCGATCCCCCAGCGCGAAACGCTCCGCGATCGAACGGTGCAAACGCTGGAGGCGGTCACCCTCCCCATGAATGGCGCCAACCACCCAAAGGCGACGGACGGCAGTCAGTTCAGCGAAAACGCTCGGGGGTAAGTCACGCACGGCGAAGATTTTCCGGATTATCGCCAGCCCAACGGCAAAGAAAAACAAAAAAGCCGGCCAAAGGCCGGCTTTCTTGTTTCTGGTGAAACGACATTACGCGGCGCGCAGGACCTTCTGCACGCGTTCGACCGCCGCGGCCTCGTCGATCCGCTCCACGGCGGCAATCTCACGCACCAGCCGGTCGAGAGCGGCTTCGTAGATCTGGCGCTCGCTGTAGGATTGCTCTGGCTGGCTGGCGCTGCGGTGCAGATCACGAACGACTTCGGCAATCGAAATCGGATCGCCCGAGTTGATCTTCGCCTCATACTCCTGGGCGCGGCGGCTCCACATGGTGCGCTTGATGCGGGCGCGGCCTTTGAGCGTCGTGATCGCCGAGTCGAGAATCTGTGGGCTTGCCAGCTTCCGCATACCCGTGTTGTCGGCCTTCCCGACCGGGACGCGCAGCGTCATCTTGTCTTTGTCGAACGTGACGACGAAGAGGTCCAGCTTCTGGCCGGCGATCTCGCGGTTCTCAATGGCCGTGACCTGGCCGACCCCGTGCGTCGGGTAGACGACATGATCGCCCACGGCGAAGGACAACTTGCGCCGAACCGCGGTTACTTTCTTTTCCGGGGCAGGTCGTTCGGGTTTGGCGGCTTTCGCCACGGCCTTGGCTGTCGTCTTCGGCGCCGGTTTGGGCTTGCTCACGGTTTTCTTCGTGGCCTTCTTGGCGCTCGCCGCCCGAGGGGCCTTCTTTGTCTTACTCATAGGCACTCTCCCGAATCGCTCAAATGCGCGGCCCAACCGCGAAACAACGGACCGCGGCGGACATCGTCACTAAATGGGGCAGGCGGTTGCTACGATTGTCTCAAAACGAGACATTGCGGTCTAATCCGCGTCGCCTAACCGAACCGGCGCAACCATAGCACAGTGGGACGCCAAACGCCATTTGCCGCCATCGGGCCCTGGGGCGTGTCGGGTAAACGACTAAGGCAGGCGGTTGCTACGAGCCCTGGCCAGGCTTGGGGCTGAAGTACTTCTTGTACTTGTCCTTGACCCCACGGAACGCGGCCTCGTCCGCGGGGACCTCGCCCTTGTGGTTGATGTTCGGCCACTTTTTCGAGAACTCGGCGTTCATGGCGACAAAGGCTTGGGAGGCGTCATCGGAGTCGGGCAGGATCGCTTCGACGGGGCACTCCGGCTCACAAACCCCACAATCGATGCACTCGTCGGGGTTGATCACCAACATATTCTCGCCCTCGTAAAAGCAATCGACCGGGCAAACCTCGACACAGTCTTGGAGCTTGCACTTTATGCACGCTTCGTTGACGACGTAGGTCATTGACGCTCCTTCCTCAGGTGGCGGGAAGCCTAGCCCAGTTGCCATAGGGCTGCCAGCCTTCTCCCTCTGCTGCGGCGCCCTGTCGCGATCCGAGCGTCATAGCGCGAGGGCTTCGTACAGCGCGGCCGCTTCGGTGGCCGACCGCCGATGTCGGGCGAACCCCAGGACACGCACGACCCGAATGTGGTGGGAGAAGGCCAGCGTCAAGACATCACCTGGACGCACGAGCTGACTCGGTCGCGCCACGAGTCGGCCGTTCATGCGGATGCGACCATGGACGCACAACTCGGCCGCGATCGCGCGACTGCGACAGAACCGACTGAAGCAGAGCCACTTGTCGATGCGTTGCGACTGGGTCTCGGGCGCCTCGTTGCTTGTGACCTGTTCCGGTGTCACGACCCCTTCGATCCCGGTCGCAAGGTGCCGAGGGCTGCAAATGGTGAGTGCGGGTTGTCGCGGTTGTCCCTGGAAAGGCCAGGCTGCCGATTCCGTTTCTTTCGCCTCGGATGGAACAGAGCGTCTCCCGCAGCGTCCTTCGAGGCCCGATATCCGAGTTCGCGTGCGATCACGCCGAATTCTTCGCGCCGACAGCCTACGAGGGACAAGAGTTCCGGGTTGCATGGGAATGGCCCACGTTCCGCCAGCCCGCCCATCGCGTCCGCCAGGCGTTCAATCATGTCGATCCGAATCGCGCGCTGGCCGATCCGTCGGTAGCCGGCGGCTTCGTATGGGTTCCAGCCTGACGGCTCAATCAGTTCGAACGACGCCCGCCCGATCATGTCGGTCGCGGGCATCGGAGCGTTGCCGGCGATGGCAGCCAAACGACATGTCCAGACCGCCCGATGGGGCTTCAGCATGCGCGGCATATAGAGCACGTATCGGCCGAATCGAATGCCCGTGGCGCGTAGAGCCCGCCGGGCGGCGATGTTGAGTCCGGGGAACAGATCGGTGACCTCACTTCGTCGCACGTGACCGAGCGACTCGACCAACCGGTAGGCGATGCCCCCAGGGGCCCCTGAGAATCCCGCATCGCGCAACAGCAGCAGTGGGCCGGCGTGCTCACGATTGTGCGCGCGCAACCATCGCCGCAACCGATCGCGAACCATCTCGAGCGCCTGTCCATGGAGCAGCGGGCTCTCCGCGATCCACAGATTCGGTTCGAGGGCGGTCCGGCCAGGGACAAGTCGGCCTACGACCGCGTCGTTCCAGCGCACGTGGTGCTGATCGTCGAGCACAATTCGGTCGTCTGCCACCGCGGCAAATGCCGCGGCGCGCATTGCGATCTCTCGACCCAGCGCCCGTTGCGAGGCGCCACGCACCACCCGCTGCGCCAGGGCGGTTGGACCCGACTCCGGTACGAATTGAAATCCCCTCATCTGACCGAGCCGATGGCCTTCGACGTAGACCCCACCGTCGTCCTCGACCGCTGCCGCCAATTCTCCTGTGTCGCGCAGCCGACGCGACAGGGTCGAGGTGCGCTTGTCGACAAAGCGTTGGGTCAGCCGTTGGTGCAACGCATCCGACAAACGATCTTCGATCTCGCGCGTCCGTTGTTGCCAGCGAGCGGGATCGTCGGTCCAGCTCGGCTGATGCGACACGTAGGTCCAGGTGCGAATGTCGCCCAGGCGACGGGCAAGCGTATCGATATTGCCCTCGATGCGATCGAGTGGATCGACCTGCTGGGCCAGCCAAGCCGCCGGAATGCGGCGCCGCCCCTCGATCAGGTGCTGGCAGATGCGCTTGAGCAGGCGCACGTGAACATCGATCAGCGTCTTGCGAAAATCCGGAATCCGGCAGACGTCCCATGCCAATCGGACCATCTCAGGCGATGCGATGGCCGCGCGCAGCCGCTCGTCGCCCGTCAATGACTTCAGCGCGAATAGATCGTCGGCTTCGCGTCCACGAACCAGGACCTCGTCGAAGGATGGCTGTTCGAGGCTGCGAATGAGGGCCGCGGCTGAACCGAAATCGAGGGCCGTATTGCGGTACTGGAGTCGTCGCAGCGTCTCGAACCGGTGTTGTTCGATCTGTTCGACGATCTCCGGGTTGATCTCCTCGACGTCGCCAGTCGTGCCAAACGTGCCGTCGTTCAGGTAGCGCCCAGCACGGCCGGCCACCTGCGCCAACTCCTGTGCCGCGAGGGGGCGAAATCGTGCGCCATCGAACTTGCGCAAACTGGCCAAGGCGACATGCCCGATGTTCAGGTTGAGCCCCATGCCGATGGCATCGGTCGCGACCAAGTAGTCGACCTCCCCGGCTTCGAACAGTGCCACCTGGGCGTTTCGTGTTCGTGGCGATAAAGCCCCCATGACGACGGCGGCGCCGCCGCATTGTCGACGTAACAACTCGGCGATCGCGTACACGTTCTCCGCGGTGTAGGCGATCACGGCGGTGCGGGCGGGCAGACGCGATAGCTTGCGATGGCCCGTGTGCCGCAGCGTCGAAAAGCGCGGTCGACTGATGACTTCGGCGTCCGGCAAGAGGTGGCGGAGCAGGGGTCGCATCGTGTCGGATCCGAGAAAGACGGTCTCCTGTGATCCGCGCGCGTGCAACAAGCGGGCCGTGAAAACGTGACCACGGTCGGGATCGGCGGCGAGTTGAATCTCGTCGACCGCGACGAATGCCACCGGGCGGTCGAGGGGCATGGCTTCGACGGTGCAAACGAAATAGGCCGGTCGCTCCGGGACGATCTTCTCCTCGCCGGTGATCAGGGCGACGCGCGTCTTGCCCTTGAGGGCGACGATTCGGTCGTAGACCTCTCGCGCGAGGAGCCGCAGTGGCAATCCGATGATGCCGCTGTCGTGACCGAGCATTCGTTCGACGGCGAAATGGGTCTTGCCCGTGTTCGTTGGGCCGAGCACGGCGAGGACCCGGGAGTTGCGGAAGGGTTCCGCCCTCATTGGCCTGACCTTCACAAGTTCGCCGCGCCTTGGCAAGGGGACCGAGGCCGCCTTTTTTCTTGTGTCTTGGCAACACCCCGCCTATAGCGCCAGCGCAATGACGTCCGCGCTCATCCTTTCTTTGCTGATCAAAGCGGTCAGCGCCGCCGCTGTCGTCGTGACGGCAACCTACATTGCCGAGCGCGCGGGCCCGTTCTGGGGCGCAATCATCGCCTGTCTGCCGATATCGGCCGGTCCGGCTTACGTCATGTTGGCGATGGAGCAACCCGCCGACTTCATTTCGCAGAGTGCGCTGCTGAGTTTCGCGACCAATGCCGCGATGGCGCTCTTCATTGCGGTGATGGCCGTGTTGGCGTCCCGCATCCGGGGCTGGTTCGCCCTTTTTGCCGCCACCGCCGTATGGGCCGCTGGCGCCTTCGCCATTCATGCCGTGGAATGGACCGTTGCACTCGCGATGATCGTCAATCTCGCGACGTTCGCCCTGAGCTACGCAATCGCGCGGCGATGGCTGAAATCATCGAATGCCGTGGCCGCTGGAAAACCGCGTTGGTCGGACCTTGCCCTCCGCGCGGCCTTGGTGGGAGCGCTTTCGGCCGGTGTTGTCGGTGGCAGCGAGGCCCTCGGCCCGGCCGCAACCGGAATCTTGGCCGTGTTCCCCGTGGTGTTCACGAGCATGGGCATCATCCTGTTGCCGAGGATCGGTGCCGCAGCCACCGCGACCATGATGGTCATGGCGCTCCCGCCACTCGGTGGCTTCACCTTTGGCTTGCTTGTCGTTCATCTGGGTACGGCCGCGTACGGCAGCGCCTGGGGTCTCACGCTCGGGCTGATCACGACATTGGTTTGGTCGCTTGGGATCGTCTTGACTCGTCGGCCTTGGTCGCGAGGCAGCGCGAAGCCGGTTTGACTCGCCCGGGAGCCACTTCGATACTCGGGGCGACTCAGAGAATTCAACATGGCAGAAGACCAACACGCATCGCCGTCGGCGTGGCAGACGCTGGCTTCCAAGGAGTTGAGGGGCCGGCCGGCTGAGAGTCTCGTCCGCGAGACGCCGGAAGGGATCACGATCAAGCCGCTCTATTCGGCTGAAGATCTCGAGGCCATCGAGGCCGAGGGATACCGCCCAGGACTGCCGGGCCTCGCACCCTTTGCGCGCGGCCCCTATGCCACGATGTACACCAACCGGCCGTGGACGATTCGTCAGTATGCGGGGTTTTCGACCGCCGAAGAATCCAATGCCTTCTACCGCCGGGCCTTGGCCAAAGGGCAGATGGGCCTGTCGGTGGCCTTCGATCTCGCGACTCACCGTGGCTACGACTCCGACCATCCCCGGGTGGTCGGGGACGTCGGAAAAGCTGGTGTGGCGATCGACTCGGTCGAGGACATGAAGGTGCTGTTCGACGGCATCCCACTGGACAAGGTGAGTGTGTCGATGACGATGAACGGGGCCGTGCTGCCCGTCTTAGCCGGCTACATCGTCGCCGCCGAAGAGCAGGGCGTAGCGCAGAAGGAACTCTCGGGGACCATTCAGAACGACATTCTGAAAGAGTTCATGGTCCGCAACACCTACATCTACCCGCCCGAACCCTCGATGCGCATCGTCGCCGACATCATCGGCTACACCGCGCAGCACATGCCCAAGTTCAACTCGATTTCGATCTCGGGCTATCACATGCAGGAAGCCGGCGCGACGTGCGTCCAGGAATTGGCCTACACCCTCGCGGACGGGCGCGAATATGTGCGCGCGGCGTTGCGCGCCGGCCTCGATGTCGACGCCTTTGCGCCCCGGCTTTCGTTCTTCTTTTGCGTCGGCATGAACTTCTTCATGGAAGTGGCCAAGTTGCGCGCCGCCCGCCTGCTGTGGTCTGAAATGATGGCCGAGTTCAAGCCCAAGGACTCGCGATCACTCGCGTTGCGCACGCATTGCCAGACTTCGGGCGTCTCGCTCACGCGCCAGGACCCCTACAACAACGTGGTCCGAACCGCCTACGAGGCTCTCGCCGCCGTGTTGGGTGGAACCCAGAGTCTCCACACTAACGCCTTCGACGAGGCCCTGGCGTTGCCATCAACGCTGTCCTCGCGGATCGCGCGCAACACGCAGCTCATCCTCGCCGAGGAGACCGGGGTCACGCATGTCGCCGATCCACTCGGCGGTTCCTATTACGTAGAACACCTGACCCATTCGATCGCCGCGCGTGCGCGCGAACTGATGTCGGAGATCGCTGCCCACGGCGGCATGATCAAGGCCGTCAACGACGGGCTCCCCAAGTTGCGGATCGAAGAGGCCGCTGCCCGGCGGCAGGCGCGGATCGAGCGTGGCGAAGAGGTCATCGTCGGCGTCAACAAGTATCAGCACGATGGGGAAGACGCCGTCGATCTTCTCGAGGTCGACAACCGTATGGTGCTCGACAATCAGAAGGCGAGGCTCGCCAAGGTCAGAAGCGAACGTAACACCGGCGCGGTCGAACGCGCCTTGGCGGCCCTGAAGCGGGGCGCTGGCGGCCGCGAAAACCTGCTCGAATTGGCGATCGACGCGGTGCGGGCGCGTTGCACCGTCGGAGAGATTTCCGACGCTCTCGAAGCCGTCTTCTCTCGCCACGTGGCGCGACAGCGGGCGGTGTCGGGTGTCTACGGTGGAGCGTTCGCCAACGACGAGGCCTTCACGGCGCTCAAGAGCGACATCTCGGCGTTCGCGCGCGCCGAGGGGCGTCGACCGCGGATGCTGGTGGTCAAGTTGGGCCAGGACGGCCATGACCGAGGCGCCAAGGTGATCGCCACCGCGTTCGCCGATCTCGGTTTCGATGTCGACATTGGGCCGCTGTTCCAGACGCCGGACGAGGCCGCGCGGCAGGCGATCGAAAACGACGTCCACGTCGTCGGTGTTTCGAGTCAAGCCGCCGGACACAAGACCTTGGTCCCGGCCCTGGTCGAGGAGCTGCGCCGACAGGGGGCTGGCGACATTCTCGTCGTCTGTGGCGGGATCGTTCCGCCGGCGGACTACGACATGCTCGAGCGTGCGGGTGTCGCGGCCGTGTTCGGGCCCGGCACACCGATCACCGAGGCCGCGCGTCGCATCTTGGACCTGTTGCGCTCGGCAAGGGCGGCTGCGGCCGAATAGCTAGGCCTTGGTCCCCGGTCCGTCGTTCGGATCCTGCGTCCGGCGGCCCGGCGGGCGTACCACACGCATGCCGCCCCGGCGCTCCTCGCGTGGCGCCGCGGCGGGCGCCGGCGGTGCCCCCGGACGATCGCTTCGCCGGTTGCGCGCCTCAACCGTCCCTGCCGGCCACGGAGCAAAGGGGAAGGGGCGGCGATCGGTCCGGAACGTCAGATACGCGGCGATCTGGTAGAGAAACAGGCCGATACTCTGACCGAGCGCCATCAATCGCGCAAAAACCTGGCCGGTGAACAACTTGCACAGGAACTGGACGATCGTGACGATCGCCAGCACGTATAGGGCGACGTAGAGCACGATCCCGTAGAGGATCATGAACAATAGCCGCAGCCAGGTGCTGGCCTGGGTCAGGTTACGGGAGAGGTCGTCGGTCATGCCCGCGAAGGTGCCACGAAACGCGTTTTCGGCCAAGGCGACCGAAAACGCGTGCCCGGGAAAACCGTTTCGCGCTACAAGGGGGCCAATCGAGGGCAGTGGCCGCTGGGCCCGGGGGATGCGTGAAAAACCCGCTGACGTGGTTTCGTCGAAAGTCCACTCGCGTCGCGCCGGCCGAAGCGGTGATCGAGGTGTTGCCCCCGGCGGGCTCTCATGCCGATCTTGTGGCCGAAGCCATGCGCATCCGAGCGGAGGTCCGGGAAAAATTGGGCGAAGACACGCTGCGAAAACTCTACCGGTTGACCACGGGCAAGGACCTGCCACGCGAGTAACCGATGAGCACGGCGCCTTGAGCAGCGAATCCGGCCGCGCAACGACGTTTGAAGACCTGCCCCAGGGCGTGCTCCGTGGCGATCGGCGGGCGCTGGCACGCGCGATCACGCTGATCGAGTCCGAGCGGGTCGACCACCGAGCCGCCGCCGAGTCCGTCCTCGCGATGCTGCTTCCCCACACCGGCCGGTCGATCCGCATCGGAATCTCCGGCGCCCCCGGTGTGGGGAAATCGACGTTCATCGAAGCGCTCGGCATGTACCTGATCGGACAGCGCACCCGCCCGGCGGTGCTGGCCGTCGATCCGTCGAGCCAACTTTCCGGCGGTTCGATCCTCGGGGACAAGACGCGTATGGAACGTCTGTCGCGCGACGAAATGGCGTTCGTTCGTCCGTCGCCGGCCGGGGAGAGCCTCGGCGGGGTCGCTCGGCACACGCGCGATGCGATTCTGTTGTGTGAGGCGGCGGGCTACGACGTCGTCATGGTCGAAACGGTCGGGGTCGGCCAATCCGAAGCCGCGGTGGCCGAAATGGTCGATCTGTTCATCCTGCTGCTGGCCCCCGGCGCTGGCGACGAACTCCAGGGCATCAAGCGCGGCATCGTCGAACTGGCGGAACTGATCGTCGTCAACAAGCACGATGGCGATCTGATGCCGGCCGCCAACCGGATCGCCGGGGAATACAAGGCCGCGCTCGGCCTATTGCGGCCGCTGAGCGCGCACTGGATGCCCGAGGTGCACCTATGTTCGGCCCTTGAGGCGCGCGGGATCGGCGAGATCTGGCGGGTCGTCGAACGCCATCACGAGGCGATGCAAACGAGCGGCGAACTCGATCGACGGCGCCAGGACCAAACCCGTCGCGCAATGTGGCGCGAAGTAAGCGAAGCCTTGCTCTCGGCGATTCGCGTCGATCGGGGGCTTGCCAGTCGCGCTGAGGAGCTGGAGCAGCGCGTCATGGCGGGAGACATGGCCCCTGGACAAGCAGCGCGGCTGGTGGTCGAGGCCTTCCGCCAATAGAGGAGGAATATTCGATGGCTCATGGATTGCCGGGCGGTAGCCCGCTCAGCGTCGCAACGATCAGCGTTTCCGACATGAATCGGTCACTGGACTTCTATTGCCGACGAATCGGAATGACCGTTCGGAGCGATGCGACCTGGTCGGGGCCTGCGTTTGCTCGCCACTGGCATCTGGCGGGCAACGCGAGCGCCAGAGCCGTGTTCCTGGCAGCGGCCACGCACGCGGTCGGCCGCGTGCTGCTGTTGCAATTCGACGCAACGGGCCGAGCACCAATTCGTCAGGATGCCGTCCGGCGGGGTTATGGCCTATGGAACCTCAATTTCTACACCCACGACATCGTCGGGGCGTCGAAGGAGCTCGCGGGCCTCGGCTACCGATTCTGGAGTGAACCCACGGCGCACAACTTTTCCCCGGAAGTGGGCTCACCGGTCGAGGTGATGTTCGATGGCCCGGATGAAGTGCCGATCAATCTCGTCGAATTGCGCGGTGGAGGGCCGGGCTCGCAGATCGGCGGGATGCGTACGTTCCTACAACAGCACGGCACGACCAAAACCGGATTCACCCCCGTGGTCACCAGCTCACATTGTGTGCGCTCGCGCGAAAAGGGGATCGCGTTCTATCGCGATGTCCTTGGCATGCACGTGGTCATCGACGAGGAGATGAACTCGCCGGCCGCGAACCACTTCCTCAATATTCCGGCGTCATCGCGCACCCACGTCACCTTCGTCGAAGGCAACCACATGTTCGGCAAAGTGGCGATGTCCTGGCCGGTCAACTACACGCCGGTCGACCTCGTGCCGCGGGCGATTGCCCCCAACGTCGGGTATTTGAGCCAGACGTTCCTGGTTCCCGACGTTGCCGCCACGATCGCGGCAACCCAAGAGCAGGGCGGCCAGGTCTATACGCCGCGCCACGATGTCGATATCCCTGGCCTCGGCGCCGTTACCGCTGCGATCGTCCGTAACCCGGCGAGCGGGGCCCTCACGGAGTTCGTCGAAACCAAGGCTTGAGGCGCCCGTCCTTGACGAGGGGGGACTCCGGCTTTAATAAGGCCGCCTTCCGGCCGGGACGGCCGGCCAAAAGGATCGAGCCATGTCGCGACGCTGCGAACTGACCGGAAAAGGGGTCCAGGTGGGCCACAACGTGAGCCACGCCAACAACAAGAGCAAGCGGCGGTTCCTGCCCAACCTGCAGGAAGTGACGTTGCTCTCGGACGCCCTCGGCCGTCGCGTTCACCTGCGGATTTCGCGAAATGCCCAGCGTACGGTCGACAAGGTCGGTGGCCTCGACAACTTCATCGTCAAGGCCAAGGACACGCAGCTTTCGGATCGTGCGCAGCGGTTGAAGCGCGACATCGTTCGCCGCATCGAGGCCAAGGCGTCGGCCTAGTCTCGCGCGGCGCAGGCTTTCCCTGCGCTGGTTTCCGCGCCGGCCTTGGTCTGGGAGGTTCGTGTGCCCGGGTTCGAAGGCTTCAGCAACGTCCACCTCCTGTCGCATCCGCTGATTGCACACAAGCTCAATCAGCTCCGCGATCGTGCCACGTCGGTCCGGGATTTTCGTGCGCTGGTGCGCGAATTGGCCCTGTTGATGGCCTTCGAGGCGACACGCAACCTGCCGACGGAACGGCGCTCGATCGAAACACCGCTCGCGCGCACCGAGGGTCTGTTCGTCGACGAAGACCAGGTCGTCATCGTGCCGATTCTGCGGGCGGGTCTCACGATGGCCGAGGGCATGGTGACCCTCATCCCGGGCGCTCGCATCGGGCACATCGGTGTTTATCGCGACCACGACACGCTCGCCATCCACGAATACTTGGTGCGTCTGCCTCCGATCGGACGGCAGACGTTCATCATTGTCGACCCGATGTTGGCCACCGCCAATTCGACGCTGCATGCGCTCAAGGTTCTCAACGATCATGGCGTTCCCGACGAGCGCTTGCGATTGATGTCCCTGGTCACCGCGCCGGAGGGTGTTCGGGCGCTCGCGACGGCCCACCCCAGGCTCGCGATCTACATTGCGGCGATCGACCAGGGCCTCAACGAAAAAGGCTATATCGTGCCGGGTCTCGGTGATGCCGGCGACCGGCTGTTCGGCACCACCTAGTCCTCGAGCACGAATTCGAGGATCAGCGTCCGCTGCAGAAATCGGAAATTGTCGTCCGAGACGAGAATGACCCGCGTGCGACCGTCGCGGTCGCGACGCACCGCCAAGCCTTCGAAGTTGTCGCTCAGCATCGGGGGTTCGAGGCGAGCGATCACTTCGCCGTCGAGCGTGGCCCCGCCTGCGAGGCGGTTGGCCGGAATACGTTTGATGCGCGCGGCAAAACCGGCGAGCGCATAGAAGCGTCGCTCCAGGGCCAGGAGATCGCCATTGGGGAGGAGCGCAAAATCGGTCGGTCGCCACGGTGTGTTGGGGTAGTGCACCTCCGTGGTGCCCTCGGGGCCGACGATCCATCCGGTGTTGGTGGGCGAATCGTCGCTGCCACCCAACGGCTCTTCGCCCACGGCGAGGATCCGGTTCGGGCCCAGCCGGGCCATCGCCTCGATGCCGCCGTTGCGCGGCAGCTTGGCGACCGCGGGCGGCAGCGGTACGGGTTTAGGGCGAGCGGTCGCGAGGTCGCCGCGCCCGTCGTAACGCCAGATGCGGTGGCGACGCTCGAAGGCAACCAGGAGGTCGGTGCCGTCGCGCTGCACGGCTTCGGCATCGCCCGTCAACCAATTGGCCTGAACTGTCCCGCCCGTTTCATTGCGCATCGCGCTGTAGGTGGTTTGGGCCAGTCCGGTCAGTCGTCCGCCGCCGTCGTAGACCAACCGGGCCTCGAACCAATAGCCGCGATCGGATACGGCGATCATCCGGCCATCGTCGTCTACGACCGCTCCAGACAGGCCGCCGAAGCGCTCGTCGGCTGATCGCACGACGATGCCGCCCACATAACGCAGCGCGCCGACCCGGTCGATCTGCGGGTTTTCGCTGTCGAGATCGACCGACTCGGTCGTGACGCTGAGCGGTGCCGCCCTCGCGGCGCCGAGCAGCGCGAGAACCGTGAAAACAACGACGAGGCGAATCACGGGCGCATTATCGAGTTCGTCGCCGCGCTCGACCAGCCCGGAAAGACGCTTCGCGTGTTAGCTTTGTCGCCTGGGAGGTGTCGCATGCGATTTGGGGTCTTGGGAACCGGCATGGTCGGGATGGAGATTGCCGGCAAGCTCGCCACGGTCGGCCAAGACGTGCGGATGGGGGCGCGGCAGGCCAACAATGCCAAGGCCTCGTCGTGGGCCATTGCCGCCGGTGGATCGGCGAGCCACGGCACGTTCGGCGATGCAGCGGCCTTTGGCGACGTGGTGTTCAATTGCATCCATGGCGTGTACGCGCTCGAGGCGCTTCGTGCCATCGCCGGACCGCTGCGCGGCAAGATCCTGGTCGATGTGTCCAACCCGATCGACTATTCGCGCAGTCCGCCGGGGCTCACCGTCTGCGATCACGACTCGCTCGGCGAGCAGATTCAGCGAGCCTTGCCCGAAACCCGCGTGGTGAAAGCCCTGAATATCGTTGGTTGCAAGGCCATGGTGGATGCCAGTTACATCCCTGGGGAGCACGACATGTTTGTGAGCGGCAACGACGGCGAGGCGAAGGCGGTGGTGACGCGCATCGTCTCGGAGTGGTTCGGATGGCGACGCGTCATCGATCTCGGAGACATTGCGAGCTGCCGCGGCACCGAGGCGTTCACGATCCTGTTCCACGCCCTGTGGAAAGTGTACGGGACGCCCTATGTGAACATTCAGGTCGCGGCGCGACCCAAGGGGTGAAGGCTAGTGCAGGCGCCGCCGGCCGCGCGAGCTCAGGCTGGCGCCCCGATCCTCGTCGAACAGGTCCGCTAGCTGCTCCATCATCGCGCCGCCGAGTTGTTCGGCGTCGACGATAGTCACCGCTCGCCGATAGTAACGATTGACGTCGTGGCCGATGCCGATGGCGATCAACTCCACCGGCGATCGGCCTTCGATCCACTGGATGACCTCGCGCAAGTGGCGATCCAGGTAATTGCCGGGGTTGACGGACAGCGTCGAATCATCGACCGGCGCCCCGTCAGAAATGACCATCAGGATGCGCCGCTGTTCGGGGCGGGCCATGAGTCGCTGGTGCGCCCAGATCAACGCCTCGCCGTCGATATTCTCCTTCAGGAGTCCTTCGCGCAGCATGAGGCCGAGGCTCTTGCGCGCTCGGCGCCATGGCTCGTCAGCAGACTTGTAGATGATGTGCCGCAGGTCGTTGAGCCGGCCCGGGTTCATCGGCTTTCCTTCCGCAAGCCAGCGCTCGCGCGATTGGCCGCCCTTCCAGGCGACGGTCGTAAAACCGAGGATCTCGACGTTGACGCCGCAGCGCTCGAGCGTCCGTGCCAGGATATCGGCGCACATGGCGGCGACGGTGACCGGACGCCCGCGCATCGAACCCGAATTGTCGATCAGCAACGTGACCACGGTGTCGCGGAAGTCGGTTTCGCGCTCTTGCTTGTAGGACAGCGAGAACATCGGGTTGACGACGACGCGCGACAGGCGGGCGGCATCGAGCAGACCTTCCTCGAGATCGAACTCCCAGGAGCGCTGCTGCTTGGCCAAGAGGCGTCGCTGGAGGCGGTTTGCCAGGCGTGCCACTGTGCTCTGCAGATAGTTCAGCTGCTGATCCAGGTGCCGGCGAAGCCGCGCGAGTTCCTCGTTGTCGCACAGGTCCCCGGCATGGGCGATCTCGTCGAATTGGGCCGTGAATGGCCGATAGCTTGGTTCGTTGCGCAAGCGGTCGAGATCGTTGGGCCACTCCTGCGGCCGCCCACCAGGTTCCCCGTCGGTCATCTCGCGCCGTTCTTGCATCGAAGCACTCGCCGCTGGCGAACCGGATTGCTCATCCTGGTCACCCTCGGCTACATCCTCGCCCGCCATCTCGCTGGCCGAACTCGATTCGCCGCCCTTCTCCCCATCCTGCGACTCGCCCTGCTGCTCGTCGTCGGCGTCTTCAGCCTGCTGCGGGTCTTCCTGATCCGGTTCGAGGGCATCCTCGTCGGCCAACTCGAGGTGGGCGATCAGCTTGCGTGCGCGCTGTGCAAAGGCTGCCTGATCGAGCAGGGCGTCGCACAACGCGGTGAGATCGTGGCCGGCCTTTTCTTCGATCGCCCCACGCCATGCCTCGATCACTTTGGCAGCGCCACGCGGCGGCGGGGCCCCGGTCAGACGCTCGCGCAACAAAAGGCGCACGGCCTCGGAGATCGGAGCATCCCGACGGTCCTTGATCTGGGCGTAACCGGCCCGGGCACAGAATTGATCCAAGGCGGCGTCGAGGTTCTGGGCGACGCCCGCCATTTGCAGAGCGCCCAACGCTTCCACCCGGGCCAATTCGACCGCGTCATAAACCTGCTGCGCGACGGCTCCTTGCGGCCTTCGCCGCGCATGCAGCTTGGTATCGTGGTGGCGCATCCGGAGCGCAAAGGAGTCGGCAACTCCGCGGATGTTCGCGACCTCTTCGGCGGCCAACTCGCGCGAAGGCAGGGGCAACCGCGCCGAGCCCGGTTTCATCGTCGGCGCTTCGGCGCTGTAGCTGACGTCGACCGTTTCGCCGCCCGCGACCGCGCGCACCGCGGCACCGACCGCGCGCTTGAAGTTCTCCAGCGGGTTCTTCTGGTCGCTCAACGGGCCGACGCCTGCTTGCTCTTGCGCGCCGTCGACTCGGGCAGATCTTCCCCGAAGCAGCGCTGGAAGTACTCGGCGATCACCGGTCGTTCGGTTTCGTCACACTTGTTGAGGAACGTGAGGCGGAAACCCAGCCCCAGGTCACCGAAAATCTTGGCGTTTTCCGCCCAGGTGATCACCGTTCGTGGGGACATCACGGTCGAGATGTCGCCCGCGATGAAGCCCGAACGCGACAAATCGGCCAAGCGCACCATCTGCGACACGGTCTTTCGCCCTTCGGGCGTGTCGTAGTCTGGAACCTTGGCCAACACGATCGCGACCTCGGCGTCGTGCGGCAGGTAGTTGAGCGTCGCCACGACGTTCCAGCGATCCATCTGACCCTGATTGATCTGCTGGGTTCCGTGGTAGAGGCCCGACGTATCACCCAGGCCGACGGTGTTCGCCGTGGCGAAAAGGCGAAACGCCGGATGCGGCCGGATGACCCGATTCTGATCGAGCAGCGTCATCTTGCCCGAGGACTCGAGCACACGCTGAATGACGAACATGACGTCGGGCCGGCCGGCATCGTATTCGTCGAACACGAGCGCCGTTGCCGTCTGCAGGGCCCACGGCAGGATGCCCTCGCGGAATTCAGTCACCTGCTTGCCGTCGCGAATGACGATCGCATCCTTGCCGATCAGATCGATGCGGCTGATATGGGAGTCGAGGTTGACGCGCACGCAGGGCCAGTTCAGCCGGGCGGCGACCTGTTCGATGTGCGTCGACTTGCCGGTGCCGTGATAGCCCTGGATCAGGACTTTGCGGTTGAACTTGAAGCCCGCCAGAATCGCCATCGTCGTATCGCGGTCGAAGCGATAGGCGTCGTCGGTCTCGGGCACGTACTCGTTGGACTGCGAGAAGGCGGGAACCTGCATGTCGCTGTCGATCCCGAACACCTGACGGATCGATACGGTGATGTCGGGAAGGTGGCCAGGATCCTTGGCGCGCAGGAGGGCTGCTTCATGCTGGTTCTGCATCGGTGCTTCCACGTATCGGGTTGTGGCCGTTCGAGGCCCAAGTTCAGGCGTAGCCGGCGGCGACGAGGCTCGAGTACGCTTGGTTGATTTCCTTGAGGCGTTCTTCTGCCGCTTTGCTGCCGCCATTGAGGTCCGGATGGTATTTTTTTGCCAGGGCCTTATAGCGCGTCCTGACATCCTGTGCAGTGGCCAATGGCGCCAATTCGAGGGTGGCCAGGGCCTTGGCTACGACTTTGTCGACACGGGGCTGCGGTTCGGTGATCTGGTCGAAGGGGTTCCCGTCCTCGTCGAATAGCCCGAACGGGTCGCTGTCGGAGCCCCAACGCACGCTGGAGGCCCTGGCATGGCCATTCACCCCCATGCGCCAGGTCGGCCGATGCCAGGTATTGACGCTATGGCGATAGGCCTCGATCTGGTCCGGCCGCATCTCACGGAAATAGTCCCAGGACCGGTTGTAGTCGCGGACATGCTCGAGGCAGAACCAGTAGTAACTGTGGAGGGTACGGGGCGACCGCGGCGCGCGATAGTGAGCCGCCTCCTGGCAGCCCGGCATCTCACATTGCCGGGCGGGGGGGCTCGGATCGGCGATATTCCTGCGCTGCCGCGACATCCGATAAGTATGGGGTGGCCCCTGTCGGGTCGCAACCGAGGCCGGAGCTCGGCTTTCGCAGGAACCAAGGAGGAACGATGAGGGTTCAGCAGGCACTACGCGACAAGCTTATGGGCGCGCTGGCGCCGAGCCGCCTGGACATCGTGGACGAGTCCCGCATGCACGCCGGGCACGCCGGAGCGCGCCCCGAAGGCGAGTCGCACTTTCGGTTGACCATCGTGTCAGAAAAGTTCCGTGGGCTGACGCGATTGGCGCGGCAGCGTCTTGTCTATGCGGCGGTCTCCGAGGAGATGCGTCGCGACGTTCACGCCCTGGCGCTGACGACCCTCACCCCCGAAGAGGATGCCGGCTAGCGGATCAAGAGCAACAGGAAGGGCAGGGTCGAGAACGACACGATGGTCGATATGATGATGGCGGCCGCCACGTCTTCCGGTTCACGCTTGTAACGCTGTGCGAAGACGTAGTTGAACACGGCGAGCGGCATCGCCGCCTGAATGATCAGCACGCCTCGGGCCGTGCCCTCGAGGCCGAGCAGACTCGCCGCGGCGAAACCCGCCGCCAACCCGCCGCCGAGGCGTACGAACGCGATCACCACGCTCCGTCCGAGACGCTGCACCTTCAGTCGCGCGAGCGCGACGCCGAGCGTGAGAAGCATGAGCGGCACGACCATGCTGCCCAGGAGTTGGGCGGCATTGCTGATCCACAACGGCGGACGCACCTCGAACACCACCAGCGGCAAGGCGGCAATGACCCCGTAGACCACGGGCGTGCGGCTCAGTTGGCGCACGCTCATGGAGCCCGAGGCGACGGAGACGCCGACGGTAAACTGCCCCACCGAGTGGATCGCGAACCCTGCGACGGCAAGCGCGAGCCCGGCCTCGCCGTAGGCGAACATCGCGAGCGGGATGCCCATGTTGCCGAGGTTGCCGAACATGATCGCCGGCAGGTACGAGTGAGCCGGCCAACCGACGAGGCGCAGGAACACGGCACCGCCCACCCCGAGGAGGACCAGGACGACGAGATAGGCGACGGCAACCTGCGCCATCGTTTCGACGGCGACCGGTAGCCGCGTCAGGGACGAGAAGACGAGACACGGAGTCGCGATGGTCAACACGATGGTCGTGATGAATTCGGTGTCGAACGCACGTCCGCTCTTGGACCAGGCATACCCGATGGCAGCGGTAATCAGGACCGGGGCGATGACGGCGAACAGATCGCCCTGCACGGGAACCCCTCGTTTCTTGGCGGTCGCGTCGTCAGGACGCCGCAGCCTGGGTGGCCGTAACGCGAGAAAGGCGCAGAAGCGTAATCTGGTTTCGCTGCCGGCGCAGCACTTCGAAACGGGTGTCGTAGAACAGGAATACCTGGCCTACGTCGGGAATCGAGCGCGACTCGTGCAGGACCAGGCCAGCCACGGTGACGGCTTCCTCGTCGGGCAAGTTCCAGCCGAGATCGCGGTTCAGGTCACGGATCGTGACCGTGCCATCGACGATGACGCTGCCGTCCGGCTGTTGGCGCATGCCGCCTTGGGCGACTCCGAAGTCGTCGGCGATCGGGCCTACGACTTCATCGAGAATGTCCTGTAGCGTCACCAAGCCCATCAGCGCCCCATACTCGTCCACCACCAGGGCGAAATGGGACTTCTGCGAGCGGAACGCCGCTAGTTGTTCGATCAAACGGGTGGTCATGGGAACGAACCACGGTTTGCCGATGATCGCTTCGAGATCCAGCGTGTCGATGTCCCCGCGGCGCTCGGCCATGGCGCGCAGCAGATCGCGGACGTGTAGGACTCCGACGATGTTCTCCGGTTCACGCCGCCACAACGGCACGCGGGTGTGCGGGCATTCGAGAATCTTGGTCACCAATTCCCGTCGCGGCAGGTCGGCGTCGAGCAACACCATGTTGCGACGGTGGACCATGACATCCTCGACCGTCGTCTCGGCGAGATCAATCACACCATGCAGCATGTCGCGCTCGCGCTTCACGAGCGCACCCTGGTCGGCATGAATCTGAATCGCGCTGCGCAGTTCCTCCTGAGGCGTGACCAGCGTACGACGGCGCTCTGGGAGTAGCCGCAGGATCAGGCCGATGAGCAACGTGCCCAGAACGACGACGGGCGACACCACGACCATCAGGACACGCGAGAACCGCGCCATGACGACCGCGGTTTGCGTCGGATGCCGCAGCGCATAGGTCTTGGGCAGGATCTCGCCAAACAGGACGACGACCACCGTCATGATCACCGTGGCGTAGGCAACACCAGCATCGCCGAAGAAGGCAATGAGGATGCCGGATGCCAAGGCGGTTGCCAGGATGTTGACCATGTTGTTGCTGAACAGGATCGACCCGAGGAAGCGCTCGCGGGCATCAAGAACGGCTTCGGCGATCTTGGCGCGACGATCACCTTCCTGAGCGAGATGGCGCAGCCGAGGCCGCGATGCCGCGGTCATTGCTGTCTCGGTGGCGGACAAGATCGCCGACAGGACAAGAAGGAAGCCGATCGCAATCAGGGATAGGAGTGTGCCGAGGCTCATGACGGGTTCACGCCGCGAGGGCGCGTTCGAACAACGGGGTCAGGTGGTGTTCCTCGACATCGCCGCTGAGGAATGCTTGGCCGATGCCGCGCACAAGGACGAACGTCGTGCGGCCGCCCGACGTCTTCTTGTCCTGGGCGATATGACGGATGAATTTGGCAGCGCTCCCCGTCGTCCCGAATGACGATAGCGTCGTCGGCAGGCCACTCGTCGCAAGATGATGTTTCACCCGCTTGGCATCGGCCGCGGGACACAACCCCAAGGTAACCGAGGCGTCAAAGGCCATGGCCATGCCGATCGCCACCGCTTCGCCGTGAAGAACTCGCCCGTCGTAGTTCATCTCGGCTTCGATGGCATGGCCGAAGGTGTGTCCGAGATTGAGTAACGCTCGCGCGCCACTGGTTTCGCGTTCATCGAGCGCCACGAACCGTGCCTTGGCGCGGCTGCAGGCCACAACCGCCTCGCGGCGGGCGCCAGCCTCGCCTGCCAGAACGGCGGGGCCCGTGGTCTCGAGCCAACGGAAGAACGGGGCGTCGTCGATCAAGCCGTATTTTACGACCTCGGCGTAACCAGCGAGGAGTTCGCGGCGAGGCAAGGTCTCGAGGGTCGATACATCGGATACGACCAAACGCGGCTGGTGGAACGTGCCGATCAGGTTCTTGCCTTGGCGGCTGTTGATCGCCGTCTTTCCACCGATCGCACTGTCGACCTGCGCGAGCAATGTCGTGGGAATCTGAATCACGGCGACGCCGCGCCGCAGAATGCTGGCCGCGAAACCCGCGAGATCGCCGACCACGCCGCCACCCAGGGCCAGGACCGTATCGCGACGTTCGATCTTGGCCGCGAGCAGCCGTTCGAGAAGGTTCTCGAGATGCGCGAAACTCTTCGAATCCTCTCCCGCGGGAACGATGATCGTCTCGTGGCGAATGCCGCCGCGCGCGAGCGCCGCCTGCAGGCGCGGTAGCTGGAACTTCGCGACCGCTGCATCGGTTACGATGGCGACGAAGGGCCGGGTGAGCGACGGCCCGACCACGTCGGCCGTACGGTCGATCAGTCCTTCGCCGACGACAACGTCGTAAGAGCGCAGGCCCAAATCCACCGTCACCCGCGTTTCGGTCATGACGCAGGGCACGGGTTGGCTGGCGGCAAGGCCGCGACGATGCGATCGACGACGGCCTCCGCCGAATTTTCATCGCTTTCGACCGTAATGTCGGCTTCGGCGTAAACGGGGTCACGTTCGGTCTTGAGCCTCTGGAGGACTTCGCGCGGGTCGTGTCCGCGGAGCAAAGGCCGATTCTCGGCACGTCGGACCCGTCGGACCAAGGTCTCGACATCGGCCCTCAGCCAAACCGCAATCGCCGCTTTGTCCCGGATACACTGGCGAATCTCGGGGTTGATATAGGCTCCTCCGCCGGTCGCGATCACGGCAGGGGGGCCGTCAAGGAGACGGGTCATCACGCGACGTTCGCCATCGCGAAACGCGGCCTCGCCGTGAAACTCGAAGATATCGGGGATCGAACAGCCGGCGGCGCGCTCGATCTCCGCGTCGCCGTCGAAGAACGGCAGACCCAGGCGTCGCGCCAATCGCTGACCGACCGTGCTTTTCCCGACGCCCATGAGGCCGACGAGCACGATCGACCGGCAGGCCGACTTGGTGGTCGCGTTCGCCGCTGTCATGGGGTGCGGGGGGACTGCCCTGGTCCAGGGATCGGGCCGCAAGGCCGCACCCCGCTTCCAGAATGCCGTAACTTCGCCATAATCCGATGCAAGCGTA
>Ga0194132_10003889_pt1 | contig 25989 bp, 21 predicted proteins | sample TA2KigOf80mmetaG_FD_148612 | JGI IMG/M metagenome (GOLD analysis project Ga0194132, IMG submission 148612) | Freshwater microbial communities from Lake Tanganyika, Tanzania - TA2015054 Kigoma Offshore 80m | ecosystem: Environmental > Aquatic > Freshwater > Lake | place: Tanzania: Lake... | reverse complement strand
ACACATGTCGCTCGCTGACACCCATCAGCTCAGCGGCCTTACTTGCCTCGCAACGCCCCTCCAGAACAAGGTTCAGTATCTGTGCTCTCTTCGCTTCTCGCTCGGTCAAATGTAGTCCTCTCATGGACTGACATATTCACTGAGCAGTTACCTACTGACAATATCACTGAGCAAAGACACCGTTTTGTTGCATCCGTTGACGGCCAGAGGTGGCCGCCTTACCATGTTGGAAAACCGGCAAGGAGTGCAGGGCAATGGCGAAAAGGCAGGCAGAAGTCAGGAAGGCTATCGGCTACATGACATTCAACGCACCAATGGTTGGTCTTTTCGTAGCAGTGATGTTCATGCTCTCCGGGTGTTCGGCGGACCGAGCGACGCCGCTCCTGCAGCAGACGGACTTCCCCACGCCCACTCCGCGGTCGGAAGCTTCAGGCGCAACAGGCGCGGCGGCCACTCCCGAGCCTACCTCCGCTGCGGCGGACCACTTCGGCTTCGAATACAAGGGGACCGTCAGGTTTGCGGAATGGGAGAACGGGGCGGTCCAGCTTGCGAACCAGATACTTGGATACGTGCTCGTTCAGGGGTATTTGTATAAAGCTGAGACCGTCCCAGTGACGGATGGGGACTTCAGAACGGCCCTTGAGAGCGGCGCCGTCGATGCGGTACTTGTGGCATCCAGGGTGGAGCAGAAGGAGTGGTACGACAGGGTGATCGCCGCAGGGACCGCGACAGATGTGGGCTCCGTCTACGGCCCGGAATCCGACATACGAGTGCTTGTGCGGCCGGAGCTGACACGCGCCTCCCCGGAGATTGCTCCTGTATTCGCCAACTTCTCGCCTGGCGAGCAGAAGATTACGGACCTGTCGGCCCAGATTTCCGGCGGTCGCACCGGACTGAAGCCCAATGTAGTGGCGCAGATCTATTTCAAGCAGAACAGGGACCAGTGGGCGGCGTGGCTCCCGGCGCAAGTAGCCGCCGACGTTGATGCTGCGATAGAGGCAGGGCGAAACGGCTTCTTCCGCCAGTGCATACTCGTCGGGGGCGGAGCTCAAGGAGGGTACAGCTTCTGCAAATAGCGGTGGGATACCTAGGCGGCGGATATTTTATTGACTTGCGCTAATTGAGCATGGTAAACATGTCCAGCCAGTACAAAACGCATCCGGGTAGCAACGGTTTGAATGGTTGCTGAAATCTTAGAAGGAGTGATTATGAGGTCTAGATTTTCGAAGCTTCGTTTCTTGGTCCCGTTGGTATTCGTTCTGTCGCTCGTCGCGGGTCTTGCCTGCGCGGGTGGCGAGGCCGAGGAGCCGCAGGCACCCGCGCCCGCCGCTCCTGCCGCCACAGCGGTAGGCGGAACTGCCCCGACGAACACGACGCCGCAGCAGCCGCAGGCGCCCGCCGAGGCCGCCCCGGCCCAGCCTGCGACCCAGCCGTCCGCCCCTGAGGCCCCCCATGCGCCTGCTTCCACCCGCACCACCGGCGGCACTACCCCGGGCCGCACCAGCGGAACGACGACGCAGCCTTCCACGGTTGCGAATGCCAAGTTCACGGCGCCCAGGCTGGCGCCGGGCGAATTTTCGCCGTGCTGCTACACAGGCACGCGTCCGACCAAGTTCCAGGAGTCCCCGATGTCCGCCGCTCTCGTGAAGTCGGGCAAGATCCTGCCCCTTGAGCAGCGCCTGCCGGTTGCCTCTGATGTGTTGATCATGATCCCGTACAACGAAGTCGGCGCCTACGGCGGCACCCTCCGCACGTACAGCACCGGCGTCCTGGCCCCGGACTCCACGGGCCTCCAGTACGGCGTGAACATGTCCGGCGACGGCCTCAGTCTGGTCCCGGGTATCTTCAAGACCTTCGAGCCCAGCGCCGACGGCAGGAAGATCACCTTCCAGATCCGCAAGGGCGCGCGCTGGTCGGACGGCTATCCTCACACGATGGCCGACGTGAAGTTCGCCCTCGACGACATGATGCTCAACAAAGAGCTCATGCCCGGCCTGCCCGGCGACCTGAAGTCCCCCATCACGGGCGCCGACTTCAAGGTCACGTACGTGGACGACACCACGTTCTTCATCACCTTCGATGACCCGAACTACGGCATTACCGAGTCCTCCGCGATGAACATCTACTCCGGCATCAAGGGATGCCCGCGCTGCTTCATCGCCCCGCAACACGTGTACAAGCGCTACCATATCAAGTACAACGCGGCCGAGATTCCTTCTCTGCTGACCAAGTACAAGCAGCCCGACTGGGTCCGCCTGGTCACCACAATCCGCAACGTTCGCGGCTTTGTGCAGGTCCCTTCCGTCCCCGTTCCGACGGTCTTTGACGCGAACTTCGTGTACAAGGGCGACCATTACATCCCCTGGTTCGGCGGCTGGATTGTCACCTCCTTCACCGCAGAGCAGAGCATCCAGCAGCGCAACCACTACGCGCCCATGGCAGACCCCGAGGGCAATCAGCTCCCGTACATTGATGAATTCATCAGCTACAGGGTTGAGAGCCGCGAGGTCGCGATGTTCAGGATGATGGCGGGCGAGACCGACTGGACTCGTTCCGACATGATCCTGTCCGAGATGCCTCTGTACATTGCGAACATGGAGAAGGGTGACTACTCCATGTTCAAGCACGACTCTCCGGACGGCTCGGACTCCACGTATACCAATACGCAGGAGTATGTGGTCGATCCTGAGATCGGCGCGCTTCTCCGCTCCAAGGACTTCCGCATCGCGCTGTCCCTCGCGTGGGACAGGAACGCCACCAACGAGACGGTCGCATCCGGCCTCGGCGTTCCTCGCAACATGGTCTCGCACGAGAAGACCCCGTACTTCCCGGGCGCCGAATACTCGCAGCTCGATATCAAGTATGACCTGGCCAAGGCCAAGACCCTCATGGCCGGCCTGGGCTACACCGACACGGATGGCAACGGCTTCCTGGACCGCAAGGACGGGAAGGGCGACCTCCAGATGCTGTTCGAAGACAACGCAACCTACTTCCCGTATGTCCAGATGCTCCAGTCCGACTGGGCCAAGCTGGGCATCAAGCTCGCTATCAAGGAAGGCGTGACGACGGGCCTCAACGAGCGCGCCATTCCTCCGACACGGTACTGGAACTTCTTCTCGTCCACAGAGGGCGGCTCCAACCCGTGGTCTTCCGGCAACCAGCGCCTGGCGCCGATTGCCACGCACCAGGGCGCCCCCGCCATCGGCACGTACTACGCGACCCGCGGTGAGCAGGGCATGGCCCCCACCGGCGGCGATGCCAAGTACACGGATGCGACCGGCAAGATGGCCCCCGCCGGCACGTACCCCGCCGACATCACCGGCAGCCTGAAGAAGCTGCAGGACACGCTGACGGCCGGCTGGACCCTGTCGATGCTGGATGCCAAGCGCGTTCAGCTCGGCAAGGACCTGTTCATCATCAACGCGCAGGAGAAGTACCAGACGGGCGGCCTCGCCTTCTCCGGTATCTTCCGCGCGCTGCAGCAGAGGCGCAACAACCTCCGCAACCTGCCGCTGAACTGGTCGCCCGCTTCCGGCTACTACCGCGAGCAGTTCGCCTTCGAGGGCGGCATGGACAACGTGCACAACGTTGGCAACCGCTCCAAGAAGTACAAGTCCATTAGCTTCCTGGATCCCGGTTACTGGAGCCAGTAAGCACAGTAACTCGCTGGTAAGAGGCGGGTAGCAAAGCAGAAAAGAGATAGCCCCGGGCAGCCTGCCCGGGGCTATCTCTTTTCTGCTTTTTTGCGTGGCGAATGAATCCGGACCGACTCCCGTGATCGTAGTATATTACATAAGGGAGAGTCATTAGCAATTCAGGAAAAACACTTCCTTACAATTTGCCCATCAGGAGGTGGATTCCGGTAAAGCCTAAACGGCGAAATCGGACGGAGTATACCTGTATTAGCTACGGACATCGTTTGCACTATGATTTGACAACAGAGCCGCCGTTAGTATATCCAGGAAAATAGACTCATGTAAGCGAAGCGCATGAGAAACAAACTCGGGCCCCGTATTTGAAAGGAGATAGGAAGGTTGAACATGTGGTTAACTATCAGTAGAGTCCGTCCGCTGCTCGCAGTGGCAACGTCGGTTGGTCTGGTGGCTGCCATTGCCTGTAACAGTGGCGGAGCCGACCCGGCGACGCCTGCCCCCGCGGCGCAGTCTCCCACACAGGTGCCCGGCGGCACGTCTGCCACACCGCAGGCCCCCGCGACGCCTGATCCTGCTGCTCCCTCCAACCCGGCTGAGCAGCCCGCGTCCCCAGTTGCCCCCCACGCCGGGCTCGGGTGAGCCCACGGCAGTACCCATGCCTCGCACCGGCGGCGAGGGCACGCCGGTGGCCGGCAACCAGCCGTACACCGCACCCAAGCTGGCCCCGGGCGAGTACCCTCGGTACAATTACGAAGGGCCGCGCCCCACGTCGTTCAAGGAGTCCCCAATGTCGGCCGACCTCGTCAGGCAGGGCGAGATTCTGCCGATCGAGCAGCGCCTGCCGGTGGCCGAAGACGTCAAGGTTATGATTCCCTATGACGAAATCGGTGTTTACGGCGGCACGGTCCGCGTCACCGCCACGAGCCTGCAGTTCGTCGACTCCACGGGCCTGCAGTACGGTCTCGGCATGGACGGCCAGGGCCTGAACCTGGTCCCCGAGCTTTTTACTTCGTTCACGCATAGCCAGGACGGCCGCGTCTTCACGTTCACCATTCCGCGCGGCGCCCGCTGGTCCGACGGCTACCCGTTCACTATGGAAGACGTCCGCTTCGCCATGGAGGACATGATGCTCAACAAGGAGCTCATGCCCGGTCTTCCTGAACAGTTGAGGTCCCCCATCACCGGCAAAGACATGAAGTTCACAGTCGTGGACGATCACACCTTCACGGTGGCGTTCGACGATCCGAACTGGTCGTTTGCCGAGTCCTCCGCGATCAACATTTTCACTGGTGTGAAGGGTTGCCCGCGCTGCTTCTTTGCGCCTTCGCACGTTTACAAGCGCTACCACATCAAGTACAACGCGGCCGAGATGCCGGCCCTGCTGACCAAGTACAACCAGCCCGACTGGATCAAGCTGGTCACCACGATCCGCAACGTCCGCGGCTTCACCGGCATTCCTTCGACCGCCGTTCCCACGACATATGACCCTGCCTATATCTACAAGGGCGAGCACTACATCCCCTGGATGGGCGGCTGGATCACGAAGGAGTTCAGCGACAACCATATCATCCAGGAGAGGAACCACTACTTTTTCGGCGTCGATCCGGAGGGCAATCAGCTCCCGTACACCGACTTCTTCAACACCTACCGTGTTGAGAGCCGAGAGGTTGCGGTATTCCGCATGATGGCCGGCGAGTCCGACTGGCTTCGCCAGGACATGGTCCTGAATGAAATGCCGCTCTACATCTCCAACATGGAGAAGGGCGACTACTCTATCTACAAGCACGACTCCCCGGACGGCGCGGACTCCACGCTGACCGTCAACCAGGAGTTCACTGCGGACGCCGAGCTGGGCGCGCTGCTCCGCACGGCCCTGTCCCTTGCCTGGGACCGGAATTCGACGAACGAGACCGTGGCATCCGGCCTCGGTATTCCGCAGAACATGATCCCTCACCAGTCCACGCCGTACTTCCCGGGTGAGGAGTTCCGCACGCTCGATACGCAGTACGACCTGGCCCGCGCCAAGCAGATTATGGCCGACCTCGGCTACACCGACGCTAACGGCGATGGGTTCCTGGACAGGAAGGACGGGAGGGGACCGCTGACGCTGTTCAGCCAGCAGACGGTCACTTACTTCCCGTACATCCAGATGCAGCAGAACGATTGGGCAAAGCTGGGCATCAAGCTGGACATCCGCGAGGACGCCCCGTCCACCGGCCAGCGGGCGCTCAACCCGAGCGAGTATTTTGAGATGTGGTCGTCCACGGAGGGCGGCACCAACCCGTGGTCTTCCAGCAACCAGAGGGTCGCGCCTATCGCCGCGCACCAGGGCGCTCCCGCAATCGGCACCTACTACGCCACTCGCGGCGAGACCGGCATGTCCCCCACCGGCGCAGACCCGAAGTACACGGATGCGCTGGGCAAGCAGGCGGCGGCCGGCACCTACCCCGCGGACATCACCGGCAGCCTGAAGAAGCTGCAGGACCTGATGACCGAGGGGTGGACGGTATCCATGCTCTCGCCTGAGAGGATCGCCCTGGGCAAGGAGATGTTCAAGATCAACGCCCAGGAGAAATACCAGATCGGCGGCCTCGCCTTCTCCGGTATCTTCCGCGCGCTGCAGGAGAAGCGGAATAACTTCCGCAACGTGCCCAAGAACTGGTCCCCCGCGTCGGCTTACCCGCGCGAGCAGTTCTACTTTGAGGACGGCCTGGACAACATCAGCCACAACGGCAACCGCTCCGAGAAGTACACCAGCATAAGCTTCCTCAGCCCCAACTACTGGGACTAGGAGTTGAAGCCCGGGCCTAGCCCGGAGTAGAGACGAACGGACGGCCCCGGCAATGCTGCCGGGGCCGTCCTGCGTTTTCGCTATGCACTCGCTCCAACCGGTCGCCCCCTATCGGACTGGCGGCCCGATTTGCCATTGGACCGCCGCGTTAGCGCCATCACCGAGTGACTTTGCCTTCAGCGCTCCCCAAATGCGGGGGCGCCCCATGGGCGCTCAACTGGCCGATTGTCCAGCAACAGTCGGGCTTCTTTTGGACGATCAAAGCCTATGCAATTCCGGATATCCGGGGGGAGTGCTGCAATTTCTGGCGCCTAACCCGCCTTCAGCACCGCCTCCGCCGCAAGCCGCCCGGATATCACGGCGCCCTCCATCGTGGCCAGCATGGGCTGTCGCGTGTAGTCGCCAGCGAGTGTCAGCCCGGGGATGGGCGTCGCCTGCCGGGGCCGCATCCTGTTGTTCCCGGGCCTCAGCGAGTAAAAGTCTCTGGGCAGGCGGGTCACCCTGTAGTCCGTGATGTGCGGACGGATGTCCATCCCCAGCTTCGCGGCATCCTCAACTACCTTTTCCACAATCCGGGACGCCTTCACGTTGATGAATTCGTCCTGACGAGCAAGGATAACTGACAGCCTGCCGGGCCTGTTGGAGAACGTCGTCCTCGACTGCTCGGAGAAGCTCGCCAGCACGGTGCCGGGTCCGAAGGTGGTGCGGTCCACGGGCAGGGCAGGGCTGTCGAGCTCGAATTGCGCCGTGACTGCAGGCATCGTCGGCAGGCGCAGCATGGGTCCGAACCAGGCGTCTTCACCGAAAGGCCCCTTCAGCAGGTCCTGCGCAGGCCCCAGCCCGGTGGCGAGCACCACGTGCCGCGCCCGCAGCTCGCGCCCGGCGATCGTAACTCCGTTCACGCGGTAGCCGTCCATCAGCAGACCGTCCACCGGCGCGCCTGTCTCCACCGATCCGCCTTTGGCCCTGACCGCGCCGGCGATGGGGTCCGCCATTACGTCCGTCATGCCGCCTGTGAACGCGCCGACGCGAATCCGGTGGAAGCGCCGTATCCCCGGCGCCAACAGGCCGAAGAATGCGTACGCGGAGTACTCGTCCGGGGATATGAAGAACAGGCCGGTCGTCAGCGGCACCAGCATCCGCCCAATGGCCTCCTCGGACACGCCGTTCGCGCGGGCATGCTGCCCCACAGTCTGCAGGTCCAGCGACTCGGCGTCGCCGGCGAACTGGAGCAGGCCTGCCGTGAAGAACCGGGCAAGGCCAGCCTTGTCCATGGGGGAGAGGAAGTCGTTGTTGCCGATTGCGCTCCCCACCGTCTTGAGCGGGCGAAAGAGGGGTGATGCGCCCATAACCGCCGGCGGCGTGCCGTCCGGAAGCCGCACCTCAAACTCGTCCTCCCAGTGGACAATATCGTTGACGTCTATGCCGGCCAGGCGAAGGAGTCGCGGCAGCTCTTTGTAGTAGCCGATCATGCGATGCAGCCCGGACTCCACCTCCATGCCGCCGTCTTCCCAGGACGATGTGCGCCCACCGAGCACCTCGCGCTCCTCCAGCAGCACAACGCCGCGCCCTGCGAGGGTAAGCTCCATCGCGCAGCTCAGCCCGGCCAGACCGCCGCCCACAACCACAACGTCAGCGTTCTCCATAGCGGCACCCCCTCACTATTGAGCCTAACCGGCGCGGTGGAATCCGTTATCGGCCAAAGGTGCAGTCCCACCGGTGTGCGAAGTGACTAGCGCCGTGGCGCACTTTAGAGGCTCTCCAGCTTGCTGGACTGCCCTTGCGGCCTTTGCTACACTTGTCTCCGGGCTTCCGCAAGGGGCCGATTTGTGCTTTGCGCTACGAGGGACGGCGAGATGGCAGAGGACGTAACAAGCGGCTTCAGCAGGGCGATGGTTGTCACGGCCCACCCGGACGACGCGGAGTTCGGGTGCTCCGGCACCGTCGCGAAGCTGTGCGCGCGGGGGTGGGAGGTCTCCTACGTTATCTGCACGGACGGCAGCAAGGGCACGAGCCGCAAGGACCTTACCTCGGAGCAGATCGCCGCAATCCGCCGCGAGGAGCAGCTCAACGCCGCGAAGGTACTCGGCCTGAAGGGCGTCGCGTGCCTGGACTACCCGGACGCCTACCTGCAGCCCACGCTGGACCTCCGCAAGGACATCGCCCGGGAGATCCGCCGCTACAAGCCGGACATCCTGATCACCATGTACCCCATGCGCAACCTGGACGGCGGCTGGGGTTTCGGCCACCCGGACCACATCGCCTCCGGAGAGGCCGCTATGGCCGCGGTCTTCCCCACGGCGCGCGACCACCTCACCTTCCCCGAGCTCATCCAGCAGGGCTTCGAGCCTCACAAGGTCGCGGAGGTCTGGATCATGGGCCACCCGAACCCGGACCACTGGGAGGACGTGACATCGTCCATCGAAACGTCCCTCAAGGCGCTCATGGCCCACGCCTCGCAGATCGACCGCACCGAGGACGAGATGCGCACGTTCATGCAGGACTGGCGCCGCCGGATCGCGGAAGGGAAGGGGATGCAGTACGCGGAGGCCTTCAAGCGCATCATCGTGGAGCGCCCCCGCGGCGCCACACCCACCGTCCCCGCCCGCGTAGACAGCTCCGGAATGTGAGCACATTTGGCAAACCAGGTAGTGTGCTTCCTTTAGGAAGTAGCCATTACCCGTTTGTATTCTACATTAGGTTCCTTCGTCGGTTCTTGGCCAGCCGTTCCTGAGATATGAGCGTTGTGGCTGTCGACGAAAATTGTCCCTTCAAGTGACAATCCTGTAATGAATACAGAAGTCGCGTAGGTTGGCTGATTCTCGACGGCGCATATTGTTAAACCGGACAGGAGCCGCGCTTACTTCATTGGGAGGGAAGGAAACATCGTGATTGTAGACCTTAAGGGCAGGAGGGCCCTGGGCAAGTGGAAGCTCGAGGCGCCGGACGGACGGCTAATAGCCCACGCAGTGGCCATCTCCGGTGACGGCAAGACCGTGGTCGTGGGATTCGAGGCGCCCGGAGAAAGCAACGGTTTCTATGCTTCCGAGGTGCGGGCGTACTCACTGGATAACTACACGGACACCGAGCCGAGGTTCCCCACAGCTGAGCCGCGCCACGTCGCCACCATCGCACTCGCACATCCCGCCATCGACATCGCAGTCTCCCGCGACGGCGGCCTGCTCTACGCGGCCGGCGTACGGTCGCGCACCCTGGCCGTCTACGACGCCGTCACCGGCGACCTCCTCCACACCTTCGAAGACCTCGGCGAAGCGCCCTCGCAGATCATTGTGCCGTAGCGCGCTTTTCGGTCCGCCGAATCCGCTGACTTGCGCCACTCCGCCGACGTAGCTCCAATCGCCAGCGAGATTCTCTTCTGGTCCGCCTCTGCTAGAATTGCATTGAAGGAGATCCGCTTCCGATGCCCTCCGACTCTCCCAAACCGGTGCCGCTCGCCGGCTGGGGCCGCTACCCGCGGTCGCAGGCCGTCGCGCTGCGCCCGGAGCGCATGGGCGAGCTGCGGCTCCCCGTCGGCCAGGTCATCGCCAGAGGGCAGGGGAGGTCTTACGGCGACGCCGCCCTTAACGCAGGCCGCACCGTGGTCCTCACCGAGCGCCTCAACCGCATGGTCTCGTTCGACGCCGCCACGGGCGTCCTCCGCGCCGAGGCCGGCGTTACGCTGGGGGACATCCTCACAACTTTCGTCCCTCGCGGCTGGTTCCTACCCGTCACGCCCGGCACCAAGTACGTTTCCCTCGGCGGCGCGGTCGCCTGCGACGTCCACGGCAAGAACCACCACAAGGAGGGCGGCTTCGGCGAATACACGCGCGAGCTGCTCATGATGCTCGCGGACGGGTCCACCGTGACCTGCTCCCCCGACCGCGACCCGGAGCTCTTCTGGGCCACCGTCGGCGGCATGGGCCTCACCGGCGTCATACTCGAGGTGACCGTCCGCCTGAATCCCATTCGCTCCGCCCAGATACGCGCCAGCAACCACCCGGTGCATAACCTCCAGGAGGCCTTGCGCCTGATGTCCGACCCTGCCACGGACGACGACTACTCGGTCTGCTGGCTGGACACCACCCGCACCGGCCGGTCCATGGGCAAAGGCGTCCTCATCGTCGGTCACCACGCTCCCCAGCACCCAGCACCCAGCACCCAGCACCCCCCATCCCCACTCCCCCCCCACCGCCGCGACGCCCCCCGCATCCCCGTCCTCGCGCCCGTGCCCCTCCTGAACCGGCCCGCGGTGCGCGCCTTCAACATCTGGTACGATGCGATGAACAAAGCCAAGGGTGACTATCTCTGTCACTACGATCCTTTCTTCTACCCCCTGGACTTCGTCGGCGGCTGGAACTTGCTGTACGGCCCCGGCGGCCTGCTCCAGTACCAGATCGTCGTCCCCGACCGCGACGCCGAAGCCGTCCTGCGAGATGTTCTTGCCCGCCTCCAGCGTGCTGGAATGGTCTCGTTCCTCACGGTCCTCAAGCGCATGGGACCCGAGGGCAGGGGATACCTGTCGTTTCCGAAAGAGGGCTGGACGCTCACCCTCGATATGCCCATTGGCAAAAACAAGTCGCTCTTCGCGGCGCTGGACGATGTCGACCGCGAGCTCGTAAAGATCGGCGGCCGAGTCTACCTCGCCAAGGACAGCCGCCTGAAGCCGGAGGCCTTCGCCGCCATGTACCCGCGCCTTGACGCCTTCCGCGCCGTCAAGCGCCGGGTAGACCCTGAAGGCGTCTTCACCTCCGACCTCTCGCGCCGCCTGGCCATATGACGCGCCATTCAAACGGGACGGGTGAGGACGGCTGTCCCTCCTCTCCCCGAGGGAGAGGCCTTCGGGCGCTCCGGCCCGAAGGGTGAGGGCTAAGGCTGTTTCGCCCCTCTTACGTTCCACATCTTTCTCTTGGAGACCACCACCATGACAACCCAGTCATCTCCCTCCCAGACTTCAAGCACCCCCTCCAAGCCCTCCGTGCGCCCCGTCCTCATCCTCGGCGCTACCTCCACCATCGCCAGGCACGCCGCACTGGCGCTGGCGAAGCGCGGCCACACCATCTACCTTGCGGGCAGGAATAGGGATGAGCTTGCGCGCATCGCAGCGGATATCAACACCCGCACCGGCATGCCCGTCGCCACGGGCCGGTTCGAAGCGGGGGAGTTCGAGGGCCACGCCGCTCTCCTGGAAGACGTCCTCCAGCAGATGGGCGGCCTATACGGCGTCGTCTACGCAGCCGGATACCAGGGAGTCCCCCACGCCTCCGCAGACCTGCGCGCGAAGGACGCTGCCACGATCATGTCCAGCAACCTGACGGGCGCGGTCTCCATCCTGGAGCGCTGCGCAGCGTACCTGGAGCGACAGCGGTCCGGCTTCATCCTCGGCATCTCCTCCGTCGCAGGCGACCGCGGCCGCCAGTCCAACTATATATACGGCGCGTCCAAGTCCGGCCTCCACACCTACCTCCAGGGCCTCCGCCACCGCATGGCAAAGTCCGGCGTGCGCGTCGTCTCCATCAAGCCGGGCTTCGTGGACACCCCCATGACCGCCGGCATGAAGAAAGGCCTCCTCATGGCCTCTCCGGCAAAGGTCGGCGAGCGCATAGCCCGCGCCACTGAAAAGGGCCCTACCACAGCCTACGTCCCCTTCTTCTGGCGCTTCATCATGCTCATCATCCGCAACATCCCTGAGCGCATCTTCCACAAGACGAAGCTGTAGCGCTCGCACCCCGTTACCCTTCCACAAAATCCGCACAAATGTTAGAATTGGCATTTGACTGCCAGCCTTCGGAGTCCCCATGCCCCTCGAAAACATCGTCGTTCGCGGCGCCCGCGAGCACAACCTCAAGAACGTCAACGTCGTCATCCCGCGCGACAAGCTCGTCGTGATCACCGGCGTCTCAGGCTCCGGCAAAAGCTCGCTCGCGTTCGACACCATCTACGCCGAAGGCCAGCGCCGCTACGTCGAGTCGCTCTCCGCGTACGCGCGCCAGTTCCTCGGCCGCATGGACAAGCCGGACGTGGACTACATCGAAGGCCTCTCCCCGGCGATCTCCATCGACCAGAAGGGCGTCTCTCGCAACCCGCGCTCCACCGTCGGCACCGTGACGGAAATATACGACTACCTCCGCCTCCTCTTCGCCCGGGCAGGGCGGCCCCACTGCTACAATTGCGGCCGCCCCGTCCAGCGCCAGACGGTGCAGCAGATCGTCGACTCCGTCCTCGCGCTCCCGGCAGGCTCCCGCATCCAGGTTCTCGCGCCCATGGTCCGCCGCCGCAAAGGCGAGCACAAGGAAGTTTTTGAGGACGCCCGCAAGGCAGGCTATGTCCGCGTCCGGGTCAACGGCGAGGTGCATGACCTCTCAGCGAAATTCGACCTTGACAAGCAGAAGTGGCACGACATCGAGGTCGTCGTCGACCGCCTCGTCATCGGAGAGAGCACCGAGGTTTCCCGCGTCGCCGACTCCGTCGAAAGCGCCCTCAAAATGGCCGGCGGCACCGTCCTGATCGACCTGGCCGGCAGTCGGCAGTCGGCAGTCAGCAGTCAGCAAGGCAATGATGGGGACTCGGCTGTTGACCCAGCACCCAGCACCCAGCACCCAGAACCCCTGCTGTTTTCCGAAAACTTCGCCTGCGTGCACTGCGGCATCAGCCTGGGCGAAATCGAGCCGCGCACCTTCAGCTTCAACAACCCCCACGGCGCGTGCCCCACGTGCACCGGCATCGGCTTCCGCCTGGAGGTGGACCCGGAGCTCGTGATCCCCAACAAAAAGCTCACCCTCGCGGAGGGCGCTATAGAGCCGTGGGTGCGCTCCGGCGCATCCAACCCGTGGCTCATGAGCCTTCTGGAGTCGCTCGCCCGCCAGTACGGCTTCTCCACGCGCGTCCCCGTGAAGGACCTGGACGAGAAGTTCATCGACCTTGTCCTTTACGGCAACAAGCGCAAGGTCCGCATGCGCCACGAGACGCAGAAGGGCAAGACCTATGAGTGGAACACCACCTTCGAGGGCGTGATCGAGAACCTGGAGCGCCGCCACCGCGAGACTGAGTCCGAATACGTCCGCACGGAGATCGAGCGCTACATGGCCCAGCGCCCATGCACAGGCTGCAACGGCGCGCGCCTCAAGCCGGAAGCCCTGGCCGTCACCGTTGCTAACGAAAACATCATCCAGGTTACCAGCAAGTCCGTCGGCCACTGCCTCGAATGGGTCCGCGGCCTCATGGGACAGGGGCAGGGACAGGGTACGGTCGGCCGCAACGGATCTTCTTCCTTTCTCCCCCTTGATGGGGGAGATGTCCCGATGCCCCATCGGGACAGAGAGGGTGACCGGGGCGGTGAGGTCCCGGCTGTTCCTACCGTACCCCATACCCCGTACCCCGAACCCCTTTCGCAACGCGAAAGGACCATCGCCGCGCAGGTCCTCAAAGAGATCGAGTCGCGCATCCGCTTCCTGGACGACATCGGCCTCGACTACCTCACCCTTGGCCGCACGGCCGGCACGCTGAGCGGCGGCGAGGCCCAGCGCATCCGCCTGGCCACGCAGATCGGTTCCGGCCTCATCGGCGTCCTGTACGTCTGCGACGAGCCCTCCGTCGGCCTGCACCCTGTCGATGGCTCCCGCCTCATCAAGACCCTCACAGGCCTGCGCGACCTGGGCAACACCGTCCTCATCGTGGAGCACGACGAGGCGATCATGCGCGCCGCCGACTACATTATCGACATGGGTCCCGGCGCAGGCGAGCATGGCGGCCACGTCATGGCCACCGGCACGATCGACGACATCATGGCCGCGCCGGAGTCCATCACCGGCCAGTACCTGAGCTTAAGGAAGCGCATCCCCAAGCCCGAGAAGCTCCGCGACGGCAACGGACAGTACATCACCATCCGCGGCGCGCGTGAGAATAACCTCAAAAACATCGACGTGCGCATCCCCCTTGGCAAGCTCGTATGCATCACCGGCGCGTCCGGCTCCGGCAAGAGCACGCTAATCTACGACGTTCTCTACAAGCGGCTCGCCCAGCACTTCTACAACGCCAAGGACCGCCCCGGAGAGTGCGACGCCATCGACGGCATCGAGGCCATCGACAAGGTGGTCAACATCGACCAGTCGCCCATTGGCCGCACGCCGCGCAGCAACCCTGCGACATACACCGGCCTCTTCACGCCCATCCGCGAGCTGTTCGCCACCGCGCCGGAGGCCAAGACGCGCGGCTACGGCCCCGGCCGCTTCTCCTTCAACGTCAAGGGCGGCCGTTGTGAGGCCTGCACGGGCGACGGCTACATCCAGATCGAGATGCAGTTCCTGCCGGATGTCACGGTGCCCTGCGAGGTCTGCGGCGGCAAGCGCTACAACCGCGAGGCCCTGGAGATCTTCTGGAAGGGCAAGAACATCGCGGACGTGCTCAATATGACCGTCACCGAGGCGCTGGACTATTTCTCAAACATCCCACGCCTGAAAAACAAGCTGCAGACCATGGCGGACGTCGGCCTCGGCTACATCCACCTGGGCCAGCCGGCCACTCAGCTCAGCGGCGGCGAGGCGCAGCGCGTAAAGCTCTCCACGGAGCTCTCCCGCCGCGCCACCGGCAGCACTCTCTACATCCTGGACGAGCCCACCACAGGCCTCTCCTTCGAGGACTGCGCCCACCTCCTGCGCGTCCTGCACCGGCTGGCCGACGCCGGCAACAGCGTCGTCCTCATCGAGCACCACCTGGACGTGATCAAGAGCGCGGACTGGCTCATCGACATCGGCCCCGGCGCCGGCGACAAGGGCGGCCAGGTCATCGCCGAAGGCACCCCGGACGAGCTCGCCCAGCTATCCCACTCCCACACCGGCCGCTACCTCAAAGGGCTCTTCGAGTACGCCGGCGAGGCGAAGGCAGAACAGAGTAGTAAGAGGAAGGGCAGGAAGCTCTGAGCGTCATCTTATTATGCTGGCAGGTATAGGGCACTCGAACAGAAACGCGCGTTCTGATGGACGTCAAGAGCAACGGAGGCTAGAGTGGCCAACTACAAATACACCGTAGTCGTGGAGCAGGATGACGATGGCGTCTATGTGGCCTCAGTTCCAATGCTCCCAGGCTGCTACACTCAGGGCGACAGCTATGAAGAGGCTCTCGAAAACATAAAGGACGCCATCAAGGCCCACATAGAGGCCCGTCGGGAGCTGGGCGAGCCCATCCCGATAGAAGTAGCCATTGACCAGGTCCGGATCGTTGCCTGAAATCCGCCCCGCCAGGCCGCGCCAAGTTATTCGAGCCCTTGAGCGTCTTGGGTTCGTCCGGGTGCGCCAGACCGGCAGCCACGCAGTCTTCAAGCACCCGGACGGCAGGTGGGCCACAGTCCCGCTGCACCACGGCAAAGACATCGGCAAAGGTCTCCCGGCCAAGATCATAAAGGACGCAAAGGTCACGCCCGACGAGTTCCAGGTACTGCGGCAACTAGTCTCCGCGACCCTGGTGCGACGATTGATCGCCGAAGCCACCCCTGACGAGCTCGCCCGGCTCTCCCTCTCCCACACCGGCCGCCACCTCAAAGAGATCCTCGAACAAGCAGGCGAGGCGAAGGCCGACAGGGCAGCAAGTGGAAGAGCAGGAAGTAGCCCTACCTGCAGCCTGTCCGCTTGTGCTTTGGACAGATCAGGCGCGGGCCATCAGGTTGCGACCAAGCATCCCCAGGTAACCCGCCAGGCAAACGACCAGCGCTGCGCCCAGTATCCAGGTCGCGGCATCAGCACCGAACGACCATGTAATGGTTACCAGGGCGCTCAGCACGAGGGCAGCTGCGACTGCCCAGCCTACTGCCCTCGAGGGGATTCCCAAACGCACGCCTAGATAAGCCTGCGCGATGCCCCAGGCAATAACCGGCAAAATGCCAATGCTGCCCGTTACGAAGGATGTCTCCAGGGAGATGGCCTTCGCAGTCAAGAGAAGCTGTCCTGTGGCCGCCAGAGCTATCCCAGCCACAGCCAGCCAAGTTACGACTCGGAACCAGACGACGCCGGTGCCGCTGATCCTCAGGAGGGCAATTGCCGGAGGGACAAGGAGCGCGAGGGTGACGGCAACGAAGAAGTCATTTAACGGCCCATATAACTCCCCCCCTGCCAGAGAAGAACAGCACAATAAACAGTCCCGAAAGAAAGAGGGCCGGTACTGCGAGCATGGCCGACATAGCTGCAAGCTTGAAATCCGCTATTTTGTCCACTTAGCTCCTCCTTGAGCCGCGGGGTCTAGCCTTCCTTGCGAGACATCAAGTATGCCGCGTAGCCCCTCGGCCAGCCCTTGATGTTCCTCTCGCCTCCGATACACTCAATGTCGTAGTGTCTGCCGAACCGCCGGTCTACCTCGCCCGGAGCGAGGGCGAGCTTGCCAAGCGGGAGTAGGGAAGTCAGCACGCTCTCCCACGCCAGGAGTTCCCACTCAAAACACCAGAGCAAAAACTGGCCTCCCGGACGTGAGAGCGGGACAACCTGCTGAATGTATTTGTCTCTGTGGCGTTTTCCCAAATCGTCGAGCGTGCCATAGTCCACAAGCAGATCAAATTGGCCTTGCACATGACGTAGTCGAGTCAAATCGTCAACTACGAATTTGACCGTCGCCCCAGCCGCCGCCGCCTTTCGCTTCGCCTTGGCGATGGCCGTGGGAGCATAGTCGACGGCGGTGGTATCGAAGCCGTGCGTAGCCAGGAAAATTGCGTTATCGCCCTCCCCGCAGCCGAGATCCAACGCTTTCCCCGGGAGCAGCCTGCCGCTTTCCACAAGATGCACTAACTCCGATCTCGCGCTTGCGACCCAGGGAGGCGTTCCGAACCTGTAGTAAGCATCGTAAAGAGCTTCATTTCTTACCTATCTCGTTCAATGCTTCGTCGACCATCCCCGCCAAGATCTTTGTGATAATGGCTGATGCTCCGTCTAACGTGAGGCCGGTGCTGCGCATCGCTCCAAGGGTGACTGGGCTAGTTAGCCCAAAAACGGTCTGGCCGAGGTGCCCGTGGCTGAGAAGAGGGCCGAGTGCTTCCGTGTACAGCGCCTGAACCGCCTGCCTGACCCGCGCCTCGGCATCCTGCAACGCAGGTACGATACCGATCTCCCGCTGGTACATTTCGAGCCAGGCGTCACTGCGGTCGTAGAACGCAAACATTGCCGGCACCAGCCTCATTACCCTCTCCCTTGGAGATTCGGCTTCCGAGAAAATTGTCCCTGTAGGAAGCTGTAGCTCATCCAGCACGCGCGCCAAAGCCGCCTCGACCAGTTTATCCGTCGTAGAAAAGTGGTTTAGCACAGTCGCAGTTGCGACATCCGCGCGTCGGGCTACATCGTGTGCGCTTGTCAAACGTATCCCCTGTTCGCGGTACAGGTCCATTGCGGCGGCGACAATTCGGTCGCGCGTATGTTGCAACTGTGCTGCGCGCTTCCCTAATGAGTACTTTCTCGGCACTTTAACTCAACAAATTAATTGGATGAACAACATGTTTAATGAAATACACTATAGCAGTTATCGATGTCAAGAGGCTGTCAGGACCATCCATGGTAGTGCGCGGAGGACTTCATTCTTGTATCCTCTACGCGAACGACAAACCTAAATATCCAGGGGTCCCCGTGGCAACATCGCTCGGCATCGCTCTCGTCGACATTCCCGCCGGCAGCTTCCTCATGGGCAACGACCAGCCAGTGCCCGCGAGAAAGCTCGGCGGGTACCACGCCATGACCCGCGGGGATTGGGACGAGCGACCCGTCCGGCGCATCACCATCTCAACGCCCTTCAGGATCTCCCGCACGCCTGTTACCGTGGAGCAGTTCCTTGCCTTCCGCCCGGACTGGAAGCCGCAGTCCAAAAACGGCTTCATCACCAGTGTCACCTGGTACGAGGCTGTGGAGTTTTGCGAATGGCTCAGCAAGCGCGAGGGCAAGCCATACCGGCTACCCACAGAGGGGGAGTGGGAGTACGCCGCCCGTGCAGGCACAAGCACCCTCTTCTGGTCTGGAGACCGCCCGCTTCCTTTCGATCAGGACGTAAATCCATGGGGCGTCGCCAACCTCCACACGGGCGTCTCGGAATGGTGCCACGACTGGCACGACGAGTACCCTGATGACGACGAGGCCCACCCCGTGGGGCCTGACCGCAGTCTCATGAAGGTCGTCCGTGGGTCGGGCTTTGGGACGTTCGCATGGATTAATGTCCAGCCTCAATCGCTCTACTACAAGCGCGCGTCCAACCGCAGCAGTGCCGCGCCTGGCTTCGGTCAGAGCGCAGGGCGAGATTGGGATCCAAAGAATGCGTGGCCGCAGGCCGGCCATCCCGTGGACGCGGGCAGGGGACCCGGCTGGGGGGGGCGTGCCAAGGCAGGACGGCACGCCGCAAATTACCCATGACATCGGCTTCCGGGTTGTGCAGGCGGAGCTGCCGTCGACACCGCCGCGCCGTGTCACACCGATCTTCGCTTCCTCAGGTGTCAAGCAGCGCACCGCCAGGGAGAGTGAGGCGCCGCCGCAATCCCGGCCCTACTTCCGGAAGCGCCCCATAATGCCCATTCCTCCTGATAACGCGACTCCGGAGCAGATCGAGGCGGTGGGGATGCATCGCGCCCTGGGCGGCCACATGCACAGCCCCGGGATCGTCGCCTGCCCCAACGGAGATCTGATCGCCAGCTACTTCTCCGTGATCGCCAGCGACCGGGAGTTCCTGCCCAGCATGGTCTTCACGATGTCCCGTCTGTGTTTCGGCGCGGACGAGTGGGACTGGCCCGAGTACTTTCCGAAGTTCCACGACATCATTGAGGGCGGCGTTGTTCTCTTCAACAACGACGGCGTCCTCTGGCACATTGCCGGCGGCGTGAGCCTGTACGGAGTCCCATTCCAATGGCACGAGTCGCGCGACAACGGCGCAACGTGGAGCGAGACCAGGTTCCCGCGCATTGTCGGCCCGGTCGGTCCATACGATCCCCACCCGGTCCACGTCCCGTTCCGGGGTACAGACGGGACCCTTTACCTGCCCTCGGACGGCCACAAGGGCTCGTCGCTTCTCTGGGCAACCAGGGATAACGGCAAGACGTGGTATGACACCGGCGGCCGCACACATGGCCGCCACACCGCATTTGCGCCGCTCAAAGACGGGCGCCTCCTCGGCATGGGCGGAAAGAGCACAAATATCGACGGCTACATGCCGAAGTCTGTCTCTTCGGACAGCGGCAAGACCTGGGAGAAGCTCAAGACGCCCTTCTCCCCCGGCGCGTTCAACCAGCGTCCGTCGCTGCACCGCCTCAAGAGCGGCCGTCTCTTCTTCGCCTGCGACGCCCAGCCCAACCGCGGCGTGAGCCCAATGAGGGAGCGTGGTGTGGTCGTTGCCCTCTCGGATGATGAGGGGGAGACCTGGCACATCAAGTCGCTCGCCGCCGCTCAGATACATGATGCTTACCTGCATGGCCGCGATATGAGCGAAGAGGGTGGCTGGCACTCCCCGCCCGTTCACCGGGAGGCGACGATTGGCTACTCGGAAGTGACCCAATCCCCGGATGGCATTATCCACCTGATCACATCGTGCAACCACCCATGCCTCCACTTCGAAATGAACGAGGCGTGGATACTGGACACGCAGAACCAGTCGGAGACCGTTCTTCCCGTCACGTCTTCCCCTGTCCAGGATTGGGTCGAGAGCCATCCCGGAGACTACCCGCGCGTCACGTGCTCAGAAGCGCGCAACGAGCTCGGTCAAGCTGTGCTGCACGGCCTGGAGACCTGGAATTATGACGACGGTTCCCGCCACTACGAGGCCCACTACGAAAACGGAGTGAAAGTGGGATCGGAGACTTGCTGGGACCCGGACGGCCGGGTGAGGTGGACGAAGGCCCGCGACGAGCACGGCGACATGACCTGGAGCCAGTACTGGCCCAATAGACGAATAAAAGCGGAGTCCCGCTGGCATGGCAACGTCGCCTCCGGGCCGGCCAGGCTGTGGAGCGAGGACGGCACGCTCATATCCGAAGTCACTTTTGAAAACGGCAACACCTGATTGAATGGCTGCTAATCTCACAACTCTCAACTCACTACTCCCGAGGCTCTCATGACCGCCACATCGCTCGGCATCGCTCTTGTCGACATCCCCGCGGGCAGCTTCCGCATGGGCAACGACCAGCCCGTGCAAGCCGCCGCCCTCGGCGCGCACCCGCGCATGACCCGCGGCGATTGGGACGAGCGCCCCGTCCGCCGTGTCATCATCTCCAGACCGTTCAAGATTTCCCGCACGCCGGTCACCGTGGAGCAGTTCCTCGCCTTCCGCCCCGGCTGGAGCGCCCAATCGAACCACGGCTTCATCACCAGCGTCACGTGGTACGAGGCCGTCGAGTTCTGCGAGTGGCTCAGCAAGCCCGAAGGCAAGCCGTACCGCCTGCCAACAGAGGCGGAGTGGGAGTACGCCGCGCGCGCGGGCACAGCCGCGCCGTTCTGGTCCGGCGATTCCCTCCCGACTTTCGACGGCGACATCAACCCCTGGGGCGTCGCCAACGTCCACACCGGCGTCTCGGAATGGTGCTACGACTGGCATGGCGAGTACCCGGACGACGATGAGGCCGACCCCGTAGGCCCGTCCTGGGGCCACACGCGCGTGGTCCGCGGCGGCGGCTTCGGCACGATGTCCTGGCACGGCGTCACCTCGCGCGCGCCATACTACTCGCGCTCAGCCAACCGCAGCAGCGCACCGCCGCGCTTCGGCCAGTCCTCCGCGCGGAAATGGGACCCCCGTTACCCGTGGCCGCAGACCGGCATGCCGCTGGACGCCGGCCGCGGCCCCGGTTGGGGCGGCGTCCAGCAGCCGTAGGGGACCCCGCAGATCGTCCACGACATCGGCTTCTGCGTCGTCCAGGCAGAGATGCCCGCCACGAAGCCGCGCCCTTACTCCGGCCTGTTCGTCACCAGCGGCGTGAAGCAGACTACCGCGCGTAGCTCAGCGCCGGTCTCGCGCCTCGGCGCTACGGCTGCAAACTCCCTCTCCGAAGTCGGAAAGGGCAGGGGAGAGAGCGCCCGCCCTTACTTCCGCAAGCGCGCCGTCATGCCCATCCCGCCGGACAACCGCAACCCCGAAGAGATTGCCGCCGTCGCCCTCCATCCGGCCCTGCAGGGCCACATGCACAGCCCGGGCATCGTCGCCTGCCCGAATGGCGACCTCCTCCTCACGTATTTCTCAGGCCTCGCCAGCAACCTGGAGTACCTCCCCAGCGTCATCTTCACCATACAGCGCCTTCGCCACGGCGCGCAGGAGTGGGACTGGCCCGAGTACTTCTACAGCGCTCAGGACGTGATCGAAGAGAGCCCCGGCATGCTGCACAACAACGGCGCCATCTGGCACATAACCGGCGGCGTGAGCATGCACGGCGTCCCGTTCAAGTGGATTGAGTCCACGGATAATGGCGCAACGTGGGGACAGACCAGGTTCCCCGTGCTGGAAGGGCCCCTCGGCGCGTACGACGCCCAGCCCATCAACTCCCACTGGCGCGGCGCGGACGGCACACTCTATGTCACCACAGACGCGCGTGGCGGCTCGTCCGCTCTCTGGGCGTCAACAGACGGCGGCAAGACATGGCGCGATACCGGGGGCCGCACCCACGGCCGCCACACCACCTTCGCCGAGCTCGCGGATGGCCGCATTTTGGGGATGGGCGGCAAGACCAGCGAGTACGAGGGCTTCATGCCCAGGTCTTTGACCGCCGACGGCGGCAAGACCTGGGAGAAGCTCAAGACACACTTCTCCCCCGGCGCATTCAACCAGCGCCCGTCGCTGCTGCGCCTCAAGAGCGGCCGCCTCTTCTTCGCCTGCGATGCCCAGCCCAACCGCGGCGCAAGCCCCATGAAGGAGCGCGGCACGCTCGTCGCCCTCTCGGACGACAACGGCGAGACCTGGCACATCAAGACCCTCGCCGCCGCCCAGATCCACGATGCCCACGCCCATGGCAAGGACACCGGCAAGGAGAGCGGCTGGCACAGCGCCCCCGAGCACCATGAGAACACGCTCGGCTACTCCGTCGCCACGCAGTCGCCGGACGGCGTCATCCACCTCGTCACCTCAACCAACCACCCGTGCCTCCACTTCGAGATGAACGAAGCGTGGATCCTCGAAAAGGACAACCAGCCGCAGTCGCCCGCGCCCACCGCCGTCGGCGTGTCGGAGAAGCACGTCGAGCGCCACCTAAACGGCAACCCGCGCGTCACCTGGTCGGACGCCTCCGATTCCCGCGGCGGGCTTCTCCTCCACGGTATCGAAACGTGGCACTACGAAGACGGCACGCCGCAGTACGAGGTCCGCTACGTCAGCGGCCTCAAGACCGGCACGGAAACGTACTGCTACCCCAGCGGCAAGGTGAAGTGGACGAAGGAATGGCAGCCCGCGAAAGGCGGCACGCATCCAACCGGCCTGACCTCCACTGACAGGACGATGGTCTGGACCCAGTATTGGTCCAACGGCAACGTCAAGGCTCAATCCCGCTGGCGGAACAACGTCGCCGAAGGCCCCGCGGAGCTCTGGAGCCCGGAAGGCGATCTCAGCGCCAGCGTCGCATTCAGGGATGGGGCTGCTTCAGTCTGAGGCATTCGCCGGACGGGGTACCTCACATGACGTCACACATTACACCGGGTTGGATAGCATTACGGTTTACAGGCCGGACCCGTCCCTGGGGTATGATTGGCGGAGGAGGGTGGTCCCGTGATCGATACATGCATTTTCTGCAAAGGTTCCGTGAAAGCGCGGTTGGTTGAGCACATCCACACCTGGCGCGGGAATCAGTACATCTTCAGGAATGTTCCCGCTGAAGTGTGCATTCAGTTTGGGGAGATGTACTTTGCCCCGGATGCGCTCGAGGCTATCGACGACATCGTCAAGGCCAAACCAGAGCCCGAGGAACATCGTCTGTTGCCCCTCTACTCCCTCAGCTAAAAGCTCGTCCCCCTTGCATCGCAACGGCCTCTCTGCCATATTGCAGTGAGGCCGTTCTCTTTGCCTCTGGCCAACTTCTAACTACCAACTACCAACTTCCAACTACCGTCCCCACCGGAGGCCGCCATGTCCGCCACCGTCCCGCAGCCCATCACCCTGGATGCTATCCGCGCCGCGCGCGAGCGCATCAAGGACTCCGTCATCCGCACCCCCCTCGTCCGCTTCGACCCCATCCATTCCCCGGCTCTCACGCAGCACCCGGCAGCCAGTACCCAGCACCCCTCCGTCTTCCTCAAACTCGAGCTCCTCCAGCCCTCCGGTGCGTTCAAGCTGAGAGGCGCCATGAACGCCATCCGCATGGCGTCGAAAAGCCAGCTTCGCGACGGCGTCTGGACCGCCAGCTCCGGCAATATGGCCGTCGCCGTCTCATACGCCGCCAACCGCCTCGACCTGCCGTGCACTGTGCTCGTCAACGAGGGCGCTCCCCAGGCGAAGCTAAAGGCCATCGAGACTCTCGGCGCAAGGATCGTGAAGGACACCTGGGACGCCGTGCTCGAGACATGCCGCACGAACTCCCACAAGGGCATGAAGGGCCTCTTCATCCACCCGTTCGCAGACCCCAACGTCATGGCAGGCAACGCCACCATCGGCCTCGAAATACTCGAGGACCTGCCGGAGACGGACGCCGTCCTGATCCCGTATGGAGGCGGCGGCCTGGCCGCGGCGGTTGCCTCGGCCATCAAGGCCCTCCGCCCGCAGGCGAAGTGCTACGCCGCGGAGGTGGAGACCGGCGCGCCCGCAGCAGCGTCATGGGCGGCCGGAAGACCCACGACCGTCGACCAGAAGCCGTCGTGGATCAGCGGCATCGGCGCACCCTTCGTGTTCGACGAGACGTGGCCCATCGTCACAAAGCTCCTCGAAGGCTCAATCGTCTCCACGCTCGCCGATGTCGCAGCCGCCATTCGCCTCACTGCAGAGCACAACCACGTAATCCCGGAGGGCGCGGGCGCGGCCTCCATCGCCGGCGCATTCTCAGGCAAGGCCGGCAACGGCAACGTGGTCGCACTCGTCACAGGTGGGAACATCGACACCGATAAGGTAATAAAGATTCTTCAGGGCGGAGTCCCGTAGGAGGGGAGGCAGCAATGTCCGTCAGAGGGTTGCAAACCACGGCGCTCGTGGGCCTGTTCGCTATACTCGCCCTTCTCTTTTCCGTAGCCTGCTCCAACGACGGGGCGAATCCGCCCGCAGCTACCGCGCTCAGCCCCACGCCGGAGATCGTGCTCTCTCCGACTCCAACTCCCATTCCTTACCTCGAGATCGCCGTCGCCAGCGGCTGCACCTCCGGCTGGATGATCTCCGCCGGTGAGTGCGTGCCCGACGACCTTCTTCTCCGCGGACGGCCGCTGAACTCCATCGTCTGCTGGCGCAACGGCGTTCCGTGCTCGCTCGTAAGAGGAATGTCGGTGCCGGACTGCCAGGGCGTGTACTGCAGCGTGATCATCGATGCCAGCGGGTCCCAGGCCGTCGGCCCGGGCGAGCAGATCTGCCAGAACGATGACGGCAAATGGAAGTGCATCGTCGTCCCAACGGTCGGTCCCGAGGCCACTGCCGTCGGCAAGATATACTGCCGCTCCTCCTACTGCTACCACGCCCCTGCCACGTCGCCCAACGGCACCCCGCTTCCAACCATCGCGCCGCCAGTGGGCACGCCGGAGAGCTTCTTCGTGCCTAACCTGGTCCCCAAGCTCGGCCCCATCAGGATCGGCGTTCGCCCGGACTCGCGAGAGACGGAGTTGCTGAACAGCATTGCCGGCTACGCTATCGTGTACGGGTACTCCTACGCAGTTGAGCTTGTGAGCCTGGCGGACACCTCTTATCCCGCCGCATTGGACAGTGGCAAAGTCGACGTAGTCCTCGACGCGCCGCGGTCGGCCGCGGCCGGATGGTATGAGGCAAATGTGGGGAAGGGGATCGCGGACCTGGGGTCGGCATTAGGCGAGGATAGCTACCTGCGTATGCTCGCAAGAGCAGGACTCAAGGACGTCGCGCCGGACGTCTATCGCTTCCTGGACGGCTTCCAGCCGGGCAAGGAGCAGGTAGAGTCGCTCGCGGCAATGCTCACCGGCGGACGGACCGGAGTCACGCCCATCGTTGCGGCGATCACCTTCTGCCGGCAGAAAGAGTCCACCTGGACGCCATGGGTGGAGCAGCCTGTGGCAGAAGGCAGCCGCCGCGCCATAGACCTCGGCAGGGTAGGGCTAGTCGACTACGCCTGCATCCCTTCCGGCTCCGGCCATAAGGGCTACACCGAGCTATTCGTAACAGGCTACATCAGCGGCAGCGCCAACTGCGGCCAGTGATGAATGGACTGGCGTCGCCGTGCTTCCTTTCTCCCCTCAGGGGGGACCCCAATGCATCGGGGCGATGCAGCATCGGGACAGAGAGGGTGTCGGCTGTTGTTCCTCTCCCCGAGGAGACCTTTGCATAACCCGAGGTAGAGGCGATAATCATACCTGTGCGAGGAAAATATAGCAAAATGGAGTGAGCCATGCGCCGCAATATGGGAAACCCGTCCATGATCGAAGCGTTCCTTCCCGAGCAGGTTGGGCGTAACGAGCGATTGGA
>Ga0194132_10003888_pt1 | contig 25995 bp, 17 predicted proteins | sample TA2KigOf80mmetaG_FD_148612 | JGI IMG/M metagenome (GOLD analysis project Ga0194132, IMG submission 148612) | Freshwater microbial communities from Lake Tanganyika, Tanzania - TA2015054 Kigoma Offshore 80m | ecosystem: Environmental > Aquatic > Freshwater > Lake | place: Tanzania: Lake... | reverse complement strand
GGCCATAGCCATTGATGGCAACACGGATAGTCATAGGGTCATGCTCCTTGCGAAGAAAGGGGTACTAGGGAGTACGGGGGACAGAAAGCCTGCGATTTTAGCGGGTGGCGAGGCCGAATCCTGACGGCCGATTAGGGAGTCATGCATCAGGCATACCCGATACCCCGCCTACGCCGTGTTGAACGCCATCACGGGCGGCAAGCGTTTTTCGAACGTAATGGACGTATGCCGCCGGGCTGCGGGGATATCGTAATAGCGCCGCAACACGGCATCCGGATCGGCGGATTGCCGGTAGCCGTACCGGGCAAACAACCGCGCGGCGCGGGAGTTGGCGGCGTAGGTTCCGGCGATCAATCTGGCGCTGGCGGGGCATTGGGCCTCCATATAGGTCAACAGGTCGGATCCGATACCGCCGCGCTGGCAAGCTGGATCCACATAGGCGTGTCGGATAAGAAAGGCGTCCAATCGGGGCTCGAGCCCCATGACGCCGAGCAGGGCGCCAGTCCGCCAATAGCCATACCAGCGCATGCGTTCAGCTTCAGCCAGCCATTGCGCAGTCGTCATCTCGGGCGCGGTCCACTCCTCGGGCGGAAGAAAGCTGGCATACCACTGCGCGGCGGCATTGATCACTTGTGTCGCGGCTTCGGCATCTGTGGGCTTGAGCGGACGAATGTCTGCGTGCATTTTCGGACCTCCCGTTGGCAGACCCGCATCCCCTGCCGCGGTCTTGCCGGTCAAACGCCGCGTTCAGCCTCTTGAGTCGGGGCTGCGCGGGTCAGAAAGCGTCGTCGAACAACTCGCGTCCTATTAGCCAGCGGCGGATCTCCGAGGTGCCGGCGCCAATTTCGTAGAGCTTGGCGTCGCGCCAGAGTCTTCCGGTGGGGTACTCATTGATATAACCGTTGCCGCCCAGGGCCTGGATGGCCTCTCCTGCCATCCAGGTGGCCTTTTCGGCGCTATAGAGAATGGCTCCGGCGGCGTCTTTTCTCAAGGCCCGCACCTGTTCGCGGGTCTGGGCACGATCGCAGGCGCGCCCGACGGCGTAAACATAGGCTCGGCTGGCATTCATCGTGGTGTACATGTCCGCCAGCTTGCCCTGAATCAACTGAAATTGGCCGATTGGCTGGCCGAACTGTTTGCGCTCGTGCACGTAGGGCATCACCACATCCATACAGGCCTGCATGACGCCCAGCGGACCACCGGACAAGACCGCCCGCTCGAAGTCGAGCCCGGACATGAGAATTCGCCCGCCGTCGCCCTCCGCGCCAAGCACATTTTCCACCGGTACCTCACAATCCTGGAACACCAGTTCGCACGTGTTGGAGCCGCGCATGCCGAGCTTGTCGAGTTTTTGCGCGGTGGAGAAACCCCTGAAGCCTTTCTCGATTAGAAACGCGGTGATGCCGCGGGCGCCGGCGTTGCCGTCCGTCTTGGCGTAGACCACGAGCGTGTCGGCGTCAGGGCCATTGGTGATCCACATCTTGTTGCCGTTGAGCACATAGCGGTCACCCCGCAACTCGGCGCGCAGCCGCATGCTGACCACGTCCGATCCTGCGCCCGGCTCACTCATTGCAAGGGCGCCGACGTGCTCGCCGCTGATCAACTTCGGCAGGTACTTGCGCTTCTGGGCCTCGCTGGCATTGCGACGGATCTGATTGACGCAAAGATTCGAATGGGCACCATAGGAGAGTCCCACGGCAGCGCTGGCGCGGCTGATCTCCTCCATCGCCACGATATGCGCCAGATAGCCCATCTGGGTGCCGCCATAGTCTTCCTCCACGGTCATGCCGAGCACTCCGAGGTCGCCGAACTTGCGCCACAGGTCCATGGGAAAGGCGTTGTCCCGGTCGATGGCAGCGGCGCGTGGCGCAATCTCCGACGCACAGAAGGCACGCAGGCTGTCTCTCAACATGTCCAGGGTTTCGCCCAGTGCAAAATCAAACAGGGGCGTGGCGGATAGGCTGTCGCGCATGATGGTCAGAGTGGATGAGTCGGAGCGGCATCCTACCACCGGCGGTTTCGAGAGGGCATCGGGTAACATCCTGTATTGCCCTTCAGTTGTTCCGTTGCTGCATGACTTCCGCCAGCGTCGTTCCGGCGCCCCTGCTTGCGCCTGTTGCTGTTCCCATGGAGTTTCCCTTTGTCGCGCCGCCCGCGCTGGGTGAAGTCACTCTCATTCGGCCGGGGTGCTATTGGCTGCGCATGCCCCTGCCTTACGCTCTGGACCACATCAATCTCTGGATGCTGCGGGATGGTGATGGCTACAGCATCGTCGATACTGGCTTCAATCAGGCGGCGACACATGAGGCCTGGGAGAAGATTCTCGCGACATTGGGGGCAAAGGTGAAGCGTCTCATCGTGACCCACGGTCACCCCGATCACGTCGGCCTCGCCGGCTGGTTCCATCGCAAGTTCGAGGCGCCGCTGTGGATGCCGCAGGGGGAATTTCTCGGCACCCACGCCATGTACAACGACACCGCCGGACATGACACCGGTCAGGTCGTCGACCTGTTTGCTGCGCACGGCTTGGACGCCGCCACGCAGGCTGGTATGCGGCAGCGAGGCAATACGTACCGGGTGGGTGTGAGTGATCCGCCAAACCGCTATCGACGCATTTTCGACGGCGAACGCATTCGGGTGGGTGAGCACGACTGGCGGGTGATCAGTGGATTCGGTCATTCTCCGGAACACGCCGCGTTGTATTGTGCGGACCTGGACTTGCTGATCGCGGGCGATATGCTGCTGCCGAAGATCAGCACCAACGTCGGCGTGTGGGGCCTGGAGCCCGAATCCGATCCAGTGCGGCTGTTTCTCGAGTCCATCGATCGATTCAGACCGCTGCCCGCCACCACGCTCGCTTTGCCGTCACATGGGTTGCCCTTTCGCGGCATCCACGCGCGCATCGAGCACTTGCACCAGCATCACCGTGAGCGCCTCGATGAGGTGCTGGAGAAGTGCGTTGAGCCGATGACCGCCCATGCGCTCCTGGGCGTGCTGTTTCGCCGCGCCCTGGATGCGCACCAGACTTTTTTTGCCATGGGTGAGGCCATTGCCCATCTGAACTACCTCTGGCATCGCGGCGCGCTGGTGCGCGACAAAGGGGATGATCAGGTGTATCGTTTTCGCCGTCCGCATTGATTGGTATCGAGGATTGACATGAGTGAAGCTCCGAAGGCCGCCCCGGCTACCCCTGAAGAACTGAGCAAGGCGCTGGCCGACATCACGCAGCGTACCCAGAAGCTCGCCACCGACTACCTTGAGCGCCTCAAGGCCGGTAAGGCGCCGGCGATGAGTGACGATGTTGGCATGGTGCCGGCCTTTATGGAACTCGCCAAGCACGCGTGGGCGAACCCTCAGCAGATGATGCAGGCACAGATGAAAGCCTGGCAGGATCAGATGACGCTATGGCGAGACGCCATGCAGCGTTTCATGGGACAGGCCGGCGAAGACAGTGGCGCGGCAGCCAAGCCCGACCCGCGCTTCCGCCATGAGCTTTGGCAGAACAACTTTCTGTTCGACTACATCAAGCAGTCCTATCTGGTGGCGGCGGAGAACATCCAGCGCAGCGTGGCACAAGTGCAGGGTCTGGATGAACAGTCCGCGCGCAAGGTGCGGTTCTTCACGCGGCAGTTTGTCGATGCCCTGGCGCCCACGAACTTTGCCGTGACCAACCCCGAAGTGCTCAAGGCGACATTGGAAACGGGCGGCAAGAATCTGCTCGACGGTTTCACTCACGTCCTTGAGGATTTGGAGCGTGGCGGCGGGCAGTTGGCGATCAGCATGACCGATCCGAAGGCGTTCAAGATGGGCGGAAACGTCGCCACCACGCCGGGCAAGGTGGTGTATCAGAATGACCTGATACAGTTGATCCAGTACGCGCCCACTACGGACAAGGTCTACAAGACGCCGCTGCTGATCATCCCGCCGTGGATCAACAAGTACTACATCCTCGATCTGAGAGAGAAGAATTCCCTCATTCGCTATGCCGTTGCGCAGGGCCATACGGTGTTTGTGATTTCCTGGGTGAATCCCGACGCTCGACTGGCCCACAAGACCTTCGATGACTACATGCTGGAAGGACCCGTGGCGGCGCTCGATGCCATCGAGACCGCAACCGGTGAGCACAGCGCAAATGTGATCGGCTACTGTCTGGGCGGTACCCTGCTGGCCTGCACCTTGGCCTACCTCGCCGCCAAGAAAGACACGCGCGTGAAGAGTGCCACGTTCTTTACCGCGATGATCGACTTTCGCGAGCCGGGCGAGTTGGGTGTGTTCGTCGATGAAGACGCGCTCAAGAACATCGAGAAGAAGATGGCCGAGCGTGGTGGCTTTCTCGAAGGCTACGAGATGGCTAATACGTTCAACTTGCTGCGCGCCAACGATCTGATTTGGTCGTTCGTAATCAACAACTATCTGCTGGGGAAGGATCCATCCCCCTTTGATCTGCTCTACTGGAACTCAGACTCAACCCGCATGCCGGCGAAGATGCACACTTTCTACCTGCGCAACATGTACATCAAGAACCTGTTGGTGCAGCCAGGCGGTATCGAACTGGCGGGCGAGTCCATCGACTTGAGGCGAGTGAAGACACCGGCATGTTTCATCTCGACAGTTGAAGATCACATCGCCCCCTGGAAGTCGACTTACCTGGGCGCGCAGGCGTTGCCCGGGCCCGTCAAGTTCATCCTGGGAGGTTCGGGGCATATTGCCGGCATTGTCAATCCGCCCTCCGCCAACAAGTATCACTACTGGACCAACGACGATTTGAAAGGCGAAGCGGACCAGTGGCTGGCAGGCGCGCGCAAACAGGAAGGATCATGGTGGCCCGCCTGGGTCGAATGGATCGCGACTCACGCCGGCGCCAAGGTTGCCGCCCGCGTGCCAGGCAAAGGCAAGCTTCCCGCGCTCGAAGATGCGCCGGGGAGTTACGCCAGTTTTCGTCTTGATGACCAGCAGACTCGGTAGCTACTTCGCGCGGTAGCGATAGGCCCAGATCGCGTCCGTCTGGGTCACCACCAATACATTGCGAAGCGGATCAATGAAGGCCAGACGGCGATGGCCCGGACCTTTTGGCAGCGCCTCTCCTTCTGGCTGCAAGCGTTGCCACTTGATCGTGGCGGGGTCGTAAGCCCAGACGGTAACTGACGCCAATTCCACCAGCAGGCCGTGGCCGGAGACGGGGTCGTAGTAGAAAACGGAGCGGGCGTCGTGTCCGAAAGGCACATCGGTTGAATCCTTGGGGGCTTCCAGCACTTTGCGCCATTGTGATCGTGCAACATCGAAGTGATAGGTGCTGCGTTCCGAATGCGCCACGATCAGGTTGCGCACCGGGCCCACATACGCGACTTGCTCCGGGCGCGCGGATTGTTTGGTGAAGTCACCGCTGGCGGCATTGGCTTTCAGATCGCGCCAGTTGTTCAGCTTGGGGTCGTATAGCCAGGTGGCGTACTGCTCCCAGTCGTTGGAGTGCCAGATCGCGCTGTCGATGGAAGGCACATATTCGAGCATGCTGGCAAAGGGCGCGCGAGGCCAGGGGCGTTCGCTTTTCACCATGCTCCAGCGTTTCTGCTCCGGCTCAAATGCCCATAGGGGAGGTCCCTTATAGCGCGTCGCCGGATCGGCACCGAGACGCTTGATGATCTGATCTTGATCAGATACCCATGTATTCATATACAGTAGTCGACGGCGTGGTACATCGTAAGTGATGCCCCACCAAGTATGTCCGATGATAGCGGGACCACCCCGGCGGGTGACGAGGATGCCGTCCTTGTACTCGACGTCGGAAGGATCGTCACCCAATCCACCATAGCTGCGAGCGTTGTCGGGCGCATAGAGCATGGTCCAGGTAAGCGTAGGCAGATCAAACTCCCACACGTCGTTCAGTCGATGCGGCACACCGTGGTTTGCGCCTGCGAACAGCGCGCGGCCCCGCTCCGGGGCCCACACCATCTTTAGTGTGTAGTCGCGGCCGGTGGGGCCAGTGCGATGCAGTCGGAAGGCGCGCGCAGTGTCATTGAATTCGCCTTCTATACGTGGCGGACCCAGCACCATCGCGTGATTGGCAGGAAGAGTAGACAGACGCTCCTCCACAGTTTGTGCGGCCAAGTCTGCCACGTACAGCGCGGTTGGCGCGCCGGCAACAAGCCACCGGCAGATAGCGATCCAGGCGAGGAAGTGCGAACGTTCGGATTTGGAAAATTTCATGGGATCAGGCCATTGCAAGCTTGCACTATGGGCCCATGGTGATAGTGGCGGAGCATGTTGTCGCCTCGTTTACGGGGAGTGTTGGCTGCGCGCGACGCCTTTGGTGGCTTGCGCGGGCAAATCGGTGACCTTCTCGTCTTCATCGTTAACATTTCTCCTTCACAGATCGTGGTTGTCGGGCAATTTCCGCTTGCCATAGTTCGAGTCGTACAGGAGAATTTGCGGAAACCATAAGCGTCGTCGCCGCAGCGCGATACGAACGGCTCAAGAACCTGAGCCAGACATCCCGGCACGAGGGTCTTTAGTAGTGAGGTTGCACGCATTTGTAGAGGAGAGCAGACCCTGTGATCGGCTACGCATTCATGCGATATCTGAGTTTGCGCCTGCTGCAGGTCTTTATGGTGTCGGCTGGACTCCTTTCCACGGAGGTACTGGCAGACGACCCGCAGCGACCGTCCGCAGACCCTGGCGCCGTCAATCTGATTCTGACGGCTGACTCTCCACAAGTCACTCGCGTAGGCAGTTTCCGCGTAGTGAGTGGTTACCTTTCGCGCAGTGCCAAGGTGTATCGATCCACATCCGACAGGGCGCAGGTTCGCTATGCCCCGAAGCTCCCGTTGAACGGCAGCTATGAAGTGCACGCATGGTGGCCACAGGTCACTATGGGCGCTGGCCCCGTCGAGGCTACGGTGTATGACGCCAAAGGGCGCACTCAACTTCAATTGGATCAGGGCAGTCGGGGTGGGCAATGGAATTTGCTCGGCGTATTCGAGGCTGCAGCGGGTAAGCCCCTCATTGTTAGTCTGAAGGCACCGGAAGGGAGGGCAGTTATCGCTGATGCCTTGCGCTTCAACCGCCTGGGCCGCAAGCCCCCGGCCCTGGAGATCGAACCGGAGCGGTTGCCCCCAGGTGAGGTCAATGTGGACTACAGGACAGAACTTTCCGCCAATGGCCGGCCGCCCCTGGCGTGGGCGCTGGCGGCTGGGCAGCCGCCAGATGGAATTGTTTTGGACGCGGCCACGGGGACGATAAGCGGTCGTGCCGCAGATGCCGGACCGAGCGAGTTCACCGTTGAAGTGCGGGATGCCACCGGGCGCCGTACCCAACGAGAAATGCGACTGGAAATGATGGAGGCTGAGGTGTCGCAATAGCGCGGCATTCTCTGTGAGCTGCTTCATCGGTTGATTAATTTGAGAGGGACCTAGATGAAATCCAACAAGAACTGCCCGTACGCGATACGCCGTCTTGGTGTGCTGTGCGTGGCAGCGTTGCTGCCCATCACAGCGCAGGCACAAGCCGATGTCTCCAACTTGATCGATCTTTTGGACAATACGCCCGAGGGCTCCTGGGTCAAGGCCAATACCAATCTGATTTCCAATGTATGGACGCCCAGCGCGCTCAGACCGCTCCTCAACGATGGGCGCAATCCCGATCCCACGGGGGTGATCGGTGCCTGGAGTTCCTTTGCCTGGGACTCGACCCGTGGTGACCTGCTTATTTTTGGCGGCGGCCATGCCAACTACGCCGGCAACGAAGTTTACAAGTGGCGAGGGGCCACTCGCCAATGGGAACGAGCTTCATTGCCAAGCGAGGTCAAGCAGGACGATATGCGTAACTGGGTGGCATTCGACGGACCCTTGAACGCACCCTCGTCCGCGCACACCTACGACAACAGCGTCTACTTGCCGATTGTCGACCGCTTTCTGACCTTCGGCGGAGCGGCCCACAACAACGGGTCCTCATGGGAGATGGCGACTTCGCCCACCACCGAACGGCGTACCGGCCCCTATCTGTTTGACCCCAGCAAGGCGGATCCGAACAAGGTCGGCGGCTCCACCGGCTCCCACGTCAAGCGCGTCAACCCGTATCCCGATATCGTCGGTTCGAATGCCTGGACCAATCGCGACTTCTATAGCAATGCCAATCTCACTGGATTGCCCTATTACTTCGTGAATGGTTGTACGGCCTACGCCCAAGAAGATGGCAAGGATGTGATTTTCGTCGGCAACAATACCGGCGGCGGTACGTCGCTCAATCTGCACAAGTACACCATCAACGATCTCAACAATCCCTTGGCGGATACCTGGCAAGTCATTGGCGCATGGTGGGAGGCCGCCTCGGACCAAACCGCCTGCGCCTACGATCCGGTGCGCAAGATTTTGCTGCGAACTGGAAGTGATAGCTGGCCATTCGTCTACTGGGATACCAGTAAGTCAGGATGGAACAACCTCAACGTGAAGTTCAAGCCCACCGATCCGACAGGAGAGTTCCCGACCCTCCTGGCCGGGACCAACAATATGATGTACAGCTGTGGTCTGGATTTTGATCCCTTGCTGAACAAGTTCGCCTTGTGGTGCGGTGATGGTCGGGTCTGGATGGTGACCCCTCCTGCTGCGTTGTCCGCGAACGGGTGGACCATCGAAAAGCAACCCACGCCGCAGGGTTTCGTCCCCGATACACCATCAAGTACCGGCGTACTGGGTAAGTGGAAGTTCATTTCCAACTTGAATGCCTTTATGGGTCTGCAGAAGGCCATTGAGGGAAATGTCTGGATCTACAAGCCCGTCGGTTGGCAACGTCCTGGGGGAGGAACCGCCAACCAGTTACCGCAAGTGAGCATCACCTCGCCCGGCAATGGGGCGCAGTTCGACGCCGGCAATCCGATTACCATCGATGCCGAAGCCTCGGACTCCGATGGCACGATTGTGCTCGTCGAGTTCTTTGATGGAAACACGAAGATCGGTGAAGACGCCAGTGAGCCCTATAGCCTGACCTGGAATGGTGCCACCGTTGGCAACCGCGTGCTGAAGGCGACGGCCACTGATGACCGCGGCGGCAAACGCACGTCGAATTCCGTGACGATTACCGTCAACGGCGCGGGAGGTACCTTTACGTTGGTGCTACAGGATGGCGTCAACAGCTACACGGGAACTCGCGATGCCAATCCCTCCAGTTGGCACAAGACGCGCAAGACGGGTGTCGCCAGCCAGTTCCTGGACCAAAACCTCGACTACACCATATTGGTGAAGTTTGCGATCTTCGAGTCCGAGGGCGGCCCTGTCCCGAACAACGCCACCATCGACTCGGCGAAGTTCTCGATCTACAAGTCAACCGTATACGAGACCAACTACAACTTGCATCGCATGCTCGTGCCCTGGGATGAGGCCAACGCCACCTGGCTTGAGCGTTCAACTGGGATTGTGTGGGGATCGGGCGGCGGCAACGCCGCGGGTGTCGACTACCTGGCAACGGCAGATGCGACGCTGGCGCTGGGGTGGAATCCCGGGTGGGCTACCTTTGATGTGACCAGCGGGGTGCAAGCAATGAAGTCAAGCAACATCAATCACGGCTGGAGGCTGCGCCGCACCAGCGGAGGCAGCGCGCTCAAGTATTTCCACTCACGGGAATACACCACCAATCCCGCGCTTCGTCCGAAGCTGGAAGTTACCTTTACCAGCAACTGATAAGTTGTCAGCGGGAGTCGCGTGATCGAGGGGAGGGCCCGGTGCCCTCCCTGTTCTTCACCGGATTGACATTGGGCAGTTTTGCCTGAGCGACCGCTGCCGCCAGTACCCGGACCGCGCCTTCACGAGGAAAACTCCTGCGCCAGGCCAGGGCAATGCGACGGGACGGTACGGGATCGGCGAATGGAATGCTGCGGATACTTCGCGTCTGATGACGATCCGCGCAGGCTGTCACCGGGAGAACCGTGATGCCCAACCCGGAGGCCACCATGCTCCGGATCGTCTCCAGGGAATTGCCCTGCTGCACATCCTCTGTTTTGCGCGCCAGCTGGGAACACACTTCCACCACTTGATTGGAAAAGCAATGGCCGGAGTTGAGCAGCAGCACGCGCTCCTTCGCCAATTCCCGCGCCTTGATTGATTCGCGCGCACTCCACGCATGCTCTTGCGGTACCGCCACGATGAAGGGTTCGTCGTATAAGGCCTGGGTGGCGATAGCGGCGTCGCCGAAGGGCAGCGCGATGACGATCACATCCAGACTGCCTGCTCGCAATAGAGCGGAGAGCTGTGCAGTGGTGTTTTCCTCGATTTCCAGTGGCATCCCGGGCGCGAGCCTGTGCAGGGCTGGAATGAGCAAAGGCAGAAGATAAGGCCCGACCGTGTAGATAACGCCGAGGGCAAGTTTTCCCACGAGTGGGTCGCGGCCCAACTGGGCGATCTCGCGGACCTTGCCTGCCTCCTCAAGTACACGCTGCGCTTGTTCAATGACGCGCAACCCTAACGGGGTGATACTGACCTCAGTCTTGCTGCGTTCGAACAGCCGAATGCCGAGATGTTCCTCGAGCTTCTGGATGGCTAGACTCAATGCCGGTTGGGTCACAAAGCACTTATCCGCGGCCTTTCGAAAACTGCGCTCCTGAGCGACCGCGACCGCATACCGCAACTCGTTTAAAGTCATCTAGTGATTTCCGCTAAGTAAGTCCCGATCTTCTTGATTGGGTCGGGGTTGTTCTATTGGCCGAACCCCGCTACTTGCGCTTCAACCCACGGGAAGCGCTCCCCGTGCTGTGAGGCCAGCGAACATCTTTTCAGCAATCTGTTTGCACGCCGACGGTACGGCTGTTGCCTCCAGAGACGGACACACGAAGTATCCCTGAACCTGATCGCAGCCTTGTCCTCTGAGCACGTCCATTTGCGCGACCGACTCAATGCCCTCGGCAACGACGCTAAGGTTGATGTTGTGTGCAAGTGTAATGAAGGCTTCAGTAATCGCCGCGTCGCGACTACGATTGGCGATATCCCGGGTAAACGTCTTGTCGATCTTGAGTTCATCCAACGGCAGACGCTTCAAGTGATTGAGTGACGAATAGCCTACTCCGAAATCATCAAGTGCCAGGCGAATTCCCCGTTCCTTTATCGCGCGCAGGCGATTGTCCACCCGCTCACTCTCGCTGACGATAAGCGTTTCTGTGACCTCGACTTTCACGCGTGTTGGATCGACATCTGTCTCAGAGATGATGGCATCCAGTCGCGTCAAGAGGTCATCTCGAAGAAACTGACGAGGAGAGAAGTTCACGCTGATGCTGCCAAAAGGTACGCCCTCGCGCTGCCAGCGCCTGGCTTGTGCAAAGGCAATCTGCATGACGCGCTCGCCAATGGCTTCAATCAAGTTGCTTTGTTCGGCGATGGCGAGAAATTGCGCAGGCAGCAACAAGCCCTTGTCGGGATGTTTCCAACGAATCAAGGCTTCCAATCCCACGACTTCGCTGCTGATGATGGAATACTGTGGTTGGTAGTGCACAACGAACTCATCATTGCGTAACGCGCGGTGGAGCTGAGTTTCTACTTCCAGATGATGATGAGTCCAGCGCGCATCATCTTCCTTGAAAAAGACCAGATGATTGCGCCCGTCGCGCTTGGCCTGATACATGGCGGCATCGGCATGCTTGAGCAGGATCTCTACGCTTTCGCCATCCTGTGGATAGACCGCAATGCCTATACTGGCGGAAAGATGAAGCTCGGTTCCTTCGATGTGATAGGTCTCCCGCAGTTTGTCGAGCAACTCCTGGGCGGGACCGAGAATGGCGTCCTTGCTTGAAAAACCGCGCATCAGTACGACGAACTCGTCGCCGCCCCATCGCGCCACGGTGTCGGAGAGTCTGCAGCCTGTATCAAGACGTCTCGCCACTTCACGCAGCAACTGATCCCCCGGTGTGTGTCCGAGTGTGTCGTTGATGCGCTTGAAGCCGTCCAAGTCCATGAACATGACGGCGACGCTCTCGCTGCTGCGTTTCGCCGCGTGGATTGCTTGACGTATCCGATCGGTCAATAGCAAGCGGTTGGGGAGTCCCGTGAGTGCGTCGTGGGTCGCCTGATGCGTCATCTGCTGAGCCATGGCAAGAGCGTCGGTGACGTCGCCCAGCACTACCACGTATCGCTCAATAGGCGCCGCCTCGGCGGTGACCGCGCTGGCCGTGACGCGTAGCGCCAGTGGGCGAACGCTGGATGTCCCCAGGACAAATGGCTCGGTCGGCCTGACAATGTCTTGCGTCAAGGCGCAGCGGTCCAACACGTCCTGCAGCCGGCGACCATCACGTGGCTCGCGAAACGACAGTACCTGCGTGACGGGCTTGCCATACACCTCGTGGGGACGGACGCCAATCAAGCGCTGACAGGCCGGATTCATGTAGCGAACCTTCAGATCCGCATCCAAAGTGAGCACGCCGTCGCCTACCGCTGCCAAGGTCACTCGCGCTCGCTCTTGCTCCCGGCGCAAGTAGCGAGCGGTTTCGTGAATATGCCGCCAGCTCGCATGACTGATACCTACTGCAAGGACCATGATGGCTGGGCTCAGTGCGAACCAGTAACCGAGCCGAAGTGAAGTGAGCCAGAGGGCAATCAAAGCGGTCGAGATCCCCGTGAAAATCCAAACGGACTTACCCATGGTTACCCTGGAGTAGACATACGCGGGCAGAAATGCCACAAGCAGTGCCAGTGCTAGAGCAGGCCGATAGTCGAGCGGTTGGATAAGGCGTCGTTGCAGTGCTGCATTGAGGACGTTGGCGTGGTACTCGATGCCGCTCATGGCGGTCGATTCCCCAGTCATCGGCGTCACAAACGTGCTGCGCAGGCCGTCTGCCGTAACGCCGGCCAGGACGTGCTTGCTGGTAAGGTCGGCAGAAGCCGCCTCCTGGTTCAGGATGTCGACCATGGAGATATGGCGGAAGCTGCCTGGCGCCCCGGCGAACGGAATCATTACGTGATGATCACGCACCCATAGGGCGCCGCTGCTCGGAGAGGATTCATGGCGAGTACCAACGTACCGGGTTGGGTCGGTCCCTTCACCAACTTCAAGTGCTGCCAGAGCGAGCGTCGAGTAGGTGGGTTTTCCCTTGCCGCCTTTGAGGTAGATTCCTCTGCTGACGCCTTTAGACTCCAACTCCAGGTCGGAATGGCCCAGTCGCGTGATGTCGCGCAAGGTGGTCATGGGAAGGGCTTCCGTGACCTCGCCGCGGCGCAAAGATGACTCTGGAAACACGGGCAGGACGACACGCCCGTTGCGGAGAATTGCGTCTGCCAGACGCTGGTCACCGCCGGGGTCGGACAGATTTGGCTCCGTTATGGCGATATCGAGAGTGACGCTGCTGGCGCCGGCCTCGCGCATTCGTTCAATGAAGTCGGCAAGTACAGACCGGCTCCAGGGCCATCGTCCGATGTGTTGCAGACTGCGGGCGTCGATGGCTGCGATGACCACTTGTTCACTGACAGGTGGTGCGATCCAGCCGAGGCTGCGGTCATAGAGCGCGTGATCCAGGGCATTGGGCAAACCCACCAGCACGAGCGCCAGGACCAGCGCGACAGACACGACTCCAACGGTGAACTCCTTGCGAGGATCCAAAAGCCGCTTGGCGCCCAGGCGGTTCATAGCGCGAAAAGAAACAACAGCCCAGCGGGCCCCAGCCACTCCAGAGGCCGTGACGCGGGAATGTTGAAGGCATGCGCAGCGCCATACTCGAACTCTTGCGTGCCGAGCTCCGCAATCCCTACGCGAACATAGTGCTGCCCTTGGGCGGGACGTGGCACGACTAGGCGATCGCCGATGGTCGTGCGGTCCATCTGGGGGTTTGTGAACATCGGGTCTGCCGACAGTTGCAATCGGTAAACGTACTCAGATCCGAGCGACCGCCATCCGAAAGTTATGGACGCTCGCCCCAGCTCCGCCAACTCCACCGCAGGGGCGGGAAGGCGGCGGATAAACCGAACTGGGTCGGTGACTCTCCCTGCCGGCCGATCTGATCAAGTGCCGCCATTCGCCAATAAAACTGACCCGAGCCTTTAATCGAGAAATCGTGTGCCGGTCCGCGCTCCAGCGAATCCACTTCCAGGCGAGTGAACGCTGCGTCGCGGGCGACCTGAAAGCGGTAATAGCTCGCCTGAGCCACCTCAGTACAGCGCAGGGTCGTGCGGTTGGCCAGTACACGGGCGTCGAGTCGGGGCTCACAAGCTGTTGCAGTGGGCAACTGGGCGAATACGCGAAATTGATGTGCGGCGTCGTGACCTTCCAGACCGAGTGCATCCATTGCTCGTGTGTGAAGATGGTAAGTACCGGGTGCCAGGATCGGGACAGCCAGTTCAGGAGTTGTCGAAGTCGCATCGTGCACCAGCGTTGTGAATTCAGGATTCGTGCTGAGCAGGTGACGGTACCCTTTCGCCCCGGGCACCTCGGGGAACTCAAAGATGCGAGACCGGTTGGGGATGTCCGAGGGAATGTGGCTCAGGTCTGGTCTGGAAAGCAGCGCAATGGGACTGGAGGGTGGGCTGTCAGCCTTGAACAAGGTCCCGGTTCCGGGAGGCAAGGTCACTTTCCCCAGGGAATTTCCGACGTCAACGAGCCCCTGCAGAACTTCGGCGCGAGAATCGAAGTCAGTCACCGCGACGCGGTAACGCGTCCCCCGAACACTAGTCACACCTTGTGGTGAACTGATTTCGAAGCGGCTCGCCGGACCGCTCGCTGGCGTGACGTCGGATTGTGCGCGTCCGCGAATCAGACGCAGCGCAATGTCGTACATGCCCGTGGCGGTGTACGAAATCATGCGATCCAGACTCATCTCGCTGTTGGATTGGAGAAGTACGCGGCTGCTGTCCGGGAACTTGATGCCGCAGTACCCGGTTGCAGAGGTAAGGAGCACGGAACCGACATCGAGGACGTCGTCCGAGGCCAGAGGTCTGGGCGGCGTTCCTTGCAGCAGGCAACCTTGTGCTGTCGCCGCATGCACTGTGGCTCTCGCGGGCTCCGTCTTGAGCCAATCGACCGGCACCCTGAGTTGCGTGCCCGGGGGCATTCGATTGGGATCGACAACACCATTGTGCCGTTGCAGCAATGGCCAATACTTCATGTCTACGAGCCAAGTCTGGGCAATGCTCCATGGATTGTCGCCCGGCTTCATGGTGTAGATCCATTCGGGCGCGGTCTGCGCGCGCGCGGAGCTTATGGCGATCAGGCCAGATGTCGACATCGCCATGAGGGCCGCCGCCCAGCCACGCCACATTCGAATCTCCCAGTTTCTCGTCGCGGATTCTCATGTACGTCAGACCGCTTTTCGCTCTCAGATGCAGACGGGGCCCACATGAAGGCTCCTAGTGCGATATGCGTTTAAGTCTACTCTATTGCATCTGGCCGTTCATGACGGACTCATAACAGGCGCTGGCGCAGGCTCAAGAGGTAGGTCATGCCTGCAATGGAGCGACTGCCGTACCAGGATGTCATCTCACCATCGATAAGGGCGCACCGCGTACGCCGATCGAGGGGCATGGTATCCATGAGTTCCACCAGATGCCGCTCGCTGAAGGAGTAGGGTTCCGTGGAGAACAGTACCAGATCGACCTCTGCCAATTGCTCAGGCGTAAGGTCGATGGTGGGATAGCGCGCCTCGCCACGCGCCTCGAAGGTATCCCAGCCAGCGGCAGCCAACGTGCGCGAGATGTAGGTGTCGCGTGAGACCGTCATCCAGGGTGACTTCCAGATCAGGTAAATGACCCGCTGCCTGGGCCAGGTGCTGGCCGCCTGCTCGAGTTGCGCGAGTGCCGCGCCAAAGCGCTCGCACAGCGTCTCGGCTTCCTCCTCACGCGAGAAGATGCCGCCCATCAGGCGGAACAAGTCGAAATTTCCCGTGGGCGCTTTGGGGTGGGTCACGATGACGTGCGGAACGAACTTGGCCAGTTCCGCCACCACGTCTCGTGGATTTTCGTCGACGTTTACGATGAGATGGCTGGGCGCGATCTTGCGGATCTTGGCAAGATCGATGCTCTTGGTCCCGCCCACCTTTGGCACTTTGCGCACACCCTCGCGTGGATGGATACAGAACCCGGTGCGACCCACCAGTTGCTTGCCCAGACCCAGATCCACGAGCAATTCCGTGATGCTGGGCACCAGCGACACGATGCGTGCTGTTGTCGCCGCCACCTCATGGGCCGTGCCTTGAGCGTCGATCAGATGATGAGTGTTGGTCGGGAAGTAGGTCATGACGCCAGGATAGTACCGTTGCACGACACTGTGCGCATTGGCGCATTCCGCGGGGTCTGCCGCGGTGCACTGAAACCGTCCGACACCCTCGCCCCAACAGTGGGCGTGCGCGTCGGAAGCTGCCGGTCAACGGAGGGTAACGAAGCGGTGAAATTGTCAGGGATAATGACGGGTTTTCAACTAGGCCTTTACCCAGGGGGCCGCCCCGGGGACATTACAAATGACCGACCTCAGCCTTACACCCGCCCACCAGGCGGCCAGTACTCGCCGGCAAGTTCGATTTGTCACCGCCGCCAGTCTTTTTGACGGCCACGATGCCTCCATCAACATCATGCGCCGCATCCTGCAACAGGCCGGTGCCGAAGTGATCCATCTGGGGCACAACCGGTCGGTGGATGAAGTCATCACTGCCGCTCTGCAGGAAGATGCCCATGCCATCGCAGTGAGCTCCTATCAGGGTGGACATGTGGAGTACTTCAAGTACGCCATTGATCTGCTGCGCCAGCGAGGCGGGGACAACATCAAGGTATTCGGCGGCGGCGGCGGGGTGATCGTTCCGGCGGAAATCGCCGAACTTCACGGTTATGGCGTGACACGCATCTATTCGCCGGAGGACGGCGCCAAGATGGGGCTTCTCGGGATGATCGAGGACATGGTCGCACGTTCGCGTGACGACTTGGCGGCCAAGGCGGGTGATTCCCTCAAGGGCGTTGTTTCAGGCGACCGGCGCGCATTGGCGCGACTCATCACTGGGTTGGAGGCGGGTGGCTTGCCGGATCCCTTGCGGCAGGAAATGCTTACGCTGGCTGCCAGCAAGACCGCGGTACCGGTCCTGGGGATTACCGGGACAGGGGGCTCAGGAAAGTCATCCCTCACCGATGAGCTGATTCGGCGCTTCCGCCTGGATCAGTCCGACGCGTTGAAGATCGCCATAGTCGCGGTGGACCCCACCCGTCGCAAGACCGGTGGTGCGTTGCTGGGTGACCGCATCCGGATGAATGCCATCAATCATCCGAATATCTTCATGCGCTCCCTTGCCACCAAGAGCGGTGGCAGCGAAATCGCGCCGTGCCTGCCGGAGGTGATTGCCGCCTGCAAGTGCGCCGGGTTCGATTTGGTGGTAGTGGAGACTTCGGGCATCGGTCAGGGCGATGCGGCGGTGGTGCCCCATGTGGACTTGTCCCTCTATGTCATGACGCCCGAATATGGCGCCGCCAGCCAGTTGGAAAAAATCGACATGCTGGATTTCGCCGATTTCGTCGCCATCAACAAGTTTGATCGCAAGGGCGCGCTCGATGCGTTGCGCGACGTCAGCAAACAGGTACAGCGCAACCGTAGCGATTTTTCCAAGGGACCGAACGAGATGCCAGTGTTCGGCGTCATGGCGGCGCGCTTCAATGATGACGGGGTCACTGCGCTTTACCATGCCGTGGTTGCCCGGCTGCGCGCCAAAGGACTCAAGTCCGGCGATTCACGGCTGCCCATGGTGAGCACGCGCCACTCCACCAACCAGACGCCGGTGGTGCCGCCGGCCCGTGTGCGTTACCTCGCCGAGATATCCGACAGCGTGCGGGGCTACAAGAAGCACGCGCTCAATCAAGTGGTCATTGCTCGCCAGCGGCAACAACTTACGCAGGCCGCCGCCATGCTGGCCAAGGAATGCGGCGAGAACAATACCAACCTACGAACCCTATCGGATGAGCGTGATTCACGTCTTGACCCTGCCAGCAGGAAGTTGTTGGCACAGTGGCATGACATGCAGCAAGCCTATGCGGGCGAAGACTACGTGGTGAAGATCCGCGACAAGGAGATCCGCACCAAACTGACCTACACCTCCTTGTCTGGCACGGCCATTCGCAAAGTAGCGCTGCCTCGTTTTGAAGACCACGGCGAGCAACTCAAGTGGATGCTGCTGGAGAATGTGCCGGGTTCTTTTCCCTTCACCGCCGGCGTGTTCGCGTTCAAGCGCGAGAATGAGGACCCGACGCGCATGTTTGCCGGCGAGGGCGATCCGTTTCGCACCAACCGGCGCTTCCATCTGTTGGCCAAGGAGATGCCAGCCAAGCGCCTCTCCACCGCTTTCGATTCGGTCACGCTCTACGGCTTTGATCCTGATCTGCGACCCGACATCTACGGCAAGGTAGGCAATTCCGGAGTGTCCATCGCCACGCTGGACGATATGAAGGTGCTGTATTCAGGTTTCGACCTGACCGCGGCCAACAACTCGGTCTCCATGACCATCAACGGTCCGGCGCCCACGATACTGGCCATGTTCATGAACACGGCCATCGACCAGCAATTGGACAAGTTCCGCCAGGACAACGGCCGCGAGCCGACCGAAGACGAGGCACAGAAAATCCGGGCTTGGACCCTGGCCACCGTGCGCGGCACGGTTCAGGCAGACATCCTGAAAGAAGACCAGGGGCAGAACACCTGCATTTTTTCCACCGAGTTCAGCCTCAAGGTGATGGGCGACATCCAGGCCTTCTTCATCCATCACGATGTGCGCAATTTCTACTCGGTATCCATCTCCGGTTACCACATCGCCGAGGCGGGAGCGAATCCCATTTCCCAACTGGCCTTTACACTGGCGAATGGCTTCACTTTCGTGGAAGCCTACCTGGCCCGCGGTATGCACATCGACGAGTTCGCGCCCAATCTGTCCTTCTTCTTCAGCAACGGCATGGATCCGGAGTACACGGTGATCGGCCGGGTGGCGCGCCGCATCTGGGCGGTAGCCATGAAGAACAAGTACGGCGCTAATGAGCGCTCGCAGAAATTGAAATACCACTGCCAGACATCCGGCCGCTCCCTACATGCGCAAGAGATCGACTTCAATGACATCCGCACGACATTACAGGCATTGATCGCCACGTACGACAACGCCAACAGCTTGCACACCAACGCTTACGACGAAGCCATCACCACGCCCACGGAAGAAAGCGTGCGCCGCGCCATGGCGATCCAACTGATCATCAATCGAGAGTGGGGGCTGGCTCGCAACGAGAATCCCAACCAGGGCAGCTTCATCATCGACGAACTAACCGAGTTGGTGGAAGAGGCGGTGCTGAAGGAGTTCGAAGCCATCAGCGAACGCGGCGGCGTCCTTGGCGCGATGGAATTGGGCTATCAACGCGGCAAGATCCAGGAAGAATCCCTGTTCTACGAACACAAGAAGCACGACGGCAGCTATCCCATCATCGGTGTCAACACGTTCCGCAATCCCAAGGGCGACACGGTACTTGAGCAGTTGGAACTGGCCCGATCGACGGAAGAAGAAAAGCAGAATCAGCTGCAACGACTCGCGGACTTCCATGGGCGCAACAAGGCCCTGAGCGGACCCATGCTGCAACGCTTGCAACAGGCAGTGATCGAGAACGCGAATGTGTTCGAAGTGCTGATGGATGCGGTGCGGGTGTGTTCACTTGGGCAAATCACCCACGCGCTGTTCGACGTCGGCGGTCAGTATCGGCGTTCGATGTAGCGCCGTACAAAGCAAAGCGGCCCAGTCTTTCGACTCGGCCGCTTGCGGTCTCCCCCTCTCCGGGTGCTGCTTATCTCTTGAGTTTGCGCGCCCGGCGACCCACCGGTAAAAGGGTGCCAAGCGCCATGCCCAACAGAGCGATGCCATGGGGTTCGCCAACCAAGGCGGGCGGCGGATCGACGACAAGGATGTCATTGGCGCACAACGCGGCCCACTGGACATTCAAGGCTTCCGTCGGTCCGGTTACACTCCAGTGCGGGCCGAAAGCTGTCAAAGGGATCTTGGCTTCGATGAAATAGTGTTTGTCGCTGCTCCATGCACCAAGGCCAGTGGTGAAGTTGTTGTTGTAGACCAGTTGGGCATCGGCGACGAACGATCCCGAAGCGATTCCGACTATGTCGGTCGAAGGGTTCGAGGCATTGGCCAGAACCGCGGGCGCACTCCAGATGCCGTATTGCCAAGTTCCCGGCGCGTAGAGTTTGCCCTTGACCAATCCCCCCGCGGTGCGGGTCTTGAGCGCAAATTCCGGGTCGTTGTCTTTGCCAAAATCGAAAATGATGTCGCCGGGCCCATAGCTATTGGCGGCGGGATTGTGAGCATTGTTGGACGGCATGCCGGTCAGCACGCCAACGTAGAAGTATGTCGAATCCCAGTCCAGGTAGATGGCCTCGGCGTCGTAGCGCTGGCCACCAAAGCCCGGGTTTAGGTAGTAGTCATGGTCATCCTCTTGAATCTGATGTCGTGCGGTGGAGGAGACGAGAGTCGTGTGGTTGATGCCCCAATCAGAATAACTGCCGTCAATGACATAGGCGGAAGCGGTGCCTGAGGCAGCGAGCAAGCTGACGGTAAAGCCGAAGTGCTGCAGAGTTTTCAGGGCCATGGTCCTGGTAAGGTTGGTAGGAGACGCTGCTAGAGTCGCAATGGCGATGCCATTGGACGATCGTCAAGCAGTGCGACAGGTGCCAATCAAGTTCACCGTTGCAGTATTCGGAAACATGCATAAAGGCATGAAAAGCGCGAGAAAAATGGAAGCCCTTGCGGTCCATGGTGGGCGTCCGGGCGGACTTTGGGCGTCACTCCATTGACGGCGCTGATGAGCGATCGCCAGTGCCCGAGCGGTCGATCGCAGCTTTGGATACCGCCATCGCGCTCGATACCTATACAATCCGACGCCTTGCCGTGACCTGAGCCCTCGCCACAAAGGGGGCCGGCATAAGACAGAGAATCATGGAGATCCGAGGAGAAACCTTTCCGCAACTGCTGCTTGAGCACGCCCGCATCCGGGGCGGACGCACGGCCATGCGCGAAAAATACCTGGGCATCTGGCAGAGCTGGACCTGGGCGCAGGTGGCTGACGAAGTGCGCTGGCTGGCCTGCGGCTTGGCCTCCCAGGGGTTTAGCCGCGGAATGAATCTCGCCATCATTGGCGACAACCGGCCGCGCCTGTACTGGGCCTTTGCCGCGGCGCAGTCGTTGGGCGCGGTACCGGTTCCGCTCTATCAGGACGCCATCACCAGCGAGATGGAGTTCGTGCTCAACGATGCCGAGATCGCCGACGCCCTGGTGGAAGACCAGGAACAGGTCGACAAGCTCTTGGAGATCCGACCGCGCGCCCCGCGCTTGCAACGGATCTACTACGACGACACGCGCGGCATGCGGGACTACGACCAAGCAGGCTTGATGTCCTATGACCGCCTGCGCGAGTTGGGCCGGGACTATGACCGTGCCCATCCCGAGTTCTTTGCCCAGAGCGTGGCCAGTACGCAGGCCGGAGACGTCAGTGTGATGCTCTATACCTCGGGTACCACTGGCAAGCCCAAGGGGGTGTGCCACACCCACGCCAGCATGATCGCGGCCGCCAGAGGCGACGTCGGCTTCGATGGTTTCGGTGAAAACGAAGAGGTGCTTTCCTACCTGCCGATGGCGTGGGTAGGCGATCACCTGTTTTCTTATGCGCAGGCCATGGTGGCGGGTTTCACGGTTAATTGCCCCGAGTCTTCCGAAACCGTGATGATCGACATGCGCGAGATCGGCCCGACTTACTACTTCGGGCCGCCGCGTGTGTTCGAGAACCTTTTGACCCAGGTGACGATTCGCGTGGACGATGCCGCCCGCATCAAGCGCGCGATGTATCACTACTTCATGGGTGTGGCGCGCCGTTGCGGCGCCGATCTGCTCGAGGGCCGTGCCGTGTCAATTAAGGACCGGCTGCTCTACGCACTGGGTAGTTTCCTGATTTATGCGCCGTTGAGGAATGTGCTGGGCATGAGCCGCATTCGCGTCGCCTATACCGGCGGTGCTGCCATCAGCCCGGAACTCTACGGCTTCTACCGCTCACTCGGCATCAATCTAAAGCAGCTCTACGGCCAGACCGAGACCGCAGCGTACGTCTGCAAACAGACCAGTGGCCAGACCAAGCTCGACGTAGTGGGCCGGCCCATGCCCGGCGTCGAGATCAAGATCGCGGACAATGGCGAAGTGCTGGTCAAGACGCCAAGTATGTTGAAGGAGTACTACAAGCGGCCCGATGCCACCGCCGAGTCCATTACGCCGGACGGCTACTTCATGACCGGCGATGCCGGCTACATTGACGGTGACGGCGATCTGAAGATCATCGATCGCGCCAAGGATGTGGGCCGCCTGGCCGATGGCACCTTGTTCGCGCCGCAGTTCATCGAGAACAAGCTGAAGTTCTTCCCGCATATAAAGGAAGCGGTTTGCTTTGGCGACAAGACCGATCGCGTGTGTGCATTTATCAATATCGACTTGCAGTCCGTGGGCAACTGGGCGGAGAAACAGAATCTCTCTTACGGTGGCTACGTCGATCTGGCAGGCAAGACCGAGGTCTACGCCTTGATCGAGCACTGTGTGTCACAGGTCAATCTCGACCTTGCCCGCGATCCGCAACTGGCGGGCTCGCAAGTCAAGCGGTTTTTGATCCTGCACAAGGAGCTCGATGCGGATGATGACGAACTCACCCGCACCCGCAAGGTGCGGCGCGGCTTTATCGCCGAGAAGTACGCGCCCTTGGTGACCGCGCTCTACTCAGGACAGTCCGCCCAGCACATCAAGACCCAGGTGAAATTCGAGGATGGCCGAGTGGGTTACATCGAGGCCACCCTGCGCATCAAGGACATGTCGCCCGTTTCCCCGGCAAGGCAGGCGGCATGAGCGCATCGAAGCGCCGCATCGGCGACGTCATCCTCAAAGTGGAGAACATCTCCCTGGCTTTCGGTGGCGTGAAAGCGCTCACCGATGTGAGTCTTGACGTCAGGCAGCACGAGATTCGCGCCATCATCGGGCCCAATGGCGCCGGCAAGAGTTCCATGCTGAATGTGATCAACGGCGTGTATCAACCCACCGCCGGTAGCGTGACATTCAAGGGCGTGAAGCGTCATCAGGTCCGCCCGCATGAGGCCGCCACCCAAGGCATCGCCCGCACCTTTCAGAACATTGCGTTGTTCAAGGGCATGAGCGTGCTGGACAACCTCATGACCGGCCGCACGCTCAAGATGAAAGCCGGCTTTCTCTCCCAGTGTCTGTACTTCGGTCCCGCACTCAAGGAAGAACTCGAACACCGCCGCAAGGTGGAGGAGATCATCGATTTTCTGCAGATCGAATCCATTCGCAAGACGCCGGTAGGACGCCTGCCTTATGGCCTGCAGAAGCGCGTGGAATTAGGCAGAGCCCTGGCGGCCGAGCCCGAAGTGCTACTGCTCGATGAACCCATGGCCGGCATGAACGTGGAAGAGAAACAGGACATGTGCCGTTTCATCCTCGACGTGAACGATGAGTTCGGTACCACCATCGTGCTGATCGAGCACGACATGGGCGTGGTCATGGATTTGTCCGATCGCGTCGTGGTGCTGGACTACGGCCGCAAGATCGGTGACGGCACGCCGGCGGAGATCCGCGGCAATCAGGCGGTCATCGACGCATATCTCGGAGTGAAGCACTGATGGGTTTCTTTCTCGAAGTCTTGCTGGGCGGCTTGATGGCCGGTGTGTTGTATTCACTCGTGGCCTTAGGTTTCGTGCTGATCTTCAAAGCGTCAGGGGTGTTCAATTTCGCCCAGGGCGCCATGGTGTTGTTTGCCGCGCTGACCTTTGTCCGGCTGATGGAGATCTTCCACATCCCGATGGTGGTGGCACTTGCTCTCACCGTGGTGGTGATGGTCGTGCTGGCCATGGTGATCGAGCGTGCGGTACTGCGCCCCCTGGTAAACCAGCCGGGAATTTCGCTGTTCATGGCGACCTTGGGCATCTCCTATTTTCTCGATGGGTTCGGCCAGGCGGTGTGGGGCAGCGACATCTACACGCTCGACGTGGGTATCCCCAAGCAACCCATCATGCTGCTGGAGAGTGTGTTCGACGGCGGCGTGCTGGTGCCCAGCGAAGACGTAGTGGCGACGATCGTAGCTGGTTTGCTGGTGGCGGCTCTGGCGGTGTTCTTCCAGAAAACCAAGATCGGCCGCGCGCTGCGGGCCGTGGCGGATGATCACCAGGCGGCTCAGTCGGTGGGCATCCCGCTGAACTACATCTGGGTCATCGTCTGGACGGTGGCAGGTCTGGTTGCCTTGGTGGCGGGCATCATGTGGGGTACGAAGTTAGGCGTGCAGTTCTCCCTGACCTTTGTGGCGTTGAAGGCACTGCCGGTCTTGATTCTCGGCGGATTTGAATCGATCCCGGGTGCCATCATCGGCGGCTTGATCATCGGGGCGGGCGAGAAACTGGCCGAGGTCTACCTCGGCCCCTACGTCGGTGGCGGAATCGAGAACTGGTTCGCCTATGTGCTGGCGCTGCTGTTCCTGCTGGTGCGGCCTGAGGGCCTGTTCGGCGAGAAACATATCGACCGGGTCTGAGTGCTGAAATGATCTATCGCGAATCCGGGCAATTCAAGACCAGCTATGTGGCCGATCAGGCGGTGTTTCCCATCGCCCAGGATCGCTGGTTCATCGCCGCCTGGCTGTTGGTGGGGTTCGTCCTCGTACCCCTGATCGCCAACGAGTACATGCTGCGCGCCATCCTCATCCCCTTTGCCATCATGGCGCTGGCGGCGTTGGGACTGAACATCCTGGTGGGCTACTGTGGTCAGTTGTCGCTAGGCACCGGCGGCTTCATGGCGGTGGGGGCTTACGCCGCATACAACTTGTGCATTCGCATCCCGGAGTTGAACCCCATCATCGCCTTCGTGATTGCGGGCGGGTTTGCCACCCTGGTAGGTATTCTGTTTGGTATCCCCAGCCTGCGCATCAAGGGCTACTACTTGGCGGTGGCGACACTGGCGTCGCAGTTTTTCCTCGAGTGGCTGTTCAATCGCGTGCAGTGGTTCACCAACTACGCGCCGTCGGGATCGGTGAGTGCACCGCCGGTTACGCTGTTCGGACTGACCTTTGACACCCCCGTCCTCAAATACCTCTTGTGTCTGGCGATCCTGGTGGTGTTCGCATTGGTTGCCAAGAATCTGGTGCGAGGCCGTATCGGACGCGCCTGGATGGCGACGCGCGACATGGACGTGGCGGCCGAGATCATCGGCATTCGACCCATGTACGCCAAGCTTTCCGCTTTCGCCGTGAGTTCCTTTTTCGTAGGCGTGGCGGGTGCGTTGTGGGCCTTTATCCATCTGGGTTCCTGGGAACCCGCGGCCTTCGACATCAACCGCTCGTTCAACATCTTGTTCATGGTGATCATTGGCGGACTGGGGTCCATCGTTGGCGCCTTCCTGGGCGCCGCCTTTATCACCACCTTGCCTCTGATCTTGAATCAAGCGCCGCAGTGGTTCGGCATCGCATTGTCCACTGCCATGATTTCGCACCTGGAGTTCATGATTTTTGGTGCGCTTATCCTGTTTTTCCTGATCGTAGAGCCCCTGGGCCTGGCCCGGCTGTGGCGCATTGGCAAGGAAAAACTCAGGCTCTGGCCGTTTCCCCATTGATCTACGAACTCGAATCCACGAATTCGAATCCACGAACTCAATTGCTGAATCCCAGCCCAACGCTAGTCTCAACCTGGAGAACCTCACCATGAAATCATTTTGGACGCGTAGCTTGGCAGCGCTCACTTTGGCCGGCGCCTTGGCGGCCGCCATGCCCGTACAGGCCAGCGAGCAGTTCATCCCCGTGTTGGTGTATCGCAGCGGGCCCTACGCGCCGAATGGCATCCACTGGGCCAACGGCTACGTGGACTATTTGAACCTCATCAATGCCCGCGACGGCGGTATCAATGGCGTCAAGTTGACGTATGAGGAGTGCGAAACCGGCTACGCCACCGATCGCGGCGTGGAGTGCTACGAGCGCTTGAAAGGCAAAGGACCGACGGGTG
>Ga0194132_10003887_pt1 | contig 25998 bp, 18 predicted proteins | sample TA2KigOf80mmetaG_FD_148612 | JGI IMG/M metagenome (GOLD analysis project Ga0194132, IMG submission 148612) | Freshwater microbial communities from Lake Tanganyika, Tanzania - TA2015054 Kigoma Offshore 80m | ecosystem: Environmental > Aquatic > Freshwater > Lake | place: Tanzania: Lake... | reverse complement strand
GCGCACCGCGGCGCGTGCCGCTCAGGAAGACCTGGTGCGCGCGGACGCGCGCCGGCACCGTGAAGCGCTCCGGCTGAACCGCGACCCACCGGCGCAGCTCGTCCTCGCCGGGCAGGTCGGCCGCCGAAGGCCCCGCGAGCGCGAGCCGCGCCAGCTCGGCGAGGTAGCGGCGCAGAACGAGGTCCGCGCCTGCGAGCCCGGCGTCGCGTGCAGCGGCGATCAGCTCGTCGGCCGGCTCGGCGTGGTCGGCCTCGGCGGTGCCGCCGAGCTCGAGGTACTGTGCGAGCCGCAGCAGCCGTCCCCGCACTACCGGGTCGTCGACCGACACCGCCGCGGCCGCCGTCCGGTAGAGCAGATCGTCGTCACTCGACGGCCGGCCCGCTTCGCGACCGCCGGCGAGGCCCGACGCGGCGACCGTGCGCACGGGTGCCGACGACGGCGCCTCGCCGAGCGCGTTCAGCACGAGCGCCAGCAGCGCGCCGCCGGCGAGGAGGCGCGGCAGCGGAGCCCGCACCAGCGCGGATAACCGGCGCGCGAGCCTGCGCCCGCGCGGCCCCCCGACGTCGCGCATCACGCCGGCCCGCCCGCGAAAGGTGCGAGACCCGCGGCATCGCCGCGCCAGCGGCGCACGTGCTCGACGCGATACGCGCCCGACTCGAGCTGCACGCGGAGCGTCGCGTCGCCGTCGCCGAGCGACGACACGTCGGCCTCGTCCGACACCACGCGCAGCACCGTACGACCGCTCGCGTCGCTCTCGAGCGGGACCTCGCCCGCCGCGTACGCGACGCGCGCGATCACGACACCGCTCGACAGCGTCACCGTGAGCGGCGCCGCGCCCTGCACGACGTCGTCGGGCAGGCGTCCCGGCACGACGACGAGGTCGAGGCGGCCGGTTCGACGAAGTGCCGTGCCGGTTCCGTCATTCGTGGCCGGCGAAGCCGGCGCGGACGACGGTTCATCGCGTCTGCGCGCGATGCCGCCGGACAGCGCGACGATCGACTCCGGCCGGTACCAGATCGCCGAACTCCACGCGCGCTCCTGCACCACCTGCTCGACACCCTGCTCGCGCGTCAGGCAGCAGTCGGCGAACGACCCGCCCGCGCGCGCCGCCTGTGCCGCGCAGTCCGACGCGAACGGGTCGACGCCCTGCTCCTTGCACACCAGCGTGCTCCAGCGACAGGTCGGCACTTCGAGTACGCGCGCGTAGTAGAAGGCGCGCTGCCCCGCGTCGAACTCGGGGTCCTCCCAGACCGCACACAGCTCGCTCGCGGCCGGCGCGGGTGTGCACGTCGCCCGGTCGAGGTCCGTTCCGTCGTCCGCCGAGCCCGCGACGTCGAACACGCGCTCGCGCGCAGCGCCGCTCGCATCGACCCATCCCTTCACGATCTGGATGCGCTGCAGGTCGGCGCCGGGCGCGTCGGCCGTGCCCGCATCCTTGACGGCGAGCACCGCGAAGCGCGGGCTCGCACCGTCGCGCACGTCGCCGAGCTCGCCACCCATCGGCGTGCCGGTCGCGTACGCGCGCGCCACGAAGTCGGCCGCGTCACACGAGACCCCGTCGAGCCCGCCACCGAAGAGACGCACCAGTGAGCGCGTGCCGCTGGTCGCGAAGGTCTCGCGGCGCGCGAACGCTGCGAAGATCGCGTCGCGCGAGTTCTCCTCGGCCCAGGCGCCGGCGAGACCGCCGGGGTTCGACTGGAGCTGGCGCGCGATGCGCCGCTGCGGACTCGCGTCGCTGTTGCCCTGGCCGCCCTGCCAGCCCTTCTCCGCGGTACTGCCGGACGCGCCGCCGTGATTGTCCGTGCTGCCGATGAAGCCCATGCGGAACGGGTTCACGCCGAGCCGCTCCTCGAGCGACAGCCCGTCCTCGAGTGCGTTGCGGACGAGGTTGCGACGCGGCCAAGAGCGCACATCGGGTGGCGGATCGTTGTCCGGGCCCTCGTGCGATCGCGCCAGCTGCTCGAACGAGCACAGCTCGTCGGCGGTCCCGACACCCTCGCCGGCCAGCAGGTCGAAGCGGCACTCCGAGTTGCCCTTGATCTGGTGGATCTCGACCAGCGGCTCGCGGTCCTGGCGGCGCTGCGCCGCCGCGGTGTCGTCGGGGTCGGCGAACTGCTCGCCGTCCGAGAGGTTCGTGTTGTGCGGGATGATCACCGCGTCGCAGCCGATGCCGGCATCGAGGCAGTCGCGCTCGACCGCGGTCCACAGCCCCTGCGGCCAGCCGTCGGGCGCGGTCTCGAGCTGGCTCGAGGCGAACGCCGGCACGACGTGGTTGCGAAAGATCACGTTGCGGTGGCGATGGCGTCCGAACGGGCTCGTCGTGTGCTCGTAACCGACGAAGCTCGTGAAGGTGCAGGCGTCGCTGCGGTCGTATGCTTCTTCCGCCGCGGCCTGCATCTCCTGCCAGACCGACGTCGCTTCGGCGTCGCAGTCGACGCCGGGCGTGCTGCAGAATGCGTGCGACCTGGGTGGGTTGTCGATGCCCGCGGGATACAGCCACTGCACCGTGACGTTGAAGCGGTCGCCAGGATCGTCGGCCTTGCGCAGGTTACCGCACATCTCGGTGTCGTAGAGCGGCGTCCCGGGTGTGATGCAGAGGTTCACCTCGCCGAAGAACTCGGAGTGATCGGTGACCGCGGCGAAGTCGAGCGGTCGGTCGAGGCGCGCGCTGCGGGTCTGCTGCTCGTCGTCGTCGACCAGCGTGATGCTCGAGCCCTGCGCGAACGCGTACGCATCGCGCGGGCCAACCTTCGTGCCGAAGATGTAGGCGTCGGCGGAGTAGCGCGTGTGGACGTGCAGGTCGCCGAAGAACGGCTGGCGCAGGGGATCGAAGCTCGCACACGGCGCGCGCTCCTCGGTGCGCTGCCACGGGGCCCCGGTGCCGGCCGTCGGCGGCGGGCCGACCGGCGGTGCGTCGCTGCACGAGGTGAACGACGCGACGATCGTGGCCAGTACCACGACCACCGGGAGTCGGACCGGGTTCGAGTGCGTCACCCAACCTCCGTGGCAGGTTTCCCTGCTCCGTGGCAAGCGCGAAAGCGCGTCTCGCGCCCGGCGACCGGTTCCGATGAGCGACCCGGCCCCCAGCTCAGCCGGGCAGCAGGCGCCCGAGCAGTCCCTCGATCTCGTGCACGTCGCGGACCACGTGGTGGCGCGCGTCGTCCGGCACTGCCGCCCCGGGCGACGCCAGCCAGACCGCGTGCAGGCCGCAGTCCGCAGCCGCACGGACCGACGCCAGCATGTCGTCGACGAACACGCACTCCCCCGGAGGGACACCGAGCGCCGCCGTCGCGGCCGCGAACGCGCTCGGCGCGGGCTTCGGCACGTAACCGATGTCCTCGAGGGCCAGCACCCGCTCCATGAGGTCGGCGATGCCCAGCAGATGCAGCACCTGATGCGCGTGGCGGCGCGGCGCGTTGGTGAGGACGGCCTTGCGCAGCGGGACGCGCTCGAGGAGCCCCCGCAGCCGTGGATCAGGCCCGAGCAGGTCGGAGAGATCCACGCCGTGGCAGTGCTGCAGGTAGTCGTCGAGGTCGAGCGCGTGGGTTTCGAGCAGACCGCGCATCGTCGTGCCCCAGCGTGCACACAGCGTTTCGCGCGCGGCGTCGACCGCCGCCGGGTCGAACCCGAGTCGGTCGGTCATGAACGAGTTGATGCGCCCGTCGATGCGGCGCAGCACGCCGTTCCCGCGCGGATAGAGCGTCTCGTCGAGGTCGAGGAGGAGAACCTGCACGGCAGTCCGCCGTAGCATGCACGGACCACGGGCGGCGGTGCGCCGTCTTCCCGACGCGCACCGCCGCCGCGCACGCTCAACGGTGGCGGTTGATCCAGCCGTACGCCTTCGTCGCCCAGACGTCCGCACGATACACCGCATCGTCGCCGCGCGTGGTCGTGATCGTCATCTCGGCGAGCGTCGCCGCGTCCAGGTCGCGGTACGCCTCGATCGTGACCTGCGTGCCGGCGTCGGCCTGGGCGGCTGCCACCTCACCTTGAACAGGCCATCGTACGTTCCCGCGCCACTGCGCGCGGCGCGGTCGACGAAGCGGAACTTCTTGCCCCGTTGCTCGAGCGCGCCGGCCGGGAGGGACCCCTCGTACACGACCCCGTTCGCATTGCTCAGCACCACGTGGAAGGCCTCGTTTTCCGGATCGAGCGCGACACCCACGGGAAAGGCGCTGCGGATGATCAGCTGGTCGGGCTTGCCGATCTTCTTGAACTTGATGGTGTCCGGACAGGCGTGGTGGCAGACGTCTGCCGGGCCCGGCGGCACCGGCGTCGGGCTCGGGGTCGGAGAAGCGGTCGGCTTGGGCGTCGGCGTCGGTGTCGGCTTCGGTGTCGGCGTCGGTGTCGGCGTCGGTGTCAGCTTCGGTGCCGCCGCCGGCTTCGGTGTCGGCGTCGGCTTCGCCGCTACCGGCAGCGCGGACAGGAAGAACGGGACGACGAGCGCAGCCGCACAGATGCGAACACGGAGCGGAGGGTCGAGCGAAGCGTCATGACGGCGCCTCTGAGGTTGTGGAAGGCCGGCGACTGCGCCGCAGCGATGGGAGGCCCCGGGGGGCCGGCTGCTCGACGAAAAAGCGCGCCGGGCAGCGTCAAGGCAAGGGCGAAACTGCGCGATCTGCATCGCACTGACGCAACGAATGCGTGTCGCCGGTGTCTCCGCGAACGTGCAACTGCGCTTCCTTCGTCGTGCGGACATGCCAGCGTGGCGAATGACGAGGCGACCGCACGATCGCCTCGTCGTTCACCAGCGGGGCGGCCGACGACGGGCCATGAGAGATGCGCTGCATGACGACGAGACTGGCATGACGACGAGCCGCGAATGGGAAGTCGTGGAGCGCTGGTTCGTCGCGCTCCTCGTCGAACACGATCCCGTCCTCGCCGAGGTGCTCGCGGCAAACGCTGCGGCCGGGCTGCCGGCGCACGACGTGAGCCCCCCGCAAGGCAAGCTTCTGCACCTGCTCGCGCGGATCGCTGGCGCGCGCACGATCCTCGAGATCGGCACGCTCGGCGGCTACAGCACCATCTGGCTCGCGCGCGCTACCCGACGACGGCACGATCGTGACGCTCGAGGCCGACCCGCACCACGCGGACGTCGCACGCGCGAACCTCGCGCGGGCAAACGTCGCCTCCCGCGTCGACGTCCGCCTCGGGCCCGCCTTCGATACGCTGCCGGTGCTGGAAGCGGAGCGGCGCGCACCGTTCGACCTCGTGTTCATCGATGCCGACAAGCGCTTTAGCGCCGCCTACTTCGACTGGGCGTTGCGGCTCGCGCGGCCCGGAGCGACGATCGTCGCCGACAGCGTGGTCCGCGCCGGTGCGGTCGTCGACGCCACGAGCCGCGACCAGAGCGTGCTCGGCGTTCGCGCGCTCGCCGAGCGCCTCGCGCAAGAGCCGCGTGTCGTCGCGACGGCGCTGCAGACCGTCGGCAGCAAGGGCCGGGACGGCTTCATCCTGGCGCGCGTCGTGGACGCGGCCCCCGGAGCCACCCGTCAGAACAGGAAGTAGGTCGTGAGGTCGTACGTGGGAACGGGAATCGTCGGCAGCAGGCCGCGGATCCACTGGTCGACGAACACGTCGGCGTCGCCGACCCACGTGCGCGGCACCACCAGGATGTCGTTCGGCGCCATCGCCGTGGTGTCGTTGCCGCCCGCCTCGTAGATCGCCTGCAGGTCGAGCTTGCTGTTCCGCACCTGTCCGTTCACACGCTGGATGTGGACGATCTCGTCGGTCTTCGCATCGTCGACGAACCCGCCGCGCTCGACGATGGCCTGCATCGCGGTCATGCCGGGCCGGTAGGGCGCGTAGCCGGGGCGCGCGACCTGCCCGGTCACGAACACGCGATGCTCGGCGAGCTCCACGATGGTGACGCTGACCGCAGGGCCCTTGAGCCTGACCGATGCCTTCTCGGTGATGACGCGCTCGAGGTCCTCGGGTGTGTAGCCGGCCACCAGCAGGTCGCCCGTGATCGGCAGGTTGAAGCGGCCGTCGTTGCGGACCGGCGCGCGCAGGTCCTCCTCCGGGTGGAACGGGAACGTCACGTCGATGATGTCGCCCGGTGCCAGCCGGTAGTGCCCGGCGTCGATCACCGGTGCCGGCGCGCCGCCCGGAACCGTCCCCGGTGCGCCGCCGACGTGCGCCGCGCCCGCCGCTGGTACGTCCGGGGCACCCGTCTCACCCGGCGCCAGACCGGCGGCCTCCGCCCGCGCCGCCGCCGCGGCCTCGGCCTGCTCCTCCTGGAGCAGCATCATCTGCTGGCGCTGCTTGCCGGTCGGCCCGCACGCGGTGGTGCCGAGCGTCGCACAGATGGCGAACAGCATGGCGAACGCGACGTCGGCCATGCGGCACCGGGGACGGCGCACGTGCGCGGCACGCGCGTCGGACCTCACGATGATCGTACTTCCCACCCGGTCGAGCCTCCGGCTGCGATCGCAGCCGCAACGATAGTAGCGCCACCGCGCGCCCGAGGCATTAGGGAAATCGCTTTCCTGCGCGGGAGGTGTGCGGTGTATCGGTTCGGGCCGGTGCGCCGTCGTTGCGGCGGTGCGACCGGCGCGGGCCGCCTGAGAATTCGTTGCAGGGGTGCGCGATCCGCGCGCCGCGGGGTGCGATCCGCGCGCCGCGCCGCGTCTCGGTCGGCCGCAAGGTCCGGCCGGGCTCCGATCTGCGCGAAGCTCCGTACCGAAGTCGCAAACGTGACGAGGTCACCGAGTCGCTCGCGCAGGGTGCGCTTCAGGATCTGCCGATCGCGACACTCGTAGTCGTGCACCGCGATGTTGCGGAAGCCCACCATGGCGCGCAGACGCAAGGCCAGATCCGCTGCCAGCACGCCCTGATCGGCGAGGATCTGGAAGTGCGCCTTCAGCGAGTCCGGCAACCCCCAGCCGCGCCCCGAGATGAGGTGCGCTGCGAGGTCGATCGTCGCCTGGATCGCACGCTGCGGGTTGAGGACGACGATCTTCTCGACGTCGATCTGGTCGACGCGCTCCGCGTCTCCGCCGGTCACCACCCGGATCCGCTCGAGGCAGCGCTCGATGGTCGCGAGCTTGCCGAGGAACACGTCGGTGGTCACCGGACGACACCGTCCGATCGGAGGATCGCGGCCTCGATCGGCGCCCGCACCTGCTTCAGGTCGAAGTACGCGCCGAGCGCGCGCACGGTGAAGCGCTCGAAGGCCTCGCGGTCGCGCATCTGCAGGATCGCATGGTCGCGCAGGATCTCCATCGCGAGGATGGGCGACGCCGCGCCGAGCACGACGAGATCGACATCGGCACCGAGCAGGTCCTCGAGATCGGCCTTCGCCGCGGCGACGGCGAAGGCGTCGGGCAGCGGCCGACCGGTGAGGATCGCGAGGTCGTGATCGCTCCCCGCGTGCTCGCGGCCGCGCACGCGCGAGCCGAAGAGGAGAATCGCGAGCGGGCGAAAGCGCTCCTCGAGGAGCTCGACGGTCCGATCGAGGGGTGCTTCGTCCGGTTCGGTCCCGCGCGACATGGTCGTGGCGCATCGCGACTGGCCGCCCGGTGCAGCGCGCGCAGCCTCGCGGCTCGACTCACGAGAGGCTTGCCGGGGGAACGCCCGGAGCAGAGAGCAGCGCCTCGACCGCGTCACTCTCGACCATGCGTCGCCAGGAGCCAGATCGCGAGCGCGCGGCGCTCCGCGTCGGAGAACGGGTACGCCGGCATCGGCGGCTGCGGTGTGCGGAGAAACGTCGCCAGCGAGTCGACGCCGTACTTCGACGCGAGGCCCTGGAGCGGGCGGTACGTCTCCGCCGACGCCTCCTGCCGCACGTGGCAGCGCGCGCAGTCGTTCGCCGCCCACAGCGCGCTGCCGGTCGCCGTCGCGCGCGTGCGCTCGGCGTCCGTCACGCCGGCGAGCGGGTCGCCCGCGACCTTCGTCGCGGCAGCGCCCGCACGACCGGCCGCACCGCCGACCACGGACGCGGCCCCATCCGCACGCGGCGCCGACGGCAGCGGTGCCGCCCCCCCGTACACCACGCGGTAGACGACCCCCGTGAAGTCGTCCGACACGTAGAGCGCGCCGTCGGGCCCGACCGCGACGTCCACCGGACGTCCGTACACGCGCTCGTCGATCTCGAAGCCGGAGAGGAACTTCTCCTCGCGCGCCCCACCCTTGCCGTCGAGGAACACCGCCACCACCTCGTAGCCGGACTTCCGCGAGCGGTTCCACGAGCCGTGCAGCGCCACGAAGATCGCGCCGCGGTACTTCTCCGGAAACGCGCTGCCTTCGTAGAACGCGAGACCGAGCGGGGCCGTGTGCGCGCCGAAGCCGAACACCGGCGAGATCGACGTCGCGACGCGCTCGGGGTTCGCAGCACCGAAGTCGGGATCGGGCACGCGGTCGCCGTTCGCGTACGGCCAGCCGTAGAAGCCGCCCTGCACGACGCGGTTCAGCTCGCACGGCGGGAAGTCGTCGCCGAGCATGTCGCGGCCGTTGTCCGTCGCGTAGAGGTCACCCGTGCCGGGCTGCCACGCGAAGCCGACCGCGTTGCGCAGCCCGCTCGCGTAGATCTCCTCGTTCGATCCGTCGAGGTCGTAGCGCACGATGGCCGCACGGCGCCGGTCGGCCTCCTCGCAGACGTTGCAGCTGGAGCCGATCGAGACGTAGAGCTTGCCGTCCGGACCCACGTCCACCGTGCGCGTCCAGTGGTTGCCACCGGCGGGGAGGCCCTCGACGATCTTCTCCGGCTGGCCGCTCACCGCGCGCGTCGCCGCGTCGAAGCGGAGGCGAATCACGCCGTCGGTCTCACCGACATAGAGCCAGCCCTCGTGCAGCGCGATGCCGTGCGGACGGTTCAGGTCGGTCAGCAGCGCGCGGCGTCCGTCGGACGTCCCGTCACCGTTCGCGTCGCGCTCGACGAGCCAGATCGTGCCCTCGCGAGGAGCGCTGACCAGCAGGTCGCCGGTCTCGGTGAAGCGCAGGAAGCGCGCGTTCGCGATGCCGGACGCCCAGGTGTTGATGGCGAATCCGTCCGGCAGGCGGAGCCGCGCGCGCACCTCCGACTCGGCCATCGCGTCGCCGCTGAAGCCGGGGAAGTTCACCGTCATGCTGCCGAGCGGCAGGTAGTAGTTGGTGCAGCCCGGAGCCGAACCGAGCAGGAGGACCGCGGCGGTCACCGCCGCGGTCAGGTGTGGCCATCGCCGCGTCATCGACTAGAAAGAACCCCGACCGGCCGCGATCCGCAACCGCCGGCCGGGAGAGCGAGGGCACGGCATGGCTTCCGAGAGCTGCATCTTCTGCAAGATCGTCCGCGGCGAGGCGCCGGCGGCGATGGTCTTCGAGGACGAGCACACGCTCGCCTTCATGGACATCTTTCCGGTGACCGACGGGCACACGCTGGTCGTCACCCGGGAGCACGCCGAGAACGTGTTCGAAGCGTCGCGCGAGGTGCTCGAGGCTGTCGCCGCGACCGCGAAGCGCGTGGCGCACGCGCTGCGCGACACGCTCGCACCCGAGGGGCTGATGGTCTTCCAGCTCAACGGCGCGGCGGCCGGGCAGACGGTGTTCCACTATCACATGCACCTCATGCCGCGCGCGGCGGGCGAGCCGCTCTTGCTGCACACGCGCGTGCCCGGCGACCCGCAGCGCCTCGCCTCGCTCGCCGAGACGCTCGCGCGGCACGTCGCGCGCTGAGCACCGGCGGACGCGGTGCCCTGCGCACCCGCGGTCGACACCCGAAGCGCGCTCAGGGCGTGGTCGCGGCGCCTCCGTCCGGCACAGCGGCGGCGTCGCTCTCGTCCGGTACAGCGGCGGCGGCGCTCGCGTCCGGCGCGGCGGCGGCGTCGGCCGGCTCCTGCCCGAGCTGCTCCAGGACCGCTGCCAGCTCGACGCGCGCCGGCTCGTACTCGGGATCCGTCTCCGTCGCCGCGTTGAGCAGGGCCGCCGCGGCCGCGACGTTGCCGAGCCACAGCGCCGAGCGCGCCATCCGCTGGTAGTCGGCGGCCCGGTTGCGCCGCGTGATGCGCTCGTTCGCCTGCGCGCGCTCGGCGTTCTTCTCGTCGCCGAGCTGCCCGTAGGCGTACGCGAGCAGCATCCAGCCGTGCGTCCACGACGGGTCACGGTCGCGCAGCAGGAACTCGAGCAGCTCGATCGAGCGCTTCGTCTGGCCGTTGCGCAGCGTGACCTCGGGCGCTTCGCGCAGCACACGCGGGTCCGCTTGTCCGAAGCTCGTCGCGAGCAGCGCGTCCGCCTCCTGCTGCGCCTCCGGATAGCGGCCGAGCTTGGCGAGGGCGCGCATCCGGAGGGAGCGTGCGCGTAGGTCACCGGGTCGGATCGCGAGCGCGGCGTCGGCGTCGGCCAGAGCTCCCGCGAAATCGCGCGCCTCGTCGCGAACCTCAGCCCGCAGCAGCAGCGGCTCGAACCCACCCGGCGCCAGCGCGACCGCCTCGTCCGCCGCCGCGAGCTGGTTCTCGACGGGGAACTCCCCCTGCGACACACGGCGCGCCACCACCGTCACGGCGACGATCGCGTTTCCCGTCCGTCCGCCCTCGTTGGCGACGCGCAGCAGATCCTCGGTCGCACCGGAGTCCTTGCGCGCGTGACTGATCGCGAGCGCACCGACCCGGTCGGCATCGAGCGGCTCGCCGAGCTGCCGGAGGATCGGGAGGATGGCGCCCTTGGTGCTGACCAGCGCCTGCCAGTTCGCGCGCGACGTCTCGTCGTAGAGCATCCACGGCGTGCCGAGCTCGATGAACAGGTTGTCGTCGGTGTTGACGACCGGCGCCCGCTTCACGAGTGCGTCGACATCGGCCGGCGTGACGCGCATCAGGCTCCACAGATCGAGGCTCGAGAAGTTGCCGATGCGCTCGAGGTCGGCGCGGACGGCGGGCGCGAGACTCTCCCAGCGCGGCAGATCGCCCAACCCGAGGGGGCGGTCCTGAGCGAGTAGAAGCAGATCGGGGCTGCCCGAGAGGTCGGCGAAGCCGTACACGTACGGGAACTCCGAGCGCAGAGCCGCGATGATCGACGCGAGCGAGGGCGGGTCGAGCGCGTAGAGCTGCACCCACTGCAGGAGCCGCCCGCCCGGCGCGAGCGCGGCCTTCACGATGCCGAAGAACTCGCGCGTGAACAGGTTCGACACACCGCTCATCCACGGGTTCGATGGCTCGGAGATGATCACGTCGTAGCGCTCGTCGGTCGCCGCGAGATACGACCGGGCGTCGTCGAGGACCATGCGCACGCGCGGATCGTCGAGCGGGCTGCCGCTCACGTCGTCGAACCAGCGCGACGCCTCGACGATCGCCGGCTCGATCTCCACCGCGTCGATGCGCTCGACCGCCGCGTGCGTCGCGACCGACCCCGTCGTCACGCCCGATGCGTAGCCGATCACCAGGACCTTCTTCGCGGGTCCGCCGAACAGCAGCGGCAGCTGACCGAGCAGCACCTGGGTCGACATGTCGCCGTAGGACGACGCGTCGGTCTTGCCGTTCACCCGCAGCGCGAGGATCCCGCCTGCGCGCTGAACCGACACGGTCGCGTTGATGCCGTCACGGTAGAACACGAGCTCGCTGGCGGAGCGTCCGTCGACCGGCGCGGTCTCGATGCCGAAGCGCAGCTCGGCCTCGGGGGCCTTGAACACGCCACGCGTCAGCGCCTGACGGTCGAACGGGATCGGCACGACGAGCAGCAGCGCCGTTGCTGCGAGGGGCACGAGCGCCTGCGCGCGGGCGCCCGTGCTGCGCGCACCGGCCGCCAGCACCAGCGCCGCAGCGAGCAGATCGACTCCGGCGCCGAGCGCCAGCGTGTCGCGGATGCCGAGCCACGGCAGCAGGAGAAAGCCCGTGCAGAAGGCGCCCGCCGCGGAGCCGATCGTGTTGGCGAAGTAGACGCGACCGACGGCCTCGCCGGGATCGTGCAGCGCGTCGCCCAGGACGCGCGCGACCAGCGGGAAGAGCCCACCCAGGATCAGCGTCGGCGGCAGCATCGCGATCATGCACATCAGCACGCGCCCGAAGGCGATGCGGCCGCTGTCGAGGCCGTAGTGCTCGACCATCCAGAGGAACGCCTGCGGCAGATGCGGCAGGACGACCGTCGTGCCGAGCGCCAGCACCGCGAGCACCACGATGCCCCACGCGAGCAGCTGCAGCGGCGCACGCGTCGCGTCGATCCAGCGCCGGAAGACCAGGCTGCCGAGCGCGATGCCGGTCAGAAACGCGCCCAGCATCGAGGCGAACGCATAGATCGACGACCCGAACACCACCGCCAGCGCGCGCGACCAAGCGACCTCGTAGAGCAGCGCGGTGAAGCCGACCGCGCCGTACACGATGAGCAGCAGGCCGGTCCGCGTGGTCGACGGCGGCCCGACCGCGCGCTCGCGGGCAGGCGTACCGGCGACCGCGTGCGGCGCGGGCTGCGCGCCCTCCCCGCCCGCGGCGCGGAAGCCGCGATCGACGACCGTCAGCGCGAGGACCCCGACCACGACGTCGAGCAGCGCGCCGATGCGGTTCGTCCACGTGAGCCCGACCAGCCGGAACAGCACGAAGGTCGCGAGGAACACGCCCGCGACCGCCCCGAGCGTGTTGAGCCCGTAGAGCAGCCCGGTGCTCGAGCCGATGCGCTGATCGCGACGCACCAGCGCCGTCACGAGGATCGGCAGCGTCGCCCCCATGAGCACCGTCGGCACCAGCAGCAGCCCGAGCGCGATCGCGAAGCGGACGAACACCGCCGGCCAGAAGTCCATGCCGGCAAGCAGCGTACGGTTGAGCGCCGGAAGCTGCGCCAGCATCCACGGCACGACGAGCGCATAGGCGCCGATCGCGATCTCGAGCCAGCCGTACGCGCGGACGCCGCTCGGGATCCGCGCCGCGAGGCGCCCGCCGGCGAGCCCGCCGAACCCGAGGCCCAGCATGTACGCGACCAGGATGGTGCTCGCAGCGAGCGTGGTGGAGCCGAACACGAGACGCAGCTCGCGCGTCCAGACGACCTCGAGCGCGAGGCTGCCGAGACCGGAGAGGAAGAAGCACAGCGCGAGGAGGAACGTCCGGCGGGCGGGCATCGCCGGCGAACCTACCCCGCCGAGCGGGAGCTGCGCTACGGCTTTCGCGGCTTTCGCCGGCGGAACGTCGCGACGCGACTCCCGCTCATGCGGACGCCCCGCCCCGCCCGGCGCGAAGCGCCGTCTCCTCGCGCCCGTCGAGGTGGGGCAGGAAGAGCACCAGCGCCATCCCGGGGATCGTCACCAGGAACGTGAACAGGAAGTACGGCCCGAAGCCCATCCCCGCCGCGAGGAAGCCGCTGCCGACCCCCGCCAGCGTGAAGCTCACGCTCATCAGCGCGGTCACGATCGCCATGTGCGCCGCGCGATGCTCCGCTGCGCAGCAGCGCATCAGGTAGACCATGAACACCGCGGTGCCGAGCCCCGACCCGAAGGCGTCGAAGGCGATGACGCCGACCGTCAGCGCCTGCCCTGCCCCCGCCGGGCCCAGCCAGGCGAGCCCGACGAACATCAGGTTGAGCGCGTTCTGCAGGAGCATGAACGGCCAGATCCACCGCCGGAGTCCGTCGCGCGCGATCAGGCGTCCACCGAGGAACGTCGCGACGAAGGACGCGACCGTGCCGAGCGTGCCGTTGGCCCAGGCGTAGGTCGAGATCGACATGCCGAGCACGTCGTGCAGGAACGGCCAGCGCATCTTGACGAGGAACGACTCTCCGACGCGGAACGACACGATGAACAGCAGCACGAGCCCGATGCGGCGCTGCGCGAGGAAGTCGACGAACGCGGCGGCGTAGGGCGAGTCGCTGCCGGCGAAGCGGCGCCGGATGCGGTCCAGCGACAGCAGCGCCGCGACGAGTGCTGCGAGCAGCGCCAGCGAGATCCAGCCCGCGAGCGAGATACCGACGAAGGTCCCGATCGCCTGCGCCGCGGCGGCCGGAGCGGCATCACCGGACGCGGGCGCGCCACCGTCGCCGCCGCGCGCCAGGAGCAACGTCGCGAGGACCGCGACGGCGACCCCCGCCAGGACCAGCGCGCCGCGCACCGACGAGGCGCCCAGCGCCGACGCGAGGGAGGCCCGTCGCGTCTCGACGCGCGGCAGGAAGACCGCGTGGTAGAGCGTGAGCAGCACCATCACACCGGCTGCGGCGAGCAGGCCCCTGCTCCAGCCGACCGCACCGATCAGCAGCAGCAGCGGGCTCGCCACGACGAGGCTCGCGATGCGGTACGCGGCCGCTCGATAGCCGACGTACTGCGACTGCCCGCGCTCGTCGAGGCCCTCGAGGTAGTAGCCGTCGATCGCGATGTCGTGCGTCGCCGACAGGATCGCCAGCGCTGCGACGCACAGCGAGATCACGCCGAGCGCCGACGCGGCGCCGACGGTGAGCGCCAGTGCGACCAGCACGGCCGACAGCGCGATCTCGGCCGCGACGATCCACGCGCGCTTGGTCTCGTACTGGTCGAGGAAGGGGCCCCAGAGGAACTTGAGGTTCCACGGCAGGTGGAAGAGCGCCGTGAGGCCGATCACCTGCAGGCTCGCGCCGAGCTCCTTGAACAGGATCTCGACCAGGTTGTTGACCACGCTGTACGGGAAGCCCTCGGCGAAGTACGTGCTCGACACCCACGCCGACGGGGCGGACCCGAAGCTCCGCGCGCGCCCCGGGTGCCCCGGTGCGCGGCGCCCGTCGCCGCGCGCATCCTCCCCTGCTTCGCCCATCCCGTACCGCGCCCGTGTCTACACCGCGGCGCGGTGCCGGTGAAGCGGGTCCGGAATCGGGTCCACCGATTGCGGGACCCGCACACGGACCGCTAGGCTCGCCACGCTCCGCGTCGTCGCCACCGGATCGGCGCGGCGTACCGCTGCCACGAGCCCGCCCGTTGCTGCACCGCCGAAAAGCCCCCACGTTGCGCTCGCGCGCGGGCATCTGCACGCTCGCCGTCGCGACGCTCGCCGCGTGCACGCGCGAGCGCCCGGCGGAGCCGGCGCCGCCGCAGCTGTCGACGGTACACCGCTTCGTCGAGCAGGGTTCCCGGATCGCCGACGACGCGCGCCTGACGCACGGCAGCCACGTGTTCCTGGGCACCGACGCACGCCCGGTGCTGACTGCGGCGCGGCCGTACGTACCGGGACTGCTCTGCGAATCCACGGACGGGCCCCACAAGTTCTGCCGCGCCAAGCGTCCCGCCGACCTGCCCGCCGCACCGCACGCGATCTTCGCCCGCGGCAGCGCCAGCTCCGTCAAGCACCCGGACTTGCACGACGGGCCCCCTGCGCCCGACGGCGCGGCGACCGTCGCCGCAACGGCAGCCGCCGAGGACGCGAACCTCGCACCTGGGGCAACGCCCGCGGCGGCCGACGCCGCGCCGCCGCCGCGTTTCGCGAGGTCGGTGCTGCTCCCGCCCGGCGAGGAGACCCCGGTCGGCTGGCTCATGGCGCTACAGCACTTGCTCGCTCGCACCTACGCGATCCCCGCCCTCGAGGAGCGCCAGATCGCGACCGGGCCGTTCACCGTCCCGCCGGGCGCGCTGCTGCGTCTCTCCATCGGCGTCGAGGAGCCGGTCTGGTGGGTCGACTCGGCACCGGTGCTCTTCCGCGTGGTGCTCGAGGACGACAGCGGGGCGCAGCAGGACCTCTACCGGCGCATCCTCGACCCGGCGCACAACCCCGCCGATCGCCGCTGGTACGACAGCGACGTCGATCTCACCGACCTCGCCGGGCGGACCATCCGGCTCAGGTTCACGACGGAGCCGGTGCAGACCGGCGACACGCGACCGTCGCTGCCGCTGTGGGGAGATCCCCGGGTGCTCGCGCCGCCGGGCTCCGGGAGGCGCCCGTCGGTCGTCCTGGTGTCGCTCGACACGCTGCGCGCGCGCAGCATGAGCCTGTACGGCCACGCACTCGAGACCACACCGAACATCACCCGGCTCGCGGCGCGCGGGACGACGTTCGACAACGCCTTCACGACGTTCTCGAACACGTTGCCGTCGCACATGAGCATGCTGACCGGGCTGCTGCCCGCGACGCACGCGGTCTTCGGACCACCGGACGTCCTGGGTGAGGACCGCACGCTTCTCGCCGAGCAGTTGCGCCGAGCCGGGTACGCGACCGCCGCCTTCACCGAGGACGCGCTGCTCGATTCGCGGCGCGGCTTCCGGCGGGGGTTCTCCACGTACTACGAGAACACCGCGAGCGGCGCCGGCGCGGGGGATGCGGGGCACACCTTCGGCCGTGCGCTCGAGTGGGCCGGCCGTCACGCCGACGAGCCCTTCTTCCTGTTCGTGCACACCTACCAGGTGCACTTCCCGTACGACCCGCCGCCCGCGTATCGGACGCTCTTCACGGGACCGGACGCAGCATCCCCTGTGGACGGCCAGCGCGCCTACGAGCAGGAGGTCCGCTACACCGACGACCTCCTGCAGCGGCTGGTCGACGGGCTGCGCCGGATCTTGCCCGACGAGGAGCTGCTGCTCGTCGTCACCGCGGACCACGGGAAGGAGTTCTTCGAGCACGGGCTGCTGACGCACAACCAGCTGTTCGACGAGGTCATGCACGTGCCGCTCGTCATCGTCTGGCCGGGGCACGTCCCGGCGGGCCGCCGCGTCGCGGAGCTGGTGTCGCTGATCGACGTGACCCCAACGATCCTGCAGCTCGTGGGCGCGCCGGTGCCTCCGGGGCTCGATGGGCTGAGCCTGGCTCCGCTGCTCGCCGCGCCCGCGGGCACGCTGTCGCGCGACACCGTGTTCGGCGAGTACCCGTGGACGGCGATGGTTCCGGAGCAGCACTTCGTGGCGCGTTCGCGCGAAGCGAAGTGCATCGTCACCGAGAGTGGTGCCAAGGACGCCTGCTTCGACCTGCGTGCGGATCCCGGCGAGCGCGATCCCCGCTCGCCGCGCGAGACGCGAGAGTTCGAGCGCCTGCACGACGCGGCGCGCGCGTACGGTGCGCGCTCGCGCGCGGCGAGCATAGCCGCCGCCGATGCACGCGCGGCAGAGCGTGCCGGCCCCGCCGTCGCGGCTCCGGCGGGGCCGCCGCCGGCCGATCAGCCGGTGCCGGACCCGCCGGACGAGAACATCGCGCGCAAGATGCGCGCGCTCGGCTACGTGCAGTGAACGAGCGGGCAGTGAACGAGAAGGAGACGCGAACGATGTCGAGCGAACTGGTCCTGCGCGAGAACAGGGACGCCGTCCTGACGCTCACGATGAATCGTCCCGAGCGCAAGAACGCGTTCAACAACCCCCTGTGGAAGGCCTTCGCGGCGGCGCTCGACGCCGCGCGCAGCGACGACGACGTGCACGTCGTCGTCGTCACCGGCACCGGCGGCGCGTTCTCCGCGGGTCAGGACTTCTCCGAGATGAACGCCGCGCCGACCGGCGACGAGGGCCCGCACGGCTTCCAGGTGCTGATGGACACCCTCTGCGCCTTCGACAAGCCGCTCATCGCCGCGGTCAACGGGGTCGCGGTCGGCATCGGCATGACCATGCTGCTGCACTGCGACATCGTCTACGTCGCCGAGAGTGCGCGCATGCGCTGCCCGTTCGTCACGCTCGGCGTCGTTCCGGAGGCCGCGAGCAGCTACCTGCTGCCGGCGATCATCGGCTTCCAGCGCGCTGCCGAGGTGCTCTATACCGCGCAGTGGATCGACGCCGCCCGCGCGCTCGAGCTCGGGCTCGCGGCGCGCGTGGTGCCCGACGGCGAGGTGCTCGCCGTGGCACAGGCGAAGGCGGCGGAGATCGCGGTCCACCCGCCGCGCGCGGTGCAGCACTCGAAGCAGCTGCTGCTCGCGACCCGCGCGGACGCCGTGCGCGCCGCCCGCGAGCGCGAAGACGAGGCGTTCCAGGTGCGCATCGGCTCGCCCGAAAACATCGAGGCGATCACCGCTTTCTTCGAGAAGCGCAAGCCCGACTTCCGCAAGACGCGGTGAGCCCCGCGGGTGCGGCAGCCGCACCCGGCCACCGCACCCGCGGGCCACTCATTGCTGAACGAAGCGTGCGATCGGACGGATGACGCCATCGCTGGTGAGGTCGACGTTCAGCGGCGTCACCGACGCGAAGCCGTTGCTCATCGCCTCGAGGTCGGTAGCCGGGTCGCGCAGCGTCGAGCTGCAGCTCGTGCTGCCGAGCGGCGTCTTGACCACGACCGGGTCCCAGACGCCCGCGCTCGAGCCCTCGTCGTAGCCGACCACCCGCTGCGAGCGACCGAGCGGCACCGCGCGCACGCCGCGCAGCGAGCCCTCGACGCAGGTCGGGAAGTTGATGTTGAGGATCTTCGGGCGCCCGCCGGTGCCGCGCAGGCGGCTGCGGAAGGTCGCGCTGCCGCGATACCGGTCGACCAGCTGGTACGTGTAGCGTGCCGCCGCCTCGTACGAGACGTTCGCGCCGAGCCCCTGGCTCACGGCGAACGCCGGTACGCCGAGGCGCGCCGCGGTGAGCGCCGCGCCGACCGTCCCCGAGAGCGTCACCAGCTCGCCGATGTTCTGTCCCTGGTTGATGCCGGAGACCACCAGATCCGGCCGTCGCGGCAGGCCCTGCAGGATGCCGAACAGGATGCCGTCGGCCGGAAAGCCCTCGACCGCGACCGCCGGGTAGCCGCCCGCGGTCTCTACGGACGCAACGCGCAGCGGCCCGGTGGTGAAGCGGTCGGCGGTACCGCTCTGGTTGGTCGCCGGCGCGAACACCGCGACCTCGAGCGAGCTGTCCGCCGCGAGCACGCGCACCAGCTCGGCGAGGCCCGCCGCTTCGACGCCGTCGTCGTTGCCGACCAGCACCCGGAACTTCTGCGCCAGCGCGGGCGTCGCTCCGGCGATCGTCACCGCCACGGCGGCGGCAACGGTGAACCACGCGTTGCGTCTTCTCATCACGTCCCTCCCCACCGCGCGATGCTCGCGCGCGCAATCACTCGGCGACGTAGCCGAGCCGCTTGTCGACCACGTTGCGCAGCCGCTCGCCCTGGACGTAGCGGCGCAGGTTGTCGCGGAACAGCTCGAGCGTGCGCTCGAAGTACTCCGGCGTGTAGCCCGAAACGTGCGGCGTCACGATGCAGCTGGGGAGCGTCCAGTACGGGCTCGACGGCGGCAGCGGCTCCTCGCGGAACGTGTCGAGCCCGGCGCCCGCGATGGCGCCGCGGCGGAGCGCGTCGACCAGCGCGTCGTCGTCGATCACCTCGCCACGCGCCACGTTGATCAGGTACGACGACGGACGCATCGCGGCGAGCGCAGCGCGGTCGATCATGTTGTCGGTCTCGGCGGTGAGCGGTGTCGCCAGCACGACGAAGTCGGCCCACGCGAGAAGTGCGAGCTTCTGCTCCGGCCCTACGACGGCCTCCGCGCCCGGCACCGGCCGGTCCGGGCGCCGGCGCAGGACGCGCACGTTCATGCCCAGCGCGCTGCCGAGACGTGCCAGCGTGGCGCCGATCGGCCCCGCGCCGAGGATCGCGAGGTTGCTGCCGTCGAGCTCCTTGATGCCGCCGGCGTAAGCGATCACGCCGAAGCGGTCCCAGCTCGCGCGTGCCTGGATCCGCGCCGCCTCGTGGAAGTTGCGTGCCAGCGCGAGCATCGTCCCCAGCACGTGCTCGGGGATCGACACCGAGTGCATACCGGTCGCGTTGGTGAGCAGCACGTCGCTCGCCACCATCTCGGGGAACAGGTTGGCCTCGACGCCCGCATTCGCCGTATGGATCCAGCGCAGCCGTTTCGCGCCGGCGAAGGACGTGGCAGGAAAGGTCCAGCCGACGAAGACCTCGGCGTCGGCGAGCGCCGCCGGGAGATCCGCCTCGTTCTCGACCGAGACGATCTCGACGCCCGGCAGCTCGGCGCGGATCGCATCGAGGTCCTGCGGGGCGATCGCCCAGCGCACCTCTTTGAGCTGGAAGAACGAGACGACCTTCATGCGAGTACTCCGTGGCGGAGCGGGCCTCACGCGCGTACCCGCGTAGACGATCACCCCCACCGCGGGGTGTCAATGATTGACCGTGGCGCCCGAGACCCGCATCGTGGCGCCCACGTACCATCCGGGAGGGACGCGACGTGGAAGATTCGAAGCTGGCACTGTCGGGAATGGCGGCGATCGTGACGGGCGGCGGCAGCGGCATCGGGCTGGGCTGCGCACGCCACCTGCTGCGCGACGGCGCGCACGTGACCATCGTCGGCCGGAGCGAGGACAAGCTGAAGGCCGCGGCGGCGAGCCTCGCGTCCCAGGCACCTGGCGCTGCCACGGTGCAGTACACGATCTGCGACGTCACCGACGAGGCGCAGGTGATCGCCGCCGTCGAGCTCGCGAAGAAGCCTACCGGCAAGCTCGACATCGCAATCGCCAACGCGGGCGCCGGAGCGGGCGGCCCGATCTTCTCGACTGGTGTCGAGATGTGGCGCTACGCCGTCGACACGAACATGACCGGGACGTTCCTCACCATCAAGCACGCGGGCCAGGCGATGGCCGCGGGCGGCGGCGGCTCGATCGTCGCGATCTCGTCGATCGCGGGTCCACTCACGCACCGCTTCATGTCGCCGTACTGCGCGAGCAAGGCGGGCGTCGAGATGCTCGTTCGCTGCGCGGCGGACGAGCTCGGCGGCTTCGGTATCCGCTGCAACGCGGTCCGTCCCGGCCTCGTGCCGACCGACATGGCGATGCCGCTCACCGACGACACCACCATCGTCGACGACTACATGGACCAGATGCCGATCAAGCGCCTCGGCGACGTCGACGACATCGCGGCTGGTGTGCGGTACCTGGCGGGCCCCGAGTCGAGCTGGGTGACCGGACAGTGCTTCGCGATCGACGGCGGCCACACGCTCAGGCGCGGCCCCCGCATCGACTCGATGATGGCGCGTTTCTTCGGCGAGGACTCGATCGCGGGCATGCGCGGCTGAAGGGCCCGCGCGCCCGGCGCGGTCACCGCCGGCCCGACCGGTCGCGGAGCGGCCGCAGCAGTGTGACGAGCACGAGCGGCAGGAACGCGAGGATCGAGATCCCGACCAGGGCCTGAGCGGCCGCGAGGGTGGCGTGGGGAGTCATGGGGCGGAGGATGCCTGGACGTCCCACGCCGGGGAAGCGATTTTTCCTCCCGAAGCCGGGTGGCAGGCCGGCGCCGCGTCGTCAGACCCCCTGCTTCGCCGCCGGCGTCGGCGCCGACGGGTCCATCATGCGGACGCCGCGCAGGCTCCGGTGCAGCTCGACCGCGAGGTCGCTGCGCACCCGCGCCCAGCCCGAGCTGTCGGTCCAGAAACGCAGCTGGTAGTGGTTCGATTTGCGGCCGAGGCGCACCAGCAGAGCCTCGGGGCCGGGCGCCGCGACGACCCGCGGATGGCGCCGCGCGACCTCGACCAGGGTCTGCATCACGCGCCCCACGTCGTCGTCCGCCGCGACGCCGAGATCGAGCTCGCAGCGCCGCCGCCGGTCCGACAGCGTCCAGTTGGTGACGTTCTCCTCGATCATCTTCGAGTTCGGGACGATCACCTCCGCCCCCTGCGACGTGCGCAGCGTGCTCGAGCGGATCCCGATGCGCAGCACGTCGGCATCGGGCAGCGCGCCCATCTGGATCAAATCGCCGACCTGCACCGGACGCTCGAAGAGCAGGATCAGGCCGGAGACGAAGTTGTTCATGATCTGCTGCAGGCCGAAGCCGAGGCCGAGGCCGAGCGCGCTCACCAGCACGGTGATGCGCGTGAGGTCGAGCCCGAGCGCCGCGAGGGCGAGCAGGAAGACCGCGAGCAAGAGCGCGTAGCGCGTCAGCGTCGACAGCGCGTAGGGCACGCCGCGCGGCAGCGTCATGCGCGAGAACACGTCGTCCTCGAGCAGCACGACGAGGCCCTTCGACGCGAGGAAGCCGCCGGCGAGGACCACCACGAAGGCGAGCACCTGCCCGACCGGCAGCGCGAGCCCGCCCGCACGCAGGGTGGTGTCGAGCATCCCGCCGAGAGCGTCCAGCAGCGGATCGCGGACCTGGAAGCGTCCGAGCACCAGCCAGGCCCACATGCCGAGGATGAAGACGTCGATCGCCCCGCGCAGTCCGCGCTCGATGGTCGAGCGCCGCCGGCGCACCGTCCGCAGCCGCGACACCGGCCCGTGCGCGAGCGCGACGGCGAGCAGATCGTCCACCGCGACCCGCACCGCGAGCAGACCAACCGACAGCCACAGCGCGAGCAGCAGGCCGATGCCCAGCATGTCGGCGAGGTCCAGGAAGCCGAACGCCGCCGCCGACGCCGACACGACGCAGCCGAGCGCGAGCACGAAGGCCAGCGCGTGCACCGCCGTCCGCATCAACGCCGCGTCGCCGTCCGCAGCCGCCTGGCGTGCTCCCCAGAGAAGGAGCGCCGCCATGGCACCCATCGTCAGCACGAGTAGCACCTGCTCGACCCGAGGCGCGGGCTCCAGGAGCTGCGTCAGGACGGTGAACGCGAACAGCGCGCAGGCCGCGCACAGCGCGCGCCAGACGCGCGACGAGACGATGGGCCGGAAGACGAACATCGACGCCGCAAGCAGCGACAGCAGCATCGCCTGCTTGAACTCGTACGGCGGCGACGGTCGCAGCGGCACCGTGACCAGCAGCCCGACCAGCACCGCCGACGCGAGCGGCGTGCGGAACGTCACCGGCGGACGCGTGCCGTCACCGTCCGCGGCAACCGTCTCGAGCCGCCGCCCCGTCCAGCGCAGCAGGGCGAACAGCACCAGGACGATCCCGACGCAGGCCGAGAGTCGTCCCCGGTACGAGGCGACGTAGCGGCCGACGGCGTCGATCTTGTCCGCGAGGTCGGCCGCGAACGCGGCCTCGTTCCAGGTCGTGTCGTCGGCCGATGTCGCGGCGCGCCACAGGGACGGCTCCTCCGCCGTGAGCATGCGCGCGAGCACCTCGCTGCGCGCATCCTCGATGCGCGCCATCGCGTCGGCATTGTGCTGGTAGGCGCGCGAGATGCCGCTCTGCAGGACCAGCAGCCGCGCCCGCCGCTGCTCGAGCCGCGGCCGCATCCGGTCGATCGCGTCGATGGTGCCCTGCATGCGATCGAGGACCGTGACCGGCGCAGACGCGTCGCGCGCCGTCGCCAGGGCCCGGGTCCACGAGTCGTGCAGCGCCGCGAGCGAAGCGATCTCGCCGTCGCGACGTCGGACGCGCGCCCCGATGCGCGCGTCGATCGCGTCGAGCTCGGAATGCAGCGCCACCCACGAGGTCGTGAGCGAGTCGAGCGCCGTCGTGCGCACGTTCCGCGCCAGCCGTCGCGAGGTCTCGTGCCAGTGCTTCGCGGTCCGCCGCGTCTGGGCTTCGACCGCCGCCTCGAGCTCCTCGACGACGGTCGCATCGACCAGCGAGCGCTCGAGGTCGTTGAGCCGCGCCGCGACCTCCTCGGCCCCGCGGCCGAACTGCGACGCCAGCGTCGCGTCGGTGGTCGCGACGTCGCCGGACGACGGCTGCGCCTCGGACGATGGCTGCGCCTCGGACGACGGCTGCGCCTCGGACGACGGCTGCGCCCCGGGCGACGGCTGCGCCCCGGGCGACGGCTGCGCCCCGGGCGACGGCTGCGCCCCGGACGACGGCTGCGCCCCGGACGAGACGGCGACCAGCAGGGCCGCGGGCAGCGCGACGGCTGCGACGAGCTTCGAGATCTTCATGCGGGACGCCTCTCCGTTCCGATCGCTCGTCCGGCCGTCCCTGGAGCGCCTGGCCTCGCGCGAGCGGCGTTTTGATTACCATACGGGTCCGCGAAACCTCTTACCCTGGCGCGACAAACCGCGCCGAGCGGCGTCACCGCGGCGCCGGGACCGCGACCGCGAAGGCCGTTCGCTCGCGCTCGAACGTCGTCGCGTCGATCGCGGCACCGCGCGCCGCGACCCCACCCGCGTCGGCCGTCCGGCCGAGCCGGACCAGGGTCTCGGCGAGTGCGGCGAGGTCGCGCAGCGAGCGCGGGGCGCGCTCGACGGCGACAGTGAAGTCGGTCTCCGCGCGCGCCAGGTCGCCGCGCTCGGTGAAGAAGCGGCCGCGCCAGTAGTACGGCGAATCGCTGTCCGGTGCGAGCTGCACGGCCCGGTCGTGCGCCGCGTGCGCGTCGCCGGTGAGGCCGCGCGCCGCGAGCACGATGCCGAGGTTGGTCGTCGCGAGGTCGTAGCCGGGTGCGATCTCGAGCGCGCGGCGGAAGCGCAGCTCGGCCTCGGCGAGTCGCCCGGTGCGCATCAGCTCGACGCCGTCGTTCATGATCGCCACCGCCTTGGGGTCCGGGGCCGGCGCGGCGGCCGGTGCCGCCGTGCCGGGGTCGCGGCGCAGACGACCGCCTGCGAGCACCGCCGCACGGAACTCGGCCCGCTCGCGCGGCACGCTCGTCGCGTCGATCGCAGCGGCGCGGGAGGCGTACGCCGCCGCCTCGTCGTCGCGCCCCGCCGCGCCGAGCATCTCGGCGAGCGCCACCCACTCGCGGAACGGCGCCGCCGACAGGCTCGCGGCGCGCTCGAGGTCAGCGATGGCCGCGTCGCCGTCGCCGCGCTGGGCGTGGAAGCGCGCGCGCCAGTAGTAGGATGCATCGGACGCGGGCGCGATGCGCACCGCCGCATCGAAGGCCGCGCGCGCCTCGTCGTCCCTGCCCTGCGCGGCGAGCACGATGCCCAGGTTGGTGGACGCGAGCCCGTAGCCGGGTGCCAGGCGCGCGGCCTCGCGGAAGCGCCCCTCGGCGTCGGCGTACGCGCCGCGGCGCATGAGCGCGAGACCGTGGTTCATCTGCGCGCGCGGCGACGCGGGTGCCTTCCGCGCCGTGTCGGCCCACAGCGTCTCGGCGTCGCGCCAGTCGCGGTTTCGCGCGCGCGTCAGCAGGCCGAGCGGCACGAGCAGCAGCACGAGCAGCGCCGCGACCAGCGCGCGCGGTCCGCGCACCGTCCGCCAGGCGGCCGCGACCAGCAGCACGCTCGCCAGCAGGACGACGCCGGTCAGCGCGAGGTACGGCCGGTGCTCGTTCACCGGCTCGGCGAGCGGCACGACGCTCGAGTGCGGCGCCAGCCAGAGGAAGAACGACAGCACGAGGAACGTCATCGCCGGTGTCCGCCGCGCCGCCGCCAGCGCCAGCACCAGCACCGTGATCCAGCCGGCGAGCGCCAGCAGGACGCGCGGCTCGAGCAGCGAGCGCGACACCGGATAGGTCGGGTCGTCGGCGACGAGCTCGAGCGGCGCGGGCAGGAGGGCCACGTAGTGCCACCACGCGCGGAGCTGCGTCAGGAGGTAGGCGCCCGGCGTGACGCCCGTGCCGGCGCGCGTCGTCGAGTCCGCGAGCCCGGTCTCGGACCACCAGAGCAAGCCCAGCGCCGCCGCAACGGCCGCGAACGGCCACAGCCGGCGCCACAGCGCGCGGTCGAGCGCGCGCCGCGCGAGGGGCAGGTCCTGCTTCGCGGGGTCGAGCAGGACGTCGGCGAGAAAGAGCACCGGGACGAGGCTCACCGCCTCGATCTTGGTCAGCATGCCGGCCGCGAGGAGAACCAGCGCGCCGACCCGCGCGGCGCGCGCCGGCGGCCCGGCGAGCGCCCCCAGGTAGAGCACGACGGCGGGCAGCACCAGCGCCGCCGCCAGGCTGCTGGAGCGCGCCGAGATGTGATTGATGCAGCCCGAGCCGATCGGATGCACCGCGAACACCAGCGCCGCGACGAGGGCCGCCGCGTCGCCGGCGGCCGGCGGCACGCCCGGCACGGGCAGCACCGCACGCGAGCCGAACAGCCGCCGCCCGAGGAGGAAGACCGCGAACGACACGACGACGTGCAGCAGCAAGTTCGTCCGCCGCCAGCCGCGCACGTCGTAGCCCGCGAGCGCGTGGTCCACGGCGTAGGTGGTCTGCAGCAGCGGCCGGTAGTCGACGTTGGTGCGCAGCGTGGAGAAGGTCGATGCGTCGCTGAAGAAGCGCGGCACGTTGCCGAGGCTCCGCACCCAGGCGTTGCCCTGGATCGTGTGTGCGTCGTCGAGCGCGAACTCGTTGTCGAGGCTGTTGCCGTAAGCGAGCGCTGCGGCCGCGATGCAGAGGACGAGGGCGAGCGCGGCCGTCCGGCGCCCGGCTCCGGCGGCGCGTGCGGCCACGGCCGGGCGGCGGGCG